>JAESFL010000015.1_pt1 | contig 298610 bp, 263 predicted proteins | sample 9269401 | NCBI WGS metagenome assembly JAESFL01 (sample SAMN14506025, study PRJNA617098) | algae metagenome | isolation source: Gloeocapsa sp. UFS-A4-WI-NPMV-4B04 and co-occurring heterotrophs from desert... | place: USA: Utah | collected 2006-10-01 | reverse complement strand
CGGCACTGCTCATCCGCAATCCATGGCCGAGCGCCGGCGCGGCAGTGATCATCGGGGTCTTCGCGGATATCTGGCCATTGCTTGACGTGATCCTCCCGCCAGACTGGTACATCGTCGTCACCGTCGGGCTATCCGTAGCGGCCGCGCTGACCTGGTGGGCGATCGGGCGAGGTATCCGCCGGGTCGTCCTCGGCCCGCGAAACCCGTTACCCGCCTAGGGAAGCGGCCTGAAGGCCGCGACCCCGCAACGTTGATCACCTTCACCGGGCGAAGCGGTTTTGGGTTCACCACCACCCCAGCACCGCCCCGGCAACAACAACTGTGCAAGCTGCGAGCAGCCCGATTATGCCGAGCGGACCTTCCGCTGATGCTTCGGCGAGGCGCCAGACTTTGATTTTCATGCGGTCCTTACGATTCGACACAGCGGCCTCCCATCTCACCGAGATAGGAATATAATCCTACCAGGCGTGAAATGCAACCCCTTGTCACGGATTAGAGTGCAGGGTGGGGTACTTAGCTGCCGGGTTTGGGATAGGGCCGAAAAAACGTATAGGCCCCAATGGGGCAATTTTCCCCAAACCTTCGGTCTATGTGCTTGATTTCCACACTCACCCTAGTTCCCTAGGGAGCGCCATATATCTCAAGGACTTAGCTGCTGCTGGCCCATCCGCAACCTAAAATCAGCCTAATATATTCGGAAGGGCTAGCTGCACCTCTGCGGGTGGCCAGACCTGATCGCGCCAGCGAAGCAGGTAGCGCCGCACGGTCGTATGCTTTGCCTCAGGGTATCTGCCGATAACGGAACTGATGGTAGCGTCCACCTCGGCCAGCGTTGGCCATGGTCGGCCGTCCAACTTGACCAAGGCCGCTTCTGCCGCGTCGAATGCTTGCACACTCGAAGCTGCGGGTTTTGACCACTGGCCATTCCGGTCCTTGTAAAGTGGGTTGGCGCGCCGCAGGAAATCTGCAGTTGCGGGGCGCATCAGTATGGCGTTTCGGTTAGTTCAGCGCCGGCCAGCTCGCCTTGATCGTCCAGCCACCAGAATGGGCCGAACTTGCCCTGCAATGGCTGGAACGCTGCTAGGTTGTTAGCGATTTCAAGCAGCGGCATGCGGTTGCCATTCAGAACAATATGGCCCTCGCTCAACTTGCCGTTCTGAAGTGCTTCGGCATGATCAGAGAGCGCTTTCGCGCTCAGTGCATAGTCGCCACCCGTCGAGCGCTGCAGAACAATCTCAGCTGCGTTTGCTTTCGGTCGTATAGCACCTGGTTCGGGAACCACCCGCGCCTGATCCGAGCCTCTTGGGAAAGCGGCTTGAAATCACCCATTTCTGATCTCCTCGTTAGCAGAGGAGTCCAGTGTCAGGCGGACAGTCCCAGCGCTCACCCGCGCAACGGCAACAAACTTGCCGCTGTTGGCGGGGCGCCTTCCAAGCGGGCTCGGAACTACATCATCATGTTGTGTGCGTTTTTGGATCAACCACTATTGCTGGGCGGAAAGGGACGAAGGCTATGGCTAAGAACGAGAAGACCGGCGCGAAGGCAGGCAAGGCAGCGTCGAAGGTGCTCCGCGATGGCCGCACCGGCAAGGACTCGAAGACAGCAGCCGGATCAGCCTTGCCGCAGCGGCCGGACAAGAAGAAGGGCAAGTAGCCCGGTCAGCACCAGGGCCGGCGGCGGCCTGTCCACTTCCGGGCCAGGCCCTCGGACACAAGGACCGCACCAAGCGAGCGGCCGTCGCGTGTCACAGTCCTGAGCTTCCGCCCCCGGCGCAAGTCCGCGGGCCCTAGAGAAGGTTCAGGTGCGGGCGTTGATAGGGTGCTTGCGCGCTTCAACCCAAGCGCGGACGGTTGCAGCATCGCGATAATTGCGACGGTTGGGGCACAATGCGGCCACCTCGTCACCCGTCAGCCTCTTGCGATCCAGAAGGCCTTGGGCCAGTCGCTAGATCACGCTGGAATGCTACGTACGAGGCTGTCAGCCCAGTACCACGCATCATCAGAATTCAGTGATGGATAACCGGACCTGAGCTGCTCCAGGCTCCTTACGTCATCAGTATGACCGGTGCTGTCGCTAAGGAAATATTCCTCTGCGGCAATTCCCGCCATAAGGACGATAGCGGCGCGCCTGATCAGCGGCCACCTACGACCGTCGCCGCGCCGCCACAGAGTGATCGGCGACATAACCGACGTATTACCGAGGCGTCCCCCTGCTGGCGTGAGGTCAACAACGCCAACAGGGAAGCCCTGCATAACGGCCGCTATGGCGTGACCTGATTCGTGCACGGCGACCCGCCACCGGCGTGCATCCGACCACCCATCGAGTTCTCGCAGCTCTCGCGTTCTGGGGCTCCGCCCTCAGGTTGCACCTTTCTCTTTGCGTCGGCTACCGCCTTCCGCAGCCACTCAAGCCGGCGCTCGCCAACAGCCCGGCTCTCGAACAACGAGGTGTGCTGCCGCACGTTTATACCCAAGCGCTGGGCCTCGGGCACAAGCCGGTTCCACTCCTCTGTGAACCACGCCAGCTTGGGTGGGGGCGCCGGCTTGGGCGGGGCAGCCGCCGCTTTCCTGCTGCGGGGGCGGCTTGGCTTCTTCGACTCGGTTGTCATCTGTCCTCCTCCATTTTACGGAGGACGCTCCTAACAACCGGGACCAGGCGGCTGGTCGTCCAGAACCTCGCGACTGGGTTAACGACCACGCCGCAGGTAAACTCTACTTTGCGGCTAGGACAGGTGTTCGCTTACTATGGTGCGAGTAGGTGTCCCAAGTGATCTCGTAATCTTCCGACTGGTTTCCCCAGGCGGACCAGCCCTTCCGAGTCCCCCGAGCAAAGAGTTCAAGGTATGGACCGGCACTGCAGGCCTCAATCAGCTTGTAGAGCTCGTCGGGCTTGCGGCTGTGTTCCCGCTTCTGGGTCGCGATTAGATTATTAACTTGTCGCCTCCCAGGAGAGAGAGTTCGAGCATTCTTGCCCCTCACCCCGAACAACACCAGTTCAGTGACGTTTCGAAAAATAAAACCCGACACCTCGACCGTCCGATCCGCCGTCCTTTCGAACTTTATGCCAAACCAGGTTTGACTTGTAATGGAAGCCCCAGGCCCTTGAGACTTCAATGCCTTCAGGGAGAAGTGCGTTCGGAACCCAAAGGTAAGAGGTGCGCTACTTCGCCGAGGACGTCCGAAACCGGCAGCGCTTTGATTTCATCCAGTTCCATTGTGCCGTATCGGCTAAGGCGCCGATGCTCAGGAGCCATCTTGCCGGTGCGGTTCTGGAACCGCCAGGGTGGGTCTGCGAGCACTGCGCCAAATTGCCTTCCGGCCAGCTCGGTCGCGAACTCCGTTGCAACGTCAAGCCGCATCGGCCTCGCTCCAATCCTTGATGCAGGCTGGCGTTATCCCGAACACAAGCACCGGGCACCCCCCATTCCTCCCAGCATTCAATCGATACAGCAACTTGCCCATCCACGTCGTGCTCGCACCGTATTTCTCGAACGTCATTCGCGGCTCCCCAGACGACTTTCTCTCAACCGTGCCGTCCTTCTTTAACGCCTCTCCGAGCTTCCGAAAGACCGGGTTGAGGGACGCACTCCTGGTGACCAGCACTGCGGCATCGACAACTCCGCACTGCGCGAACGCGCTGAACGCGTACAAGTCACGGTCGAAGGTCTGGTCTTTGCTGTTCCACTCGAGGTCGAAAGCGACGCGACCTTTTACGTAGTCAATCTTGTGGCCGTCCAAGTACCTCTCGCGAGTGCGTGTAGATTCCCGGCGCTCGAATACGGCTTTCCCAGCCTTTGTCGTGCGGACTTGCTCGCGCCAGATTTGCCGGACGAGCAGGTCACCTTGTACAACGGTTTCATACCAGCCGAGAGGCCGTAGCTTCGTCGATATTAGCTGGGGATGTCCGACTCGTTTTCTCCCTGCCGTTCGAATCATCTGCTTCGTGACTCGGAACGAGCGGAGAGCGTCAAGAAGCTCATTGAATTCGGTTGAACGCCTCTCAGATAAGATTACAGCCGCGCCTCGATAGCTGTATACGTCGTACAACTTGCGGATGTCGCCAGGTATCTTCGCGTTTACAATAGACTGAGGATCGGCAGCCTCGCTCGGAGCAAGGGCAACTTCGCTCTTGGACAACTCTTCTTCAAGGTCCGGTTCCTCGCCTAATTCATCGCTCATCCCGCACGTCGCTCCGACCTGCGCCAATGTTGATCCAGCGACTCCAACGTATCGCGCCATGCTGGTGTGGGCGGAAACCGATGATTCGTCCAGACGTGCTGTGGGTAATCGGCTCGCCAGGTCCGAACGGTCGCCTCAGTTCAGCACAGAGGTTGCACACTCCATGAGCTCAAGCCGGTGCTCGCCGCGCTGTGCCGCGTCCCAGTGCTCCTGCCACACTGTGTCGAACCGCTCGCGGCCTTGCCGAAGGGCAGCGGAGAGCTCGTCCCCGGCAAGCGGGTGGCGACGCATCCAATCCCGATAGCGGCGCACATCAGAGCTCATCCAGCACGGCCGCAAGCTCTGCCTCCAAGATGGTTCTGGCCTGCTTGGTGTCGGCATAGGCGAGGCTGGACGCCAACGGCGCGGCGTCGCGCGCAATCCGGCGCAGCCTTGCCGCCACCGGACGCAGCTCCTCGCGCACGATCCTGTCAGCGTCCTTGGGGTTGATCGAACCGGCACGCAGGCCGGCGACCTCATCCTCAAGCAGCGCGACGGAGGCGGCCAGCTTGCGTTTCCGGGCGGCGCTGAGGGACGGTGAACGGCCGGGCTTCGTCGGGGCTGCCCGCGTCGTGTTCTTGGCCCAGAGCCGGTCGGCTATAACCGCGTCAACAGAGCCGTCCGCCGCGACGGCGGACGCGATCCGGCCCTCGCGAATCGCTTGACGCACGGTTGATTCGTCCACGCCACGGTGTCGGGCGTATTCGGTGGGGGTCATATCCAGCTCCGGGGAAAGGTGGCCCGCTGGCGAGCTGACGCCAGCGGGCCGCGACCCGCCCCCGCGAGGAGAGGAGCGGAGCGCATCTCGTCAGCCCCCGTAGAGACACAACTCGGGCAGCATCACACCGATGCCGAACCGGGGGTTCAGCGCCTTGGACGGCAGCCGGATACTGGCGCTGGAGTCCTTGGGCCCGACCGACATCACCATCACCACTTCGCCGTTTCCGTCGAACAGGCGCGCCTTCGTGAAGGTGCCGGGCACCTGGGCCGGGCCAGTTATGATTGGCGTTCCTAGGAAGATGAGCTTGCCGCCCTCGACACGGGCGCAAGGGCGGGGGAGGGTCGCCGAGGAGCTCAGCTCCGGGGGGTCGCCCACGAACTCGATCATCGCAGGGCCGTGCCCGGCCTCTAACAGATCCACAACGGCCTGGAGTCGCGCCTGCTTCACGCGCGGCGGGTAGTAGACCGGCTCCTTCATGCGATGACCCCCAGCACAGCGCGGGGGTCCGCCTCGCGGCGGCGGACAACCTCGTGCCCTGCGCCTCGCCCATCATGATCAGGGCCTCTTCGTCGCGTTCGGCTTCGAGGATGCGGGCGAGCAGCTCTGCCTCGCGCGCCGCGCGGGTCGCGTCATCGAGCGCTGCGCTGTCATTAGCCAGGCTGTCTACCTCGGCCTGAAGCGCGGCAATAATCGTATCCCTGTGAAGCCTAGCCAGAATCGCGAAGGTGTCCGTAGCCCGATAGAGGGCCAAGCCACTGACCGCGGTTCGGCCCTCTGCCGTGACTGCCGCCCCCACTGTCGGGACGTTCATCTCCGCCACCGGCCAGGCCAGCTGCCCGCCCTCAAGGACCGGGAACACGTCAGGCCGGCCGCGCTGGGCAAGGGCGTCCACCTGGGCACGGATGATGGCCTTAGCCGCTGCGCTCGGAATGGGGGCGGAGCGGGTGGCGTGAAGGTCGGCGGCAAGTCGGGCACGGGCTGTGCGAACCCGCTCAACGGCGGCGGGCAGAGTCTCACCCTTTGCCAGCTTCGGCGCGGGGTGTTCGTGCGCCCTGATCGGCGTGCCGGGGGTTTAGGGAGCGGACCCACCGCTCAAGATTGGCGACAAGCTCGGCCAAGTGATCGGCGCGGGCGCGCCGGGCGTCGATTCGGTCCTGGATGCGCGAGAGCTGGTCGGTGGCGCGGTCGCGGATCGACCTAGCCTGGGCAATGTCGGACGGATTGGTGCGAGGCATCGCCTCCAAGTCGCGAAGTCGGCGGTCTGCATCATGCCTGTCCTGCTGGGCCTCATAAAGGTCATCGCTGGCCGCACGGAGGACGGCGCGCAGGTCGTCCCGGCTGGCCTGGAAGCCGCGCATCTTCTCGGCTGCGGACGCGGGCAGGGCGGCAAGGATGCTATCGCCGGCTGGCGGCGCGACCAGCGCCGGGTCGAACCGGGGGGGCAGGTCTAGGTTCTCGAACACAACTTCCGCACTGGCCATCCGAACTCCCCATCATTGTTCTCGGGGAGAATATCGGGGGTGTTCCGACGCGAATGTGCGGTTCGGGGCCAGAGAGTTGGCTGACTCCAAACGTGTGCCGTCCCGACCAAATCACGAACTTGCGGGCTCCGCGAAGGCGTGGTCCGGGTACACTTCTGTCACCCGCCACCTGCCCGGCATCAAGCCAGCGGAGTGTACTTTGCGGGGGCCCTGATCGAGGGGCGTGCAGACGGACGACCTTCCCGCCTACCGCTTCACCGCGAAGATCCCGAGGTATCGCGAAAGCCCGCGAAGGGTCGAGATGGCCTACGTCATCGAGGCCCGGGGCCTCTCGGTGACGCGAGGGCGGTCCGTCAGCCTCGTCCCGTGGACGTCGCTTCGGTTCCTGCACCTCCACGTCACGAGTGGGGTCGGCACCACTGGCTTTCCAGTCTACAGCGCGCGTCTAAGGACGCTCTTGGTGTCGAGGGAGATCACCTCGCTCGATTGGCATGAAGAAACGGGCGTCGATCGGTCCGCCGACTACGTTCGATTCATGGAAGAACTGATTCCGTTTGCAGCCGCCCGAAACCCACATCTCCGCTTGCGACACGGCGGCGATCGCATGCTGGAGTCGGCGATCCCGATGGTGCTGAGCCTTTTCGTCACACCGCTCGTCTTCATCTCGCTCTTGGTCGTCAAGTTGCCGCTCGGTGTTCTTGCCGTCGCATCGTTGAAGCCCCTCGCGAAGCTCGCGCCGTGGCTTTTCAGCATGGAGTTCGGCGTGGCGATGAACGCGCTCCCCTGGTCCAGCGGTAAACCGTTCGAGGTCCACGATCTGCCCGTCGCCGAACTTTCGCTGAGATTTCGAAAAGGCGGCGTCTAGAAGAGCGTGGGTCCGCTCACCTTGCGTGGGCCAACCGCCAACTTGCTCGTGATCGCACATCGAAGGATCGAGCCATGCAGTAGAAAGGGCGCTGAGAAAGCCGCAACATATCCGATCGCCGCAGCGCGGGCGCCGGCGGCTTCGGCGGTCGCGGCGGCGGGATGCGTATCCCGGTCCGTGCCGGCGGCGGCGGGATCGGCCTTATCCTCGTCGCGCTCGCGTTCTACACTCCCGCCGAAAGCCCGGATCGCCCATTGAGAGCTGGTAGCGTCATTATAATACGGTGCGTCCGCACTCCTCGCTAGGCTACCGGCCACCGGCGCCAGAGGTCTTCCTGCCTGCCTTCGCATCAGAACCCCAACCCCAATCGCGGGCTCAACGGCCTACGATCTAGTAACATTCAAGCGGGACCCGTCAACGGGGGCAGGTCACGCCACCCGAGCCAGCATTCCCGGAACACCATCGTTTTTGGGAAGCTCGCTGCGATCGCGAATGGCAGCATGTCGCAATCTTGCTCCAGAAGCGGACTGGAAGCTTTCCACCCATCTTGGCCGTTTGACGCGCCAATTGCTACGTCCGCTTTCGAGGTGGCCAGACAGTGCCGACGAACAGCCGATATGGGCGCAAAGCGGACCTGCCCCGGCTGACACGTCCGTATATGTGGCTGTGCAACGCTTGACGACTTGCCTCACCGACTCTGCGCTTCCAACTTGGTGGATCCGGTGAAATCGGTCGTCCATCCGCCATCCCACAGCGAAGGAAAGGAGAGGGGGCGATAGCCGTGCCGGGCAATAGCGTCTGCGTCTATATCGATACCCAGGCCCGGGCCGGTGGGCAAAGCGACCTCACCAGCCGAGATCGGACTAAAGCCACCAACGAGATCGTTGCGCCAGTCCACGTCAAACTCGGCGAACGATTCCAGCATAAGCATGTTGGGCGTCGAAAATGCGAAGTGGATGGCCGCAGCGTAGGCGACCGGCCCGATCGAGCAATGCGGCGATACACCCATGTCCTGCGCCGCCGCCATGGCCGCGATCTTCTTAGCAACCCAGAGGCCGCCACAATGGGCAACGTCCATCTGCACGATGTCGCAGGCACGCAACGTGGTCATGCGGTAAAAGTCAGCCACCGTGTATAGTCGCTCGCCTGACGAGATCTGTCGGGTCGTGGCCTGTTTCACTTCTCGAAGGAGATCCAGGTTTTCGGGCGCAACCGGTTCCTCGCAGAACAGGATATTGTAGCGATCGAGTTTGCGGATGAAGCGGATCGAATCGCCTGCGGCGAGCCGGCCATGAAACTCGATGATGAGACCTACTGTCGGCCCAACTGCCTCGGCAACCGCATCGATGATCGCCAAAGCTTCCGCCTCCGCCTCGGGAGCGAGCGTTTTCCAGGCGGTGCCGAATGGATCGAATTTCATCGCCCGGTAGCCCATCGCCACGACCTGGCGGGCCCGGGCGGCGTATTCATCGGGCGTGCGGCAGGCGCCATACCAACCGTTGGCATAGGCGGGCAGGGCAGGCCGGGCTTGGCCGCCCAACAGCTTGAAGACGGGCTGGCCGCAGGCCTTGCCGATGATGTCCCACATGGCGATCTCGGCGCCGCTGATCGCGGTCATCACAGTCGAGCCGCCCTGATATTGATCGCGGATCATGCCGCCGACCACGGCCTCAATGTCGAAGGGATCGCGGCCGATAATGCGCGAGGCGACCCACTCGTTGAGCAGCACTTCAACAGCGCGCTCCTGCCACTCCAGCGACGCTTCGCCGATCCCAGTCAGGCCGGTATCGGTCGTCAGGCGAATGAACAGGTAGTTCCGAAGCCCCGCATTGGCGAGAAACGTTTCCAGCTTTTTGATTCTCATCCGGGCCTCCGTCTCGCTGTGCTCGATCAAACCTTGGGTGACGTGCGCTGGCCCGCCGGCAGGCTCGCGAGTGCGGTCTGCATGATCAGCGCGGCAAGGATGCCGCCACCCTTGGCCAGGTAGAACGTGGCGTCAGACATCTGCAGGCCGGAGAGGCCGTTGTTGAGCACTGCAAGGAAGGCCACGCCGATTGCCGTGTCGCGCAGCCGCCCATCGCCGCCGCGGAACGACGCCCCGCCGATGATCACCGCGACGATGGCGTCGAGTTCCAGGCCAAAGCCGGCGGTCGGGGCAGCGGCGCCGAGACGGCCGAGCATGACAATCATCCCAATCGCGGTGAAACACCCCATAAGGATGAGGGCCCTTGTCGCGGTGGCCCGGTCATCAACGCCGCCTTGCCGCAGCATGCGCCGGTCGCTGCCCAGCGCGTAAAGGCGCGGGCCGATCGGCAGGCGAGCCAGCACGAGCCACCCGAGGAGAAAGGCGACTGCGATGAATAGGACCGGCGGGCGAATACCGTATTGCAGCGGCGCATTCATGAAGCCGACGAACCCCGGATCGAACGGGATCGTCTGCGCCCCGGTCAGACTGACCGCCAAGCCGCGCGCCCAGATCCAGGCGGCCAGCGTGATGATCAGCGGGTCGATCCCGAGGCGGCCGACAATAATGCCGTTGAACGTGTATACGGCAAGGCAGGCAAGTGCGCCGACGCCGAGCGCGGCTGTCATGGGCAAGCCGCCCTGCAGCGACAGCGCCGCCGCAACAGCACCCAGAGCGGCCACAGAACCTGGTGAGATATCCACCGAGCGCGACAGGATGCCGATCAGCGCGCCGACCGAAATGATCGCTAGCGCGGCATTCTGCTCGATCAGCGTCAAGAAGTTTGCCAGGGTGGCAAAGCGCGGGTTGGCGAAGGTGAAAAGCCCAACAAGCGCAAGCGTTGCCGCCGCGATGGCGTAACGGCCCAGAAGTGCCCGCCAGCCGCGAACGAAGCCGCCGCGATAGACCTCGGCAAGCGCCCCCATATCGCTGTCGCCAGGCCCCTGAATGACGCGGCCTCCTACCACGGCGGCGAGAAGGAGCAGGCCGGTAACGGTGGTTTGCCAGGTGCCTGGCACTCCGCGGATCGTGAGATAGTTGAACACGGCCATCAGGATAATGGCGCCAACGACTGTCTGCCCGACCTTCAGCCGCCCGCCGGGGAGCCCGCCGGCGCCGAGCGCTACGACGGCGATCGCGTAGAATTCCATCCCGGTACCGATCGATGGGCTGATAACGCCAGTGCGCGATGCCGTCATGATTCCCGCAACACCTGCCAGCGCTCCGCTGCCGACATATGCGAGCGCGCGCAAGCGCTCCGGGCGTACGCCGCTTAATCGCGCGGCAGCGGCATTGTCGCCGATCGCATGCAACCGCCGTCCGAGCAGGCTGCCACGCAGCAGGAGCCAGAGCAGAAGGGCGAGGAGGGCGGCCAGCACCGCCACTGCCGGCAAACCGAGCACGGACCACTTCGCCAGTCCGTCGAATAAAGGGTCCCGCACCTGGATGGAGGATTTGAAGCGGGCGAGTAATGTAAGCGCCAGCCCGCGCATTGAGATCATCGTGCCGAGTGTCACGATCACTGGGCTGATGCGCAGCGCTTCGACCAGCAGCGCGTTGATTCCCCCGACGGCAGCGCCGCTGGCCACTGCGGCGAGAACAGCGACTGTCGCGCCGGCGCCGGATTGAAGTGCGGCCGCGGCGACCGTCGACGACAGCAGCACGACCGAGCCGACCGAAAGGTCTATGCCTCCCACAAGCACAACCAGCGTCATGCCGAGGCCGAGCACCAGGATCGGGGAACTCTGCTTCAGAATGTTCACGGCGTTGCCCGGCGTGCCGAAACTCGGAGCGGTCAGTGCAAAGGCGACCAGGACTACCAGTGCGGCGGCGAGGATGGCGTGGCGCGACAGGATTTCCCGTGATTTCGCGCGGTCCCTTGACCCAACCAGCCGCTGCTGCCTTTCGAGCGCTGGCAAGGTCATGCCGCGCCTTGCACGAGCAGGTTCAGCCGCTCCTCGTCGATAGAGCCCGGCAGAGCTTCAGCCGCGATCTCGCCGTCGCGCACGACAAGGATGCGATCCGCGATAGCAAGTACCTCGGGGATATCGGAAGAGACCACGACCACGGATTTTCCCGCCGCGGCAAGCACCTCAAGTCGACGATAGATGTCGGCTCGTGAGCCCACGTCGACGCCGCGGGTCGGCTCGATCAGCACGAAGACGTTGCTGCCGGCGAGATCCCAGCGGGCGAGCAGGGCTTTCTGCTGGTTCCCGCCGCTCAGGGTGCGCATCGCCGCGCCCGGCCGGCGTGCCACCACGCCGAAGCGGGTCAAGGCTTCGGCAACTGCTGCCCGCTCGGCGGAACGGTTGACGAAAATCCCGGCGCGCCGGCGTTTTGCAATGGACGGAAGCGCCGTGTTCTCCCCCACCGGTAGATTCGGCAGAATTCCTTCACCCTTGCGGTCGTCTGTCAGCAGGGAGATGCCGGCACGGTTGGCATCCGCAGGGCCGCCGACAGTCACCGCTCGGCCCTGGACCGCAATCGCGCCGCGGTCGGCGACCAAGTCGCCGCCGATCAGGCGGCCGATCTCGTTCTGGCCGGCGCCGAGCAGCCCGGTGATGCCCAGAATCTCGCCTTCCGCAACTTCGAGGCTGATGCCGCGGACCTTGTCTTTCCAGTGCACCTCGGTCGCGGATAGGGTGGGCAGCTGGCCGCCTGCCGAGGAACGGGAGGCTTTTTTGCGGGTGAAGCTCTCCGCCTGCCGGCCGATCATCGCTTCCGTCAGGTCGGCCTCCGACCAGCCGGCCAGTTCGGTTGTGAGCACCATCCGGCCGTTGCGCAGGACCGTGCCGCGGTCGCAATGGTCGAGGATTTCGCGAAAGCGATGCGAGACGAAGACGATCGTCATCCCGCTGCTCCGGAGCGAATGCAGAATGCCGAACAGTCTGTCCGCCTCTCGTTTGGCCAGCGGCGCCGTCGGCTCATCGAGGATGAGGATCGTCGGCTGGCGCGATAACGCCTTGGCGATCTCGACGAGTTGCCGTTCGGCGACCGAAAGGCTGGCGAGCAGACGGTTCGCCTCGATTGCGGCCCCGATCCGTTGCAAAGCATCCGCGGCGGAACGCTGCATCGCCCCGGTGTCGAGCAGGCCGAAGCGCCGCGGCTCGCGGCCGAGCGCGAGGTTTTGCGCCACCGTGAGGTTCGGCAGCAGGCTCAGCTCCTGGTAAACGGTGGCGATTCCGCATTCCGCCGCATGGCGCGTCGAGCCGATTGCAACGGCTTGGCCGCCCACCCGGATCTCCCCGGCATCGGGCCGATACATGCCGGAGAGAACGTTGATCAAGGTCGACTTTCCGGCGCCGTTCTGCCCGACAAGCGCGTGGATCTCGCCGGGGCGGAAAGCGACCGAAACATCGTCCAGCGCGAGGACGCCCGGAAAACGCTTCGTGAGCCCCTCGACTTCGAGGGAATAAGCCTCCTTCACGGTTCCGGTCATCAGGTCGGTCGGACGAATTCTCGCACGCGATCCGCCCGGGCCATTAAACCCGGCGGACCCCGTCCTCGGATGCTATTGCTGATAGGTCTTTACGATGTCGGCCAGCGGTTTTTCGAACGGGAACTCGGCGATCTTTCCCGTCTGGTCGGCCGCGAGTTGCAGCGTCGGGGCGATGTTGTCGCCGGTCACCAGCACGCCCTGGATAAGATGCTCCGTCTCGTTCGTTTTGCCGGTCGCGACCAGGAACGGGAAGTAGGCTTTCCAATAGCCTGAGTATTGCGGAGCAAGCAGGACGGTGCTCTTCAGTGCGCCGCTCTTCACCGCCTCCAGCCCATCGCTGCTGCCGTCCACCGAAACCAGCATGATGTCCTCAGCCTTGCCGGCGCGATCGACGACCGTTGCCGCCGGGACGGTGAGGCTGTCGCTGTTGCCGTAGATCAGATCGAGGTCAGGGTATGCGGTGAGCCAGTTCTCGGTGATCTGGACCGCGCGCGTCGGATCCCAACTGGTGGGTTCCTGCGCGACCACCTTTACCCCGGGGTGCTGCTCCATGACATCGGTAAAGCCACCCGAGCGGTCGGTGTTCAGCCCCTGACCGAGCAGGCCCTGCAGGTTGGCGACCTCGCCCTCCACTTTCCCGAACTTCTGCTTCAGCAACTCGACGGCATATTCACCGACGATGCGTCCCGTGTAACGTTCGTCGAAGCCCAGCGTCGCCGCGCAGCCTTCGATCTTCGAATGGAGGCAGACGATCGGAATGTTAGCAGCTTTTGCCTTGGCCATGGTCGGTCCGAACGCCGCGGCGTCGATGAAATTGACCGAAATGGCATCAAGGCCGTCGTTGATCATGTTCTCCACGGCCTGGATCTGCTTGGTGACGTCGCCTTCGCCGCTTGTCACCACCAGCTCGAAGCCGTTGCGGCGGGCCGCCTCCTTGGCGCCTTCCACCTCGCCCAGGTGAAAGGGATTGCTCAGGTCGATCTGCACCAGCCCGATGCGCGGACCGCCCTGGGCCAGCGCACCCGAGGTGCCCGTTACGAGCAGCGCTGATGCGGCAAGCGCCGCTAAGGTATTGGACATGCGTTCCTCCCTTTGAACGTGCCCGGTTGGGAACCGCTCGCGTGCTCCGCGCGACAACATTCCTGCCCAGGTCTGACGCGCGAATGTTACCGGTATCTTTTGGTTCTGGTCAATTCACGTCAAGCGAACCGGCAGCAATTGACAGCCACAATGATACCGGTATCGTCGCGGTTGATATGCGGTCCGGCCAAGCTAATAGCCGCCGAGCCGAGTGGGCTCCGGCGCTGTCCTGATCGCGCGATCCATGCGCTCCGCAGCATTGCCGGACGTCAGTGAACAATCGAGAGGGAGGAAGCGATGACCTCAATCACCAACGTTGCGCCGATCCGCGCGGGGACACTGTGGCGCGCCGTCGCCGTGGTCGTGACGCTTGCGGCGGGGCTTGCGCTTAGTACGCTGGCATCGGCCCAGACCGTCATCAAGCTTGGCATCGGAACGACCGAGTCCGAGGAAAGCCTGGCGCGTAGCATCGGTGCCCTGAAGAGCTACGCGGAGACCAAGAGCAACGGCGAACTCGAAATCCGGCTGTTCTGGGCGACGCTCGGCGGCAGCCTGCAACTTTCAGAGCAGGTGCGCGACGGGACGCTGGAAATGGCCCTCACCGACGACTCCGTCATGGCCAACTTCCATAAACCGATGATGGCCCTGCAGGTGCCCTACCTGTTCCCGTCATCGGCCGCTGCGTGGGAGTTCATGCGCGAACCGGCGCTGTGGGATTTGGCGGAGGGGATGCGGGCGGAATCCGGCATCCGGACGCTGGCGTTCTCCGAGAACGGCTTCCGGAATATCACCAACAATGTCCGGCCGATCCTGACCCCCGCCGACATGAGCGGCATCAAGATGCGCACCATGCAGAGCCCAGTCTACATCGAGATGATGGGGGCGCTGGGCGCCGCGGCCACGCCGATTCCCGCGCCCGAGATGTACCTGGCGCTGCGCCAGGGGGTCGTGGATGGGCAGGAGAACTCCCCGGTGGCCATCCTCGACTACAAGCTGCCGGAGGTGCAGAAATACATGTCGCTGAACGAGCATGTGTATGGTTTCCACATGATCGTCGCCAACGATAAGTTCTTCGAAGGCCTGTCGCCGGATCACCGCAACATCCTGGTCGAGGCGGCGCAACTGCACTCGCAGACGGCGAACTCCTGGCGTGCCCGGGCGAGCATCGAGGCGCTAAAGACGCTCGGCGAGCAAGGAATGGAGGTGCACATCACAACGCCGGAGGAGAAGGAAGCCTTCCGCGCCGCAGTCCAGAAGCCGGTGATTGATTACATCAAGGCGCAGGCCGGCGAGCCTGCGGTGAATGCGGTTCTCGCCGGCGCCGAGGCGGCGGCGAAGCGCCTTTACCGCGCAGACTAGAAGCGCCACGCGCGTCTTAGGGCGGGCCTTCGGGCCCGCCTTTTTGCGCTTACTCGGGAGATCCTGATGAAGCCGGCCTTTGCATTCCTGGCTGAAGGCTTGGCCGGCATCGCCGGATTCGGCATCGCGGTCGCCGTCGTGCTCAATCTGGCGCAGATCATCTACCGCTACGTGTTGTTCTCGCCGCTTGCCTGGACCGAAGAGGCCATGCGCTACCTAATGGTCTGGGTCACCATGCTGGGTATCGCCGCATCGCTCTATCGGGGCGAAGAGGCGATGGCCGGGTTCTTTGGCGGTATCCGCTCGGCGAGGTTGCAGAAGGCGCTGCACGTTGTCCGCATTGGGCTGATCCTGATCTTTGGGGCGATGCTGGCCTGGTTCGGCCTGCCCTTCGCCACCGGCGCCGGGTCGCAAGTATCGCCCGCAGCGCAGATCCCGATGCTTTGGCCGAACCTGGCGATCTTTGTCGGCGGGGTGCTGGTTATCGTCATGGCGGTCGGCATTTTCATCGCGCCCCCAGCCCCGCGCGAGGGGGATGTGTTGCGGCCTGAGGACGTGTCGTGATCTCGCTCTCGGCTGCCTTCTTTGTCTTCCTTGCCATCGGCGCGCCGATCGCCGTCGCGATCGCCCTGGCAAGCGCGATCGGCCTGGTGGTGCTCGACTTTCCGCTCCGCGGCATTCCCGCCCGCATGTTCGCCGGCATGGACAGTTTTCTGCTCATTGCCGCGCCCTTCTACATCCTGACCGGCGAACTCATGGGGCGCAGCGGCATCACGGAGCGGCTGATCCGCCTGTCCATGCTGGTGACGCAGTTCGCCCGGGCAGGCACCGCCTACGCGGTCGTAGTCACCTCAACCTTGTTCTCCGGCATTTCCGGAACGGCTGTCGGCGATGCTGCCGCGCTCGGCCAGATCTTCATTCGCGAGATGCGCCGCGAAGGCTATTCGACGCGCTATTCCGCGGGGCTGATTGCCGCCGCCTCAATCCTTGGTCCCATCATCCCGCCTTCGGTCATCATGGTCATCTACGGCGCCATCGCGCGCGTATCGATCATCGATCTGTTTATCGCCGGGCTCATTCCCGGCCTGATGATCGGCGCCGCGTTGTCGGTCACCATCTGGCTGCAGGCCCGCCGCGGCGACCTGCCCAAGCCGGAATTCAGGCTGGGCGACCAGAGCATCTGGCGCATCGTGGGCGAGGGGCTGCTCGTGCTCAGCCTGCCAGCCGTGATCATCCGCGGCGCGGTCACCGGTATCTTCACGACCACCGAGGCCGGCGGCATCGCCGTTGTCTACGCCGTCTTCCTCGGCATGATCGTCTTCCGCACCCTTACGTTCTCGGCGCTATGGGAGTCGCTGAAGGTCACCGGCGCGATCACCGCGTCCATCTACTTGATTCTCGCGACCTCGGAAGTGATGTCCTACGCCTTCACGCTAGCCGGCTTTGATACCCTGGTCCGCGGCTTCGGCGGACTGTTCACCGGGCAGCCGCTGCTGTTCCTTTTCGCTATCGTCGCCGTACTGCTCCTTGTCGGCACGTTCCTCGAGCCGGGGCCGGCGGTGATTCTGATCATTCCGTTGCTGCTGCCCGCTGTTCAGGCGCTGGGCATAGACGAGATCCAGTTCGCTATCGTCGCCTTGCTTACGCTCAACATCGGACTGATCACGCCGCCGGTCGGCGTCGTCATGTTCGTTGTCGGCCGGATCGCCGGGCTGAATATCTGGGAGCTGTTTCGCGGCATCTGGCCGTTCTTCCTCGCCGAGGCGGTGGTCATAGTCCTGCTGTGTCTCTTCCCGGTTCTGTCCAGTGGGCTGCCGCATCTGCTCAGGCAATAGCTTGACCACGTGGCACTCGGCATTGGAGATGGCGGGATGACCAACCCCGGTGAGAAGAAGCGGGTCGCGGCGGAGCCGCGCCGCCTCGGCATGCGCGAGATCGCCCGGTCGATCGGGGTGGCCCCGATCACCGTCTCGCGCGCCCTGCGCTATCCCGGAAAAGTATCGCCGGAAACCCGGCAGCGTATCCTAGAGGCGATCGAACGCGAAGGGTTCATTCCAAACCAGCTCGCCGGCAGTATGCGCAGTGCCGGACGGATCATCGGCACCATGGTGCCACCGTTGATCAATTCCGGAATCGCCGAGCAGGTGCAGGGGATGTCGGACGCGTGCCTTGAGGGCGGCTACCAGCTGCTCCTGATGCAGGGTGACTTCGCCGCCAAAGCGGAAGAGAAGGCGATCCGGGCACTGCTCGGCTGGAAGCCGGCCGGCTGGATCCTACAGGCGTTCGTTCAGTCGGAGGCGGCGCGCCAATTGTTGATGGGCAGCGATAGCCCCGTCGTGGAGATCAGTGAGATCCGCGGCAAGGAGCCGATCGACATGGCGGTGGGCGTGTCAAACTTCGATACCGCTTATGCGATGACCGCGTTCCTTGCGGACAAGGGCTACCGCAAGATTGCGTTCGTGAGTACGCCCGTGCACGGCAACGACCGCCTGCAGCAGCGCCGCATCGGTTATCGCCAGGCGCTGATCGATCGCGGGATGGGCTATGTCGGTGAACTGGATGTAGAAGTGCCGATCACGCCGCAGGGCGGGGCTGATGCGTTGCGGACGATCATGGAACGTGACGCGGACGTGGACGTGATTTTCTGCTCCAGCGACACGCTGGCGATCGGGGCGGTCCAGGAGTGTCATAGGCGCGGTTGGAAAATTCCGGAACGGCTGGCAATTGCCGGATACGGCAACATGGATCTTGGCGCACAGCTGTTTCCGCCTCTGACGACGGTGCACGTGCCCCGGTATGAAATGGGCCGGCGGGCTGTCGTCGAGCTTCTGAATTGCATTGAGACCGGCCACCGCGAGCGCAAGGTTGTCCCCGTCGAATTTGAGATAGTTGAACGCGACAGCGCGTGATCTGACCCGCTCGCCGCCCGCTTGACGGTCTGCTGATGGTATCGTTACCATTGCCCCTGAGACGGATGGGGCCGCAGTTTGCAGGACAGGGCGGGGCGTGTTGCGCTGGTCACAGGTGCGGGCGGCGGGCTGGGGCGAGAGATCGCTCGCCAGCTGGTAGGCAGGGGCGCTGCCGTGGCAATTACTGACATCAATGGGCGGGGGGCCGAGGAGACCGCCAGGCTTTGCACCGGCGCGGGGCGGGCAACAGCAATCCCGGCAGACCTGACGGCCCAGGGCGCCGGCCAGGCTATGATCGAGCGCGTGATTGGCGAGTTCGGCCGGATCGACGTCCTCGTCAACAATGCCGGCTACGGCGGCATCGAAGCGTTCCTCGACATGACGGAGGAGCTCTGGGACCGCACCCTTGCGATCAACCTTAAGGCCTTGGCGCTGCTCACGGCCGCGGCAGGACGGGCCATGCGCGAGCAGCGCTCCGGCCGTATTGTCAACGTCACGTCGCCTGCGTCGCGCATGGCCCTGCCGAACTATACGGCATACGCGGCCAGCAAAGCCGGCGTCGACGCAGTGACCCGCGCCGCCGCGGTGGCGCTCGCGCCCTACGGCGTGCTGGTCAACAGCGTTTCGCCCGGCATGATGGATACCGAGATGCAGCGCTCCACCGAGGCCGATCTCGCGCGGTTGGAAGGGCGTGCGGACCTGGAGAACTTCCTGGCGGAACGCACCGCCCGCGTGCCGCTCGGCCGCCGCACCGAGCCGGAAACTGTGGCGAGCGCGGTTGTCTGGCTGGCGCTCGATGCACCTGACTACATCACGGCGGAGCGGCTGAACGTCAGCGGCGGCCTGGACAAGGACTAGCCGCCGATGCTCAAGAACCATCCGGCACGACAGCCCGATGTCCCAGCCCTGCGGCGGCGCGCCACCAACCTGCGCCGCCACATCCTGGCCATGGCGCGCGGCCCCGGCCAAGGTTACGTCGGGCAGGGGCTGGGAATCGCCGACGTACTGGCCGCCCTCTACTTCCATGAGCTGCGATACAATCCCGACGCGCTCGACTGGCCGGATCGCGACCGTTTCCTCCTCTCCACCGGGCACTACTCCATCGCCCTGTGGGCGGCGCTCGCCGAAGCGGGGATCATCCCGATGGACGAGATCACTACCTACGGCGCCGACGATAGCAGGCTCGAGATGAGCACGCTCGACACGACGCCCGGCGTCGAGATCATCGGCGGGTCGCTCGGCCACGGCCTGGGGCAGGGGGTCGGCATGGCGCTCGGCCTGCGCCTGTCCGGGTCGCCGGCGCGGGTCTTCGTCGAACTCTCGGACGGCGAGATGCAGGAGGGCTCGACCTGGGAAGCGGCAATGGCGGCGGCCAGCTTCCGACTCGCCGATCTCGTTGCGCTGATTGACTGCAACGGCATCCAGGCGGACGGCGCTGTAGTGCTCGACATGGAGCCCGTTGCCGACAAGTGGCGCGCCTTCGGCTGGATTACCGAGGAGATCGACGGCAATGACATGGATGCTGTGGTGGGGGCATTAGCGCGGGCGCGCGACGGCGACCGGCCGAAAGCCATTGTCCTGCGCACGCTGCCGGGCAAGGGCGTGCCGACGCTGGAGCGGCGCGAGAAGGCGCATTTCGTCCGCGTCGATCCCGGCGAATGGGATGACCTCGCCGCCGAACTGGACCGGGAGGCGGCCCTTGTCTGAGCGCGGCCGCACGCTGGCCATGGGTCAGGACGAGGCGACAGAGCGCGGCGAAAGACGCGTCGATGCCCCGTTCGGGCACGCCCTCACGGAACTCGCCCGAGGCCGGCCGGAGATCGTTGGGCTTACCGCGGACTTGGGGAAGTATACGGATATCCTGCCGTTCCGCGATGCCTTCCCGGACCGTTTCTTCAATGTCGGCATGGCCGAGCAGAACCTGATCGCGGTGGCGGCCGGTCTCGCCCGCACCGGGCGCATCGCCTACGCGACGACCTACGGTGTGTTCGCCACGCGGCGCGCCTACGACTTCATCGCGATCGCCTGCGCGCACAGCGCGGTCAACGTGAAGATCTTTGCCGGGTTACCCGGACTCACCACCGGCTATGGCGGCACCCACCAGGCGATCGAAGACTTGGCATTGATGCGCATGATCCCCGGGCTGGTGGTCATCGATCCGTGCGACGCCACCGAGCTCGCTCAAGTGACGGCCGCGGTCGCCGATCACCCCGGACCCGTGTATGTGCGCTTGTTGCGCGGCAGCGTCCCGGTGGTCCTCGACCCCGCCACATACCGATTCCAGATCGGCCGGGCGCAGGTTCTGCGGGAAGGCGGTGAAGTCGGCATCGTCTCCACCGGCTTCATGACGGAGCGGGCTTTGAAGGCAGCTCAGGCGCTTGCGGCCGGGGGCGTGGCGGCCGGCGTCCTTCATGTACCAACGATCAAGCCGTTCGATGCCGAGGCTGTGGCGCGCTTCGCGGCCACGGTCGACCGTGTGGTCACCATGGAGAACCACGTGCTCTCCGGCGGTCTGGCGAGCCTCGTGGCTGAAGCGATGTTCGACCACGGCGTGGCCAAGCCCCTCCAACGGATCGGGCTGCCCGACCGCTTTATCGAGTGCGGCTCGGTCCCGCACCTTCAGGACCGGTATAGGCTGAGCGTCGAGCGTGTGATCGAGGCAATCCGGGCCGCCGCATGAGCGCGGCGCCGTTCGTCTAAGGGACCGCGCACCATGCGTATCGAAGCGATCGAGACCTACTGCGTAGGAGCCGGCTGGAAGAACTGGCTTTTCGTGCGCGTTCTGACAGACCAAGGGATTCATGGCCTGGGCGAGGGGACACTGAACGGCTTCATCCGCACGACCGAAGCCGCCGTGCGGGAGCTCGAAAAGTTCGTCGTCGGCCAGGACCCCCGCCGCGTCACGGCATTGGCCAAGCGCATGCTCGACAGCGTGTCGCTCGATGGCGGGCACATCCACCGCACAGCCATCGCTGCGGTGGAGGTCGCGTGCTGGGATATTCTGGGCAAGTCGCTGGGTGTGCCGATCCACCAATTGCTCGGCGGCCGAGTGCGCGACAGCGTGCTGGGATACGCCAACGGCTGGTACAGGACCGAGCGCACGCCGGAGACCTTTCTGGAGGCGGCGCGCGGGGTGGTTGCCCAAGGCTTTCGCGCCTTCAAGCTCGACCCGTTCGGCAATGCCCAGGGGTTCATTTCGGAGGCCGAGCTCGAACTCGCACACGACATCCTCCGGACTCTGCGCGACGAGCTTGGCCCAGACGTCCTAATCCTGATCGACGTGCATGCTCGCTTCACCGCCAGTGAGGCGATCCGGGCGGCGCGCCGTCTCGGGCCGCTGAACCTTTATTGGTGGGAGGAGCCCACAACGCGGGACCGCCAGGAGGCAGTGCACGCCGTGGCCGAAGTAAGCCCGATCCCGGTCGCCACCGGGGAGATGTACGACACCGTCGGCCAGTTCTTCACGCTGGCGGAGCGCGGCGGCGTCAACATCTTCCAGCCTGAGCCGATGTCGCTGGGCGGGATCGGCAACACGCTGGCGGTTGCCAATCTGGCGCTCTCGCACGGCAGCTACATCGCGCCGCACCAGAGCGGCGGGCCGGTCGCGACGGCCGTCTGCCTGCAGCTGGCCGCCTGCGTGCCGAACTTCCTGATCCAGGAGCACTTCGACCCCTTCAACGAGCCGTGGACGCGCGACCTCGTCAGCTGGCATCCGCAGATCGACCCGGGAAATGGCCATCTGTCGCTGCCGGAGGCTCCGGGGCTGGGCCTCGAACTGAACACCGACGTGGCCCGGGCGCATCCATACGATCCGGATGCCTTCCTGAACATCTTTGAGGAGGGCTGGGAGCAGCGGCTGGGGAGCCGCAAACGCACCCCTGCATGAGAATTACCGCGATCGAGACGCTGCAGCTGGCAGAGTTCCCGTTCCTGCTCTGGCTGCGCCTGCACACGGACGCGGGTGTGGTCGGCACCGGTGAGACGTTTTGGGCGCCCGGACCCGTGGCCGCCTACGTCCACGACAATGTCGCCCCGTATCTGCTCGGCAAGGACCCGCGGGACATCGAGCTGCACGACCGCACACTGGGCAGCGTCTATGTCGGACAACGCGATTCCGGCGCCGAGGTGCGCGGCAACTCTGCCGTGAACATCGCGCTGTGGGATATTTACGGCCAGGCGCTCGGCGAGCCGGTCTGGCGCCTGCTCGGCGGCCGGACGCATCAGAGTGTGCCGATCTACAACACCTGCGCCGGCTATGGGCACATCCGCGCCACCAAGCGCAACGCGCTGTTCGAGCGCACGGAAGATTGGAATCTTCGCCGCGGCGATGCCGCCGAAGGCCCCTACGAGGACCTGCTGGCCTGGCGCTTCGATGCCGACCAGCTCGCCGAAAGCTTGCTGTCGGAAGGCATCGGCGGCATGAAGATCTGGCCTTTCGACATCGCTGCCGAGGCTTCCAACGGTACGCGTATAAGAACAGCAGATCTCGATAAGGCGCTGGAGCCGTTCGCAAAAATCCGCGATGCCGTTGGCAACCGCATCGAGATAATGGTGGAGCTGCACGGGCTTTGGACGGTCCCCTGCGCCCTGCGTATTGCGGAGGCCCTGAAGCCATACGCGCCGGCCTGGCTGGAGGAACCGATCCGCTTCAATGAACTCGACGGCATGGCCGAGTTGGCGCGCCATACCTCCATCCCGATTGCTGCGAGCGAGCGGCTGGCCACCGGCGCCTCCTTCCGTCAGCTCATCGAAAAGCGCGCCGCCTCGGTCATCATGATCGACCTCGCCTGGTGCGGTGGCATCAGCACGGCGCGCAAGATCGCCAATATGGCCGAGGCTGCGGAACTGCCGGTCACCCTGCACGACTGCACGGGCCCGATCGTCTATGCCGCGTCCTGCGCACTTTCCGCGACACTTCCGAATGTAAACTACCAGGAAGCCGTGCGAGCCTATTTTTCCGGATGGTACCGCGAGGTGGTGGACGGGCTTCCCGTCGTAACCGATGGCGCGGTGGCGCCTCTCGATGGACCGGGCCTTGGGCTGGCCCTGCGACCTGAGCTTTGGCATCGCCCCGATGCGGCGGTGCGGTTTTCCCGCGCCTGAGCGGGTCGCTTAACCCCTGAACGGGACCAGCGGCAGGCCTTTCACCCCCGCATCCATCGCAAAGAGCCCGCCCGCCAGCGGCTGGTGCTTCAGCTCTTCGGGCGTGTACTGGTAGACTGCACTGGTGACGTAGAGCACGTCGAGATCGGGGCCGCCGAACTCGCAGCAGGTGGGAAGGTCGACCGGCACTTCGATCGTGCGCATCAAGTTGCCATCGGGGTCGTAGCGCATGACCTTGCCCTTGAACGGGACCGTGAGCCAGTAGCACCCCTCGGCATCGACCGTCGCGCCGTCGACAATGGCGCCCATCCAGCCGAGGTCAACGAAGACCCGGCGGTTCTCTGCTTGCCCCGTGTTTGCGTCGAAGTCATAGGCCCAAACGAAGGGCGTATGGCTGTCCGAGAAATACATGGTCCTGCTGTCGGGGCTCCAGGCCAGACCGTTCGAGCAGCCCACCCCCCCGATAATCCTCTGGGAAGTCAGGTCGGGGTCGAGACGATAAAGGGACGCATTCTTTTGCGGTGTTTGTCCCTTTGCTTCGAACATCGAGCCGGACCAGAACCGGCCTTGCCGATCGGTCTTCCCGTCGTTGAACCGGGTGGTGGGAATGTCGGCTTCGGGATCGACGATTTGTTCGAAGCGGCCGGAGTCCGGATCGAAGAAGTAGAAGCCGCTTACCATGGTCAGAACCAGGCCGCCGCGCTCCCGCGCCGCAATGCAGCCTAGATATTCGGGAGCCGTCCAAGTGTCGTTGCGTTTAGTGGCAGGATCGTAGCGGTGGATCGTAGGGCCGTAGATGTCGATCCACCATAGGACCTGGGCTTTCGGATCCCAGTAGGTGGACTCGCCGAGCCGCGCCTTGGCGTCGACCACGCACTCGAAATGGATCACGGTGCCCTCCGTCTTTTCAGCTTTCCGATCAGGTCAGGGAGGGCTTCGCTGGCCAGCGACACGGTAACAAGGATCACCGCGCCGTAGACGATCAGCAGTGCGCCGCTCGAAAGGTTCAGGGCCGGCAAGAGGCCGGTGAGGATGGTCAGCACCAGCGCCCCGGCGATCGTTCCGAGATAGTGGCCGCTGCCGCCTAGGATGGACGCGCCGCCAATCGCCACCGCTGCCACCGACGTGAACAGATATGGGTCGCCCATGCCGAGATAGGCCTGCCCGCTGTAGCCGGTGAGCAACATTCCGGCGAGCGCCGCGGTGAAACCGGACAGCGTATAGGCGAGAACAGCGGTCCTCAGCGTCGGCAGGCCGGAAAACTCCGCCACCGTGGCGCTCGTGCCGAGCGCATAAAGATGTCGTCCGAAGGCGGTCTTCGACAGGATGACGGAGGCGATCAGCGCCAGGAAAATCCAGATGAGCAGGATGACCGGCACTGACCAGATGCGGCCGACTGCCAGGAACTGGATGAAATCCGGCGACATGGCCGGCGGCGAACCCCCGGTGTAAACCAGAATTGCCCCTTGCAGGATGACGTTCACGGCCAGCGTCATGATGATCGGGGGCACCCCGAATAGGGCGATCCCAACGCCATTAACCAGTCCGACAGCCGCGCCGGCGGCAAGCAACAGCGGCATGGCCCAGAGGAGCGGCCCGTTCTGCCCGTTGGCGACCAGCGTCACGAGCACCGCGGCGCTGTTCAGCACCCACGGCACCGAAAGGTCGATACCGCCGCCAATGATCACGAAGGTCTGGCCTAGCGCGACGATGCCGATGAAGGCGGCGAGCACCGCGATCGAGCGCAGATGGCCGGGTGAAAGGAAGCCGGGCGAGAAAAGGCTGGTTACGGCAAGCAACGCCAGCACCGCCAGATAGGCCAGCACGATCGCGCGGTGGCGTCCGAGCAGCGCCGTCACAAGAGGCTCCGCCGGGTCGATTTCTCGGCAAGCGCGCTGGCCAGCACGGCGAGCAACAGGATTACGCCGGAGGCAATAGGCTGCCAGTAGCTCGAAATGCTGAGCACGAAGACGAGATTGCCGATGATCGTCAGGATGAAGGCGCCAATCACCGTGCCGGGCAAACCGCCGCGGCCGCCGAACAGGCTGACGCCCCCGATAACGGCGGCGGCGACAGTGGGCAGGATGAAGCCATTCCCCACGGTAGGCGAGCCCGTGGCCGTCTGCGTCGTATGATACAGGGCGGCCAGGGCGGCGAATAAGCCCGAAAGACCGTAGGTGGCGCAGTTCACAAAGGTCAGCGACGCGCCGGACAGGAACGCCGACTTTTCCGCCGAGCCAGCCGCCCGGATGGTGATGCCCAGACGGGTGGCGCGAAACCAGGCCCAGAATGTCAGCAATCCGATGAGCAGCCAGACAGAGGCGGAGAGTCCCAGGAAGTTGCCGTTGCCGAGCGCCAGCCAGCCTTCAGGCAGCCGCCCACCGTCGCTCGGCAGGATTAGCAGGGCGGTGCCGCCGAGGATCGACCAGGTCGCCAGCGTGACCAGGAATGGCTGCAGGCGCAGCACCGAGATGATCAGTCCGTTGGCGACCCCGCACAGCGCTCCGATGGCCAAAATCAGCACTGTCCAAAGCGCGGCGCTGCCGAAACTGTCGCCGAAGCGTGTCGCGGCGAGCACTGTCCCGAGGCTGAGCATGCCGCCGATCGACAGGTCGATCCCGCCGCGCAGCAGTACGATGGTCTGGCCGGTGGCCGCCAGCATCAATGTCATTCCGGCGGCGGTGTCGAGGTTCAGTTCCTCCAGCGTGAAGACGCCCGTCTGCATGGTGCTGTAGATCGCCAGCAGCGCCATCAGCATCGCGCAACCAACAAGAAACGGGGCGCGGTCGCCGAGCCAGACCTTGAGATCCGACAATCGGGGAACCCTCGCCGGGCGCGGTTCGGCTGCGGTGCCATCGGCCAAGGTCGACATTGTCAGGCCGCGGCGGCTTCGAACATCGCGGCCGTCAGGATCCGTTGCTCCGAAACGTCGCCCTCCAACGTCGCGGCGATCTCGCCATGCCGCATGACGCTGACCCGGTCGGCAACGTGGACAAGCTCGGCCAGATCGCTGGAATAGAACAGGATCGCGTAGCCCTTGGCAGCGAGGTCGCGCATCAGCCCGAAAATCTCGCCCTTCGTGCCGACATCGACGCCACGCGTCGGATCGAACAGCAGGAGGACGCGTGCTTCCGTCAGCAGCATCTTGCCGAAGATGACCTTCTGCTGGTTGCCGCCGGACAGCGTGCCGGCCAGCTGATCCGGCGTGCGCGCCTTGATTTTGAGAAACTGCATCATTTGGTCGACGAGCGCGCGCTCGCGACGGCGGTCGAGCAGTCCAAAGCGGGAGAAGCGCGGGATAACGGACAGGGTTAGGTTCTCGCCGACGCTCTTCGACAGGAGCAGCCCCTGACCGCGGCGATCCTCGGGGACAAGGGCCAAACCGGGCCTGTGGCCTAGTGCCTGGCGGGGGCCGCCGCCCGCGAACGGCTTGCCCCAGAGCTCGACCGTGCCTTTGGCGCGAGTAACCCCGAAAAGCGCCTGAAACAGCTCGCGTTGGCCTTGCCCCTGTAGGCCTGCGACGCCGTGCACCTCGCCTTCGCGCACGTCCACATCTACGCCGCGCAGCCGGGCGCCGCTTGCCAGGCCGCGCACGCGCAGCGCAACGGTTCCTGTCGCAGTAGGCTTGCGCTCGGGGTAGAGCCGGTCGAGCCGCCGGCCGAGCATTTCAGCGACAATCTGTTCGTCGGACACAGCAGCGGTCTCGTGCGTGGCGACAGTGGCGCCGTTGCGGAATACCGTAACGCGGTCAGCCACCTGGCGCACTTCGCTCATCCGATGCGAGATGAAGATGACGAGTTTTCCAGCCGCGGCGAGCTTGCGGCTTAGGCCGAGCAGCCATTCCGTTTCGCTCGGCGCCAGGGCCGAGGTCGCCTCGTCAAGGATCAGTAAGGACGGATCGCGGGCGAGCCCCTTGGCAACCTCGACGATCTGTCGCTCGGCAAGGTTCAAGCGGCGAAGCTCCAAATCCGGCCGCACTGGCGGGAACCCGTAACGCTCCAGCAGCTCGGCAGTGCGGCGGCGCAGTTCGCGGCCGCTAACCGTACGCCAGGGCGTCCGTGGCTCGCGGCGGAACCAGATATTCTGGGCGACGGTGAGGTCCGGCACCAGCGAGAGTTCCTGGAAGACGGCAGACACGCCGGCAGCCTGCGCGGCATCGGGGTTCTGCGGCCGAAACGGCGCCCCTGACAGCAGCAGCGACCCGGAATCGGGCTGCACCGATCCGGCGAGGACCTGGATGAAGGTGCTCTTCCCGGCGCCATTTTCGCCGATGAGCCCATGCACCTCGCCGGCGGCCGCCGCGAAGGTTACGCCGTCGAGTGCCTGGATACCGCCAAAGCGCTTGCAGACGGACGTGGCGTCGATCAGGGTCATGCTGCTTGCTTGCAGGAAACGCCCGCCGCCGAGCGGCGGGCGCGGTCAGTGCGGTCCGTCAGGAACCAGCCGCTTCTTGTGCGGTGATCTCCATCCAGTCCGGGCTGATCGGCAGGGTCAAACCCGGGGCCAGGTCGGGGAAGGCGTTCTTGCCTGCTTCAAGCTCCTGCATCGTGTCGTTCTCGGGATAGAGCTCCGACTCAATCGGATCGGTGGTCAGGAAATCGGCGTTGACCAGAACGTGCCGGTCGGCCGGCTTCTTCCCTTCCAGGATATCGACCGCAAGCTTGATCGCCTCGGCGCCGAGCCAGCCGGGGTTTGCACCGAGGATGCACTTGGCGCCCTCGGTTTCCAGGCAGGCCACCGCGCTGCCATTGTAGGAAAAGGCGGTGACCGGCACGACCGGCCGGCCGGCGTCCTGCAGCGCCTTCATTGCGCCAGTGCCGTAGCCTTGGGTAAGGATTCCATCCACCTGTGGATGGGCGGCAAGCAAGCTCGCCACCCCGGCCTGTTCCGGCCCGAGCGCGTATTCGCCGTTGTAGTGGCCTATCACCTCGATGTCGGGATACTTCTTCAGCACCTCTTCGTAGCCGTTCTGCAGCCGTGCGGAGATGGGCGCTCCGGCCAGGCCGCGGTCGACGAACACCTTGCCCTTGCCGCCCAGCTGCTTGGCCATCCACTCGGCCAGAACCGTCGGGATGCGATCCCAGTCGGACTCCAGCGCATAGGCGCATTCCTCGGTCACGACCTGATCGAAGCTTACGACCACGACACCGGCGTCGCAGGCCTTCTTGATGGTCGGATTGAGCGCCGTGTCCGAACCAGCATCGATCAGGATGGCGGCCGGTTTCGCCCGGATGATGTTGTTGAGTGAATTGATCTGTGCCTGGACGGTATTCTCGACGTTCTCGACCCTGAGCTCGACCTTGTCGGCGAGCGGCGGTTTGGTCGCGGCAAGTTCCGCCACGCGGATCATCTGCTGCCGCCAGTCGTTGCCGACGAAATTGTTGGACAGGTAGATCGTGTGTTTCTCCTGGGCGAAGGCCGGCGCACCAGCTGCCAGCCCGCCTACGGCAAGCCCGAACACGAGCAGAGCTTTTCTAGCTTTCATCGTCAGTCCTCCCTCCGTCCGGCTTTTCCCGGCTCCAGCAGCTTACGACCGCGCTGAATGACAACGTTACCATTGCTTCTCGCGCGCAATCAACGCGTCAAGATGCTATTATAATAGCTGCGGTCCTGTCCACGGCCGGCCATGGGTCAGGAGCCCTCGTTGGAAATCTGGTAGGTCAGGCTGAAGCTATCGGCGCGATGGCGGGCGATTGTCATTTCGACCGGCTCGCCCTCCATCGAACTATAGCGCAACTCCACGGCCAGAATAGCGCCTCCTTCGGCATAGGAGAGCTCCGCCGCGAGCGCAGCATCAGCGGTTTCAGCCCGCACCGTGATTTCGGCCGCCGCAAGCCGGATCGCCAGACGATCTTGCAGGGTGCGGAAGATCAGCACGTTGTCGAAGCTGTCGCGGGAAAGGCGGCTGCCGATCTGCGACGGGAAGAAGCTGGTGACCGCCGCCTCCGGTGTTCCGCGAGCGATCAACAGACCGCGCAAGACATAGAGGCGCTCACTCGGGGCTGTCCCAAAGAACCCGCTCGCCAGCTCCGAGCGCTCCCGCCGATAGCTGCGCACCACAAGCTCGGCATTTCGCGTAAAGGCCGCGATGTCTGCAAAGGTCCGGAATGCAAAGCTCCTCCTTGCTGCTGTGCCCGGGCCGGCGACCACCGCTGGCTTGGCTGCCCGTTTGCTGATCAGGCCATCGGCCTGCAACTCGCGGAGGGCATGGCGGACCGTGATGAGGCTGACGCCGAATCTGCCGGCAATCTCGGCTTCCTTGGGCAGGGCGGTGCCGGGCGGGTAGACCCCGTTGAGGATCGGCTCGCGAAGCAGGGCAGCGAGCTGCTGGTACATCCGGCCGTTCTCGCGCAGCAGCCTGCGGGCCGGCAGGGCGTTCGAGTCGATCGCGGGAGCTTGCAGCGGACCGGGCATTGGCCCGAACTTACGACAGCGCGACGGGACCGTCACCGCGGATTGGACGACGCGATGTTAAGTGCATAACCCGAAGTCCAGGGCATGAGACAGCTAAGGGGCAGGGGATGAGAGCGGATCTCACCGGAAAAGTTGCCTTCCTAACCGGAGGAGGCGGTGCGATCGGAAGCGCCATGGCCCGCCTCATGGCAGACAATGGCGCGGCCATAGCAGTGGCGGATGTGAATGGCGCGGCGGCGAGCACCGTAGCGGCCTCCCTGCCAAGGGCCATACCGCTCGTTTTCGATATACGCGAGCCCGATGCCGCGGAGGCAGCGGTCCACGACTGCGTCGCCGCTTTCGGACGGCTCGACATTCTGATCAACAATGCTGGGGTCAACACGCTCGACCACCGGGTCGACATAGAGGCGTTTCCGCACGCCGAGTGGAACCGCATCGTCGGCATCGATCTCGATGGGACGTTCGTGATGACCCGCGCCGCAGTGCCGGCCATGCTGGAAGGCGGCGGCGGGCGCATCATCAACGTTGCCTCGACAGTCGGCCTGGCAGCGCTGCGGCTGCAGAGCCCATTCGTTGCGGCCAAAGCCGGTGTTATCCACCTGACGCGTTCGATGGCGCTTGAACTCGCGCCGAGGAACATCCTGGTCAACGCCATCGCCCCCGGCTCGGTGATCACCGAACTCACCCGACGGCTCTTTTACGATGCCGACGGGCAGTTCGGCGCCCGCACCGCCGCATTCATGGCTCACGTGCCCCTCGGGCGGCCCGGCACTCCGGAGGAAATCGCACAGGCAGCCCTGTTTTTGTGCGCGCCCGCAAACTCCTACATGAACGGCCATATTCTCACCGTCGACGGCGGCTGGACGGCCGGTTACATGGGCTAGGCATTTTCAGCCGCCGGGCCGAATGACCCCGATCCTGCCCCCCATGGGCACCACTGCGCCGACCGCCTGTTCGATCCGGGCAAGGCGCCCCGCGACCGGCGCCTCGATTTCGACCACCGCCTTGTCGGTCTCGATCTCCGCAACCAGTTCGCCGCTTCCGACGGGGTCGCCCTCCGCCTTCAGCCAGCGGACGATCTTGCCCTCGCTGACCGTCAGGTCGCCGAAGGGCATCGTGATCGGCTCGCCACCAATCTGGTCTGCACCGTCCGTTCTGGATGTTGCGGCCGTGGTAGGCGGTTGCTGGAGAGCACGGACGACTGGTGGTTGTTGAGCGGAAGCAGAGTGAGTCTGTGGGCTGCTTTGGGTAAGCCAATGGCTCTGCGAGGGAACGCGGCCGTCCAGCACGCCTCGAGCTGCGGCGACGATCTTTTCGGTATTGACCAGCATTGCGCGCTCCAGGGCAGGCGCGAAAGGATGCGACAACGGCTCGGTATGCAGCCGGGCTACTGGAGCATCTAGGTCGTCATAGGCGAGCTCGTTCATCGCCTGGCCCAGTTCGGCCCCGACTCCGCACATCGCCCATCCCTCGTCGACAACGAGCAGGCGGTGGGTTTTCGCAACGCTTGCCGCCACCGTGCCGACGTCCAACGGCATGATGGTGCGCAGGTCGATCACCTCGCACTCGATTCCCTCGCCAGCCAGCACTTCGGCCGCCTCCAGTGCCCGATGCACCAGCTGCCCGGCCGAGGCAATGGTCAGGTGCTTTCCTTGCCGGGCGATGCGCGCGATGCCGAACGGCACGAGGTGCTCGCCGATGGGCACCTCACCCTTTGAGGCGAACAGCGTCTTCGGCTCCAGCATCAGCACCGGGTCCGAGGCGCGCAGCGCCGTCTTCATAAGCCCCTTGGCATCTGCAGGGGTGGAGGGCACGCAGACGATCAGGCCGGGCACATGCGCCCACATGGGGTGATATGCGCCGCTGTGGTGCGGACCGGCGCTCCTGACCGCGCCCAGACCGGCGCGCACCACCATTGGCGCGCTCATCTGGCCGTTGCTCATGTAGCGCAGCTTCGCCGCCTGGAGGACGATCTGTCCGGCGGTCTCGAAAGCAAAGTCGCCGAACATCAGGTCCGCGACCGTCCGCGCGCCAGTTGCCGACGCCCCAAGCGCGGCGCCGGTAAAGCCCTGCTCGGAGATCGGCGTGTCGACCATGCGGGCGGGCCCGAATTCCTGCCACAAGTTCTTGGTGTGGGCAAAGCTGCCGCCGCGCTCTCCCGTCCCCTCGCCGAAGTAAAGAATGGCGGGGTCGCGGCGCATCTCTTCGGCGATGCCGTCGCGAACGGCATCCAGCCAGCTCGTGGTGCTTGTTTCGCCCGGAAGGGCCTGCGCAAGCGCCGCGGCCGGGTTCAGCGGCTCGGCATAAACATGCGCCCGCACGCTGACGGGGTCCGGCTCCGGCGAGGCGCGCGCGAACGCGACGACATCACTCACGAGCGCTTCGACCCGCGCATCGATCGCGTCCAGCGCGCCGGCAGAGACTGTGCCGGTATCCTCAACCAGAAGCCGGCGGAACAGCTCGATCGGATCGCGCCGGGCCCAGAAATCCACCTCGGCTTGAGTGCGGTAGCTCCCGACAATCGGATCGCCCTCGTGGTGGCCAACGGTGCGGTATGTCTTCGCTTCGATCAGCGTCGGTCCATCGCCGCGGCGGGCCCGCGCGATCGCCTCTTTCGCCGCGGACCAAACGGCGAGCACGTCGTTGCCATCCACCGCGACGCCCGGAATCCCATAGGCCGCCGCCTTGCTTGCGATGTCCGTGTTGAGGGTCGCCATGCTGAGCGGCGTGGCGGTTGCATACAGATTGTTCTCGCAGATGAAGACGACGGGCGCGCGTTGCACCCCGGCAAAGTTCAGCGATTCGTGGAAGCCGCCATGGTTGACCGCGCCGTCGCCGAAGAATGCGACGCCGATGGAATCGCTGCCGCGGGCGCGGGCGCCCATGCCGACGCCGACGGCATGGCTGATGCCGGCCGCCACGATGCCGTTGGTGCCGAACAGGCCGACAGAGCGGTCATAGAGGTGCATCGTGCCGCCGCGTCCGCCGCAGCATCCATCGCGCTTCCCATACAACTCGGCCATCAGCACATGCGGCCGCACACCCTTGGCGAGCGCATGACCATGGCCGCGATGCGTCGAGGTTATCCAGTCCGAGGCGCGCAGGTGGGCGCAGACCCCGACGGCGGTCGCTTCCTCACCAATGTAGAGATGCAAGAATCCAGGAGTCTCGCCCTTGCGGCAGGCGGTTTGCGCTGCGGTCTCGAACCGCCGCAGCAGCACCATCTGCTCGTAGAGCCGCAGCATGGCCGCAAGGTCGAAGTCTGAATCACGATGTTCCGTCGCGATTGCACGTGTATCAAAACTGGACGACGGCACGCCGACCCTCCCGGAGATCGCTTGCGGCGCGGCGGGGTGAGCACCGCCGGGGGAAGCTATTATAATAGCATAGCGTATTGCGGGCGTGCCGACCTTGCCAAGCCCCGACCGTCCGGCGCACCGGCGTTTTATGAGGAAGCACAGATGCAAGTCGATCTGGCTGGGCAGTTGGCGGTGGTGACCGGAGCCGACATGGTGTTTGGCGCCGCGATCTCCGCTGCCTGTGAAGCGAATGGCGCCACCGTCGAACGGCTGACATCGGCCGATCTCGGCCCGTCGGAAAGCGCGGCAGCTGCCCTCGACTGCATAGTCCAACGCAGTGGCGCTCCGCAAATCGTGATCGACGGATCATCAGCCGGCGATTTGCTAGACAGCGCCGCGTGTCAGCCTCGGGCAGCCAATTCGCTGATCCTAGCCGCGGGAGAGGTCATGGCAGATCAGGGTGGCGGACGGATTCTCACGCTGCTTTCAGTGCTAGGGCTCCTGCCGGCGCGCAGCGAACCGCTCGCGTCTGCAATGCACGCCGCACTCGCGGCGACCATACGCGTGCACGCCATGAAGCTGGCGCCAAGGCGTGTCTTGGTTAACGGGCTCGCGATAGGCGCGGTTGGCGCCACCCAACCTTACCTCGTCAGCCATGTCCCAATGTCGCGCCGGGGCAGAGTGGAAGAGGTAGCGGCAGCCGCGATGTTCCTCGTAGATCCGCAGAACACTTACACAGTTGGCCACATTCTGAACGTGGACGGCGGCTGGCAGGCCGGCTTTGCCCGCGATTTTTGATTCCGCAGCCGGGAGACACTAACCTGCTTCAGAAATACGGCGCAGAGCGTGGCGTCGCCGGCCGTCAAGATTGCCTGTCCTGATACGATTCTCGGTCAGATTAATACCGGGTTTGGCCGAAAGCCGCCCGTCTGCTTTTGGACGGTGGGCACCTAAGCGGATGTTTGCTCGGAGTTACACCGCGTTTCCTCGCTGTGCACGGTATCTCAAGCGCGCTACAGGGCACCGGCTTGTCTGCTGTGCCGTGATTATCGTCCGTCAAGGCGGCGCGTGGTTTCAACCTTTGCAGACGAAATCGATCTCAACCGCGGCAAGAATGTAGCCCACCGAGGCATGTTTGGTATGGGCGGTACGCAATGAACCGCAAGCGGATCTTCCTACCTCTGGCAACGTCGTCCTCCGTGTTCACGAGACGAACTACTGAGCGCCCACGCGCACCGACCAACCAAGGTATCGACCGCCAATGTCCTCTGACCACACCGGAGTCTCAACGAACGTTCTCGTCGTCGAAGATGACTCCGCATGCGTGCGGTGGATATCGTCGAGGACGCAGGCTTCAACGCAGTGGAAGCGGTAAACGCCGATGAAGCGCTTTCCATCCTGGAAACGCGCTCGGACATCTCTCTCCTGCTTTCTGATATCCAAATGCCGGGAAGTATGGACCGATTGGAGCTGGCCAACGCCGTGCACGACCGCTGGCCCCATTAAAATCATCTTGGTCTCGGGGCAGGTTACACCGTCTGACGAGGACAAGCCGACAGATAGTCGGTTCTTCGGTAAACCAATTGAGTTAAAGAATGATCGCCGAACTGCAGGGGATGGTGGGTGCAGGCGCACTCGCAATTGTTCCTGAGGTAGCCATTCCGACGGAAGCACTCGCCGGGACGAAGTCAACAATCGCCCCTCGGTCACCCGAGCAGAGGTCGCTCGCAGCGGAGAATGACAGCCTACGTATTCTATTGGAGCAGGCTGGGATCGACGCCAAAGCCCTACTCGCGCAATCCGGCATCGAAGCCGAGGAGCGCGACGCGGCGGACAAGCTGCAGAAGCTCATTTCGGACGAAATGCATCATTTGCATCAAGAACACGCTGGCGACGGTCAGCGCCATTGCTTCTCAAAGCCTCCGAACCGCAACGAGCATCAAGCATGGCCAGCAGGCGATCGAAGGGCGATTGGCCGCGCTCGGGCGCGCACACGACCTGCTAATACAGGCTGGTTGGGCCAATACCAGCCTACTGAGCACGGTTCGTGCGGCCGCCGAACCCTTTGGCGGGGAAACCGGGCGCTTTTCGATTCATGGGCCCGATAGTGCGATCTCCTCCGGGGCCGTTATTGCGCTGGCCATGACGTTGAACGAGCTATGCACAAACGCCACCAAGTGGGGCGCGCTATCTATGCCAGCTGGACGCATCGAGATCGCGTGGACGATTGACGACACATCCAAGCGGATACAACTGATATGGCACGAGAGGGGCGGTGCCCCGGTCGTGCGACCGGCGCGGCGCAGCTTTGGTACGCGCATGATGGAGTCGCTAGGCCAGCAGATGCATGGCCAAGTCGAACTCGATTATCAGCCAACCGGGTTTACATATAAGCTGGACGCGCCCCTCAGCGCGCTGACCGTCAAGGCTTGAAAGACTCCAGCGGATGGCGCTGACCTGGCCCAATTTCGCTCCCAGGGAACGATAAGACGTTTAGCCGGTTAAACCTCCGTCCGAGCATGGAGCCTGTCCGACCACTCCTTCGAGCGCCGGTCAGTCTAGCTGGACCGGGGAAAAGATGAGTGGATCATGCCGGCTCACAGCCGAGATCACAGGCGCTGCGGCTGTATTTGCCCTCTCAGCCGGGCTCTTCGCATGGGGCGCGGCGCACTGGACATCTACAGCCCTAGCTTCTGTCCCGGCGATTTGGAGCGATGGCTCATCGTCGATTGCTAAGAATGACACCAGCAAGGTCCGGGTGATCCTGCACTCCATGTATCAACCGACGGCTCTTGAGACCGCCGTTTCGCCAATGCCACTTCTGGCTTTCCCGCTCCGTTGGCCCAGAAAGGTGATTTTCCGGGAACCATCGTGTTCAGCGCTGACATCCCGGTAGACCAGGCGATCCTGTTCCGGGCAGCGCAGTAGGACGGCCGTACTCGGTGTGTTGAATGGAGCGGCGTGTGAGCGCCCGTACCGGCACACTGGTTGAGAGCGCAATCTGGGAACCGACCGCCCACGATACGCTAGTAGATCATCACGCCCTCTGGTCATGCGCGGTCCTAGCGCGAGGAGTTCGCGCGAGTGGTGGACAGCGGCGGGAAACCGTGCCGGCTCCGCGTAGTTAACCACCCCTTCCAGCCGCGATGGCTGGTTCCGGGGGTTCAGGAGTGACTTCATGGACACAGTTGCGGTATTGACGGCGGAGACGGACAGCGCGGCGGCAGGAGCCGCCCTTGCCGAGCAGATCAATACAGCCTTGCCGCTGCCCCTCATCTGGTCATTGTTTCCGCAGCCCCCACTTACGACCATAAGCTTTTGCTTCAGGCTCTCCGGGACGGAGCGCCTGAAGCAATAATAGTCGGGGCGTCTTCAGCCGGAGAGTTCACGAATAACACAGTCGGGGTGGGGCTTGCGACGGCGCTCGCAATCCGAGACGAGGAGTCGAGGTTCACTGCACAGATCGGCCATAGGTTGAGAGAAGATCCGGCCGCGGCGGCCGGGGAGATAGTCCGTGGCTTCGCAGGCCCTTCGGATCACTCCTTTCCCCAACGATCGGCACTGATCCTCACCGACGCTTTGGCCGGCTATGCAGACGCTTTAGCCGATGCGCTGACGCTTGAGACCGGCTTCGTCGCGATCAGGCGGGTGCGCGCTTGGAGCAGCGCCCGGCGGGGCCTAAACATCTGCCATGAGCCATGCCGACCCGACCCGCCGGCCCGATCGTCCGCTGCGCCGCGGTTGGACAACAGGCGCCTGCGCGACGGCCGCCACCAAGGCCGCGTGGACGGCGCTGCTCACCGGAGCTTTTCCCGATCCCGTCACAATCCGCCTGCCGCGCGGGGAAAGTCCCGCCTTCGTCCTGGCGCGATCGGCGGCCGGCGAGGGGTGGGCGGCGGCCAGCATCATCAAGGATGCCGGCGACGATCCGGACGTGACGCATGGGGCCGAGGTCGTCGCCCAGGTTCGCAGGCTGGGTGCGGCAGATGGGGTGCGCTTCAAGGCGGGCGCCGGGGTGGGGACGGTGACGCGCGCGGGGCTGCCGATCGCGCCGGGCGAACCGGCCATCAACCCGGTTCCCCGCAGGATGATGGCCGAGGTGGTCGTCGAGGTGGCAGCGGCATTCGGGGCGGCCCCGGACGTGGAGATTGAAATCTCCATTCCTGGTGGAGAGGAGATCGCCGCGAAGACCTGGAACCCACGGCTTGGAATCGTCGGCGGGCTCTCCATTCTCGGCACGACGGGCATTGTTGTGCCGTTCTCCTGCGCTGCATGGATTCACTCGATCCACCGCGGCATTGATGTTGCCCGCGCCGCCGGGCTGGACCATGTGGCCGGTTCAACCGGCAATAGCTCGGAATCCGCCGTGCGCGGCCGCTACGCCCTTCCCGAGATCGCGCTCCTGGACATGGGGGACTTCGCCGGCGGCTTGCTCAAATACCTCCGCGATCACCCGGTCGCCAAGCTCACGATTGCCGGCGGCTTCGCCAAGCTGACGAAACTCGCGCAAGGCGCTCTAGACCTGCATTCGTCCCGCTCGGAGGTGGACCGCGTCTTTCTAGCCGGACTTGCCGGCAAGGCAGGGGCCGGAGCGGCGCTGCAGGGGCGCATTGCGGAGGCGAACACGGCGTTGCAGGCGCTGCAACTGGCCCAAGCGGAGGAACTGCCGCTGGCCGAGCTTGTTGCGCAGGGGGCGAGAACAACGGCGAAGGCCGTGCTGGGCAGCGCCCCCGTCGCGGTGAACGTGTTCATCGTCGACCGCGACGGGCGCGCCCTGGCGGAGACCGAACATGGCTAGAATTCTGATCCTGGGCGGCACGGCGGAGGCGGCGGAACTGGTCGCCCGCCTGGCCGGCGACGACCGGCTGGAAACGGTCACGTCGCTAGCAGGCCTCACGCGGCTGCCGAACGCGTCCGGGCGGGTGCGCCGCGGCGGCTTCGGCGGCCCGGCTGGACTTGCGACCTTTTTGAAAGATGAGCGTTACAACGCGCTCGTCGACGCAACACACCCTTTCGCCGCGCAGATCGCCGCTCACGCGGCGGAGGCGGCGGACATCGCGCAGGTGCCGCGGATAAAGCTGGTTCGGCCACCTTTCGAGCGGACCGAAGCGGACCGGTTCATCCCGGTTCCCGACATGGAAGCCGCCGCCGCCAGCCTGCCGCAGGGGGCACGCGTCTTCCTCGCCGCCGGCCGGCGCGAGATCGCCGTGTTCACGAGCCGCCCGGACCTCTGGTGCCTTGTGCGGATGATCGAGCCACCCGTGTCCGGTGAAAAGCTACCGCAAGGAGAGCTCATCCTTGGTCGGCCGCCCTCCGACCCCATGGAGGAAGAGGAACTCCTGACACAGCACCGGATCGGCTGGATCGTGTCGAAGGATTCCGGCGGTCAGGCGGCAGCAAAAATCGTCGCGGCACGGCAGCTCGGCATCCCGGTCGTCCTTGTTGAGCGTCCGGCGCCGCCGCAAGGGCCACAGGTGCCCGATGTCGACGCGGTGATCGCCTGGATTGACCGGACGCTGTTCGCCCCGCCTTAGGCCGCTTGCCGGGCAAACTCGGCGCGACGGTCACCGGCCAGCCAGGTATCCAGGAAGGTCCACAGCCAGGCGCGGATCGGCGGGTCGTAGCGGAACCAGCCAGCCATCTGCTGCGAACGGGATTGAGCCATTGGCAGCGCGAACCGCTCGGCGCCCCGGACGGTCCAACGGCAGGCCATCGCGTAGGTCAGTTCGCTATGGAACTGGATGCCGATAGCGGCGCCCTCGACCGAGAAGGCCTGGTTCTCGAACATGTCGCCACGCGCAAGCAGTTGCGCACCGTCCGGCAGGTCGAAGCCTTCCCGGTGCCATTGATACACCATGCCCGGCCATTCGCAGAGGCGCCGTCCTGCTTCTGTCGGGTAAAGGGGATAGAAGCCGATCTCCGCGCAACCTTCGCTGTGCGGGCAGACTCGGCCGCCAAGCTTCTTGACCAGCATTTGCGCGCCGAGGCAAACGCCAACAAACGGCGCACCCTCGCGCAGCGGAACACCGATCCAGTCGATCTCCTGCCGCACAAACTCGTCGGGATCGTTGGCGCTCATCGGGCCGCCGAAGATCACCGCGCCGCTATGGTCGGCCATTGTCGCCGGCAGCGGGTCGCCGAAGCGCGGCCGGCGGATATCGAGGTCGTAGCCCTTGGCCCGCAACATGTGGCCGAGCTTGCCGGGACTGGAGGTTTCCTGATGCAACACGATCAGGATTTTCGGCTTTCCCTGTCGTGCGCTCATCTCGCCGAAGTCCTGGACGTGCGCAGATGGGGCGTTGTTCGAATCAGCTCGCATCTCCCTGCAGGGACGAGCGATTTTCCGCAACGGTGCGCCGCTTGGCAATCCGGTCCTCCCGCGAAACGCTGAGCAGTTCGGCGACCCGCCACACAAGGTTCTCCTCGAACTCGTGGCTCTCACCATCCGCGAAGACCATTTCCCAAAGGTTCTCGACGACGCGGATGCGCTGATCGACGCTGAGTTGCCGCTTGAGTACGCTGGTGAAGCGGTAAAGGTCGACCGCTTCCTGCTCGGCCGCAATGGCATCGGCGATCAGGAGGTCAAGGTCGGCGCCCGCAAGGCCGAAACTGTTGGTCAGGACGGCGCGCAGCTTGTCGCGTTCGGTTTCACTGATCGCGCCGTCGATGGACATGCAGTGGATCATCAGCGCGGCAAGCGCGAGGCGCTCGTCGTCCGGGTCGAAATGGGGCTGCTCGTCGCTCGCCGAGACTTTCCGAAAGATTTCGCGTAGGGCGTTCAGCATGAGGGCTTCTCCAGATCAGCCCATGTAGTGCGCGCGGGCCCGGAATTCATCACTGTTTGGCCGAAGAAGTAGCGGTGCATGTTTTTGGTGACTACAAGCCCTGCATGACCGATCTGGCCATTACATCGCCCGTCCCGCCTCGCCTGTGGTGGCACGAGGTGCGCGCCACCTTGGCGCTGTCCTGGCCGATGGTCCTGACCAACCTCGTCCAAACCGCAATGACGGCCACCGACGTGGTCATGCTCGGCTGGCTGGGTCCCAACGCGCTCGCGGCGGGGGCGCTCGGCACCAACCTCTACTTCGCTTTCCTGATCTTCGGAATCGGCCTCGTCAGCGCGGTCGCGCCGCTGATCGCGCGCGAACTCGGGGCGAAGCGGCACTCCGTCCGCGATGTCCGCCGCACGGTGCGTCAGGGTCTGTGGAGCGTTGTGGCGATCTCCGTGCCGATCTGGGCCATTCTCTGGTACGGCGAAGCCATCCTGGTCGGGCTGCTTGGTCAGGACCCCGAACTCGCGGCGAGCGCCGGCCAGTATCTGCGCGCGCTTCAGTGGTCGCTCCTTCCGTTTCTCGGTTACCTCGTGCTGCGCTCATTCATTGCCGCGCTCGAGCGGCCCGTCTGGGGCTTGTGGATCGGGTTGGTCGGCTGGCTGGTGAATGCCGCGGCCGCCTGGTGCCTCATTTTCGGCAACCTCGGCTTTCCAAGGCTGGAACTCGTCGGTGCCGGTATCGCGACGACAATCGCCAGCACCGTGCTGTTTGTCGGGCTGGCCCTCGTGCTGGTGCTTGACCGGAAGTTCCGACGCTACCGCATTTTTGGCCGGTTCTGGCGCGCCGACTGGCAGCGATTTGCACAAGTCTGGCGGCTGGGGCTGCCCATCGCCGCGGCCGTGGTGTTCGAAGTGACGATCTTCAACGCTGCGGTGTTCCTGATGGGCCTGATCAACGCCGCTTCGCTGGCGGCTCACGCCATTGCCATCCAGATCGCCTCGCTGACCTTCATGGTGCCGATGGGGATCGGTCAGGCTGTCACCGTCAGGGTCGGCCGGGCCCTTGGGGCCGGAGACCGCGACGGCATCACGCGCGCGGGTTGGACGGCGTTCGGGCTCGGCATCGGCTTCATGACGCTGATGGCGATCTTAATGCTGTCCGTCCCGACGCTGCTGATCTCCGCATTCATGAACATTTCCGAGCCGGCCAATGTGCCGGTGGTTCAGCTTGCGGTTGTGTTCCTGGCTTTCGCCGCCCTGTTCCAGATCGTCGACGGGGCACAGGCAGTGGCGCTGGGCATGTTGCGGGGCCTGCAGGATACGCGCGTGCCGATGATCTTCGCCGCGATCGGCTATTGGGGCATCGGCCTGCCGCTCGGCGCCGTGCTGGCCTTCCCGCTCGGCCTGGACGGCGTCGGGATCTGGATCGGCCTCGCGTCGGGACTAGCGGTGGTCGCGGTCTTGCTGACGGTACGGTGGGTAAGGCGCGACTCTCTGGGATTGACCAGCCCCGGCTTGCCGGCGATGGTCGACCGCCTAGCGCTCGGTGCCGGGCGCGAGCCGTAGGCGCAGGCCGTCCATCTCCGGGCTGAGCAGGATCTGGCACGACAGCCGCGATGTCTCCTGGACGTCGAAGGCATCGTCCAGCCGGTCCACTTCCTCGTCAGTGGGCGGCGGCAGCGCATCCGCCCACATCCGGTCCACGTGGACATGGCAGGTGGCGCAGGCGGCCGCCCCGCCGCATTCCGCCTTGATGTTGAGCCCCCAGTCGCGGATCACCTCCATCGCCCGCCAGCCCGGCTCGGCGGGGAGGCGGTGCTCCGCGCCGTTCTGGTCCGTGACGATGATGGTGAGGGCTGGCTCGAGGTCTTCGAAGTCGTCGATACGCAAAGCCGCCTGGGCGGGACTCATGATTGTCTTCCTGGTTTGATGGTCACGCGGCGGGCTGGCGCAGCCACGACCGTGTCCCCGCCGGTACTTCGGCCTGATTGGGAATCGCCTGGTAATAGTGGCGGACTTCGGCGAGGCTTCCCGCCAGAAGCGCCGCGCGCGTCGGCGCGTGCCTCACCTCGTAGCTGAGGATTCCACAGCGCCGCATCAGCGGGATCTGGTCGGACAGCACTTCTCCGACCGCGCGCAATTCACCCTTGTAGCCGTAGCGCTCGCGCAGGAGCCGGGCGGCGGAATAATTGCGGCCGTCCGAGAATTTCGGAAAGGCGAGCGCAACCAGCGACAGCCTCCAAACGTACGGCTCCAGCGGAAGGACGGGCTCGCCAGCGGAAATCTCGACGCCCAGCAAGCCGCAATAGCCGACGAACCGCTCCGCGTCCGCCAGGAACACAGCCAGCGGGACGAGCAAGGGCTCGCCGGACGGCGGCAATGCATCGCTTGCCCCCAAAAGCGTCCAGCTGTCCTCGTGGAAGGCGCCGTCGCGCCAGATGGGTCTGCCGTTGTCGCTCATAAGCCGACCGCTCCCGGATCGTAAGCCGCCAGGCTCCAGTGAATCCCGCATTCCGTCTTGCCGGTGCCGCTCCAGCGGCCGCTCCGCTCGTCGTTGCCGTCCGCCCGCTCCGTGCAGGGCTCGCAACCGATCGAACGATAGCCGTCGGCCACGAGCGGGTGCTCCGGCAGGTTATGCAGGCGGCGATACGCGTCGAGGTCGCCGCGGCTCCAGCCGGCCAGCGGGTTGACCTTCACGCGGTGCCCGTCGGCTTCAAACACGGGCAGCTGTGCGCGGCTGCCTCCCTGGTAACGCTTGCGCCCGGACATCCAGGCATCGAACCCCGCGAGCGCCTGGGCAAGCGGGGCGACCTTTCGGATGGCGCAACAGGCGTCGGTGTCGCGCATCCAAAGGCCCGCATCGCTGTCCTGGGTAGCCAGCGCAACCGGATCCGGCCGCGCCACCCGGACGTCGCTCAGACCGAGGCGGGCGATGATCTCGTCCTTGTACCACTGGGTGGTGCCGAACAGCTTTCCGGTGTCGATGAAGATCACCGGCGTATCCTTGGCGACGGAAGCGACGAGGTGGAGCAGAACGACGGAGTCCGCGCCGAAGCTCGACACCAGCGCCGCGCGGCCGCGGAACTCGCGGTTGATCACGTCGTCGAGCAGGTCGCGGGTACGCCGCAGCGCAAGCCGGTCGTCCAGCAAAGCGGCGTGCGCTAGCGCCGAGGCTGCCGGATCGAAGGGGCGGGCAAAAGCCTCAAGCAGCGCCATACAGCGCTTCCTTGAACGGGGCTGGGCCGAGCCGGCGATAGGCGTCCAGGAATGGCTCGCCGGCCGTTTCCCGCTGTGCCAGGTACGTGTCGACGATGGTTTCCACGGCATCGACGATCTCGTCGGTCGAGAAGCCGCGGCCGATGATCTCGCCGATGGAGGCTGTCTCATCGCCCGATCCGCCCAGCGTGATCTGATAGAACTCCTCGCCCTTCCGGTCGACGCCGAGGATGCCGATGTGGCCGGCATGGTGATGGCCGCAGGCGTTGATGCAGCCGGAGATCTTGATCTTCATCGCGCCGATCTCCTCCTGGCGGCCGGTCTCGGCGAAGCGCTTCGAGATGCGCTCCGCGACCGGGATGGAGCGGGCATTGGCCAGGGCGCAATAATCGAGGCCCGGGCAGGAGATAATGTCGGTGATCAGCCCGGCATTGGCGGTGGCGAGGCCGGCTGCGGCCAGGTTGTCATAAACGGTCTTCAGGTCGTCCAGCGCGACATGCGGCAGGACGAGATTCTGCTCGTGGCTGACCCGCACCTCGTCGAAGGAGAACTTTTCGGCCAGCCGGGCGACCGCGTCCATCTGGTCGGAGGTGGCGTCGCCCGGGACGCCGCCGATGGGCTTCAGCGAGATAGTCACCACCGCATAGCCGGATGTGCGGTGGCGGCTTACATCGTGGCGCATCCAGCGGTCGAAGGCAGGGTCGGCCAGCCGGGCGCGCTCGACCGCCGCACTGACCGCCGGGCGCTCCGCATAAAGCGGCGGCGCGAAATAGGCGGCGATGCGCGCGACTTCCTCCTCGGGCAGCCGCAGCACGCCGGCGCGAATGGCCTCGAACTCCGCCTCGATGTCCTCCGAGATGTTCTCCATCCCGGTTTCGTGGACGAGGATCTTGATGCGGGCCTTGAACTTGTTGTCGCGCCGCCCGTGCTGGTTGTAGACGCGCAAGATCGCCTCGGAATAGGCAAGCAGGTCCTCTTCCGGCAGGAAGTCGCGGATCTTCTTGGCGACCATCGGGGTACGGCCCATGCCGCCGCCGATGTAGACGGCAAAACCGAGCTCGCCCGCTTCGTTGCGCTTCACCTCGTAGCCGATGTCGTGGAACTGGATGGCCGCCCGGTCGAGGGGCGCGCCCGTCACCGCGATCTTGAACTTGCGCGGCAAGAACAGGAATTCCGGGTGCAGCGACGACCACTGCCGGAGGATCTCCGCGTAGGGGCGCGGATCGGCGACCTCATCGGCGGCAACCCCGGCGAAATGATCGGCGGTGACGTTGCGGATGCAGTTTCCCGAGGTCTGGATGGCGTGCATCTCGACGCTGGCGAGCTTCTCCAGGATGTCCGGCACGTCCTTCAGCGCCGGCCAGTGGAACTGCAGGTTCTGCCGCGTGGTGAAGTGGCCGTAGCCCTTGTCGTAGTCGCGGCCGATTTCCGCCAGCGCGCGCATCTGCCGCGAGTTTAGCGTCCCATAAGGAATGGCGATGCGCAGCATGTAGGCATGCAGCTGCAGGTAGACGCCGTTCTGCAGGCGCAGAGGCTTGAACTGCTCCTCGTCCAGGTCGCCGGACAGCCGCCGCTCGACCTGATCGCGGAACTGCGCGACCCGCTCGCGGACAAAGGCGTGATCGAATTCGTCGTAGCGATACATGGTAGACCTCAGGCCGCTTGGTCGCGGAGGGATTGGTAGCTGGCTGATGAATTGCCGGTGGTCGGGCCGGCGGCGCGGATCGCTTCACGCAGCCGGGCGGGGACAAGCCGGCCGGCCGCGCGGGTCACGACGATGGCGTACGGTTCCACGACCCTGTTCAGCGCCGCCTCTGTCATTGCGCGGGCTAGCGCCGCGGCGACGGCCTCCTTGCCCTCCAGAAGCTCGGCGCCGTTGATGTCGTGAACCCATCCGGTAGCCGTCTGGAACACGACGCGTCCTTCGCCGAGGCTGTTGGCGGTAATGGCTTCCATGACGGACCTCAGGCGGCGAGTTCGTGGGCGGGGGCCAGCGTCTCGGCGGCGCCGAGCGCGCCTTCCGCGACGGCCTTGCCGATCAAGATCAATGCCGGGCCGCCGCTTCCCGAACCGCCGCCGAAGGCCGCCAGGTCAGCGACCGAACCGGAGAACGTCCGCCGCTCGGGCAGGGTGGCGCTTTCGATGACGGCCGCCGGCGTGTCAGCGTCCAGCCCGGCTTCAATCAGACGGGCGGCAACCCGCGCCGCAACTGAGCGGCCCATATAGACGGCGACGGTGGCGCCCGACAGCGCCAGGCCGGCCCAGTCGGGCAGAACATCTCCGCCGGCATCCTGCCCGGTTGCAAAGACCAGGGTCGATGCGGTGCCGCGCAGCGTCAGCGGGATTTCCGCTTCCGCCGCCGCGGCCAGCGCCGAGGTGACCCCGGGCACGACCTCAAAAAACAGTCCGGCCTCGCGCAGCGCCGCCATCTCCTCGCCGGCCCGGCCGAACACCAGTGGGTCGCCGCATTTCAGGCGGACCACGCGCCGGCCGGCCTGGGCTTCGCGGACCAGAATGGCGTTGATCTCGTCCTGGCTCGCCGAGTGCCGGCCCTTCCGCTTACCCACATCGATGCGGTCCGCGTCGCGGCGTCCCATCGCGATCACCGCGTCGGGGACGAGCGCGTCGTGGACGATGACGTCGGCTTCCTGCAGGACCCGCTGGGCACGCAGGGTGAGCAGGTCGGCCGCGCCCGGACCGGCGCCGACAAGCCAGACAAATCCCTGATTTGCGCCTTCCGCCTCGCTGAGCAGGCGCTCGGCGCGGCGATGCGCCTCATCGGCCAGCCCGGCAAGTGCCGCGTCGGCTACCCGGCCGCCGAAGAAGGCCGACCAGAAACGTCGGCGCGGCTGGCCCTTCGGCAGCACGCGATCGACGGGGCCGCGGAAGGCTTCCGCCAGGTTCGCCAGTCCACCGAGGCGGGCCGGCAGCACCGCCTCGATGCGGGCGCGCAGCTTTTGGGTCAGAACAGGTCCGGCGCCGGTCGAGGTAATCGCCACGGCAACGGGGGCCCTGTTGATCAGGGCCGGGGTGTAGAAATCGCATAGATCCGGGACGTCGACGGCATTGGCGGGAATGTTTCTGGCGCGCGCCGCGGCTACTACGGCAGCGTCATCGGCGTGCCGGCCGCTGGCGGCGAAGACCAGGACCGCTCCGTCCAGGTCAGAGTCGTGGAAGGGCCCGGTCCGGTGCTCCACTTCGGGCAAGGCGGCGAGTTCGGCAAGGTCAGGCGAGGGCTGCGCGGCAACCAGGCGAATCACGGCGTCCGTCTCGCGCAGAAGGCGTACTTTTGCGACCGCTTCGGCACGCTCGCCGACGATAACCACGGGCCGGCCCGCGACTTTGTGGAAGGCCGGAAACACCGAAAGCCGCTCTGCCGACATCAACTAACCCCGCGCGCACTGGTTTTCTAATATGGGAGCAGGTCGCGCCAGCGGACAGCAACGGCATTGCGCGGTTGAGCGTGCTTTGAAGAAGTTTTTGCCTGAAAACCAAGAAGCGCGATTGAGCAGTCCTCGGAAGACCACCCCGCATTTCGGTGTTGCCATAAGCGCACAGGCGGGAGCGGGACGGCCCGCAGGAGCTCACGCGCCTTTCCTCGTTGCTTCATAAATGGTTAATTCCCCGGTGGCTCAGGCGTTCGCGCCCGATTGTCGCCATACCGACGTGTCCGATGCGGCCGGGGGCGTCGGTTCGCACGGACGCAAATCGGTCGAGGGGCATCTGCTGACGTGGGTCTGGGGCCGAACTCCATCTTGAAGCGACTGTGTCCGGGGAAGCGGTTCCTGGCCGGCGCGACGGCTGGTGCGCTGGTGCTCTCAGCCGCTGCTCCCGCCCTTTCCTTCGAGCTCTTCGGCAGGAAATTCTTCGAACGCGAGGAAGAAACCGCCGTCGTTCCGGATGCGCAGCTCTATGCCCTCGATTTCACGGTCGTGGGTGGAGACAAGGAGCTTACCCGGACGGTCGAGAACGCCTCGTCGCTGTCGCGGGATGAAGAGATCCTGCCGCCCGGAACGCCGGGCCTGGTGGCCCGCGCCCGAGGTGATTACGGCCGCATCCTCGCGGCGCTCTACTCCCAGGGCCGCTACGGCGGCTCGGTGGAAATCCTGATCCAGGGCCAGCCGGCGGACACGATCCGCCCGGATATCCAGTTGCCCGATCCGGTGCCGGTCACTGTCACCGTCGACCCGGGGCCGCTTTTCCGTTTCGGCGCGATCCGGATCGATGGCCTCCCCGATACGCCGCTGACCGAAGAGGACGAGGACGCGCTGAACCTCGACGACTGGGTGCTGGTCCAGGGGGAGGAGGCCCGGTCGGGCGCCATCCTGGACACGGAGGGCCGGCTGATCGAGTTCTGGCGCCAGCGTGGCCACCCCACGGCCCGCGTTCCGACCCGCGAGATCGTCGCCGACCACAGGACGAAAACCGTCGATGTGGTTCTGGCGGTCGAGTCCGGTCCGGCAGCGGTGCTTGGCCCCGCGGATATCGCCGGGACGGAGCGGATGGATCCGTTGTACGTCCAGTGGATGACCGGCATCAGGCCGGGTGAACCCTATGATCCGGACACGTTGCGGCGGTCGCGCGAACGCCTTCAGCGCCTCGGCGTCTTCTCCAGCGTCGCTGTCGAGGAGGAGCCGAGCGTCGGCCCGGACGGGATTCTGCCCGTGACCTTCCGGGTGTCGGAGCGCAAGCGCCGGCTGATCGGCGGAGGCGCGTCGTACTCCACCGTCGACGGGGCGGCGCTGGAAGCCTATTGGCAGCACCGCAACCTGTTCGGCCGCGCCGAGAGCCTGCGGCTGGAAGGATCTGTCAGCCGGATCGGCGCCGAGGACCTCCAGGAAGGCCTGAACTATTCGGTACTGGCGACATTCCGCAAACCGGGCGTTTTCACGCCCGATACGGACTTCACCTTCGAGCTGGGCGGGCGGCGGGAATACCTCGACAATTACGAAAGCCTGACCGTCTTCGCCCGACCGGGTTTCGAGCGGCGCTTTTCCGACCAACTCACGGGGCGCGCCGCGCTCAACATCGAGCGGTCGCGCGTCGAGGACGCGTTCGGCACCAACGACTACATGATCCTCAGCCTGCCGACCGAGTTGGAATACGACGGCAGCGATAACAAGCTCGACCCGACTGAGGGCTTTCGCGCCACTCTCAATGCCGAACCCTTCCTTGAGTTCGAGCGCAGCACGACGGCGCTGATCGCCAGCGGATCGCTGTCGGCATACCGCTCCTTCGGCGACGATGACCGGGTGATCCTTGCCGCTCGTGGCGCACTGGGGAGCATCGTCGGCGCATCGTCCATCGAGGACATCCCGGCGAACCGCCGCTTCTTCCTGGGCGGCGGCGGGTCGATCCGCGGCTACGAATACCGTTCGGTCGGGCCCCGCCAAGGTGACGACGTCGTCGGCGGCCTGTCCTTCTGGGAAGCATCCTTCGAGACCCGGGTGCGCGTCACCGAACGGATCGGCCTCGTGCCCTTCATCGATGCGGGCGCCGCCTACGCGGAAGCGATCCCGGATTTCTCCGAGGACATACGCGTCGGGGCGGGGCTGGGCATCCGCTACAATACGGGGCTCGGCCCGATCCGCTTCGATGTCGCCGTGCCGCTCAACCGGCAGGACGACGATCCAAGCGTGGCCTTCTATGTGGGCCTGGGACAGGCGTTCTGACCATGCAGCAACTGAAGTTCTTCTCCGTCCGCCGTTTCCTCCTCGTCCTGGCGCTTGCCGCGCTCGCGGCCGGCGGCGCGGTGGCGCAGGATGGCGAGGAACGCTCCCGCTTCGTCCGCTTCCTGGAGGGCATGCTTTCGACGCCGGAGCGGCAGGTCTCGTTGATCGGCCTTTCCGGCACATTCTCCTCCAGCCCGCGTGCCGAGCGCATTGTGGTGGCCGATGCCGACGGACCCTGGCTGGAGATCGACGGCGTCGAGGTGGTGTGGAACCGCACCGCGTTGTTCCGCCGCGTGCTCGACATCGACAGCTTGCGGGCCGAGCAGGTCCGCATGTTGCGCAAGCCCGCCGGCGGCGAGCAAAGCGAGTCCGCCGACTTTACCGGGCCGCCTGTCGACATCACGATAGATTCCTTCGTGTTCCCGGCGATCACCTTGGCTGCCCCAGTCGCCGGAGCCGAGGCAAGGCTTTCGGCCGAAGGCTCGGCGGAGGTCAGCGAGGAAGCCATCGGCGCGCGCGTGGCGCTGACCAGGACCGATCGGCCGGGCCGGCTTTCCGCCGAGCTCCGGCTGCAGCCGGCGACCAACGAGCTCACCGCCGATCTCCAGCTGGCCGAGCCAGAGGGCGGCATCGTTGCGGAGCTTCTTAACCTTCGTGGCCGGCCCCCGGTCACGGTGACGATCGCCGGAACCGGCCCGCTTTCCGCCTGGCAGGCGGATGTCCAGGTCCAGGCCGCAGAAACCCGCGTCCTTGCCGGCCAGGCCGCCGTATCCCGCGTGGACGGCGGCTATCGCATCAGCGGCGATGTCGTCGGCGCACTCGGCAACCTGGCGCCGGAGAACTATGCCGCGCTGCTCGGCGGCGACAGCCGGCTCGCCTTCAACGTGGTGCGCCGCGATGACGGAGGGCTGGGGATCGACTCCGCCTCGCTGCGCTCGGCCGGCGTCGAACTCGACGCGAGCGGCGCGCTGACCCCCGACATGGTTCCCGAACGGGCCGATCTGACCCTCAGGCTGGGCCAGGCAGGCCGCACAGCGCTGCCGTTCGTTCCCGGCGAGGTCTCGGTCGGCAGCCTCGACGCCACTATCGGGCTCGATCCCGGAGCGCAGGCGCCGTGGACGGCTGAGATCACCGCGGCCGGTGTCCAGAGCACGTTCGGCTTCATCGCCGACACGCAGATCACGGCGAGTGGCCAGGCGAGCAACCTCGTCGATCCCGCGGCGCGCGCGAGCACGTTCCGGATGGAAGGCTCAGCGACCGGCGTGGCGCCGGCCGACCCGAAACTGGCCGAGGCAATCGGGCCGAGCGTCAGACTCACAACCAGCGGCGCCTGGTCGGCCGGCGCGCCCGTCACTTTCGAAAACCTTGAGGCGATTCTGACCGGCGCGGCGGCGAGCTTTTCGGGAACTGCAAACGCGGAGGAATTGGCCGGACGGTTCGGCGTCAGCGTCACCAGCCTCACTCGCTTCGCGCCGCTTGCCGGGCGCGAGATCGCCGGCAGCGCCCAGTTGCAGGCGGAAGGGCGCGTTTCGACCGCCGGCACCTTCGATCTGCAGCTGAACGGGGAGGCGACGGACCTGCGGGCCGGCGTCGCGCAACTCGATCCGTTGCTGGCCGGCGCCACCCGCATCCAGGGCGGCATCGCACGCGATGAGGCCGGCTTCCGCTTCAACGAACTCGCGCTCAGCAATCCCGGCGTGAACGTTCGGGTGTCGGGCTTGCTGGCCGACCCGGAACTCGACCTGACCCTGGCCGCCACGCTTGCCGACCTTTCCTCCGTGACGGAGCGGGCGAGCGGTGCCGCTGAGCTTTCCGCGCGGTTGACTGGCACCACAGCGGCGCCCCGCATCGAGGCCGAGGCCAGCGGCGCGGAACTGGTGCTGATGGGCCGGCCGCTGACGGAGGCGCGCGCCCGCTTCGCCGGCGTGGTCGCCGGACCGGAAACCGCGGGCGAAGCGGAACTCGGCGGCAATCTCGACGGCGTTCCGGTGCAGGGCTCGGCCAGGCTTTCGGCCGGCGAGAACGGCGCGCGCGTGCTGGAGGAACTGCTGTTGACCGTCGGCGAAAGCCGCGCATCCGGCAACCTGACGCTCGCCGCTAACAACCTCGTTTCCGGGCAGCTGGAGGTGGTGTCGCCCGACCTTTCCAAGGTGGCACCGCTTTTCCTGGTCGAGGCGAGCGGAATGTTGCGGGCGGAAGTCGCGCTCTCGGCCGAAGGCGGCAGCCAGTCCGCCGACATCTCCGGCACGGCGACGGACATCGTCTACAACAACGTGCAGCTCGATTCCGCCCAACTGTCGGCGGCGGCGCGCGACCTGTTCACCGCGCCCAAGATCGACGGCACGTTCGAAATACGCAACCTTCGGGCCGGCGGGCTCACCATTGTTTCCGCCGAGGGAACTGCGAGCCGCCAGGGCGAGTCGACGGGCTTCGCCGTGGATGCCGAGCTGGCCGACGGCTCTGCGACGCTGCGCGGCAGCCTGGAGCCGCGCGGTGCGGGCGTGGCGATCGCGCTGCAGACAGTATCGTTCTCGCGCGCCGGCCTGGAAACCAGCCTCGCCGCACCGACCACGATCGTGGTGGAAAACGGCACGGTCGTGCTGGACGGGGCACGGCTGAACGCCGGGGACGGGTCGGTCACGCTGTCCGGCCGCGCCGGATCGACGCTCGACATTGCCGCGACGCTGGACTCCGTGCCGGCCAGCCTGGTCAACACCGTGCGCCCGGATCTTGGAGCGCAGGGCACCATTTCCGGCGACATCACGGTGACCGGATCGGCGGCCGCGCCGGCGGCCCGCTTCGACGCGAGCTGGCAGGGCGCCTCGCTGGCCGCTACCCGCAACGCCGGCGTCGGCGCGCTTGCGGTCAGCGCCGAAGGCACTCTGGCCGACAACGTGGTGACCCTGACCAGCCGCATGAGCGGGCCGGGCGGCCTGTCGCTCAGCGCCAATGGCCGGGTCGGCACCACGGCCGACGGGCCGCTCGACGTCACGGTGCAGCTGAACTCGGTCCCCGCCTCCCTGGCCAATGCCTTTGCCGCCGACCTGGGCGCCGAGGGCTCCATTTCCGGTTCGGCGCGGGTGACAGGCACGATCGCCTCGCCGCAGGGGAGCTTTGACGCGGATTGGGGCGGTGCCTCGGTCGTCGCATCGCGCAATGCGGGTCTGGGCACACTGGCCGTGGCCGCGGAGGGCAGCATCGCCAACCAGGCGGTGACGCTGACCACGCAGGTCAGCGCGGCTGACGGCCTTTCCGTCCGCGCGGCGGGGACAGTTGGCATCGGGGGCGGGGCGCCGCTCAACATCAGGATCACCGGCGCGGTGCCGCTGTCGCTCGGCAACCGCCCGCTCGCCGGGCGCGGCGCCGCCCTGCAGGGCACGCTCGACGTCGACGTGGCGGTGACGGGCGCGGCCGCCGATCCGCAGTTCGCCGGCCGCATCACGTCGGAAGGCGGCGGCTTCGTCGATCCGCGCACCGGGATCGTGCTGCGCAACATTTCGCTGGCCGCTGCTGTGTCGCGCGAGCGGATCACGATCGAGCGGCTGACGGCGGCAAGCGGCGAAGGCTCGATGTCCGCGACCGGTTCGATCGGCCTGGACCCTGCCGCCGGGTTCCCCCTGGACCTGGCGCTGCGGGCCAACCAGGCCCGCTATGTAGACGGCACGCTGCTGACGGCGCGCTTTGATGCCGACCTGACCGTGACCGGCAGCCTGACCCGCGGCCCGGTGCTCGGCGGCTCGGTGTTCGTGGACAGGGCGGAAGTCACCGCGCCGGAGGGGCTGCCGCGTGGAGCCGTCGCGCTCGACGTGGAGCACGTCGCGCCACCCCGCGACGTGCGCGAGACCGTGGCCAAGGCGAAGGCGACGGGCCGTCGCAGCGCGGCTGCCGACGGCGGCGAACCGAGCGGCGTGCAACTGAACCTTGCCATCAACGCGCCGCAGCAGGTGTTTGTGCGCGGGCGCGGGCTCGATGCGGAACTCGGCGGGCAGATCAGGCTGAGCGGGCCGGTATCGGCGATCATCGCGGACGGCGCATTCGAGCTGCGGCGCGGCCGCTTCGACATCCTCACCCAGCGGATCACGTTCGAGCGCGGGGTGGTGACCTTCGCCGGCGACTTCGACCCTATCCTCGACTTCTCCGGCACCACGGACGGCGGCGACATCGTGGTGACCGTGTCTGTGACCGGCCCGGCGTCCGACCCGGAGGTGACCTTCTCGTCCGACCCGGAACTGCCGCAGGACGAGGTGCTCGCCCACCTGATCTTCGAGCGCGGGCTCGGAGAGCTTTCGCCATTTCAGATCGCCCGGCTGGCGGCTGTCGCCACGCAGGTCGGCGGTGGCGAGGGCGGCCTGCTGAACCAGCTGCGCCGCTCGACCGGACTCGACGACCTCGACATCGTCGTCGACGAGGAAGGCGGGCCGGCGCTGGCGGCGGGACGGTATATCTCGGAGAACGTCTATGTGGGCGTCCAGCAGGGCGCGACCGCCGAATCGAGCCGGGTCACCATCGATCTGGAGATCACCGACGACCTGAAGGCGCGCGCCGCGGCCTCGCCCGGCGGCGGGTCAAGCCTCGGCATCTACTACGAGCGGGAATACTGACCGGGCGCTTCCGCTATTCCAGGAACACGCTGGCAGTCGACGAAGCGCCGGCGGCGTCGATCACCATCAGCGTGACGAATCCGGGGCCTCTCGGATCCCATGCCAGCGCGGTTCCAAATTGCGTGATTCCGATCGGCGCGCCATCGGCGAACCAGGTGTAGGGCGGCGCGCCGCTGCGCACTTTCAGGGCAAGCGGCATCGGGTCGCCGCTGCGCAGCCCGAGGTCGACGCGGACGTTCTTTGGAGGATAGGCGATCTCCGGCGCGGCGGAGACCGCGACGCGGCCTGTGTTGGGCGACCGGAAGCGGCGCAGCGGGGCGGGCAGGTTGGCCGCCGAGGCCTGCACGATGCCCGGCGGCGCCGCCGGCAGCGGCGTTGTCGGTCCGAGGCGGGCGAAGGCGTCCATCAGGATCGGAGCGGCGGCATCGACGCCGACCAGGCCCGGCACCGGCGCGCCGTCCGGCCGGCCCACCCAGACGCCTATGACGTGCTTTCCGTCGTAGCCGATCGCCCAGGCATCGCGGTAGCCGTAGGACGTGCCGGTCTTGAATGCGATCAAGCCGGGGGAAACGTGATCGGGGCCCGCGGCGCCCGCCAGGATGGACGAAACGTACCATGCCGCGCGTCCCTCCAGCACCTGCGCCGGGGCCGTGAGGTTCAGGGCTCGGTCGGATTGCAGCGCCAGCGGCACTGCCGAACCGCCGCGCGCGATGGCGGAATAAACGGCGACCAGATCGGATAAGGTCATGCCGACGCCGCCGAGACCAACGGCCAGGCCTGGCGGCGACAGGTCGGACAGCATCGCCTCGGCGCCGGCGCGACGCATGCGAGCCACCAGCCGCGCCGGGCCGACCGCTTCAAGCAACTGGATGGCGGGCACGTTCAACGAAAGCTGCAGGGCCCGGCGCAGGCTCACCGTGCCGTGGAACTCGCGGTCGAAATTGGCCGGGGCGTAGCCGGCAAAGTCGATGGGCCGGTCCTCGATCAGCGTTTCCGGATGCGCGACGCCCTGCTCGAAAGCCAGGCCATAGATCAGCGGCTTCAGCGTCGAACCGGGCGAGCGCACGGCGCGCGTCATGTCGACAAAACCGTCACGGCGAAGATCGAACAGGCCGGAGGAGCCGACGGAGGCGATGGTTTCGCCGGTTCCGTGATCGGCGACAAGGATGGCCACCGAAACAGCGTCGGAAATGGAGCGGGCACGTTCCCCGGCGAGCTGTTCGAGACGCCCTTGCGCGGCGGCCTCGATTGTCAGCCGATGGACGGGCCTCGCCGGCTCCGCCGCATGGAGCCGGGATGCCGTATGCGCCGCCAGCATCGGGAAGGGCTGGCGCGCTTTCGGCACCGGTTCCGTCGCTGCCGCGACGACGTCCTCCGCGGTCAGCACGTCCCGATCGAAAGCGCGCGCAAGGACCCGGTCGCGCGCCGCCTGGGCACGCTGGGGATTGCGGTCGGGCCGCCGCCCCTCGGGCGCTTGGGGCAGGGCAACAAGCAGGGCGGCTTCGGCCGGGTTCAGCCGGCGCGGCTCCTTGCCGAGGTAGGCCAGGCTGGCGGCGCGAATCCCCTCGATGTTGCCGCCGTAGGGCGCAAGCGTGAGGTAGAGGTTGAGGATGTCGTCCTTGGAGAGCCGCTGTTCAAGCGCCAGCGCGGTGAGGATCTGGTCCCACTTGCCGCCTGGGCTGCGGGTCGATTCCCGGCGCAGCAGCCGTGCGACCTGCATGGTCAGGGTCGAACCGCCGGAGACCGGCCTGCCGTGCATGACGAGCTGAACCGCAGCGCGGCCCAGCGCCCGGATGTCGACCCCGCGATGCCGGCGGAAACGGGCGTCCTCGTAGGCGATCAGGGTGTTGACGAAGAGCGGGTCGACGTCGGCCAGCGTCGCCGGCAGCCGCCATCGCCCATCGGCAATTGCAAAGGGCCGCAGCAGCACCCCGTTGCGGTCCAGCACTACCGCGCCGGTCTCTTGCCGCAGCTCGGGCAGTTCAACCCTGACGACCGCGGCCTTCAGACCAAGCGGCGCCGCAGCCGTCATCATGAAAGCGGCACCAAGGGCAGTGCCCAGGAGGATTCTCCCCCGTGGACGGGGGAGAATCAAAGGCCGCCAGCCGCGCATATCCGTCATCCGCCGGGCCCACCCAGCAATCAGCGCAGCGGGCCGACGATCTCGACCCAGCCGGCGTCGGTGCGGGCCCGCCGTTCCGGCCGGTACATGTCCTCCACCAGCGCGGCGGGATGCGCGAAGCTGCCGGGCGACACGGCGCGCACCACATAGGCGAACTGGAACTGGGTGGCCGCTTCGGGCGCGAGGTCGAGCGCGGCGATGAAGCGGTCGGAGCGGAACTCGACATGGGCCGGCTGCTCCACCAAGTTCAGCCATTCGAGGTTCGCTACATCCCCGGAGCCGAGCAGATGCGGGTTATCGATCTCGAATCCGGCCGGCAGGGGGTCATCGAGGATCAGCCGCGCGCCCTGCGTTTCCGTCGTGGTGACATCGAGGACCGCGACCAGCCGCTCGCCCTCCGCAACGGCGTTGAGTTCAGCGGGCTGGCCTTCGAGGGTGAAGTAGCTGCGCTTCAGCGAGTAGTAATTGCCACCCGCCGGCTCCGGCAGTGCCGGCACGCCCGAGACCGTCAGGCCGACCTCGACCGGCCGCTCGCCGCGGTTCTCGATCCGCAGGGGCGAGACGGAAAGCTCGACCGCATCGACGTTGCGAAACAGCGGCCCGGCGACGGGTTCGCCATCCACCGCGAGGTTGGGCGCCGCAAGGTTCTGCATCAGCGCATTGGCCGCCATCAGCGACCATGCGTCCTCCTGCGTGCTCGTGTGCGGGGAACTCTGCCGCTCCTGCTCCACCCGCCGGGAGAGGGCGACAAGGTCGATCCCGGCCTTGGTCTCCGAGGCCAGCGTCAGCATGGCGGCGCTGTCGCGCAGCACGGAGCCGTAGTCGGGACGGTAGGCGTTGTCCTCGCGCCTGACCCCCAGGTCGCCCAGGGCTGCCCGGAAGACGGATTCGGCACGGACATTGTCGCCATAGAGCGCCAGCGCCGCGCCGATCTGCGCCTTTGCCAGCGGCGTGCCAAAGGCCTGCAGCTTGGTCTCGGCGTAATAGCGCAGGTCGCCGATCGAGGCGCGGCCGTTGGACGCCAGCACATAGAGCGCGTAGGCGACCGCCTCGCCACCCGTCTCGAACTCGCCCATGTAGCCGAGCCGGTTCTTCAGGTTGTCGAGCGCCAGGTCGAAGCTCTCGGCCGGCACCGAAAAGCCTTTCTGGCGCGCCCGCGTCAGGAACTCGGTGACGTAAGAGTCGAGCCACAGGTCCTCGCCGCCCGGCGACCAGAGCCCGAAAGCGCCGGAGGAGGACTGGTTGGCGAGCACGCCGGCAATCGCCTCCTCGACACGTCCGCGGATCTCCGGGTCGCCCGCCAGCCCGGCCCTCAGCGCCACATCGTTCAGGTAGACCAGCGGCATGGCACGGCTGGCGATCTGCTCGGTGCAGCCATAGGGATAGCGGTCAAGGGCGCGCAGGATGGCCGGCACATTGAGCCGGCCGGCGCCGCTGGCTGAAATCTGCACCGCTGCCGTTCCCGGTAGCAGGTATTCAAGCGCATCGGGGGTGACCGACAGGTCGCCGCCGGGAGCGAGCTCGACAAAGGTCGTAGTGGCGACCGGCGGCTCGTTGACCCGAACCGCGAGGTTCAGCTGCTTCTCCAGCACCTCCCCGCCCGGCACGGTCAGCGCTACCGTGAGCACAGCGTCTCCGACCACGCTGGCGGCGAGTGGAACCAGCACCTGCCGGCGCTCGCCCGGCGCGAGTTCCACCGCGACGTCCGCGAAAGCCGGATCGACGGTGACGGCGCCTGCGCTGGACCGCACGGAAAGGTTCATCAGCCCGGCGGTGTTCTCTACCGCCGCAACGTCAATGGCAATGCGGGAACGGTCGCCCGGCGCAAGGAACCGCGGCACGCTGGCGGTGACCACGACCGGGTCACGGACGAGCAGCTCCTTCTCGGCGTGGCCGACGCCTTCACGCGTCCACGCCATCGCCATCAGGCGCACGGTTCCGTTGAAGTCGGGTAGCGGCACGGACACCCGGGCCGTGCCATCCGGCGCGACGCGGACGACTCCGGAATGGAACGCCAGCAGCCCTTCCGTCGGCGCGGGGCCGTCGAAGCGGGCCGGCATGGCGTCGCCGCCTGATCGCACGATCCCGCGCACGCCCTGCATGCGGTCGATCAGCTGGTTGTACATGTCGCGGATGGCCATGCCGAGCCGCCGCTGGCCGAAGAAGTAGGTCTCCGGATCAGGCGTCTGGTATTGCGTCAGGTTGAGGATGCCGACGTCCACCGCCGCGAGCGTCACATAGGCCTCGGTGCCCGCGGGAAGGCCGGCAAGCTGCAGCGCGACATCCACGAGCTGCCGCGGGCGCATCTCATCGGGCGCCTGGAGGCTGATCTGAAGGTCGCGTTCGGCCGGATCGACACCCGCCCAGGTGAGGCCGACGGCGCGCGCCGGCATGCGCTTGGCTTCCAGGTCCATCGGCCGGTAAAGGACGGCCGTCACATAGGCGCCCGGCCCCCATTCGCGCGTCACGGGAATTTCCACGTCGGCACTCGTGCCCGTGACTTGCACGGACTGCGTTGTAACCAGGCGGTCGTCGACCACCATCACCAGCGCAACACCGGCGAAGCGGGTCTCCAGGTGCACCCGCGCCGCTTCGCCGACGCGGTACTGAGGCTTGTCGAGCGAGACTTTCAGGGCTTCCGGGGTGTCGAGGGCCTTGGCCTCGACATACCAGCCCGCCTCGAAGCGGAAGCTGGCGGGCAAGGCATTGCCACCGGGGCCGGCTACCTCCAGCTCGTAGCTTCCCCACTCGACCCGCGCATCGACGCGGGCCGGCGAATCCAGGCCGATGGCGGCCGTGCCGTTGGCGACGCGCTGGCGCGTCTCGATCCGCTCGTAGTCCCAGCGGCCGTCGGAGCGGTACCATTGGAACTGCGGCTCGATCTTGTAGAGCGACCAGGCGACATCCGTTGCCGCCACGCGGGCGCCGACAGGGTCGACGGCGATCAGCTCGAAGCCGACCTCGCTGTTCTGTCCGGCTTCACCGTCGAACAGCGGCTTGATCCCGATGCGGCTCCTCGCCGGCAGCACCGGCACGGTGAGGTTGCGCTCGACTGGCCGGTCCGACGTGTCGAGGACTCGCACATTGACCGTCGCCTCAAGCGGGCGGCTGGACTGGGAAATGTCGGGCAACTTGACCGCGACGACCGCACGGCCGGCCTTGTCCGTCTGTCCGCCGGTTAACGGTTCGGCGGCGGCGTTGAACGGCTCCTCGTGCAGCCCGAAGACGAAGCCGGGATAGCCGGCGACCTCGCGCACCGGCTTCAGCAGCGTCTCGCCTTCAACGGTCAGCCCGGAGGCGGGCGCGCCATAAAGGAAGCGGGCATTCACGTCGAGCGGAGCCGGCGCCAGCGGGTCGAGCACCTGGGCGGTGGTCGCCACGTCGAAATCCAGCCGCTCGGGGTCGAAATCCTCGACCAGGAAGGTCGCCTCCGCCAGGGCCTCGCCCTTGACGTCGGCAAAGACGCCGACCCGCCAGGTGCCGCGCAGGCCGTTGGCGGGGATGTTGAGCGCCGTGACGCTGCCGCCGAGCCCATTGTCGGCGAGCGGCGCGCGGCTGTGTTCCTTGCCGTCCGGCCGCGTCACGACCGCGGTCAGCGGCACGCCCGGCACGGCGTGGGCCGTGGCGTCGCGCACCAGTGCGGTGGCGTGCACGGTTTCGCCCGCCCGGTAGATGCCGCGCTCGGTGGTCAGGAACACGTCGAGCGGCTTGGGCGGATTGCGGCCTTCGACGCCGCGGTCGGTGAGGTCCATCGCGGCGCGCGACAGGTCGAGGAACGAGTAATCGCCGGCTGGACCCTGCGCGACGAGCAGACCCGGCGCGGTGCCGCCGGTGCCGCGCATCAGTCCGGGCGCGAAGTTGGCGTATCCGGTTGGGTCGGTGCGCGCTTCGCCGAGGACCTCGTTGTTGACGGCCACCAACCGCAGCGCGACATCGGCGACCGGCCCGGCGCTGCCCAGCGAGCGCACCATGACATGCAGCCCGTCATTGCCGGACAGCGTAGTCAGGCCGAGGTCGGTGACGACGAACCATTGCGTCGCCTTGGGCGCCCATTCCTCGGCGCGGTTGATCGCCTCGGCGGTCAGCACGTAGGCGCCCAGCTCCAGGCGGTCCTCCAGCGCGCCGACGGGGATGGCGGTGGTGATCTCGCGGTTCACCTCGCTCGACACGTCCACCGTGCCTTCCCAGACTTTTACGCCGGACTTCGCCTCGATCTCGTCGGTTTCCCAGTCGGAGAGCTGGTTCAGGAAATTGCCGTTGGCGACGGCGGCGGCGAGCTGGCGGTCGCCGATGCGGAACAGCTCGGCATTGACCCGCGTCGTGTTGACGGTGACCACCGGAATTGTCGGCTCGCCCCCGGCGGGCAGCACATAGGCGTTGCCGAGGAAGCGGACGGACGGCGCGCGGTCGCGGACGAAGATGTCGAGCGCCGCCGTCTTCAGCAGCGTTTCGCCGTCGGCGGCAGGCAGGCCCTCGCGGGCGGTCACGTGGTAGCGCCGCCCATGCTCCACGCCGTCGATGCAAATCTGCTGGCCGGCGGCCTCGACCGCGAGGTTGGCGCCGCCCTCGACGGTGACGAAATCGGCGAGGTCGCCGCGGCCTTCGGCCAGCCGGTCGGAGAAGTTGAGGCAGATGCGCGGCGCGGCGGCGTCGGATTCGACCGTGTGGTCGACGATGCGGAAGCCGTGTTCCGCGACGACCGAGTCGAGGTGATCGCGCAACGCCGGGTTATCGACGACGGCCAGGCTGGCGCGGAAGGCGCGGATCGCCGGCTTCCAGTCGCTGCGCTCGCTCAGCGCGCGGCCCAGCAGATTGAGGGACTGCGCCTGCTCCTCGGGGCTGACGGAGCGCAGGAAGGCGTTGATCGCAGCGGAGGTGCGGTCCTGGTTGAGCTTCTCCTGGATTTCCCAGTTGTCGCTGGAGGCCTGCAGCGCGGTCTCGGCGTACAGGGTCCAAAGGTCAACGCGGTCGGGCGCGAAGGTCAGCGCCTTGCGAAACTGGTCCGCCGCCGCCAGCGGGTCGCCTTGCGAGCGCAGCGATTCCGCCGAGGCAAGCGTCGCGTCCAGTGTGTCCCCGGCACCGACATCAATCGTCCGGCCAGCGAACCGGCGCGCCTCGTCCACGTAGGCTTGCGGCAGGTAGGACAGCTCGCTGATGCGCTGCGCCTCGACGTCAGGCTTCACCTCGGCGGCGGCGACGATCCGCCCCGAAATCGCGCCCTCGACGGACCGGAGCTCGCCGACGCCGTTCTTCAGAAAACACCACTTCGCCGCCGGATTGTAGGTGAATGCCTGGCACTGGGCGTCGCCGACGCAAGCCGCCTCGCAGGCATCGAGTTCCAGGTCGCGCCGCACGTCGTAATCGGCGCCAAAGTAGTCGGCACCCTCCGTGGTGACCACCCGGCGCTCCTGCGCCCCGGCCTCCGCCGGCAGGAGGAGGGCCGGCGCCACCGCCAGCAGAAGCGACAGAGTGCGGACGAAAGCGCGCATGAGACCCTCCCGGTGCTCTGCGCTAGAGCAGAGCCGATCCCGGTTATGAGCCTAAGGTTTCCCGCGTATTGCGTCGAGACGGTTCGCTGGCGAAATCAACCGTCGGTTATCGCGCCCTTCCATGCAGCAGCGCGACCGGGAATTCGGCAAGCGCCGAACTGGCATTCACCGCGGTGCCCGCAGCCAATTCAGTGCCGAACACCACGTCGCGCCAGGGGACGCCGGCCGCCTCGCCGGGCAGCATGATCCGCGTGTCCGCCCAGCGCTGCGGATCGACAAGTGGGCGATCAGAGCCGTCCATGAGCCGAAGCGGCAGGCGGGTGGCTATCAACAGCAGCCAGTCGGAACCGCCGCGGCGCGCAAAGGCTACTAGGTGGTCCGCTAACGCCCCCTCCGCCTTCAGGGGAATGTAATCGGCCTCGCCGAACAGCTCGGGGTGGTCGCGGCGGAAGGTCAGCCCTGCTTTCAGCAACCTCATCTTGGACCGGGCGGATCGCCAGTCGGCCAGGAGGTCTGCGGCCGAGGCCGTGTCGATGTCCGCCAGCGCCGCGGTGCGCGGTTCCATGTCGACGCTGCGGCGGTTGTCGGGATCGACGAGGCTGAGGTCCCAGAACTCGGTGCCCTGATAGATGTCGGGAACGCCTGGTGCGGCCAGCTTGATCGCGGTCTGCGACAGCGTGGTCAGCGCGCCCGCCCGGAAGAGCGGCTCGGCCCGCCGCAGGAAATCGCGGAGGAATTCGCGGTCTTCCAAGGCCTGGTGGACGAAGCCGGTCACGCCGCTCTCGTAATCGGTCGCCGGCGCCGTCCAACTGGTGCGCAGCTTGGCTTCGCGCACGACTTTCAACATATAGGCTTCGAGACGCTCGGCGAGCGACTTCAGGCCGGCCTGGTCGTCGGCGGCCATATCGGGCGGCCAGATGCCGGCGAGTGACTGGTAGAACAGCCACTCGAACTCGGGCTCCGGGACAGCCGAACCGTCGATCTCGGTGCGACCCTGCGCGAGCATACCGCTCCACGCCGCTACCGCGTCGCGCCATTCCTCGGCGATCTCGCTGACGCTGTAGAGCCGTGCACGGGCATCCTCGCCGCGCTTGGTATCGTGGGTCGCCGTGGCACTCAGCCCGAAAGGCTGCTCGGCGAGGCGGGCCTGCATCCCCTTGTGGAAGGCCTTGACCGGCGCCCCGTAATGGTCGGGCTCGCCGCCCACTTCGTTCAAAGCGATCAGGCGGTTGTAGCGGTAGAAGACCGTATCCTCGAGCGCCTTGGCCATGACCGGCCCGGTGGTCTGCTGGAAGCGGGCCGCGAAAACCAGCGCCGCGCCCTGCACCTCCGGGTCGGGGAAGTCGAGCCGCAGCATCTTGGCGATGAACTCGATGGCGCCCTCGTCCTCGACCTCGCGGGTCGCTTTCACCGCCTCGACCGCGGCGGCGATGACTGCAAGGTCCACCTCGTCCGGCCCCTCCACATTGACGTAGGTGCGGTAGATCGGCAGCGCCGCCGCGAACTCCAGGATGCCGCGGCGCAGGCTGTCGGGGCCGTAGTCGCGGGTCGTCGGATCGCGCTCGGCAATCGACTTGGCGAGGTCGCGGAGGAATTCCAGTTCGCCGGCGAGGTTGCGGGTGAGGATGCGCCGCTTCGTTTCGCGCACCATGGTGTTGTAGTCGACATGAGCGCCGAGGAAGGCTTCATAAGCCTCGTTCATGGCCTGGGCGCTGGCCGGATCGACAAACAGGCCGCCGAGCGCCTGGGTGAATTCGTAGCCGGTGGTGCCGGCCACCGGCCATGATGGCCGGACTACCTCGCCCGGGCCCAGGATCTTCTCCACCAGCAGGTAGAAGCGCTCGCCGCCGCCGATCGCTTCCTGGAGCCGGTTCAGGTACGTCTTGGGGTCCGCCAAGCCGTCGATGTGATCGAGCCGGATGCCCTGGACGTGACCGTTAGCCACCATCTCCTTCAGCAGTACGTGGACGTCGTCGAAGACCCGCGGCCGTTCCACTCGCACTCCGACCAGGTCTGCGATTTCGAAGAAGCGGCGGTAGGTCAGCCCCTCGCGCGCCGCTCGCCAATATGAGGCGCGCCAAACCTGGGCTTCGTGCAGTTCGTGGAAAGCCTGGCGGTCCGCGACAATCCCGGCAATCGCCTCGTCGATAACGGGCCGCACCTTCGGGTGCCGCGCAAGGCTGGCCAATTCGGCCTTGGCGACTTCAGCGGTTTCCGGCTGGGCCACCGCGAAGCGGCGTGCCAGTTCGGAAAACGGGTCCTGCTCGATGCGGGCCAGGATTCGCGCGTAGGAGGGCGGGGTCAGCGGCAGGTAGTTGTCATAATAGGTGAAGCTGATGCCGCCGTCGCGCTCGTCCAGTTTGAGCCCGAACAGGCCATCCTGGAGGGCCTGGCCGTAAGGTTGGCCAAGAACGGGGATGAGCAGCCGCGGCGCCGACCAGTCGATATCGAAATGCTCACGAAAATCGCTGCCCTGGCCCCATTCCAGGATGTTGCGCCACCACGGATTGGAGGGGCTCGCTCCCATGTGATTGGGGACAAAATCGACGATGAGGCCGAGCCCTTGCTGCTTCAAAGCCGCAGAAAGGGCCTCGAAGCCCGGCCTGCCGCCGATCACCGGGTCGATCTCGGCGAAATTCGCCACGTCATAGCCGTGCGTGGAGCCCGGCGTGGCCGTGAAGACAGGCGACGCATAAACATGGCTGATGCCGAGCGCGGCGTAATAGCCGGCGAGTTCGGCCGCCCGTTCCAGAGTCATATCGCCCCGAAACTGGATTCGGTACGTCGAAGTGGGTTGGATCATGAGGTTCTCGGGCGCTCTTCGCGGAGCGCTTCGGTGATGGTTCGGAAAAGCGGGGCGTGGGCGAGATCCTCGATGGAGGCGCCGAGCTTGCGACGCCAGTTCGGGTGCTCGTCCATCGTGCCGGGGATATTGACCTGCTCGACCGAGGCGGTGAGGTCCTCGGCAGGCACGACGAAGAGCCGCGACGGCGTGCGCGCCAGGAGGCGATGCAGAGCCACTGCGAACGAGGCGGGGAGTTCGCGCGGCGGCTCGCTTTCGCCGCGCATCACTCCGGCCAGGTCCGCCGGCAGCAGGTCGTGCTCCTCCAGCAGCCCAAGCACCCGCCGCCGCTCATGCGCCCGCTCGGCAAGCTGCGCTTCGGCGGAACCCGCGTCGATCATGCCGATCTCGTGCCGGACCTCGACGTCACGGCCGCTCCACCAGCCTGCCAGAGTGTGCGAGTCGTGCGTGGTGATGCACGCCAGCGCCTCGCGCGGATAGGTGTCGGGCTGGAGGAAGAAGTCCTTCTTCTTCTCGAAAAAGAACACCCGGTAGCCCTGGATCTCCATGGCCTTCATCACGTCGCGGAAACCTGGGGGCACGACGCCCAGATCCTCGCCGATGACGATGCTGCGCCGCGCCTGCGACACCGCCGCCAGCGTGCTCAGCATCCGGCCGAAAGGGTAGCGGACATACACGCCATCGGCGGCGGTCAGCCCCTGCGCGATCCAGAACAGGCGATAAAGGCTCATGGCGTGGTCGATGCGGAGCGCGCCGGAATGGTGGACCACCCGGTCCATGGCCTCGCGATACGGCTCGAAATCGCGCGCCATCAGAGCGGCCGGCGACAGCGGCGCCAACCCCCAGTCCTGGCCGGACCAGTTGAAGTAATCGGGAGGAGCGCCGATCCGCGCGCCCGGCACGGTCAGGTCGGAGTCCGACCACGTCGCCGAGCCGTCCGGCGCCACGCCGACAGCCAGGTCGAGGTAGAGGCCGATGCGCATGCCGGCCCGCGTCGCCCGCGCCTGCGCTTCCTCCAGCTGCCTTTCGGCGGTCCATTGCAGCCAGCAATGGAAGCTGACGAGCTCTGCATTCTCTTCCGCAAAGGCGCGCACCCGGTCAGTCGCGGGACTGCGGTAATCGTCCGGCCAGCCATGCCAGGTCGCGCCGTGCCCCTGCTGGGCCATGGCGCCGGACAGCGCCTCGAACAGGGCATGATGGTAGAGCGCCTGGCCGCGCGCCGCGACGAAGGTCTCGAATGCGCCCGTCTCGCCGTCGTCGTCCGAGCCCTGGAAGATGCGGAACAGCCGATCGAGCGCTTTCAGTTTCAGGTCGGCAACCGCCCGGTAGTCGACCAGTTCGGAATTGCGCAGCTCAGGCGGGGCTTCCAGCGCATCGGCAAGCCGTTCGAAGCCCGACACCTTGTCCACTGCGATATAGAGCGGGTTCAGGAACTGGCGGTTTGACGGATAGAAAGGGCTCGACCGTTCCGGCAGCGCCAGCATCAGGGCATGAAGCGGATTGACGCCGACAAAGTCGGCCCCAGCGGCCGCGGCGACCTCGGCGAAGCGCGCCAGATCCTCGAAATCGCCAATGCCCCAGTTGCGTTCGGAGCGAAGGCCGTAGAGCTGGCAGGCAACGCCCCAGCAGCGCCCCTCCTGGAGCCATTGCGGCACAAAGCATTGCACGCCCGCCGGGGCTTCCATCCCGCTCTGCTCCACGGCTGGTAGGGTGGCGAGACTCTCGTTGATCTCCTGCGCTGTGCCCGCGGCGATGCCCATGACGTTCAGCGTCGCGCATTTCGCCTGGTCGGAAACGCGGTGCAGCTCTCCCGTCAGGGTCTCGTATTGCGGCTCGATGCCGACCCTTGCGGCGAGGCGATCAAGAAGATCGCTCATCAGCGGGCGGGCTCCGCTCCCCGGCGCTCGTCCAGCGCCAGCACCACGGTTCCAGCCGCCAGCCCGGTCGAGGCGAGGTCACCGCCCTTGCCGGTGCCGTGCGCGTGCAGCACACGGCCGCTTGGGGCAGCGCCGATCGCCACGGGCTGGTCGCCGAGGTTGGCCAGGAGCGACAAGGTCCCGCCGCCCTGCAGCCGCCAGGTGACCCTGAAACCGCGGTCGCCGAGACGCTCCGCTTCCCCGGCGTTTCCGCCGATATGCCCGCTCCGCGGCGCAATCTCGTCGCGCCGCACGGCCAGCAGTTCCTTCACCAGGTCGAAGCGCGCACGGTGCACCGGCTGCTGAACCTTGTCCCAGTCGAGCTTCGAGCCGAGAAAGGTCTTTTCGGAGTTCGGGTCGGGGATCTTTTCCCGGGTCTGCGGGTCGGCGAAGGCCGGCCACTTGGCGAACTCCCGCCGGCGGCCCTCGCGCACCGCATCGCCAAGCTCGTCATGGAAGTCGGTGAAGAAGTTGAACGGGCGCGTCTCGCCCCATTCCTCGCCCATGTAAAGCAGCGGGATGTGCGGGCTGAGCAGCAGGATCGCCAGCAGCGCCTCAACCATCTCCGGCGTCGCCAAAGTGGTGATCCGGTCGCCAAAGGCCCGGTTGCCGATCTGGTCGTGGTTCTGCAGGAAATCGACGAACGCCGAGGGCGGCATATGCGCGCTCGGCACGCCGCGCGGACGCCCCTCATGGTGGGGCGAGGGTTCGCCCTGGTAGACGAAGCCGGTGGCGAGCGCCCGCGCCAGCTGGCCGACCGGATCGTCGGCGTAGTCGAGGTAGTAGCCCTCGCGTTCTCCGGTCGCCGCAGTGTGGAAGACGTGGTGGACGTCGTCGTTCCACTCGCCCGAATAGAGTTTTACCCGGCCCTGCTCGTCGCGCTCGTGGAGGCTGGTGATGTTGCGCTCGTCTTCCGTGGTGAGGTGGATATGGCGGTCGGGGATGCGGGCGCGGATCGCCTCGGCGATCTCCTCCAGCACCGGTTCCTTCGACTGCTTTGCGACCTGGTCCACGGCGTCAAGCCGCAGTCCATCGAAGCGGTATTCCTCCAGCCAGTAGAGGGCGTTCTCGATGAAGAAGTCGCGCACCGGCCGCTTCTCATAAGCGATCGCCGCGCCCCATGGGGTCTTGTTCTCGGGGTGGAAGAAGTCGGGCGCGTAGAGGCTGAGGTAATTCCCCTCCGGCCCGAAGTGGTTGTAGACCACGTCGAGGAACATCATCAGGCCGCGCGCATGCGCCTCATCGACGAGGCGCTTCAGCGCGTCCGGGCCGCCATAAGCCTGATGCGGCGCGTAGAGCAGCACACCGTCATAGCCCCAGCCGCGATTGCCGCCGAACTGGGCAACCGGCAGAAGCTCGATACAGGTGATGCCTGTTTCGGCCAGATGGTCGAGCTTGCGGCGGATGCCGTCAAATGTGCCTTCCGGCGAGAACGTGCCGGTGTGCAGTTCGTAGAAGACGACCTCTTCCCACGGCCTGCCGCGCCAGTCGGCCGTGCGCCACTCATAGGTTTTCGGGTCGATCAGCCGGCTGGGGCCGTTCACCCCGTCGACCTGCGCCCGCGCCGCCGGGTCGTTCACCGCCATACCGTCGGCCAGCACGAACGAGTAGCCGCCGCCCGGCTTAACCGCGTCCGTCTCAAGCTCGAACCAGCCGTCGCCCGCCTGCCGCATCGGCAGGTCGCGATTGCCTTCGGCCACCCGCACGAAAATGCGCTCCTGCGACGGCGCCCAAAGCCGGAAACGAGCGCCACCGTCCGACGGCTCGGCGCCCCAGGACTTGCGGAAGTAGAAGCCCACGCTCATGCCGCGGCTCCGGTCAGGAGCACAAGCGAGCGGCCCTGCAGCGTGTAGATGGCATCGGGGCCAACCTGGCGGTGCGCCGGTTCCACCTCGCCAGTGACGGTATCCACCCCGACGCTCCAACCTTCGGTCGCGATGCCCTTTGGCAGTCGGAACGGAACGGCTTCGCCATGCGCGTTGGCGAGCAACAGGAGGCGCTGCTTCAGGTCCGAAAGCAGGCGGCCGACGACCCTGGCGTGGGGATCGCTCCATGCGCCCGGGTCCATTTCCGTGCCGTCCGGCTTGAACCAGGCGACGTTTCGGCCCCGCTTTCCAACGGGCTCGCCGTGCAGGAAACGATCCGCACGGAGCAGCTTGTGCGCCTTGCGGAAGCGCACAAGGTTCCGCACGAAATCCAGAAGCGCGAGCTCGCGCTCGCCATGTCCGTCCCACATCATCCAGGCGGTCTCGTTGTCTTGACAGTAAGCGTTGTTGTTGCCGCCTTGGGTGCGGCCTAGTTCGTCGCCCATGAGCAGCATGGGCGTGCCTTGGGAAAGCAACAGACTGGCGATTAGGTTGCGGCGCATTCGGTCGCGGAGATCAAGAATTTCGCGGTCTTTTGTCGGGCCCTCGACACCACAGTTCCAGCTGCGGTTATCGTCATGGCCGTCGCGGTTGTCCTCTAGGTTCGCGCCGTTGTGCTTCCTGTTGTAGGAAACCAGATCGGTCAGCGTGAAGCCGTCGTGTGCGGTGACGAAGTTCAGGCTCGCCCACGGCTTGCGGCCGCGGCGCTCGAACAGATTGGCCGAGCCCATGACGCCGGATGCAAAGCCCGGCAGGAAGAGATCGTCGCCCTTCCAAAAGGAGCGCATGTCGTCGCGGTAGCGGCCGTTCCATTCCGCCCAGCCCGGGGGGAAGTTGCCCAGCTGGTAGCCGTTCGGGCCGATGTCCCACGGCTCGGCGATCAGCTTCACCCGCGACAGCACGGGATCCTGGGCAATCGCGTCGAAGAACACGGCGTTGGGATCGAAGTGATCGTATTCGCGGCCAAGCGAGGTCGTCAGGTCGAAACGGAAACCGTCGACGTGGCACTCCTCCACCCAGTAGCGCAGGGAATCCATGACCATCTGCAACACGCGGGGATGCCGGAGGTTGACGGTGTTCCCGGTCCCCGTCGTGTCGAAGTAGAAGCGGGGGTCCTCGGCCAGCATGTAGTAGCTGGCATTGTCGATGCCGCGGAACGACAGGGTCGGGCCGAGATGGTTGCCCTCGGCCGTATGATTGTAGACGACGTCCAGCAGCACCTCGATGCCGGCCTCATGCATCCGCCGCGTGAAGACCTTGAACTCGTGGATGTCCGCGCCGTGCGAGATGTAGCGTGGTGCCGGCGAGAAGTAGTTCACGGTGTTGTAGCCCCAGTAGTTCTTGAGCTTCTTCTCGACCAGGAACCGGTCATCGAAGAACGCCTGGACGGGCAGGAGCTCCACCGCCGTCACCCCGAGTTTCACCAGGTGGTCGACGACGCTAGGATGGGCGAACCCGGCCAGGGTCCCCCTAATCTGCTCCGGCAGGTCGCCGCGGCGCGCCGTCATGCCCTTGACGTGCGCCTCGTAGATCACCGTCTCGTTCCACCGCCGGCGGGGAGGGCGGTCGTCGCCCCAGGTAACCGCCGTGTCGATGACCATGCATTTCGGCATCACGAACGCTGAATCCCGACGGTCGCGGGTCTGGTCGGGCGCGCCGGGCCGATAACCGAAGTGGGCATCGTGCCAGCGGATATCCCCATGCAGCGCCTTGGCGTACGGGTCGATCAGCAGCTTGTTGGGATTGAACCGATGGCCGCGCCGCGGCTCGTATGGCCCGTGAACGCGGTAGCCGTAGAGCTGCCCGGGCCGCAGGTCCGGAAAATAGCCGTGCCAAACCTCGTGCGTATATTCGGGAAGTGGGATCCTGGCGGTCTCACGCTTGCCCTTCGCGTCGAACAGGCACAGCTCGACCTTTTCCGCATGAGCGGAAAACAAGGCGAAGTTGACGCCCGCCCCGTCCCAGTTCGCCCCGAGCGGATAGGGCAGACCCGGCTCGACGCGGGTGGGGGCCAATGCGGACCGCCTTTAACCGGCGTATCGCAGGACCACTGTGGCGAGCGGCGGCAGCGTCAGCGAGATCGAGGCGGAGCGGCCCTGCCAGGGCGTGGCTTCGGCCCGAACCGAGCCGGAGTTCCCGACATTGGAGCCACCGTAATGGCTGGCATCCGTGTTCAGCGCCTCGACCCACTCGCCCGCCCTCGGGACGCCCAAGCGATAGTTCTCCCGCACTACGGGCGTGAAGTTGCAGACCACGAGGACGGGGGGGTCGTCGGGCCCGCCATGGCGGAGGTAGGCATAGACGCTCTGGTCCGCGTCCGTCGCGTTCAGCCATTCGAAGCCGCCAGGGTCGACGTCCCGCGCATGCAACGCCGGGGTGCTGCGGTAGAGATGGTTCAGGTCGCGGACGAGGCTCTGCATGCTCCGATGGAGCGAGTCGTCCAGCAGGTGCCAGTCGAGCGACTGGTCGTGGTTCCACTCGCGCTCCTGGGCGAACTCGCCGCCCATGAACAGCAGCTTCTTGCCCGGATGGGTCCACATGAACCCGAAATAGGCGCGCAGGTTGGCGAACTTCTGCCAGCGATCGCCCGGCATCTTGCCGATCAACGAGCCCTTTCCGTGCACCACCTCGTCATGGCTCAGCGGCAGCACGAAGTTTTCGGTGAACGCATAGAGCAGGCCGAAGGTCATCTTATGATGGTGGAAGCGCCGGTGCACCGGATCCTGGTGCATGTAGTCCAGGGTGTCGTGCATCCACCCCATGTTCCACTTGTAACCGAAGCCAAGCCCGCCGCCGTCGACGGGGCGTGAGACTTGCGGCCAGGCGGTGGATTCCTCGGCGATGGTCGTGGTGCCGGGGAAATCGCCGTAGGTGCGCGTGTTCATCTCGCGCAGGAAGTAAATCGCGTCGAGGTTCTCGCGCCCGCCATGGACATTGGGGATCCACTGGCCGGCCTCGCGGCTGTAATCGAGGTACAGCATGGAAGCGACTGCATCGACGCGCAGCGCATCGATATGGAACCGGTCGAGCCAGAACAGCGCGTTGGCGATCAGGAAGTTGCGCACTTCCCGGCGGCCGAAATTGTAGATCAGCGTGTTCCAGTCGCGGTGAAAGCCCAGCCGCGGATCCTCGTGCTCGTAGAGGGCCGTGCCGTCGAAGCGGGCGAGGCCATGAGGGTCGGTGGGGAAATGCGCCGGCACCCAGTCGATGATCACGCCGACTTCCGCCTGGTGGCAGCGGTCGACGAAGCGGGCGAAATCTTCCGGCGTTCCGAACCGGCTGGTCGGCGCGAACAGCCCCACCGGCTGGTAGCCCCACGATCCGGAGAACGGGTGCTCGCCGACCGGCAGCAGCTCGATGTGGGTGAAGCCCATCTCCTTGACATAGGGGATAAGCTCGTCGGCGAACTCGTCATAGGTGAACATCCGGTTGGCGTCCTTGCGGCGCCATGAACCGAGGTGCACCTCGTAGATCGTCATCGGGGCGTCGAAACGCTGCTTGCCTTCCCGCGCCGCCAGCCAGGCCGCGTCCTGCCAGTCGTGCTGGACCAGCCCGGTCACCCGCGATCCGGTCGCCGGCGGTTTTTCCTGTTCGAATCCGACCGGGTCGGTCTTCAAGGGCAGCAGCCCGCCATGCGCGCCGATAAGCTCATATTTGTAGAGCTGGCCGACGCGGACGCCGGGAATGAAGATTTCCCAAACGCCCGCCTCGACGCGCTTGCGCATCGGATGGCGCCGTCCGTCCCAGTAATTGAATTCGCCGACGACGCTCACGCGCTGTGCATTCGGCGCCCACACTGCGAAGGCGACACCCTCGACGCCTTCCATTGCGGTGGGATGCGCACCCAGCCGCTCATAAATCCGCCGGTGGCTCCCCTCGGCCATCAGGTAAACGTCCATTGCGCCGAGGACCGGCGGGAATCGGTAGGGGTCCTCCGCCTCCCAGGTCGAACCGTAGCCAGATATCCTCAGCCTGTACGGAAACGGGCTGCGCCGGCCTTCCACCGGGCCGGCGAAGAAGCCGTCATCGTGGATGCGCTCCAGTTGCGCGGCCACACGGCCGCTCTCGGCCTCCAGCACCTGGACGCTTTCCGCGCCGGGCCAGAACACGCGCACTGAAAGCGCATCGCCGCGCGCCTGCATGCCGAGAATGGCGAACGGATCGCCATGACGTCCCGCGACGATCGCGGCGACCGCGGCGGGATCGGGTTGCCAAGCGTTGGCGGGGGGTGAGTAGTCGTATGCCTGCGTCATTGGGGCGCCTTGGGCGGGAACACTAGGTCCAGGAGTCCGCGTACGGGGATGGAAAGCCAGGCGGGCCGGTTCGCCGCCTCGTATCCGACCTCATAGAACGCCTTCTGGAAAAGAAACAGTTCGAGCATGCCGCGTCGCGTGGCGCTGTCTTCCGGCAGGAGGGCGCCGCGGGTCGCGTGCGCCCAGTACTCGTCGAGGAAACGCTGCGAAGCGCGTTCGCGCCACTGAAAGGCGTGCCGCCGTACGCGGTCGTCGACCGAACCGCGCCGGCCGCGGACCTGGTCGAGAGCCGACCACGCCGCGTAATCGAAGGATCGCAGCATTCCGGCCACGTCGCGCAGCGGCGACGATTTCTGCCGGCGCTCATGCACGTCGCGCTGCGGCTCTCCCTCGAAGTCGATGATGATGACGTCGTCGCCGGCTGCCAGCACCTGGCCGAGATGGTAGTCGCCGTGAATGCGCGTTTTCATGCCGGAAGGATGCAGCGCCCGGATGGCCTCCAGCCGGTCCAGCACCTGCTGTCGCCCGTCCCGGAGGCGAGCGACATCCGCGCGGTCCGCTTCCGGCACGTCCGCCAGAGCGCGCTCCAGCAGGGCAGCGCCGCGCCTGGCTTCCTGCTGCGTATCGTCGACCCAGCGACCGAGATCAGCCGCTTCGATCGGCTCCGCTGCGAAAGCGGGGTCGTCGCTAGGGCTGGCAAGCGCAACGTGCATCTCGGCCGTGCGCCGGCCCAGGGTCCCCGCCAAATCCAGCGATCGCGCGAAGTCTGGCGCGGCGGATCCATTGCCGCCGGCAAAGCTGTCCAGCGCGCCGGCAAGCGCCTCGAGCACCACGCTCCAGGTGTCGCCCTGGTTGGGCACGAACGCGAAGGCGGCGGCCAGCGCGGTCCTTTCGCCGTCAGCGGCGACGTGTTCAGCACTGCCAAGAAAGGCGGGCGTGTTCCGGAATCCGGCGACTTCCGTCAGGAACTGCGCCACTTCGATTTCCGGCTGCTCGCCCGAGCGCAGCCGGCGATAAAGCTTGACCATCGCCTGGTCGTCGACTTTGAGCGAAACGTTGCTCTGTTCCGCGCCAAGCGCGCGTATGGCGCCGCCGAGGTTGAGGGCCCGGAAAGCCTCGGTCGCCGAAAAGCGGAAGGATCCTTCGCGGGCCGGCAACTCGACACCGGACTGCATGGCTGCCAGCAGATCCCGGATGAATCGCTCATCGAAGGAAGCGTCCACGAGGGCGCCCTGACCTGCGCCTTCCTGGACCCTGGCCAGCGTGTGAGCGCCTTGCGGGGCGTCGGGGCGAAGGTTGTTCTCGCCCCACAGCACCGACAGGGGCAGCAGATAACGCTGGGTTTCGCCGCCCGGCGCTTCGGCCTCGACCACCGTGAGCTGGTTCGGCTCGCCCGGCAGGCTGCCCATCGGCTTCATCGCGGCGATCCGGATCGCGCCGCCCTTTCCGGCGAACCAGCGCTGCCTGCGCAGGAAATCCGGCAGTGCGGCGCGCCGCAGCTGCTCGCCCTCCGAGCCTTCCAGGGCCGTGGCGAGGGCGCCGCCGGCGGTCGTCACGGTGATAAGGCCCGGCAAGCTGTCCGCTTCTGACACTTAGACTCTCAAGGAAGCTGTTGTTCGGTCTGGCTGTCCGCCCATCAGCGCAGCTCGCCGGGCGGGTTGAGGCGCCAGATCGCATAAGGCCGCTGCTGCGGGTCCAGCGTCACGTGCTGGACCTTGCCGTTCCAGACGAAGCGCTCGCCCGTGACAAGGTCCTCCACGTTCATCGACGCCTCGTCCGGCAAGCCGAATTCCCACAGCGGCACCTCGAAGTGGGCGCTCTGGGTGTGATGCGGGTCGAGGTTCACTGCGAACAGCAGGAAGTCGTCCTTCGCCGGGGTGGCCTTGCCGTAGTAGAGGATGTTGTCGTTCCAGGCATTGTAGAAGGCGAGGTCCGTGAAGGAATGCAGCGCCGGGTGATCGCGGCGCAGCCGGTTCACCAGGCGGATATCCGGCCGGATATGCTCCGGCGTGTCCCAGTCGCGCGCCTTGATCTCGTATTTCTCGGAATCGAGGTACTCTTCCCGACCCGGGACGGGCGCCGCCTCGCACAGTTCGTATCCGTTATAGACGCCGTAATTGCCGGCAAGCGTCGCCGCGAGCACCAGCCGCGTACGGAAACCGGGCCTGCCGCTGGTCTGCAGATACGTCGGGTTGATGTCGGGCGTGTTGACGAAGAAATTCGGCCGCATGTAGTGGCGGCACTCCGTCCGCGTCAGCTCGGTCAGATACTGGGTCAGCTCCCACTTCGTGTTGCGCCAGGTGAAATATGAATAGGATTGCGGGAAGCCGACCTTGGCCAGCCGCTTCATCATCTTCGGCTTGGTGAAAGCCTCGGCAAGGAAGATCACGTCGGGGTGGCGGTCCTGGATCTCGCGGATCACCCATTCCCAGAACGGCACCGGCTTGGTGTGCGGGTTGTCGACACGGAAGATCTTTACCCCCTTGTCGATCCAGAAAAGGAAGATGTCGCGGAACGCGTACCAGACTGCTGGCAGCGCCTCGTCGTAGAAATGTACGTGGACGATGTCCTCGTACTTCTTCGGCGGGTTCTCGGCGTAGCGGATCGTGCCGTCCGGCCGCCATTCGAACCATTCCGGGTGCTCCTTGATCCACGGATGGTCCTGCGAGCACTGGATGGCGAAGTCGAGCGCGATCTCCAGCCCGTGGTCGCGGGCCGCCGAGACCAGCCGCGCGAAGTCGTCGAAGGTGCCGAGCTCGGGGTGAATGGCGTCGTGGCCCCCCTCGGGCGAACCGATGGCATAGGGGCTGCCGGGATCGTCCGGACCGGGGGTGAGGCTGTTGTTCTTGCCCTTGCGGAAGGCACGGCCGATCGGGTGGATCGGCGGGAAGTAGAGCACGTCGAAGCCCAGGTCGCGCACATAGGGCAGCCGGGCGATCACGTCGTCGAATGTGCCGTGGCGGTTCGGGTCGTTGGACATCGACCGCGGGAACACTTCGTACCAGGCGCTGACAGCGGCCGCCTTGCGGTCCACCACCAACTCCAGCTCGCGTTCGTAGCGCGACAGGTTGCTGCGGATGCCGACCCGCTTCATCAGCGCGGCGGTTTCCTGCGCCATCAGCCGCGCCAGCCGGGCGGCATCGTCCTCGGCCGCGCCGAGCTCGTCCAGCAGGCTTTCCAAGGCGGAACGGTCGTCGCTGCTGCCGCGCTCGCCCTCGGCAAGCGTGCGCTCCAGCAGGAGACGGCCTTCCGTCAGCTCCAGCGCGATCGGCACGCCGGCGGCATGCTTCTTAGAGACCTCGTCGCGCCAGCTGGCGAACAGGTCGCGCCAGGCGATCACGGTGAAGACGTGGCGGGCATTCTCGTCGAGCATAACGAAGCCGCGCCAGCGGTCGTTGTCGAAGTAGGCCATCGGCGCCTCGCGCCATTCCTGCTGATCGGCGCGGCGGATCAGGAAGGCGGCGTCGATCTTGTCATGGCCGTCGGCGAAAATGTCGGCTTCCACCGTGAAGCAGTCGCCGACATGCGACTTGGCCGGAAAGCGGCCGCCGTCGACCTCGGGCGAGACGTTCTCGATCACCACCCGGTTAGCGGCAAGCCGCGCCAGGCTCGGGTCCGCCGCAGTTTGCGAGCCCGCACCTGCCTGATCCACGCCCGCCGGAGCCTTCTTGACCTCCTTTGGCGCAGCACCCGTCGGCTTCGGCCGTTCAGCGCTGGGCAGGGTCTGGGTCTTTGCCATGGCCGATTCCTTCAGGGAGTCCCGTTGCTTTCGCCGCCGCGCCGACGACCGGCTCGCTGCGACGGGCGCTTGCCGCGGCCAAGGCCGACAGGAACCGCTCGCGCCACCACGCAACGTCCTGTTCCGAAACGCGACCGAACAGGGCGCGGTGCCGGGCCTGCCGTTCGCCGAGCGGCATCTCGATGGCTTCCCGGATGCCTGTCGCAAGGCTCGCCGGGTCATGCGGGTTGACGATCACCGCCTCCTGCATCTGCTCGGCGGCGCCGGCAAACTGCGACAGCACCAGGACGCCGGGATCGGCAGGATCCTGGGCGGCAACGAATTCCTTGGCGACGAGGTTCATCCCGTCGCGCAGCGGCGTCACCAGGCCGACGCGGCAGCGCCGGAACAAGCCCGCCAGGATGGGCCGGGCTACGGCGCGATGCACATAGCGGATGGGCGTCCAGTTGAGGTCGCCGAAAGTCCCGTTCACGTGGCCGGTAAGCTGCTCCAGCTCGTTGCGGATCACGTCATAGGCCTCCACGCCTTCCCGCGTCGGCGGGGCGATCTGGAGCAACTGCACGCGGCCACGGTAGGCCGGCCATGCCTCGAGGAGCGCTTCGATGCCGCGGATGCGCTCCGGCAGGCCCTTGGAATAGTCGAGGCGGTCGACGCCGATAATGCGGAAACAATCGGACGCCCGGTTGAAGGAGCGCAGCTCCGCCGCCCGGACATTGCGCTCGGCAAGCTCGGCAAAGGCCGCGGCATCGATGCCGATGGGGAACGCTTCGATATCGATGGTGCGGCCGAAGCCGCGCAGCCGGCCATCGTCCAAACGGCGGCAGCCAAGGTGCTCGATGGCGTAGCGGGCAAAGTTTTCGCGGTCGCGCACCGTCTGGAACCCGACGAGGTCGTAAGCGAACAGCGTGCGTGCGAACTGGCGGTGGTGGGGCAGCGCCGAGAAGACCTCCGGCGGCGGGAACGGGATGTGCAGGAAGAAGCCGATCGGGTTAGTGACCTGCCGCTGCCGCAGATAGGCCCCGAAAGGCACCAGCTGATAATCGTGGACCCAAACCGTGTCCTCGGCGCCGAGCAAAGGCGCCACTTCGTTGGCGAACCGCTTGTTGACGGCGAAATAGGTGGCCTCCGGGCCGGTCCTGAGTTCAGCCAGGTCCAGCCGATAGTGCAGCAGCGGCCACAGGCAGCGGTTGGAAAAGCCGAGGTAAAACTGGTCGTGCTCGCGTGGCGTGAGCGCAACCGTGACGGTGCGCACCTCGCCGGTCCGCACCACCTGCGGCTCCCGCTCGTGTGCATCCTCGGCGACCTCGCCGCTCCAGCCGAACCACAGGCCGCCGGAGGCCATGAGCGCCTCACCGACGGCGACGGCCAGACCGCCGGACTGGAACCCGGCCGACAGGTTCGCGACCCGGTTCGAGACGACCACCAGTCGTCCGCCCCCCGAGGGGCGGACCCGTTCCAACGTGGCCGAAGTCGGGGTGCCGCGCTCGGCGCTCCTCGACGTCATATGAACCTCCTCCCAGCGGTGACGCTCGCTGGTTCCCGGTTGCAAACTTTCTTAGCCATGCCGGGGTTCCCGCCGGCTCCGCTTAATCATGGGGCGGGATTACCCGGCGAGCGCGGCCCGCTTGGTTCGGATCGGAAGCCAAGTCGGGCCGGAGGTTTAGCGGGAACCTGACCCGCCGAACTTTGTTTAGCCATCCAGCGATTCCGAGATTTTTGCTCCCGCGAGGTCCGAATGGACAACAGGGTTACGTTTGAACTTCTGCAGGCGGCGCGGGCTTATCGGGTGCGGTCGGCCAAGCTGCTGTCACGCGTCGGGCTTTACCCCGGCCAGGACGCTCTGCTCAAACTGCTCGATCAGCATGGACGGATGACCATGGGCGAGGCTGCCGCGGCTCTTTCCATCCAGCCGCCGACGGTCACCAAGATGGTGAACCGCCTTTCCGCGGCCGGTCTTGTGCAGACCGAAGTGGTCGACAAGGACAGGCGGAAGATCTCCATCAGCATGACTCCGGCGGCGCAGGAGAAGATCGATGAGATCGATGCGATCTGGCGCGAGCTTGAGCAGGAGGCGCTGGATCAGGTCGAGCCGCAGCAGCAGCTGAAGACACAGCTCTCGGCGATAACCCGCAACCTGTCGCGGACGGACGAGAAGGCGGTGCAGTCCGTCTGAGCCCCGCAGGCTGCTGCATATCCGGACGCCGTGCGGCAGCCGCACGGGCGCTCGATCACCCATGACGATTTGTCGACTTGCACGCCCAACAAGGGCGTTTCTACGCCGGCTATGTGGAGAAAACTAGTCGGCGAAGGGAACCGCCTCCGCAGGTCGGTGTTGAAGGCGGGAGGCCCGGAAGGGCCCTTCACGGAACAGCTTCAAAAGGGAGCTTTGCAGTGCACAGCCTCATTTATCTGGTCGGCCTGATCGTCATCGTGCTGGTCGTCCTTTCCCTGCTCGGCCTGGCCTGAAGCCCCAAAGGAGAAATCCATGCCACGAGACATGAACCGCGCATCCGGCGGCCAGAGCCTGTCTGAGATGAGCGTCGCCAAATCAACCTCCGATTCGACCCAGGAGGATAGCGCCGGCCGGGAAGGAAGCGGCGGGCTGGGCGAACAGATCAGGCAGCAAGGCTCCGCCGGGCTGAACCAGATCAAGGGCGGGGCCCGCAGCCTCGCCGATCGCGCCCGTGAGCAGGTGGCCGGCTACGCCGACAGCCAGAAGGGCATGATCACGCAGCAGATCGACACGGTCGCACAGGCGATCCGGCAGGCGGGCGAGGAGCTCGGCGCAGGCCAGCAGACCCAGGCGTCGCGGCTCGTCGACCAGGCCGCGGGCGGGCTGGAAAGCCTTTCGCAGGCCATCCAGGACGCAGACATCGACGACGTGCTCGACGCGGTGCGCCGCTTCGGGCGTTCCAATCCGACCCTTTTCATCGGTGGAGCGGTGCTGGCCGGCATGGCGCTGGCGCGCTTCGCCCGCGCTTCCAGCCGATCGCATTACCAGTCGCAAGGCGGCCAATGGCAGGGTGGCGGCTCCTGGCAAGGCGGGCAGTCCTGGCAGGGTGACGCCGGCTCAGCCGGGCAGTACGGCCGTCCGGACGCTCAGCGCCAATTCCAAGGCGGAGGCGGCGCTTCGCCGTATGGTAGAAGCGGATCGGGTGCGGCCGGTTCGTTCCGCACGGGCGGAGCGGCATCCTACGGACCAAGCGGTTCGACGGGCGGCGGTGGCCTAGGCACGGCCGCGGCGGCGGCCGGCGGGCTTGGGTCCGGCGGATCAGGGGCCGGCAGTTCGGTGGGCGGTGCCCAAGGAGCACCCTCCTCGGCGCAGGGCTATGCCGGCGGGGGAATGGGGACGGATCCGATCCAGTCCTCAACCGGATCCGGCCAAACCTCGGCGCCGTCCAGCAGCACTGACCCGTCGGTCCGTGGCTCTTCAACCTCGGGCGGGATGCCGTCCGGTGCGATCTCAACGGGAGAAGGTTCATGAGCCAGCCTGTCGACACCCGGAGCGTTCCCCAGCTGCTGTCCGATCTGGCGCGCGAACTGACGACGCTGTTCCGCAAGGAAGGGCAGCTGATCCGAGCCGAGCTTTCCGAAAAGACCTCTCAGCTGGCCGTAGGTTTGGGTGAGGCAGCGGCCGGCGCAATCTGCCTGCTGGTTGCACTGAACGTGCTGGCAGGCGCCCTCGTCGTAGCCATTGCGCGGATCGGCGCCGATACCGCCGACCCCGCAATCCAGGATAGCGGCATCGGGCTCGGCTGGGCCTCGCTTATCGTAGGCGTGCTGCTGGCCGCCATCGGCGCCTTCCTGGTCAAGAAAGGGGCGGCCAACATGTCCCACCTCACGCCTGAGCGGACCGTCCACCAGGTCTCGCAGGATGCAAGCCTCGTTAAGGAGCAGGTCAGATGAGCACGACGGAATTTTCCGCCATTCAGGATCAGGATGGCGTGTCGGGGTCGCGCACCGATTTCGACCGTCGCGACGGCTCGTCCGGCGACAATCAATCCTTCGGCCAGATGTTTCAGGATGCCAAGGAATACCTGAGCGGCGAGGGCGGGTCCCGGATCCTGGCCAATGTTACCGCGCAGGTGCGGGAAAACCCGATACCTTTCGCCTTGGTTGGCGTCGGGCTGGTGTGGCTCCTGGCAAGAGGGAACATGCCGGATCTGCCATCGCGGTCGAGCTTCGGTTTCGGCCGCGATGAGGATGACGATGACGACCGCTATCGCTTTGGCGCCGACTACGAGTTCGAAGCCGACGAGTACGAGTATCGCGGCGCAATGGGCGACAACGCGGCCGTTTATTCCGGGGCATCGCATCCGGACTATTCCGGCACCTACTACAACGATGAGGATGAGTGGACCGAGGACTACGGCGACGCGTCCACTTCCGGTTCCGGCTCGCAACGGGGCGGGATCTTGCGCAGGGCTGGTGGCGCGGTAGGTAGCGCGGCGGGCAGCGTCGGTGGCGCGGTCGGCAGCGCGGCGAGCGGCGTAGCCGGCGCGGCAAGCAGCGTGGTCGGCGGCGTCGGCAGTGCCGCCGGGGCGGTGGCCGGCGGAGTTGGATCCGCCGCTTCGCAGATCGGCCGCGGCGCGTATTCTGCTGCCGGAGCCGTGGCGAGCGGGGCTCGCTACGGGGGCACGCGCGCCTATCGCGGTGTGACCTATGTCGGCTCGAGCGCCTATGGCGGCGCCTCCGATCTTGGCGGCCGTGCCTGGCGCGGCGTGTCCGACGCGATGGAAGGTGACCCCTTGGTCGTCGGCGCGGTGGCGGTAGCCGCGGGAGCGGTCCTCGGTGCCCTGCTGCCGCGCACCGATCTCGAGGACGAGTATCTCGGCGAAACGCGTGACCATCTTTGGGAAGAGGCCGAGGAACTGGCTCGCCAGAAATTCGAACAGGGCCGGCACGCCGCCGAGGAAGCTCTCCGCACTGCCAAGTCGGAGGCCTCCACCCTGGCCGGAACAGGCGAGGGCAGCATCATTGGCAAGGTCGGCGACGTCGCTCGCGCCACTTACGACCGGGTCCGGGAAGGCGAGGACCAGGGCGGCCAGGGCGGTTCCGGAGCGCAGGGTTCGGGCTCGCAGGGCGGCGGCGGTTCGGCGGCCGGTGGCACAACTGCGACGAGCTTTGGCGAAACCGGAAGCCAAGGCACCGGCCAGGACCAGGGCGGCCAGAGTTCCAGCGGCTCCACCGGCGGAGCGCTCTAGTCCGGCCCGGCCACAAGATCAAATCAAGGGCGTGCGAGAGCACGCCCTTTTTGTTTGCGCGCTCAACGAGCCGATTGTTTGGTCAGCTTAGGGTCCGCTATGAAGCGGTGCTTTGACCTTCACGATCGGAAAACCAATGACGCAGACCATCCGCTGGGGCGTGCTATCCACCGCCGTGATCGGCACGCAAAAGGTGATCCCCGGGACCCAGCGCTCCCGCCTGGGAAAGGTGCACGCGATCGCGTCGCGCGACCTCCGTCGGGCGGAGGCCACCGCGCAGCAGCTCGGGATTCAAAAAGCGTACGGCTCCTACGAGGAGCTGCTGGCCGATCCGGATATCGACGCGGTCTACAATCCGCTGCCCAACAACCTCCACGTGGACTGGACAATCGCCGCCGTGCGGGCGGGCAAGCACGTGCTCTGCGAAAAGCCGATGGGCATGAATGCAGCGGATGCCGAACGGCTGCGCGAGATCGCCGGCGACCGGCACGTCATGGAAGCGTTCATGGTCCGCTTCCACCCGCAGTGGCTGCGTGCCCGCGAGCTGATCCGCCAGGGACGGATCGGCGAGTTGCGCGCTGTCCAGGTCTTTTTCGCCTACAACAACCAGGACCCGCAGAACATCCGCAACCGGCTCGAGACCGGCGGCGGCGCACTGCTCGACATCGGCTGCTACGGCATCGTTTCCGGCCGGTTCGGGTTCGAGGCGGAGCCGAGCCGCGTCGTTTCGCTGATCGAGCGCGATCCCGTTTTCGGCACCGATCGGCTGGCGTCGGCGATCGTTGATTTCGGCGGCGGCCGCCAGCTGTCGTTCACGGTCGCCACCCAGATTGCCGGCCACCAGCGCGTCACCTTTGCCGGCACACAGGGCCGCATCGAAATACTGATCCCGTTCAACGCGCCGCAGATGGAGGCGACGCGGATTGCCATCGACGACGGCAGCGGCCTCGGCGGAGCCTCCTCGGTGGAAGAAACGATCCCGCCGGTCGACCAATACGCGGAGCAGGCCGATGCATTCGCGCGGGCCGTGCTGGGCGACACCGAGCTGCCCTATGGGGTGGAGGATTCAATCCGCAACATGAAGATCATCGACGCGATCTTCCGTTCCGGAGAGACCGGCCGCTGGGAAGCGACGGGGCTTTAGCCGGCCGGCGCGCTCCCGGATTTTTGATCCCGCTCCCGCTGGTGCAACGGCCGTCCGGGCTATGTTGGTAGCCAACCAGCCGGAGAGGCCCTGTGAGCGACATCCCTAGAATCTCGGCCGAGATGATCAAGGCCTATGACGACTACACGCATCTGACGCTCGACCGGCGCGGTTTCCTCGACAAGCTCTCCAAGCTGGCGGGTTCGGCCGCGGCCGCCGCGGCGATCGTGCCGATGCTGGAGGCTTCGAAGGCCCGCGCGGCGATCGTGCCGGAAGGCGATCCGCGGCTGACGGCGGAGACGATCACCTATCCAGGCGCCAACGGCGCCACGATGAGCGGATACCTTGTCCTCCCTGCGGGCAGTTCCGGACCGCTGCCGGCGATCATGGTGATCCATGAGAACCGCGGGCTGAACGAGCACATCAAGGATATCGCGAGGCGGATGGCCCTGGAGGGCTTTCTTGCTCTCAGCCCGGACTTCCTGACGCCATCCGGGGGCACGCCCGAGGACGAGGATCAGGCGCGCGACATGATCGGCGCGCTGGACCGCGCGCAGACCGTGGCCAACTCCGTCGCGACGGTGCAGTTTCTTAAAAACCACGAGCGCAGCAACGGGAAGGTCGGCGCGATCGGCTTCTGCTGGGGCGGCGGCATGGTCAACCAGACCGCCATCGAAGCAGGAGCGGACCTCGCGGCCGGCGTTGTCTATTACGGGGCGTCGCCCGAGCCTGCCGCCGTGGACGGGATCGAGGCGCGGATGCTTCTCCACTATGCCGGGCTCGACGAGCGCATCAACGCCAGTGTCCCTGCGTACGAGGAAGCGCTGAAGGCCGCCGGGGTGGACTACCAGCTGCACCGCTACGAGAACGTGAACCACGCCTTCAACAACGACACCTCGGCAGCCCGTTACGACAAGGCGGCCGCGGACCTCGCCTGGTCGCGCACCGTGGCGTTCCTGAAGGAGGCGCTGGCCTGACGGCCGGTGCCAAGCACGCCCGCGCCGTCACAGCGGGATCTGATAGGTGACCCAGCCCGTCTCGTCGGCGACGCGGCGGTAGAGGGCCCGGGCGCGGCCATTGTCTTGCGCAGTGATCCAGCGGATCACCGACCAGCCGCGCCGCCGCCCTTCCGCCGCCACGGCCTCGATCAGCGCTTCCGCCACGCCGCGGCCGCGCCAGTCCGGCCGGACGAAAAGGTCGTCGAGGAAGCCGCCCACCGAGGCGGCGAGCGGCCGGGAGAAGGGCCGGTAGTGCGCAATGCCGATTCCCTGCGCCGCTGGGTCGAGAGCGATGAAACCCCGCAGCTCATGAGCATCGTCGTGCAGCCAGCCCCAGACCGTGTCGCGCATCGCCGGGCTCTGGGCGCTCCCGTAGAAGTCCGCATAGGCGGCAAACAGCGCGTCCCAGTCGTCCCGGTGCTCGCGGCCGAGCGGCACGACCGAGAAGGACCGCCCGCCCGTCACAGATTAAGGGCGCGCATGGCCGCCTCCGGATAGCGCTCGCCTTGCGCGCCGCCACGGGGGAATGCAGCGTCGATGCGGCTGAGGTCGTCAGCCGAAAGCCGGACGGCAAGCGCCCCGGCGTTCTCCTCCAGTCGCCACGGGTCGCGGGTGCCAGGGATCGGCACGATCTCGTCACCCTGTGCCAGCACCCAGGCGAGCGCGATCTGCGCCGGCGTGCAGCCTTTCTCGCCCGCGATCTCCTTCACCTTCTCGACGAGATCGAGGTTCCTGGCGAAGTTGTCGCCCGACCAGCGCGGGTTGTTCCGACGGAAATCGCCTTCCGGCAGGTCTTCCGGGCTCTGGAAGCGCCCCGTCAGGAAGCCGCGCCCGAGCGGCGAGTAGGGGACGAAGCCGATCCCCAGTTCGCGCAGGACCGGAAAGATCTCCTCCTCCGGATCGCGGCTCCACAGGGAGTATTCCGTTTGCAGGGCAGCGATCGGATGCACGCCATGGGCGCGCCGGATGGTCGCCGGCGCCGCTTCCGAGAGGCCGAGATGGCGCACCTTGCCCTCGCGCACCAGCTCTGCCATGGCGCCGACCGTGTCCTCGATCGGCGTCTGCGGATCGACGCGATGCTGGTAATATAGGTCGATCACCTCGACGCCGAGCCGCTTCAGGCTGGCCTCGCAGGCGCTGCGCACGTAATCCGGCTTGCCGGAAATGCCGAGCCGCTCACCCTTCGGGCCACGCACATTGCCGAACTTCGTCGCCAGCACGACCTCGTCGCGGCGGCCCTTGATGGCGCGGCCGACCAGCTCCTCATTGTGACCAACGCCGTACATGTCGGCGGTGTCGAGGAAGCTGACGCCCAGATCGAGCGCGCGCTGGATGGTGGCGATCGAGCGGGCATCGTCCGACTCGCCATAGAACTCCGACATGCCCATGCAGCCAAGCCCGATGCCTGACACCGCGAGGGCGCCGAGCCTACGCTGTTCCATGATGTTCTCCTGGTTGAAATATGGCTGTAGGCGTCACAGCGCCTGTGTTTCTTGAGGTGGCGCTTCGGTGATGTCGCCACAGCCGGTTCCGGTCGCCCCGTGGCCGACGCTGCCGCACATCGGCCCGGTCAGGCTGGCGGGATCGAGCAGCCGCGACAGGATCGCGGCCAGGGCCTCCGGTTCGCCGTCCGCAAGACGTGATCCAAGCCGCCGCTCGATCGCTTCGGCATAAACCGGCCACATCCGTTCGCGCAGCGCCCGCCCTCCCTCCGTGATCCTCAGCACCTGGCCGCGGCCATCTTTCTCGCAGCGGAATTTCTCGACCAGCCCGGCTTGCGTCAAGCGATCCAGGAGCCGTGACAGATTGTATTGGGCCAGCAGCAGCTTGCCTTCCAACTCGTAGGGCCGCAGCGCCCCTTCAGGCGCGCGCCCAAGCTCAAGCAGCACGTCATACCATTCCAGCGGCGGAAAGCCGGCCGCCTTCAGGTCGCGTTCCACCGCCGCCACCACGGCCTGCCGCGCCCGGATCAGACGGGCCCAGGCCACCACGGTGGCTTCCTGCGGGTGCTTGCTGGTCGTCGGGATCATGTGAGTCACACAATACAGAAATATGCACTTGCATCAAGCTTGACAGGTTGATGCAGTCGCATCTATGTGTATGTAGTTGCATCTAGGAGCCGCGCAATGGCTGTTCTAACCCTGATTTCCCATCATCTCTGCCCCTACGTACAGCGCGCCGCCATCGCGCTCCACGAGAAAGGGGTTCCGTTCGAGCGCATCAACGTCGACCTGGCGAACAAGCCGGACTGGTTCAAGGCGATCTCACCGCTCGGCAAGGTGCCCCTGCTCAAGGTGGGCGACGACGTCATCTTCGAATCGGCAGCGATCATCGAGTTTCTGGAGGACACCCAACCAAACTCGCTACACCCGGCCGATCCGCTGCAGCGGGCGCAGCACCGCGCCTGGATCGAGTTCGGGTCGGCGGTCCTTGCCGATCTATGGGGTTTCTACACCGCCGGTGACGGCGAGGCGTTCCGAGCCAAGGCCGCGGCACTCCGCCAGAAGTTCGAGCGGGTGGAGTCGGAGTTGGGGGAGGGCCCGTTCTTTGCAGGTGAACGCTTTTCGCTCGTCGACGCCGTGTTCGCCCCGGCCTTCCGCTATTTCGAGGTCTTCGATCGGCTCGGTGATTTCGGGATTCTGACTGGCCTCCCCAAGGTCGCCGCGTGGCGCGAGGCTCTGGCGGCGCGTCCCTCCGTCCGGGCGGCGGTGTCGCCCGATAACGGCACCCGACTCCTGGCCTTCATCTCCGACAAGGGCGGCTATCTCGCCCGCAGCGTCGCCCTGGCGGCGTGATCCCATTGGAGCGCCGCGGGCGCTCCCTTCCGGCTCGGGCCGGTTTTCCCGAGGCACATGATCACGCAATCACATGATCCAAGGAAGGAATGATCCCATGAAGCTGTACTATTCCCCCGGCGCCTGTTCGATGGCCCCCCACATCGTCGCCCGCGAGGCTGGGCTTGAGGTCACCCCCGTCAAGGTCGACCTGCGCACCCACAAGCTAGAAGGCGGCGCGGATTTCTATGCGGTTAACCCGAAGGGCTACGTGCCCGCGATCGAGCTGCCCGACGGCGGAGTCCTCACGGAAGTGGCCGCCATCGTCCAGTATCTTGCCGACCAGGCCCCGCAGTCGGGCCTGGCCCCCGCGGCCGGAACGCCCGAGCGCTACCGCTTCCAGGAATGGCTGACGTTCATCTCCTCGGAACTGCACAAGGGCATGGGCCCGCTCTGGCACCCAGTGCCGGCTGAGCAGAAGAAGGGCATCAAGGACAAGCTGGCGACCCGGTTCTCCTACCTTGAGAAGGTGCTCGGCGGGCGCGATTACCTGAACGGCGCGGCGTTCACGGCTGCCGACGCCTATGCGTTCACCATTCTCAGCTGGACCAAGTTCCTCGACCTGGACCTGGAACCCTATCCCAGGATCCGTGGCTACATGGATCGGATCGCGGCTCGCCAGGCAGTGCAGGCGACACTCGCCGCCGAAGGCTTGCTGAAGCAAGCCGCCTAGCACGCTAGCCGCAGCGGATCGGGGGCCAGGCACGGCCCCCGACCGTCACTGCGGGTCGAAAGGCGCGGTGCCGACCGCCTTTCCCTCTGCGGTCCGGATCTTCTCGACCCGTTCCTCGGCTTGGTTGAGCAGCGCCTCGCAGCGCTTCTTCAGCGCCTCGCCGCGCTCATAGATCGAGATTGACTCCTCCAGCGGAACATCACCGCGTTCAAGCTTGGTGACGATCTCCTCGAGCTGCTTCAGCGCCGCCTCGAAACTGAGGCTCGCCACATCGGGCGCCCCGTCGGGTGTGGTTGCTTCGGCCAAAACCAATCTCCTCAAGCATTCATCAGCTGGCGCACATGGGCCGCGGCTGAGACCGCCAGCCCCTTCAGGTCATAGCCGCCTTCCAGCAGCGACACGACCCGGCCGCCCGCGCTCGCGTCGGCGATGTCCATCAATTCTCGCGTCGCCCAGGCGAAATCCTCCGCCTCCAGCTCGATCTGCGCCAGCGGGTCGCGGATATGGGCGTCGAAGCCGGCCGAAATGATCGCGAGATCGGGCCGGAAATCGCGCAACGCCGGCAGGATCCTTTCACGGAAGGCTGAGCGGAACCGTTCACTGCCGTCGCCTGGGGCAAGCGGCGCGTTCCAGATATTGCCGGCGCCGGTCTCGCGCAGCGCGCCGGTGCCCGGAAACAGCGGCATCTGGTGCGTCGAGGCGTAGAGGACGCTCGGGTCCGACCAGAAGATCTCCTGTGTGCCGTTGCCGTGGTGCACGTCCCAATCGACAATCGCCACGCGCTGGAGGCCGTGCGTCTTCTGCGCATAGCGGGCCGCGATAGCCACCGTGTTGAACAGGCAAAATCCCATGGCGCGTGCCGTCTCGGCGTGATGGCCGGGCGGCCGCAGGGCCGCGAACGCATTGTTCGCCTCACCGGCCACAACCGCGTCGATCGCCGCCGACGCGGCCCCGATTGCCCGAAGCGCCGCTTCCCAGGATCCCGGTGATGCCACCGTGTCGGCATCGATGCGGGTCAGACCTTCGGCGGGCACTGCCTTTCGGATCGTCTCGACATAGCGCTCGGGATGGGCCAGCAGCGCCGTTCCGGGTTCCCCCAAAGGCGCTTCCACCCGTTGCAGCGCCGCGAAATCGGCGTTGTCCAACGCTTGATGCAGTGCGCGAAGACGGTCGGGCCGCTCCGGATGGCCGATCGGCGTGAGGTGATCCAGAAACGCCGGGTGGTGGAGGAGAAGCGTGGTCACGAATGTCCCGGGTTGATCCCGGCCATCTGTGCCACCCACCCGGCCGCGTCAATGGCGACCGACGGTTTCTGAGCCGGATCGCGAGTTGCGTCGGGCCAGCGCCTTTCGCCTACTTCGGCGCCGCCGCCCGGCGAAGCCGATCGTTTATAGCCTCGCCGAGCCCAAACTCGGGCACCGGCATCACGGCGATCGCACTTGCGCCGGTTCGGTCAAGCTCCGCGAGCGAGGCGAACAGATTGGCCGCTGCCTCGACGAGGTCACCCTCCGCGCTGAGGTTGCGCACTGCTGCTGCGCACTCGGTGCCCGAAATGTCTGCCGCGCCAAAGGCGAGCAGCGCCTCTCCGGGTTCGACGCTTTGAGCGTCCAGGCGAACCGGCAGGCGGGGTGCGTAATGGCTGGCCAGCATCCCCGGGGCAATGACCGGGTCCCCCGATCCCGTCCGCAGCAGCCTGGCTCCGATCACCGCTTCAATGGCTTCGGCCTCAACGCCGCCCGGCCGCAGCAGCCGCGGCGCTTCCCCAAGCAGCGACACTATGGTGGATTCGACCCCGACCGCGCACGGCCCCGCATCAAGGACCAGGGACACCGCTGTCCCGAGTTGCTCGACAACATGTTCGGCCCGGGTCGGGCTGAGCCGGCCTGAGCGGTTGGCGCTGGGCGCGGCCAGTGCGCCCCCGAAAGCCTCGATCACCGCCTGTGCGGCGCCGCGCGGCGCCCGCAACGCCACGGTCGCCAGTCCCGCAGTGACTAGCGGGTGGACAGGGGCGGCGTCGACCAGGGGCATGACCAGTGTGAGCGGCCCCGGCCAGAATGTCTCTGCCAGCATCTCGGCCCGGGCGTCCAACCGGCCATAATGGCGCGCCATCTCTGTCCCGGTGACATGGCAGATGAGCGGGTTGAAGCGCGGCCGGCCCTTGGCTTCGAAGATGCGCGCCACCGCTTCGCCGTTGGCGGCATCAGCGGCGAGCCCGTACACCGTCTCCGTCGGCAACGCGACCAGCCGCCCGCCGCGGAGCACCAGGGCAGCTTGTTCAGCCGCTTGGCCGAGGTTCGTATCGTCGAGGGTGAGCTGCTGCACGTGATCTCTACCGGCGAACGGCACTCTCGCTGCGCCCTGCTTTGCTGTAGGTCTAATCGGTAGGGGAGTCGCCATGTATCGCGCGCCGGTATCGGATATCGCCTGGACCCTGCGCCACGTCGCCGGCCTTGGCGATCCTGCCATGGCCGCCACGTTTCCGAGCCTCACCGGCGATCTGCTGGAGGCGGTCCTGGCCGAAGCGGGCCGCTTCGCGTCGGAGGAAGTGGCTCCGCTCAACCGCATCGGTGACGGCCAACCCGCTCAGCTGATCGAAGGCGAGGTGGTGACCCCGCCCGGCTGGCGCGACACATACCGCGCCTGGGCCGCGGCGGGCTGGAACGGGGTGGCCGCGCCGGAGGAGGCCGGAGGGCAGGGGCTGCCGGTGATGCTTTCCGCCGCCACCCAGGAGCTGTGGAACGCGGCGTGCATGTCGTTCGCGCTCTGCCCGATGCTGACCATGGGCGCCGTCGAGGCGCTGCACCGGCATGGCTCAGACGCGCTGAAGACGCAGTGGCTGCCGCGCATCGTGTCGGGCGAGTGGACCGCCACCATGAACCTGACGGAACCGCAGGCGGGCTCCGACGTCGGCGCCCTGACCACGCGCGCCGAGCCGCGCGGCGATGGGACGTACACGCTGTTCGGCCAGAAGATCTACATCACCTATGGCGACCATGACCTCGCGGAGAACATTATCCACTTCGTGCTGGCCCGCCTGCCCGACGCACCCCCCGGCAGCCGCGGCGTCTCGCTGTTCCTGGTCCCCAAGTTCCTCCTGAACCCGGATGGCAGCCTCGGCGAACGCAACGACTGGTTCTGCGCCGGCCTTGAGGAGAAGATGGGCATCCATGGCTCGCCCACCTGCACGATTATTTACGGGGACGGCCGGTTCGGGTCCGAGCCGGGAGCAATAGGCTGGCTGGTCGGCGAGGAGCACCGCGGGCTCGCCTGCATGTTCACCATGATGAACAACGCCCGCCTGATGGTCGGGATCCAGGGCGTCGCCCAGGCCGAACTGGCGACCCAGCGCGCAACGGCCTTTGCGGCCGAACGGCGGCAAGGCCGCGCGCCGGGCTGGACGGGCGAGGGGATGAGCCCGGTCGCCGCGCATCCCGACGTCCGCCGCACACTGCTGACCATGCGGGCGCTGTCCGCCGCGGCGCGTTCCGTATGTTTCTCCTGCGCATTCGCAACCGACATGGCTGCCGCCGCCGCACAAACCGCCGCACATCGCGAAAGCGCCGCATCTGCGGAGTGGCGCGCCAGGGCTGATCTCCTCACGCCGGTCGCCAAGGCCTTCGCCACCGACATCGGCTTCGAGGTGGCGTCGCTGGGCGTCCAGGTGCATGGCGGGATGGGCTATATCGAGGAAACCGGCGCCGCCCAGATCCTCCGCGATGCCCGAATTGCCATGATTTACGAGGGCACCAACGGCATCCAGGCCATCGACCTCGTTACCCGCAAACTGCCCACGCACGGCGGCGAGGCAGTACGCACTTTGCTAAGCGAATACAGCGACATAGCCGACCGGCTTCGCACAACCAATGAGCCCGGCTTCGGTCGCGCGGGCCTTCGCTTGGCCGCCGCCGTCGAGGATCTGCAAGCCGCCACCGATCACCTGCTCTCGACGCTGCACGCGGGGCGAACCGCCGAAACGCTGGCCGCGGCCACGCCCTACCTTCGTCTTTTCGGCCTCACCGCCGGGGGCGCATATCTCGCCAAAGGCGCGCTGTCCTCCCAGGGCGAGCCGGACGGCGCCCGCCACGTTGCGACGGCGCGCTTCTTTGCCGAGCAGATTATCCCCGCCACAAGCGGCTTGCGGCTGGCGGTGGTCGAGGGTGCCCACGCCGTTCTCACTTCTGAATAACCGCTTCCAAGCCACTGCCGCGCATGCGCATTTCCATCATCATGTCGGCAATCGTCGCCGCGCTGGTCGGCTTCGGCGGCACGCTGGCGCTGATCGTCGCCGCCGCACAAGCGGTGGGCGCCGACCCGGCGCAGACCTCGTCCTGGGTCACCGCGCTGTGCCTCGCAATGGCGATGACAACGCCGTGGCTCAGCGTCCGCCATCGCATTCCGGTGATCACCGCCTGGTCGACGCCAGGCGCGGCGATGATCGCCGCGGGCGCCGGTTCCGTGTCCATCGAAGCCGCCGTCGGCGCTTTCCTCCTGGCCGGCGCGCTGATCGTCCTGACCGCTTCGTTCCGGTCCGTCTCCGCCCTGATCGAGCGCATCCCGACATCCATCGCGGCGGCCATGCTGGCCGGGGTTCTGATCCGCTTTGCAATGGCAATCTTCGAACAGGCGGCGATATCGCCTGCCCTGGTCCTGCCGCTTGTGGCCGTTTTCCTCGTCGTCCGCCTCGTCAGCCCGGCCGCGGCCGTGCTGGCCGCGCTCGCCGCCGGGCTCATCCTGGCATTTGCGCTCGCGCTGACCGGGCCGATGGGCTCCGGCTTCCGGTTTTCAGAGTTGACATTGATCGTCCCGAGCTTCGACCCGGCTGTGCTGGTTGGCCTCGGGCTGCCGCTTTACCTGGTCACGATGGCATCGCAGAACCTGCCCGGCTTTGCCGTGCTGCGCGCCGCCGGCTACGCACCGCCGTCGCGGTCCATCCTGGCCGTCACCGGACTGGCCTCGATGCTCACCGCGCCGTTCGGCGCTCACACCAGCAACCTCGCCGCGATCACCGCTTCGATCTGCACCGGGCCCGAGGCCGATCCGGATCCGCAGAAGCGCTGGCTCACAGGCCCGGTCTACGGGGCCGCCTACCTGGTGTTCGCCGCATTCGGAGCGTCGGCGGTCACGCTCATCGCCAGCCTGCCGGCCGCGCTTATCGCCACCATCGCCGGGCTGGCCTTGCTCGCTCCCCTGGCGGGCGCGCTCGGCGCTGCGCTCGCCGGACCCGAACAGCGACTGCCGGCGACGCTCACGCTCGCGGTGGCAGCATCCGGCATGACGCTGGCCGGCATCGGATCGGCGTTCTGGGGTTTGCTTGCGGGACTTGTTGCGCTTGCCTTCCAGGCAATCGCGGACGCAATGCGTGCCCGCCGGGCCAGGCGATCAGTCGAAGGCGGGTCCGCGCGGACTTAACCGCCCGCTGTCGCGCCAGCGCTGCATCAGCGCTTCAAGCTCCGGGTCGCCGATCTCCGGCAGAACGATCCGCGGCGAAACGAGGAGGTCCCCGGCACCGCTTGCCTTCGGCAGACCCTTGCCCTTCAGCCGCAGGGTGCGGCCGCTGCTGGAACGCGGCGGCACAGTCACATGGACCTTGCCGGAAAGCGTGGGCACCGCGATCTTGGCCCCGAGCACGGCCTCGTCCAGGCTGACCGGGAGGTCGAGCCGCAGATCGGCGCCCTCCGCCTTAAAGAGGGGATGGGGGACGAAGCGCACCGTCACGAGAGCATCACCCGGAGCGCCGCCGCTCAGCGAAGGCTCGCCTTGACCCTGCAGCCGGATAATCTGGCCATCGGTCACTCCGGGCGGGAGTGCCAGTGCGACCGTCTTTCCGGAGGGCAGGGTGACGCGCGGTTTGTTGCGGGCGGCGATATCCTCAAGCGTCACGGCTACTTCGGCGCGGACATCGGCTCCCGGTGCTCCAGGCCCCGCCCCCCTGGCGCGAGCGCCCGCCGCGCCGCCGCCTAGTCCGCTGAAGATGTTGCGAAGCAGGTCGTCGGTGCCTTCCGCCTGCTCGGAGCCGCGCCCGGGCGCGGCTCCGGTGGAGAATCGGAATGTGCGGCTCCCGGTGCCGCTGCGGCCCAATCCGGCGAACATCTCGGCAAAGGCGCTTGGATCGACGTTCTCGAACCCTGCCTGGCCGCCGCCGCCGCGGAAACCCTCGAAGCCCTGAAAGCGGGGCTTGCCCTCCGCGTCTATCTCGCCGCAGTCGAACTGGGCCCGCTTTTGTTTGTCGCCAAGGATCTCGTAAGCGCTGGAGATTTCTGAGAACTTGGCCTGCGCCTTGGCGCTGCCGCCGTGGCGGTCCGGATGGTTCTCCTTGGCGAGCTTGCGGTAGGCGCGCTTGACCTCCGCCTCGCTCGCCGACCGGCCAAGCCCGAGCACGTCATAAGGATCGCGCATTCACTTCATCCGGTTTCTGAAGAAAAAACTCGGATCAAATATGGTGTGTGGAGCCACAAATGCCAGCGAGAGCAGGCCTTGTCCCTCAGGGTTCGTAGCGAACGACCGACGGGCCCTGGGACGCACGGCAAACCTCGCCGTTGTAGCTGTGCACGCCGCCGATGCTGGTGACGAACGTCTTGAACGAACGGCAGCCGCCGGCGAGGGCCTCGTCGGTGCCCGCTGCGCCGCTCTCGACCGTACCGGACGAGCCGGTCGCAGCGTTGATCCAATCCGCACCCGACGAGTTGGCCTGCCACAGCGCTGCGGCGGCGGCCTGGCCGATCTTGCTGGCGTCGGAATAGGCGAGGGACTCCGGGACGGGTTGCTGCACCTGGACCTTGGGGGCGATCGATCCAGTGGTGACCGGGGCGTCGGACGAACCGGGCATCGACACGGAACAGGCCGGCAGCCATAAGGCAACCAGGACCGCGGCGAACGCGGGCGCCTTCGGAGAGGCATTCGGACCGTAAACAGAGATACGCAACATGGGACGGACCGCACCATGACTGACGGTGACACTACCGCCGAGGCCAAAGATGGATTGGTAGTCTTAACGGAACGTGACTTTTTCGGAGCCACCGACCCGATCGCCTTGTTTGAGCACTGGCTTGCAGAGGCAGCCGCCAGCGAGCCTAATGACCCGAATGCGACGGCGCTGGCCACGGTCGATCCAAGCGGGATGCCTGACGTCCGGATGGTGCTCTTGAAGGGTTTCGACCGGCAGGGCTTCCTCTTCTACACCAACCTGGAAAGCCGCAAGGGCCAGCAGCTCGCGGCGGTGCCGAGGGCGGCGTTGTGCTTTCACTGGAAATCGCTTCGCCGCCAAGTACGCCTGCGCGGCCACGTGGCGCCGGTGAGCGCGGCGGAAGCTGATGAGTATTTCCAGCATCGGCCGCGCCTCAGCCGAGTGGGCGCCTGGGCCAGCAGCCAGTCGCGACCGCTGGAGAGCCGACAGACCCTGCAGGACCGGGTGGACCGCTATGCTGAGCAGTTCGCCGAGGATTTGATCCCCCGACCGCCGCACTGGTCCGGCTTCCGGATCGCGCCTGTAGAAATCGAGTTCTGGCGCGACGGCCCGTTCCGGCTGCACCACCGGCTGCGGTTCACCCGCACCGAAGAAGGCGCTTGGTCGACGGTGCGGCTCTACCCCTAATCGGCGCGGAACGGCGGGAAGTCTCCGCCGTTTCGATTGCTGGAGGGTACCGTATCCAGTGACCGACCGGCTCGCGGCGCAGCGGCACAAGATGGTGGACCGGCAGCTTGCCGGGCGCGGCATCAAGGACGAGCGCGTGCTCGAGGCGATGGGGCGGGTTCCCCGGGAAGCGTTCCTGCCGGCCGATCTGGCCGAGTTTGCCTATGACGACAATCCGCTGCCCATCGCCGAAGGGCAGACGATATCGCAGCCCTACATCGTTGCCCTCATGATCGAAGCGGCGCGGATCGAACCGGGATCGCGCGTGCTGGAGGTCGGAACCGGATCCGGCTACGCCGCGGCGATCCTGGCGGAGCTGGCCTCCGATGTCGTCACCATCGAGCGGCATGAAGCCCTAGCGGAGGGCGCCGCGGAGGTGCTGGCGCGTCTGGGCTATTCGAATGTGGAAGTGATGGAAGGCGACGGTTCCACCGGGGTTGCGGACCGCGCTCCTTATGATGCGATCCTGGTCGCCGCGGCGGCGCCAGCGGCGCCGGAATCGCTGAAGAGCCAGCTTGCCGAGGGCGGGCGGCTGGTGGTCCCCGTCAGCATCGAGGGCAGCGAAGAACTGCTGGTGTTCACCCGGCGTGGCGATGACTTCAAGGAAGAGCGGCTTGGCGCGGTGCGCTTCGTGCCGCTGGTCGGCGAGGAGGGCTGGCGGGACGGCGAGAACAGAACCGAAGCCGCTCGTCCGAACCCTGCGAAGATGTTGCCGCGAGCGCCCCGCGCCATCCCGGCGGATGCCTTGCCGCGCGCGATCGCCCGGGCTGGGCGGGAGCTGCAGTCCGTGGACGGGGCGTCGCTCGGTCCGCTTTTCGATGACATTGGCGACGCCCGGGTCGTGCTGCTCGGCGAAGCGACGCACGGCACCTCGGAATTCTACCAGGCGCGAGCCGCCATCACCCGGCATCTGATCGAGCAGCACGGATTCAACATCGTCGCGGTCGAGGCCGACTGGCCGGACGCCACGCAGATCGACCGGCATGTGCGCGAGCGGCAAGACGGTTCGGGCCCGGAGGAGGTGTTCACACGCTTCCCCACCTGGATGTGGCGCAACGAGGAGTTCCGATCCTTCGTGGACTGGATGCGCGATTGGAACGCCCGGAGGCCGCGCGAGAAGCGGGCCTCTTTCCACGGTCTGGACCTTTACGGGCTTTCGTCCTCGATCAGCGCCGTCATCGATTATCTCGACAAGGTCGATCCGGATGCGGCGAGGGTGGCGCGCGAGCGCTATGGCTGCCTGACACCCTGGCAGAAGGACCCGGCTTCGTATGGCCGCGCCGCGCTGCTGGAGGGCAACCGCAAGTGTGAAGCCGCCGTGCTGGCGATGCTGCGCGACGTGCTGGACAGCCGCATGGAATACATCGGCAAGGACACGGACGCCTACCTCGACGCGGAAGGCAACGCCCGGCTGGTGGCGGCTGCGGAAACCTATTACCGGACTATGTATTACGGCTACGCGGATTCCTGGAACCAGCGCGACACGCACATGTTCGAGACGCTCGAGCGCGTGCTGGCCGCCCGTGGCCCGCACAGCAGGGCGGTGGTCTGGGCGCACAATTCCCATGTCGGCAACGCGGCGGCGACAGAGATGGGCGCCGTCCGCGACGAGATCAACATCGGCCAGTTGGCTCGCGAGCGCTACGGCGAAGCCGCCCTTCTGGTCGGGTTCGGAACCGACCGTGGCACCGTCGCCGCGGCGACGGACTGGGACGGGCCGATGGAAATCAAGAAGGTCCGCCCCGCCCACACCGAAAGCTACGAAGCCCTGTTCCGCGACAGCGGCATTACCGCGCTGCACCTTGATCTGCAGGGCCAGCGTGGAAAGGAACTGGGCGACGCTCTTCTGCGCCCGCGGCTGGAACGGGCGATCGGGGTCATTTATCGGCCCGAAACGGAAATGGTTAGCCACTACTTCGAGGCAACCCTGCCGGACCAGTTCGACCGCTACATCTGGTTCGCGGAAACCAGGGCGGTCACGCCGCTCGATGGCCCAAGACGCGCCGGGCGGCCCGACACCTATCCGTTCGGGATCTGAGGCCGCTCAGGTCTTCAGCACCACGCAGTTTCCTCCCGCCGACTTCAGCTCGGCGCAGAACTGCTCGGCTTCCTTGCGGCTCTGCATCGGCACCCGGATGTTGTGGAAGGCGCGGGTGCCGCGGCCGCGCATGCGCCCCGATATGATCATCGGCGGCTTGCCGCCCAGCAGGGCGGGGAACCGCTTCTGCAGGCCGGCATAGGCCGAGAGCGCGCGCTGGCGCGAGAAGTTGCCGGCTACCTGAACGCCCCATGGGCCCCGTGCTGTGGGAATGCCGGGGCCGGGCGAGGGGGCCCGGACCTTCAGCAAGGCCGCCAGTTCCAGGCAATTGCCAGGTTCGTCCGCCGCGACGTTTGGCGGACCGCCCGGGTCGGCGGGCGCCGCCCAGGTCTCCGCCGCCACCCCTGTGATGGTCAGCACATAGTCCTGCGTTTCCCACGGGAGCCCGACGGCGCTGTTCGCCAGCCAGTCGGTTACGCGCTGGGCGCCGGCATTGTACGCTGCAGCGGCAAGGCCGAGATTGCCGAAGCGGGCGGACAGGTCCGCCAGAAGCCGGGCTGAAGCCGGGATCGCAGTCACCGGATCGAACGGATCGAGCAGGCCGCGCTCCTCGGCCGTTCCCGGCATGAACTGGGCGATGCCCTGTGCGCCCTTTGGGCTGACGGCATCGCTGCGGAAGTTGCTTTCCTTCCAAAGCAGCCGGGTGAAGAAGCCGACCGGGATGCCATGCGCGGCCGCCGCCGTCTCGATCAATGTGCACAGGGCTTGTTCGGGAGGGATTTCCGCGCCGGCAGCAGCTTCCGCTGCGTCCGCCGGGGGAGGGCTCGGTATCGGTGCCGGTTCAGCCGCGTTGGGAGCCGTTGGCGGCGCTGTCGCGGTCTGGCCGCCCGGGGCCTCCGCCGGAGGCGGTTGCGTCCCAGCTGGCGCTTGCTGTGCGAAACTTGACGGAGCCGCGGCGAAGCACAGCAATGCCGCGAGGAGTACGCCGAGCCTGGTCATCGGCGCTTGTGCCCGCCATCGGTAGGCACGGCCGACGGTCGGTATCCGCGCCGTATCGCAGCGAGCGGCCCTCAACGCTATAGGTTCACCCAGGCTGCATTTTTGGAGCTGGAACGGACGCAGGCTTCGACGAAGGCTACGCCCTTGACGCCGTCCTGCACGGTGGGGAATAGCACATCCGCGTCGGGCGCGCGCCCGTCACGGGCGGCGACAATGGCGCGCGCCGCCTCGGCGTAGATGCTGGCAAAGCCCTCCAGATAGCCTTCCGGATGACCCGGCGGGACGCGGGTGACGCGGCCGGCTGCCGGGCCGGCCCCCGCTCCGCCGCGCGAAATCAGCCGCTTCTGCTCGCCATACGGGCTGAACCACAGGTAGTTCGGGTTTTCCTGCTCCCATTCCAGGCCGCCCTTGGTGCCATAAACGCGCAGGGTAAGGCGGTTCTCGTTGCCGGGCGCCACCTGGCTCGCCCAGATCATGCCACGCGCGCCGTTCGGGTAGCGCAGCATGATGTGGCAATTGTCGTCGAGCTTGCGGCCCGGGACGAAGCTGGTCAGGTCGGCCGCCAGGCTTTCGGCGTCCATGCCGGATACGAAGCAGGCGATGTTGTAGGCATGCGTGCCAATGTCGCCGACCGAGCCGCCCACCCCGGAGCGGGCCGGGTCGGTCCGCCATTCCGCCTGTTTCTGGCCGCTCTGCTCGATCGGATTGGTCAGCCAGTCCTGGATGTATTCGGCGTGGACCAGGCGGATCTCGCCGAGTTCGCCGCTCGCCACCATGTCGCGAGCCTGCCGGGTCATCGGGTAGCCGGTGTAATTGTGGGTGAGGGCGAAGACCTTGCCGGATTTCTCTACCAGTTCAGCCAGTTTCCGGGCTTCCTTCAGGTTGGCTGTCAGCGGCTTGTCGCAGATGACGTGGATGCCGCGCTGCAGGAAAGCCCTGGCTGCCGGAAAATGCATGTGGTTCGGCGTGACGATGGCCACTGCCTCGATGCCGTCCCTGAGCCGGGACTCGCGCCGCGCCATCTCCTCGAACGAGCCGTAGCAGCGGTCCTCACGCAGCCCGAGTTCCCGGCCTGAGGCGATCGAGCGTTCCGGATCCGACGACAGGGCGCCGGCCACAAGCTCAAAGCGGTCGTCGATCCGGGACGCGATGCGGTGGACGGCGCCGATAAATGCGCCCTGGCCGCCGCCCACCATGCCAAGGCGAATGCGGCCGAAAAACTTGTCGCTCCTGCCTGAAACCATGCCCTCTGCCCCTTTGATCTTGCGGTGCGAGACCGGACTAGCCGATCCCCAGGATTTTCCGGTTGGCCGCTTCGTCAGTCTTCGCGTCCGCGAAGTCGTCGAAGGCGCGCTCGGTCACGCGGATGATGTGCGCCTGGATGAACGGCGCGCCCTCCGCGGCCCCGTCCTCCGGGTGCTTCAGGGCATCTTCCCACTCCAGCACCGCCCAGGAATCGTAGTCGTAGGAGGTCAGTCTGGAGAAGATGCCGGCGAAATCGACTTGGCCGTCGCCCAAGGAACGGAAGCGGCCGGCGCGCTTCACCCAGGACTGGTAGCCGGAATAGACGCCTTGCCGGCCGTCGGGGTTGAACTCGGCATCCTTCACGTGAAAGGCCTTGATGCGCTCGTGGTAGATGTCGATGAAGGCCAGGTAGTCGAGCTGTTGCAGCAGGAAATGCGACGGGTCGTAATTGATCGCGCAGCGAGGGTGGTTGCCGACCGCCTCCAGGAACATCTCGAAGGTCGCGCCGTCGTAGATGTCTTCCGACGGGTGGATCTCGTAGCAGGCGTAGACGCCATTCTCTTCGCAGACGTCGAGGATGGGCTGCCAGCGGCGGCCAAGTTCCTCGAAGGCGGTTTCGACCAGGCCGGCGGGGCGCTGCGGGAACGGGTAGACGTATGGCCAGGCCAGCGCGCCCGAGAAGGTGACCATGGCGCCCAGGCCGAATTTCTGCGAGGCGATCGCGCCTTTCTTGACCTGATCGATGGCCCATTCGGTGCGCGCCTGCGGATTGCCGCGCACCTGCGGGACGGCAAAGGCGTCGAAGAGCGCATCGTAGGCCGGGTGGACGGCGACCAGCTGCCCCTGGATGTGCGTCGAGAGTTCCGTGATCTCGACGCCGGCCTCGCGGCAAACGCCCGCGACCTCGTCGCAGTAATCCTGAGACTCTGCTGCCTTGTTGAGGTCGAAGAGCCGGCCGTCCCAGGTGGGGATCTGGACCCCGGCATAGCCCAAAGATGCCGACCACTCGGCAATCGACTTCAGTGAATTGAACGGAGCGTTGTCGCCGGCGAACTGGGCGAGGAAGATCGCCGGACCCTTCATTGTCTTCATGTTTCCACTCCCTGAACCGGCTTCTTGGCGCGTCAGGCGGGCAGCCTTCCCGCCCATTACAGGCGCGGCCGAACGCCGGGAGGCGGTGCGGTTTCTCGACTTTCAGACATCAGGATCGGCGAAAGGTCAATCGCAAGCCGGCCTGCGCGGAGGCCGCCCGGTGACGTTCCCTTAATCATGGCCTCAACTTCTCGGCTCCGGGCCGTTGCCGGAGACCCCTTCCGGCTGCTCAGAAACCAACGCGAAACCGAGAAGTGGCAAGGAACAGCGTTGGCGTGACCGGGGGCGGATTGCGCAATGCGGGATTCCACCGGGGGGCCGATGCCGTTAGTTGCGATACTCGACGACCGCGCAACGAACCGGCACATCTTTGCCCGCCTTGCGCATTCGATCGAGCCCGGCATTACGGTCCGCACCTTCGAGGATCCTGTGGTCGCGCTGGATTGGCTCGCCGGCAACACGCCGGATATCGTCATCACCGACTTCAAGATGCCGAGCTTGGATGGCGCTCAGTTCACCCGCCGCTTTCGCGAGCTGCCGGGATGCAGCGACGTTCCAGTCGTGGTGATCACCGTGTACGACGAGCGCAGTTTCAGGCTGAGCGCGCTGGAAGCGGGCGCGACCGATTTCCTGCACAGCCCCGTCGACCACAGCGAGTTCGTCACTCGGGCCCGCAACCTGCTGCGCCTGCGCCAGCAGCAACTCCTGCTGCGTAGCCGCGCCACTTCGCTCGAGCAGGAACTCCTAGAGAGCGAGCAGACCCGCGAAGCTGTGCTGCGCGACAGCCGCGAGCGGCTGGCCCAGATCATCGACACCGTGCCGGCGATGATCAGCGCTACCGACCGGGATGGCCGCTGCATCTTCATCAACGCCCGCCATGCCGAGGCACACGGCATCGAGTCGACGGACGTCGCCGGCAAGAGCACGACGGCGATCTTCGGCAAGTCGCGGGCGGAACGCAGCCGCAAGCTCGACCGCATCGTCTTCGAAACCGGCAAGGCATTGCCGAGCATCGAAGAGGAAATCTTCGACCAGGACGGCAACAAGCTCTCGCTGCTGACCACCAAATCGCCGCTGCGGGACCTGTCCGGCGACGTGGTTTCGGTGCTGACGACCTCGCTCGACATTTCCGATCGCAAGCGCGCCGAGCGCCACCTCATCCACCTCGCCCACCACGATCCGCTGACCGACCTGCCGAACCGGGCGCTGCTCACGCAGACGCTGGGCTCCGAGCTGCAGACCAGCAGGAAAAGCGGCGAGGGCTTTGCGCTGCATTTCCTCGACCTCGACCGCTTCAAGGGCATCAACGACGTGCTCGGCCATTCGGTGGGTGACCGGGTGCTCGCGACCGTGGGCCGGAACTTGAACGACATCGTCCGCGAGACGGACACGGTCGCCCGGCTGGGCGGCGATGAATTCGCCATCGTGCAAACGGGGATCACCGGGCCCGCGGATGCCGCGGGTCTCGCTGAACGGTTGATCGAGGCGGCGGGACGGCCGGTGGACGTTGACGGCAAGCAGATCGAGCTGACCGCCAGCGTAGGCATCACCATTTGTCCCGACGACGGCAGCGATGCCGACGGGCTGCTGAAGAACGCCGACCTGGCGATGTATCAAGCCAAGGCGGAAGGCGGCCGCAGCTTCAAGTTCTTTTCCTCCGAGATGCACACGAAGGCACGCGAAATCAGCCGGTTGGACGCCGATCTTCGCAGGGCCGTTGAGCAGGAGCAGTTCGTTCTGCATTTCCAGCCGCAGGTCGACGCGCGCACCGGCAGGATTGTTGGCGCGGAAGCCCTGGTGCGCTGGCGACGCGACGGGACGGGGCTCGTCTATCCAGGCGCATTCCTGTTCCGCGCCGAGGAGAACGGTCTGATCGTGCCGATCAACCAATGGGTGCTGCTGGAGGCTTGCCGCGAGGCGCAACGCTGGCGCCGCGCCGGGCTGCCGCCGATCCGCATCGCGGTCAACATGTCGCCCGTCCAGTTCCGCCGCCAGAACATTGCCGAACTGGTCGGCAAGGTGCTGCGCGAATCCGGCCTGGAACCCTGGCGGCTGGAGCTGGAGATCACCGAGAGCATCGTGATGGAGCACACCGAGTCGCTCATCCGCGACCTCGACCAGCTGCGCAAATTCGGCGTGCGTTTCTCGATCGACGACTTCGGCACCGGCTACTCATCGTTCCGTTACATAAAATCTTTCCCGGTCGACAGCCTGAAGATCGACCAGTCGTTCATCAGCAACATGGACCACAATGCCAGCGACGTAGCGATCGTCCAGGCGATCATCGGATTGGCCAAGAACCTGAACCTGTCCGTAATCGCCGAGGGAGTGGAGACGGAAGCCCAGCGCGCCTGGCTGGCCTCGGAGGGCTGTGACGAGGTGCAGGGCTACTTCTTCAGCCGGCCGGTTGCCGCCGACGACTTCGTCAAGTTGCTGAGAGTCGACAATTCAATAGCACGCAGCGCCTGAGCGGCCGCGTGATGCCCCAAGCTAGCCACCACCCGGCGCCGCTCCGGCTCGCAGTCGGCGCGTTCCGCAAGCGACTGCGCGAACGGCCGGACAGCGAACACGAGATGATCCTGAACAGGGTGGTCATCGCGGCCCTGGTTCTCGGCTATCTCCTGGTCGCGGCCCAGCTCCATCCGGGGGCTGCCCGCGAGCCGCTGATCGTGGCGACCGTGTTCGCGGGGTTCGCCGCCGGATTTCTCGTTCACCTCCTGGTCCGGCCGGGGCAATCGGTGGGGCGCCGCCTGCTGGCCATGAGCGTCGACTTGTGCGCGCTCTCCTACGGCATGCATGTCGGAGAGGGCGTCACCGCGCTTCTCTACCCGCTGTATCTGTGGACCATCTTCGGCAACGGATTCCGGTTCGGACTCAAGTATCTCTTTATCGCGGTCGCGCTGAGCGTGGCGGGCTTCGGCGTCGTCCTCTACGAGACGCAGTATTGGCGCGACAACCTGGCCCTCGGCGCAGGCCTGCTGGGTGGGCTCGTCATCCTGCCGCTCTATGCCGCCAAGCTGATCCGCACCTTGTCGGAAGCCAAGCTGGAGGCCGAGAAGGCGAGCCGCGCCAAGAGCATGTTCCTGGCCAGCATCAGTCACGAACTGCGCACCCCATTGAACGCGGTCATCGGGATGGGGGACCTGCTCGCCGAAACGCCGCTCGACGTCGAGCAGCGCAACATGGTCGGCACGATCGGAACCGCTGCACGCGCCCTTCTGGCGCTAATCAACCAGGTGCTTGACCTATCGCGGATCGAAGCGGGGCGCATGCCGACGCGGACCACGCATTTCGACCTGCACGTGCTGCTCGGCCAGGTAAAGGGCATGGTGGAAGCCCAGGCCCGGGCGAAAGGCCTCCAGCTTGGCGTGCATGTCACGCCGGGGACCTCCTACCGCCTCTCCGGGGACGCCCGCCACCTGCAGGACATCCTGATCAACCTCGTCAGCAACGCGGTCAAGTTCACAGCCTCGGGCAGCGTCCTCATCAGAGTCGAACAGCTGAAGGCAACCGAAACCGGGGCCTGCCTGCGGTTCGAGGTGAGCGATACGGGCATCGGCATCGGTCCCGAAGCGATCGGCCGCATCTTCGAGAGCTTCACGCAGGCCGACGAGACCATCGTCGACAATTTCGGCGGGACCGGCCTGGGCCTGGCGATCTGCAAGCAGCTCGCCGAAATGCTGGGCGGCGACATCGGGGTGGAAAGCGAACCCGGCCGCGGCAGCACGTTCTGGCTCGACGTCGAGTTCCGGACCAACCCTTCGGAAGGGGAAATGCCGGACGTTTACGGCCTCCATATCCTCGTGATTTCGGAGGATCCAGCGCTCGCGCCCATGGTTGAAGACTTCATGTCCGGCACTGGCGCTGTTGTGCAAGCGACGCGGGAACCCGGTGACCTCAACCGTCGCACAGCCTTGAGTGACCGTGCACTGATCCTTGTAGACGAGCGGTTCGCCGGCTGGCAGGGCCTGCTGAATGAAGTGACCCGGCCATTGGGTCTGTCCATCGCGCTGCTGCGCGTTGTCGCCGGAGATCAAGCGCTGTCGCGTCAACTCGCGACACAGTTCATCTCCGCGCTGATCCTTCCGCCGGACCGGACCGCAATCCGCGCGATAGCCAACCTCGCAGCGGGGTTGGCACCTGAACGCAGCGCCATCGCCGACGTGGTGGCCAAGAGTCAGATGAAGCCGCTCTCGGTCCTTGTGGCGGAAGACAACGTTGTCAACCAGAAGGTGATCAGCAAAATCCTGGAGCGTGGCGGGCACCAGGTGACGGTGGTCGACGACGGCGAACAGGCCGTCGATACCCTGCTCGCGCAGCCCTTCGACATCGTGCTCATGGACATCAATATGCCCGTGATGAACGGCATCGAGGCGACGAAGCTCTACCGCTTCGCCGCGCTAGGGCGAACGCGAATCCCGATCGTCGCGCTCACCGCGGACGCCACCCCGGAGGCACGGGCCCGCTGCATGGAGGCGGGCATGGACGAGTGCCTGCTCAAGCCTGTGCAGGTGGCGGAGCTCTACAAAGTCCTCCAGCAACTCACGGAAGGCAGCGGGCAGCATCAAGGCGTCGCCCGACTACCTGAAGGGGTGTCGGAGATCGCGGCCCATCCCAAGTTCCAGGCCGAAACACGGCCAGTGCTCGACAGGGGCACAATCAGTTCCCTCCAGGACCTGGGCGGGGCCGATTTCGTGGGGGAACTCGCCAGGGAATTCACCGAGGAGGGAAGCCGAATCGTCGCGGAACTCAAGCAATCGGTCGAGCAGTCCGACGTCTATCTGTTCCGCGATCGTCTGCACGCATTGCGCAGCAGTGCCGCGAATGTGGGTGGCTTGGCACTCTACGAGATGTGCCTCGGCTTGCGCTCGTATGAGGCCGGGGAGTTCGAGTCGCATGGCTGGGTGCGCGTGGCCGAGATCGAGTCCGAGTTCGGCCGGCTCAGGAAAGCCCTGGCGGAGATCGCGCTCGAACCGGACAACTCGCCGGTCCGGGAACCCGCCTCCGTGACCAGGCTGCCGCTACGCGCGCCCGCCTGATTGGTCGTCGGCCGGCAGCCCGGTCGCCCTGCCGAGAGAAGGCGCCCTCGTAATGCGGCGATTTTGCGCCAAGGTGATCCGTTGCATCTTGCGCAGATCGACGGCGTTGAGGCGCAAGGCGGCCTCTGCCCAAAGGTCCGCGATGTCCCTCAACTCAGCGTGATCGACCGGATTGACGCGCTGGCGGACGCGGTAGATCCCCTGCTCCCCGTTATGGCGCTTCGTGTTGCGATGGATGTAGGCGCGCACTGCTTCGGGCCCGCCGCCGTCTTCCACCACCATGTCGACAATTCCCATGTCCTTCAACTCGGACGCGTCGAACAGCCGGCCGCTGACCAACATCTTCTCCGCCGCGACTGCGCCGATGCGCCGGGCGAGGAAGCTGTAGGCGCCCATTCCGGGGAACAGGTTGAACAGGATCTCCGGGAAGCCGAACTTCGCGCTGCGCTCCGCCACGATCAGGTTGCAGGAGAGCGCCGCCTCGAACCCGCCGCCGAGCGCATCGCCCTGAACCATCGCGATGGTCACGATCGGCAGATCGTAGGTGATGGCGTTCTCGTGGATCACGTCGATGCATGACCGTGCATAGGCACGCAAATGGTGAAGGTCGCCCGTCTGGATCAAAGCGCTGAAGAGCGCCAGGTCGCCACCGAGGTTGAAGATTCCGGGGGTTTCTGAACCGAGCACGAAATAGCGGATGGATCGATCGGTGGCGTCGTCCTCGGCGCACAGCCGACGCAACGAGCCCTGCATGGCCGCCAAATCGGCGAGCAGGGCAGGCGTGAAGCTCGGGCGGCCGGGCGGCCGCATATGGCACCAGTATGTCTTCAGGCGGGCATCGAGGTGAACCGCGAGGTTCTCGAAGGATTGCCGATCCCATTCGGGCCTACGGGCGGCGGAACTCTCGAAGTCCCGCGCAGGGGGCCCGATCTGCCGCTCGAACGCGAAAGGGCTGGCCAGACTCGCCATCTACGCACTCCGCCGCTGGTGCGAGTCCGGGCAGCCTCCAGCCCGTCCGCGCTGGCGATTAAGGCCTTGTTTACCATCCCGCGTCGAACAGATTTAAGAGATGTGGTTAACGCGCTTACCCACATGGGATGCGGCTACGGGCGTCCATCCGGACGCTTGCCATCCGGCATGCGGGAAAGCGCCTCGCGAAGGTTGCCGCTCGTCGCGGCGAGCAGGGCGGCTGCACCGGCGCGGTCGGCGCCGCGGGCAATCAGTACGGCATGCTTGATCGTGCCCCCGCAGCTGTCCAGCGCCGCCGCCGCATCGTCGCGCGAACATCCGGCGATCTCCGCCACGATCTCCGCGGCTCTGGAGCGAAGCTTAGTATTTTGGGCGCGCATGCTCACCATCAGGCCGTCATGCACATGGCCCATCCTGGTCATGGTCAGGCTCGACAACAGGCCAAGGGCGGTCTTGTGGGCCGTGCCTGCGTTCATCCGGGTGGAGCCGCTGATCACCTCGGCTCCGGTCTGCAGCAGGATCCGGTGATCGGCGCCCCGAAACAGCGGGGCATCCGGGTTGTTCGCGATGGCGATCACCAACGCTCCAGCCTGCCGGGCGCTGTCCGCGGCAGCGCAGGTGAACGGCGTGCGGCCGCTCGCTGCGACGGCGATCAGGACGTCGCGTGCGTTCACACTGGAGGCTCGCATCCGCTCAAGAGCGTCCTCCTGGTTATCCTCCGGCTGGCCCGCATTGCCCGGTTCCATAAGCGGTCCTTCCGCCATTACCAGGACGACGCGCTCCTCGGGCCAGCCAAAGGTGGACCAGAGTTCCATGCCGTCCAGCGCCGCCTGGCGACCCGACGAGCCGGCGCCGGCATAGATGAGCCGGCCGCCCTGCTTCAGGCGCTCGGCGCTGGCGCGGGCTGCGGCCGCGATGGCCGGAAGAGCTGGCCGGACCGCGGCGACGGCCCGCGCTTGGCCTTCCCAGAAGGCCTCGAGGATATCCTCGTCGGCCCAGGAATCGAGCCCGCGGTAGCGGGGACTCATGCGTTCGGTATGACCCATTGGCTGGCAGCATCCAGTCGCTGTATTGGCACTGATCCGGAACGGCGCGGCGCCTAGGCGCCGCGCGCACCGATGCAGCCGATAATGGGAAGGAGCCGTTCCGAATCAATGGCCGAAGCACTCTTCATCGGCATCGACGGCGGCGGCACCAGCTGCCGCGCGCGCATCCGGGACGCCGCAGGCCTTCTGCTCGGCGAGGGCGGCGGCGGCCCAGCTAATGTGCGTCTCGACCCGGCTCTGGTGATGGACTCCATCCTGACCGCCAGCCGCGCCGCGGCGGCCGCCGCGGGCCTGGGGGAGGATTGCCTGGCCAGCGCGCATGCCGGGTTCGGGCTGGCCGGCGCCGGACTGAGCGAGAAGGTGGCCGCCCTGCTTGCGCAGCCCAACCCGTTTGCATCGGTCGCCGTCGAGACCGACGCCTATGTGGCCTGGCTTGGCGCGCATGGCGGGGAGGACGGAGCCATCCTGATCGTCGGGACCGGCTCCTGCGGATTCGCCGTGGTCGGGAGCAAGCGCACCTATGTGAGCGGCTGGGGCGCGGAGGTTTCGGATGAGGCGAGCGGCGCCACTATCGGGCGCGAGGCTATACGCCGCGCGCTGTGGGCCTATGACGGGCGCGCGCCCGTCACGCCGTTGGCGACCGAGATCATAGCCTTCCTTGGGGGAACCGCCGAGCGTGTCGTTGCATTCGCCACCAGTGCCAATCCCGGGGATTACGGCCGTCTTGCACCGCTCGTCTTCCAACATGCCGCCCGCCGCGATCCGCTCGGCATCGCCTTGATCTCGGAGGCGGCGGCCGACGCGGGTCGTATCATCATGCGGCTGCTTGAGGTTGGCGCCCCGTCCGTATGCCTGCTCGGCGGCCTGGCGGCCGAGCTCACGCCGTGGATCGCTCCGCCGGTTCGCGCGGCACTCACGACCCCACGAGGCGATGCGATGGACGGGGCAATCCTCATGGCCCGCGCCGGCGCGTCCGGCGCACGCCCGGCGATGTTGGGGGGAGGGGCACAGTGAGCGACACCGGTTCCGAGAGCCTGATGCTGATGGAAGCGCGCGAGGCGCCGCAAGCCGTCGAGCGCCTGCTCGTGGAGAACGCCGCGCTCTGCCGCGACGTTGGCGAGCGGCTGCGACGCGACAAGCCGGGCTTCGCCGTCAGTTGCGCGAGGGGCAGTTCGGATAACGCCGCTACATTTGCCAAATACCTGTTCGAGATTCGGCTGGGGCTTGTCACCGCGTCGGTGGGACCTTCCGTCCAGTCGGTCTACGCGGCTGCGCCGAATGTGCGCGGGGCGCTGTTCTTCGCGATCTCGCAATCTGGCCGTTCGCCCGACCTGTTGCACCTCACACAGGCGGCCCGTGCCGGCGGCGCCTTCACGCTGGCGATCGTCAACGACACCGATTCGCCGCTGGCGGAAATCTGCGAAGTCACACTACCGTTGCATGCCGGTCCGGAGCGCAGCATAGCGGCGACGAAATCCTGGATTTGTTCGCTGGCAGCGATCCTGCAGCTTACGGCCCATTGGTCGAACGACGCCCAACTGCTGGCGGCGCTGGAGCGGCTCCCGGAAGCGCTGCAGCGGGCGGCGGAGCAGGATTGGGGATCGGCCGTCGCGCAGCTGGCGGGAGCAGAGAACCTGTTCGTCGTGGGGCGCGGGATTGGACTGGCGCTGGCCCAGGAGGGCGCGCTGAAGCTGAAGGAGATCGCCGGCATCCATGCCGAGGCGCTGAGCGCGGCGGAACTGATGCATGGGCCGCTGACGCTGGCAGGCCCGAGATTCCCCGTCATGGTGTTCAGCCAGCACGACGAGGCCTACCAGAGCGTCGCAGACCTGATAACCGTGCTCCATGCGCGCGACGTGCCGGTGATCTCCGCCGGCCCGACGCCCGGGGGCGGCTGCCTGGCGCTGCCCTGCGACCCGTCGCTCGACCCGCTGATCACGCCGCTGTCGCTGATCCAGAGCTTTTACCCGCTGGTCGAAGCGGTCGCGCGGGCGCGGAGGCGGGATCCGGACGCGCCGCCGCACTTGAATAAGGTGACGGAGACCGTCTGATGCGCTTCGCCATCACCGGAGCGCGCGTCTTTGACGGGACGCAGATGCTCGACGGGCATGCCGTGCTGGTCGAAAACGGCACCGTGGCCGCGATTGTCCCCGTCGATGAGGTCGGTCGGGAGTCGGAGCGGCACGAAGCCGAAGGCCTGCTTGCGCCCGGGTTCATTGACATCCAGGTGAACGGCGGCGGCGGCGTCCTGCTGAACGACGAGCCCACAGTGGAGGGCATTCGCGCCATTGGCGCCGCGCACCGCCCCTTCGGCACCACCGGCTACCTGCCGACGCTGGTAACCGACAGGCGCGAGCGGATGGCGGCGGCGGTGGCGGCGGCGCGGCAGGCGCTGGAAGACGGCGTGCCTGGCGTGCTCGGCATCCACCTGGAAGGGCCCTTTCTGAACCCGGCGCGCAAGGGCGTGCATGAGCCGTCGTTCATGCGGCCGGTCGAGGACGAGGACTTTTCGATCATGACGTCGCTCGGCGAGGGGCGGACCCTGGTGACACTGGCGCCCGAGATGGTCGGCCCCGGTTGGGTGAGCTGGCTGGCCGAGGCGGGTGTTATCCTGGCGGCCGGGCATACCGCCGCGGATTACGACACCTTACGTGAGGCGCGCCGCAGCGGGCTGCGCGGCTACACGCACCTGTTCAACGCCATGCCGCCGCTGCAGGGCCGCGATCCGGGGCCCGTCGGCGCCGCGCTCGACGACCCGCAAGCGTGGTGCAGCCTGATCGTCGACATGCACCATGTGGGTGCGCCGGCGATGCGCATTGCGTTGGCCGCGAAAGGCACGGCACGCATCATCCTGATCACCGACGCCATGTCGACGGTCGGCTCCGATCTCACCTCCTTCGCGCTCCACGGACGGACGATCCTGCGCGAAAATGGGCGATTGACGACAGAGGACGGGACGCTGGCCGGATCGGACCTCGACATGGCCAGCGCGGTGCGGAACACCGTTCGCGAGCTGGGGGTCGAGCTCCCGACGGCGCTGCGGATGGCCTCGCTTGCCCCGGCCGAGTTCCTTCGGCTGGACGGGGAACTGGGACGGATCGCGCCGGGCTACCGTGCCGACCTGGTGCTGCTCGACGACGACCTGCAGGTGCGGAGCACCTGGATCGGCGGCGAGCGGCAGGACCATTAGGGTTTGCGCAGGACGAAGCTCCGGCCATCCCACAGCTGGAAATCCGCCGTGCCGTTGCGGATCACCTCCAAGCCGAACCGGGTTGCAAAGCGCGCGACGTCCGAACGGTCCTGATCCAGATCGCCCCGGTAAGAGAAGTTGAAGATGGCGAGGTGCCCGCCGGGTTGGAGCCCCCGCACCGCCTCTCCGATCATCGTGCTTGTCAGCTCCTGGCCGGCCTGGACGATATATGGGAACGAATCGACCGCCAGGACGAGGCTGAACTCACCCGTGGCGAAGCCGGCGAGGTCATCGCCGGACACGAGGTCAAATGCGGCGTTCGGCAGCGCTGCGCATCTGCGGCGCGCCTCCTCGATCATCGCCGGGGCGATATCCACCCCGACGATCCGCGCCAGCCGCGGGGCGAGCGCCAGCTCGAACCGGCCGATACCGCAGCCGAGGTCCAGGCAGACCGCGTCGGGCGCCAGCAGGCCCCATTCGGCCAGCCGGGCCGTGATCTCATCCGTGGCGGCCTGCAGGAGTTCCGGGTTGCCGAGCGCATAGAGCGCCACGCTGGCAGCTGGATTGTTTCGGGCGGCGTAGTCGAACGCCGCGGCCCAGTAGGCGAGTTTGCCGGCACCGGAGGTTTGGTCGTGGTCGAGGCCGCCGATGATGTTGCGCACTACCTGGAAGGCATCCGGATTGGCGGATGCGAGGGCCCGGACCGTCTTTAAGCGCCGGGCCGCATCGACTTCGCCCGCTTTCCGGAGGGCGGCAATCGCCAGCTCCAGCGCCTCCTCGGCCTCGCCTGCGGCCGAGCACTCCAGCAACAGCTGCATCAAGGCGACATTCGGCGCGGCACCTTGCGCGGCGCGCTCGAGCGGCGGCCTGAGCCGGGCCGGCACGGTCTCAAGCCAATCCGGCGCGCCCTCAGGCATTGGCGGCATGCCTGATTGACCGCTTCACGTTCCAGCGGTCGACGGCGCCCCAGCCGTATTTGTAAGGCTCCTGGCCGCGCAGGAAGTCGATCTCGCGGCAGCCGGCAGCGACCGCCTCCTCGATCACATGTGCCATCAGCAGGACGCCTGGGCTTTCCTTGTCGTAATCCGGGTCGAAGCCGGTTAGGTAGGCGTAGGCGCGGCTACCGCTCACCAGGGCGTAGTAGACCGCGGCCACGGTATCTCCGATCGAAAGAGTGTACAAGCGCAGCAGGCCGGCATCCTGGAGGCGTGGCACGGCCTCGCGTTGAAAGGCCTGGACGGCGCCGGAACCCATGACGCCGGGCTCGCCGCGCAAATGCCAGCGGGCCTGGTGCAACCGGAGGAGATGCTCGAGAGCGTCGCTTGCCTCAGGGCCTTCCGCGCGGGAAATCCGCAACGGCCCACGCCGCTCGCAGCGGTTGCGCGCCAGCTGGATGTTGCGTCGTTTCTTGAGCGGAAAGCGGAACGGCTCGGAGGCGTTATGGGAGACGTGAAGCAACGGGCAGGCACTCTGATCCTGAAGCTGATCGGCGCAGCCGGCCGGTAACGGCAAGCGCAGGGCCGCGGCGCCGGGCAATAGCTCCTCCAGCTCCCAAAGATCCCAATCGCCGCTTCGGGACTCGGCCGCGGCCGACAGCGCGGCGAGGGCTTCTTCGGGGCAATCGGGGTCGATCAGGACGTCCAGATGGTCGCTCAGCGAAATGCCGAGCGGCAGGATGCGCCGGCCAAGCGGGCCGTCCTCAATGTAGCCGGGGGCGAGGCCGACCAGGCGGTCACCTTCCAGCGCGGCAAGGGTGAACAGTGCGCCGGGGGCGAAGTGGCGCCACCAGGGTATGAGCCACGCCGGGCTCAGGAAGGGCAGGGCGTCGGGCACCGATCGCCACAGGTCCCACCATTGCGGCTCGATCTGGGCCAGCCGGTCGTCTACCGTGATGATCTCGAATTCGGCAGTGCTCATCCCGTGGCGGATCGCGCACGGCTTGTGCCTGCAGCCGCCAGTTGCTCGTAGGCCTGGAGGTACCCGGCGACCATCTTCTCAAGCGTGAACCGCTCCCGCGCCACGGCCCGGCATGTTTCCGCGCCGATCTCTCCCGCGCGGCCGAGGGCCTGCGCCATCTCCTCGACCGTTTGCACGAGGAAACCGGTGCGGCCGTGCTCGACTGTCTCGGGCAATGCCCCGCGCGCAAAGGCGATCACGGGCGTGCCGCAAGCCGCTGCCTCGCGCGCCACCAGCGACGAGGTTTCCTCCGCCAGAGATGGGATGAGAACACAGCGCGCGGCGCTCATCAGCCGGCGTTTTCGGGCGAAGCGGACCGGCCCGATGAAACGCGCCCCCGCACCGAGCCGGGGCACGATTTCCTCGGCAAAATAGCGCTCGTGCTCCGGATAGGGGTAAACCTCGCCGGACACCAGGATGGGCGTCCCCGCCATCCGCGCCGCATCGATGGCGAGGTGAATCCCTTTTTCCGGGCAGACCCGGCCGAGAACCAGGGCGAAGTTGCGCCGGGCGTGGCAAGCATGCAGCTCGTCCACGGGGATGCCGTTCTCGATGGCCCCAACCGTTCGCATGCCGGGCGGGCAGGCGCGCTGCTGTGACCGGGAGACACAGTTGAGCCAGGTGTCTGGCCGGCTCGGGAACAGGGCCTCGCGCGGATACCAGGATGGTGGCAGGTGCAGCGTGACGAGCACGGGCGGGCCCGCCGGCGGGAGGTAGTTGCCAAAATCGATCCCGTGCATGTGGACGAGGTCGAGCCGCCAGCGCGCCAGCGCGGAGCCAATGGCGGCTCGGTGGGCGCGCCAGCACGCTTCCCGCGCCGCGGCATCGAGGGTGCCCTCGCGCCTCGGCACGGCAAGGAGCCTGCCGGAAACCCGCGAGCCTTCCTGGGCGACGACGATCGATTCGTGCCCGGCCTCGACCAGTCCCCGGTCGAGGGCAAAGAGGATCTGCTCGGCGCCGCCAACTGCGTCGGGTCCCACCGGGGCCAACGGATAGGCAACGCTGAGGACCGTCAGCTTCACCCGCGCCCCTCCAGGTCAAGTTGGGCCATTGCGGGGCGGGCCAGCTCCAGCCAGCGGGAACCCGTCATCCCCCAGTACTGGATTTCGTAGAGCAGCTCCCCGCCATTCGGCAGCTCGCAAAAGTCGTAGGCCGGCGCCGGCCGGAAGCACTCCGTGTCCGATGAGAAGCGGGCAAGCACCTCGCCTTGAGTCACAAAGGCGGCGAGCATGGCCTGCTTCTGGCGCTGCTCGGCAGGGGTAAGCTCCAGCACGGCCGCTTCCGCCGGGTCGGCGAAGCTTTGCACGGCCCAGCCGCCGTCGGGGGCTGCGCGGTAGAGCGGGAACTCAAGCACGGCAGGCGGATGGTCCATCGCTCGCGCTGCCGCGTGCACCGACAGGGCGGTGCCGTCGTGGTCCGGATGACCTCCTTCAAAGGCATGGGTCAGGACGACCTCCGTTCCCGCGAGCTGGCCAGCCAGGTCGCGGGCGATCTCGACCATGTGCAGGCTGGCCTCCTGGTCGGACCAGCCAAGACTTACGAGCCGATCGGCCGGCAGGCCGGCGAGCGCAACCGCCATTTCGAGCTCGCGCCGCCGTGCGGCCGCGTATCCGGCCGGCTTGGCGAAGCCGTGCCGCGCCGCGTCGTCGTCGCTCTTCGGCGCGCCGTCGGTGACGTGGAAGATGGTCAGGTCCGCAATGCGCGAAAACAGCGATCCGCAACCCAAGGTCTCGTCGTCGGGATGAGCCACCACGATGGCTGCCCGCATCGGGATTCTGCCTCGCTCGGGATTAAGTATGGCAGCGAGGAACGCCTCTGCGGTGCTGTCATCCTTCCGTGCAGGCAAGGAGGTCATTCCGCGGCGGCGGCGCTCCGCTCGTCCGGCGCGGCCCTTCCGGCATAGCGGCGGATCATGGTGGCGCAGAACTCGGCGAATTCCTCTTTTACCTGCGGCGCGCTGGTGTGGTGCGGGGCGATGCCGCGGTGCTCGGGCGTGAAGCAGAAGGTGACCGTCACGTCGAAGTCCTCGAGCGCTTTCATTTGCCGGTCGAACCAGGCTAGCGCGTTCGGCCGGAACGAATCCGCCCAGGACAGGCCGGTGCGCAGGTGGCGTACGCCGAGCCGCTTCATCCAGCGAACCGCCTCGTCCAGGCGGTGGTCCTCGAAGTGAAACCATTGGCACAGGCCGAGATCGGGCGTGAGTTTCCCGAATTCCTCCGCCGCCGGCTTGGGCGAACCGTCCTCGCGCAAGATGCCCATGTAGAAATGCCGGTAATAGGAGGAGCCCTCCGCCTCCTTATGACGGGTCGTGGCGCCCCAGGCCTGCGGCAGGTCGTAGAGGCTGTACCAGTGGATGCGCGGCACGCGGCCGGCGAGGAGCTCGGCCGTTTTCTGGAGGCCCCAGACCTGGATTTCCTCGGCGCCGAAGGTTGAGATGCCGACCTCAGTGACCCAGATCGGCTTGTCGGTCACCGCCCGGATCTCGTCAATCTTGGCCGGCCATTCGTGGATATTCCACAGGTTCCAATCGAGCGGAAAGCCGTGCACGGCCAGCACGTCGATGTGGTCCATGACGCCGTAACCGGTGAGCCGCTGGACAAACAGCGGGTCGATCGGCGACATGCCGCCCAGCACGCGCGGCAGATGCGAGTTCTCGGCCCGGATCGCCTGCGCCGCGGCGATGGCCATCTCGCCGAATTTTGTCCAGTCCGGATCGATCTCCAGATCCCAGTGCGACTTGTTGTTGGGCTCGTTCCAGATCATCGCCGCTTCGATCATATCGTGGCCCCCCGGGCCGGATAGACCGCGCCGGCCCATTCGGGTGCGGCGACGCGGCGGCAGAGATAGACTTCCTCTTCCGGGTGGCCAGTGATCTCGAAACCGGCGCTCCTCAGCATGGCCTCGGTGCAGGCGCGGTTCGGCACCCACCAGTTGGTCGGATCGTCGGCGTAGCGCTTCTCGATGAAGTGCAGTTTCGGGTAGCCGGGGCTGTCGAACAGCTCCGTCTGCCAGAAATCGTAGTTGTCCTGGAGCGCATCGACCTCTTGGCTGCCGCGCTGCATCGACTGGAACAGCATCAGGTCGCCGGCGACATGCTCGTGGATGAGGTCCAGCGCCAGCAGCGGGTGACGCAGGTGGTAGAGCACTCCCATGAAGATCACGATGTCGAAGCGCTCGCCGATGGTGCCGACGTCATAGACCGACAGCTTGGCAAACTCGATCTCCATCCCGAGGATTCGTGCGGCGAAGCGCGCCTGCGCGAGGTAGTCCTCGTCGTAGTCGATGCCGAAGACGCGGGAGGCGCCGCGGCGCTTCATCTCGATGGAATAGAAGCCGCCATTGCAGCCGATGTCGAGCACGCTCTTGCCGGTCAGGTCCTGCGGCAGCGCGTCCGCGAACCGCTGGAACTTGACGGCCGGGTAGTCGCCGAGGAAATGATTTGGGGCGGTCGCCACGCCATCCAGCTGGAGGTTGTGGAACCACGGGCCGAGGGCTTCGGCCTGTCGGCGGATTTCTTCGGGGGAAAGCTTTTCGATCACATCCATGCGGCTATCCACGCTTGACTGATTGCAGGCGGCCGGCCGATCCGGCGGGCCAGCCGAGCGCAACCCGGGCGCCCGTTGAACCGTCTTCAGGCGCCTGGCTGAGCAGGCTGATGGCGGCGCGATAACCGTTGAGCGTGCCGACATCGACATAGGCCGTGCCGGCCTTGACCCCGACCGAGCGGCCGCCGCCGGCCAGCCAGGCATTCACCAGCGTGCCCATGTACTCGTCCTGCCGGTCACGGTCGATCCACAGCCGGCAGAGCTCGTGCAGCACATGGCCTGGCATTTTGAACGCACCCCAGATCCAGTTGGACGACGCGCCGGTCTGCTTGACCTGAATTTCCAGCACCTGGTCGCCGTCGTCGAGGACCACCGCATCGAAGAACTCCGGCTGCTCGACCGGGAACAGCAGGAATGACAAGCTGTCGTCCGGCAGCGCCGCCAGCCCGGATTCCGGGAACCAGATCGTATCGGGCAGGCCGATCAGCACCGGCTCGTCGGCTGGAATCAGCGGCGCGGCGCGAAAGATCGCGTCGCAAAGGCCGGCCGGCTCAGGCTGCACCACATAGGCGATCGTCGCTTCGCCGAAGCCGGCGCCGTAATATTCCATGATGTCGGACTTGCCCGGCGAGATCACGAAGCAGATTTTCTCCGCCCCGCCGCGGATCATTCGCTCGACTAGGTATTCGCTCACCGCGCATGGGCGCTCCACGCCGTTATCGAGGCGGCTCCCTACGGGCAGGAGCTCCTTGGAGAACGCCAGCGGCTGGATGCGGCTGCCGCGGCCGGCGGCGGGAACAATGCCCCACATGTCAGGCGCTCGCCATTTCGGGCCGGGCCAACGGGGCGCCTTGCGCGTCGTCGACCGCCGCAAGGAAATCGTCGGCGCGCCTCTCGGAGGTATGCTCGGTCAGCACCCGGTCGCGCGCGTTGCGGGCGATCCGCTGCAGGTCTGCGTCGGACCGGGCCAGCGCCGCGAGCGTATCGCCGGTTTCGCGGGTGACGAGAATCTCGTCGCCCGGCGTGAAGAAAGCGTCCAGGCCTTCCCAGGAATCCGACAGCAGTGGGGCGCCGCAGGCGGCGGCTTCGAAAAGCCGGCCGGAGGGGCACCATCCCATTTCGGCCATGGCTTCGCGCGTTACGTTCAGCGTCAGCCGGGAGGAGGAAAAGAAAGCCGGGTGCTCGGCTGGTGGCAGGTGGCGCACGAAGTAGATGTTAGTGGCCCACGGAAAATCCTGCGGGTATTGCGCGCCGCCGATCAGGAAGCGCCGCTCCGGGCTTTGCCGCGCCGGTTCGACGAAGAGGGCTTCGACCGCGGCCTGGCGGTCCGCCGACCAGGTGCCGAGGTATGAGAGGTCGGCGAGGTAGTGCGGGGCGGGGGCAACGGGCCTGTGCACCGCCGGGTCGACATGGCCGTAGAGAGGAACGACCCGGCTCGCCCCAAGCCGGCTGCGCAATTGATCGAGTGCCGCGCCACCCGTATAGCTGAACACCAGGTCGAAGTCCGCCAGGCCGCGCGGCCCGATATAACTCAGCTGGTCGCCGGCGCTGAGCTTCGACAGGGTTACGGGGGTGTCCAGGTCATAGAAGCAGCGCAGGGCCCGTCGGGCTTCCAGGACCAGTTCGGTCGCCTCGACTCCATGCGGGCAGAACGAGGTGACCAGGGCGACATCCGCCTCGGCGATGTCGCGCTCGGCGCGTCGGCGGATCTCCGCAACCTCGGGATATAGCACCAGTTCCCCGCCGGGGACCTCGAACAGGTCCCGGTTGGCGGCGTAGTACGGCACGTCGTGCTCATAGAAGACGACGCGGTGACCCTTGTCGGCGAGCGCCCGGCAGAGCCCACGCCACAGCGTGGCGTGGCCGTTGCCCCAAGACGAGCTGATCGCCAGGCCGAAGACGACGATCTTCATGCGGCCACCGTCTCGTTGACCGTCAGCACCTTGGCGCCCCAGGCGCCGACTGCCACCGTGCTGATCGAGGCGGGACTGATCTCGAAGCGGCCGATCGCGTCGAGCCCCAGGCCGAGATAGTGGGCGATCATGGCCTTGATCACATCGGCATGGCTCACCACCACCGCCCCGGAATCGGGGTGGGCAGCGCAAACCCGCTCCAGGGCGCCCACGGCCCGGCGCTGAACCTCCGGCATGGATTCTCCGCCTGGCGGCCATGCAGTGCCTCGCGTTTCGTTCCAGGCGCTCCAGCGCGGGTCCCCGTCCAGGGCCTGGAACTCGGCGCCCGACCACTCGCCGAAGTCGATGTCGGTTACGTCGTCCGCCGCTTGCACGGTCAGCCCTAATTGGGCAGCGACGGGCGCGGCGGTCTCCTGGGCGCGCTCCAGCGGGCTCGCATATACCGCAGCGATGCTTTCGCGCGACAGCCGCGCCGCGAGCATTTCCGCCTGCCGCCGACCTTGCACACCAAGGTATACGCCCGCCATCCGCCCGGTCAGGACGCGGCCGAGCAAGTCGTGAGCCGCGTGCCGGACGAGGAACAGCGTCGTCATGCCCCTCGTCACGCCTCGCCGGCGATGAAGCGCAGCGTCTGCTCGCGCGCTTCCGAATCGGTAAACTGCTCGGGCGGCGATTTCATGAAGTAGCTCGACGGCCCGGTCAGCGCGCCGGCAATGCCGCGGTCAAGCGCCAGCTTGGCGCAGCGTACCGCGTCGACAACGATGCCGGCCGAGTTGGGGGAATCCCAGACCTCCAGCTTGAGTTCGAGATTGAGCGGCACGTTGCCGAAGGTGGTCCCCTCCATTCGGATATAGGCGAATTTCCTGTCGGTCAGCCACGGCACGAAGTCGCTCGGCCCGACATGGATGTCGTCGGCCGGCAACGGGATGTCGAGCTGGCTCGCCACCGCCTGCGTCTTGGAGATTTTCTTGGACTCCAGCCGCTCGCGCTCCAGCATGTTCTGGAAATCGGTATTGCCGCCGAAATTGAGCTGGTACGTCCGGTCGAGCCGCACGCCACGCTCGCGGAACAGGTTGGCGAGCACCCGATGCACGATGGTGGCGCCGACCTGGCTCTTGATATCGTCGCCGATGATCGGCAGACCGCGCTCTTCGAAGCGGTGCCGCCAATCCGCGTTGGAAGCGATAAACACCGGGATGCAGTTGACGAACGCGCAGCCCGCCTCCAGCGCCCGTTCCGCGTAATATTCCGTGGCTCGCTGCGACCCGACGGGGAGATAGGACACGACCACGTCGGTGCGGCTGCGCTGCAGGATGTCGGCGACGTCCGCGGCTTCGCCGTCGGCCTCGTCCATCTCCTCGCGGTTGTATTTTCCGAGCCCGTCGAGCGTCTCGCCGCGATGCACCACCACGCCGGTCGAGGCGACCTGGGCGAAGCGCTGCGTGTTGTTGGGCGCGACAAAGATCGCGTCGGCGACGTCGCGGCCGACCTTGGCAGCGTTGACGTCGAAGGCGGCGGAGATCTCGATGTCCTCGATGCCGTAACCGCCGAGATCGGGGTGCATCAACCCGGGAATGGGTGTGTTGGCTTCGGCCCGCGCATAATGGCTCAGTCCCTGCACAAAACTTGACGCGCAGTTCCCGACGCCAACGATCCCCACCCGGACCTTGCTCTTTCTCAAGCGCCCGCTCCCCTACCCTTGCGATACAGACGAGCAATGCCCGCCCCCTTTAGGGGACGCAAGTCCGGCGGGCTTGGCTCAAATGGCGGAAAGCGTCGCCGGGTCAGAGGTTTCAACATGCGCGCCGGGTCTGAAGTGGCATCGGCATTCGAACAATCTCCCGAAATATCTGTTCCGTTGCCGGCTGAGTTTTCTTCCTGCTTCCGTGAGGGAACCGGCAAAACAGCGCGGCGTTGGCTGCCCTCAACTTCGGAGAGGGCCAATGTCGCAAAGCGAGGCCGCGGACACGGCCGCGCCTGACCCCCAGCAGGCGCTTCCCATCGCGGCGCTTGCGGTTCGCTTGCTCGATTCCGCGCCAGACGAGGGAGACCTGCTCTATGTCGCCCGCGCCGAGAGGCGTGCGGGACGGATGGCGCGCATCCTCGGCGAGATCGCGCCCGATCTGGAGGTGCTCACCTTTCCGGCGTGGGACTGCGTGCCCTACGACCGCGCTGGGCCCTCGCGCGAGGTGATGGGCATTCGCACCGCGACATTGCGCCAACTGTCCGGCCCGGCGCAGGGGAGGCGGATCGTGGTGACGACGCCGGAGGCGCTGGCCCAGCGGGTGGCGCCCCGTTCATTGTGGAGCGGCGCGGAATTCCACCTGAAAGTCGGCGATGAGCTGCCCATTGAGGCGTTTGAGGATTTCCTGCTGCGCACCGGCTATATCCTCGACGAGCGGGTCGATGAGGCCGGCGAGGCGGCGATCCGCGGCGCGGTGGTCGACCTTTTTCCCCCGGTGGGCGGTCACCCTGTGCGCCTCGACCATTCCGACGGGCGGATCACCGGCATCCGCAGCTACGACCCGGCTACACAGCGCACGCTGGCCGACCAGGTCGAGTTGACGCTCCTCCCGGTTTCAGAGGTGGTTCTCCCCCCGACCGAGGAGCCGCCGGAACGCTTCCCTGCCATGGAGCACTGGCTGCCGGATTTCTACGCCGAGCTGGAAACCTTGTTCGACTACCTGCCGGGAGCGGCGCTGGTCCTCGACCCGGGCGCTGCTGATGCGTACGAGCAGTTCTGGGAGCAAGTGGAGGACGCGCACAAGACGCGGCTTTCGATGCCGCGCGGGGGCGGTGCGCGCCCGGCGCTGACGCCTGACCGGCTCTACCTCGATGCGGTGGAATGGGGCCGGCGCATCGCCGAAATGGACGCTTTCGAGCCGCCGAAGGACGGGCTCGAGCCGGTGCCGCGCTTCGCGGCGGAACGCGACCCCGCCCGCGCTCTCTCCGGTTTTCTTGCCGATCAGCTGGACCGGGGCCGGCGCATCGTTCTGGCCGCCCGGTTACGCCGGGAGTTGCACCGGCTGTCGCAGCGCGCTCTTGCGGCCTTGGAGGCTGACCCGGTTCCTGCTGGCTCCTGGACCGAGGCGCTGTCGACTGCGGGCCGGTCCGTGACCCTGCCAGCCGATCTCGACGGCGGTTTCGTCGATAGTCGGGCCGGGGTGGTGGCGATCGGCGCGGCCGACCTGTTCGGCAGCCGGGTATACGCCGGGGCGGAAGAGGCGAGCGCGCGCGCGGAGCTGGGCATGACGGAGGTGGAACTGCGCCCCGGCGACGCGGTCATCCACATGGATCACGGACTAGCCCTGCTCAGCGGGATCGAAACGATAGCTCCGGCGGGAGCTGCGGCGGAGGACGCCCTGCAGCTGGAGTTCGCGGAGGCCGCAAAACTGCTCGTTCCCGCGGCGGAGATCGAGAAGGTCTGGCGCTACGGCGCGGAAGCGGAATCCGTCAGCCTGGACAAGCTGAACGGCGCCACCTGGCCAAAACGCCGTGCCGAACTCGAACAGGACCTCGCTGCCACTGCGAGGAAACTGATCGCGTTGGCCAAAGAGCGCCGAAATGCTCGCGGGGAAACGATTGTGCCGCCGCGCCGCGCTTATGAGCGTTTTGCGTCCGGTTTTCCTTATGCGGAAACACCGGACCAAGCGCGCGCCATCGATGAGGTGTTGGCCGACCTCGCGTCCGACCGGCCGATGAACCGGCTTGTCTGCGGCGACGTTGGCTTCGGCAAGACGGAAGTGGCGCTGCGAGCCGCGGCAGCGGCGGTGCTGGCCGGCAAGCAGGTCGCCGTCGTCGCCCCCACAACGGTGCTGGTGCGCCAGCACGTCCAGAGCTTCAGACGGCGTTTCGCCGGGTTTGGACAGGAGGTGGCGCATCTGTCGCGGCTGGTGAAATCGGCCGAGGCGCGCGCCGTCAAGCAAGGGCTGGCGAGCGGCGAAACGCGCCTGGTGATCGGCACTCACGCGCTGGCCGGCAAGGGGATCAAGTTCAAGGACCTTGGCCTGCTGATCATTGACGAGGAGCAGCGGTTCGGCGCCAAGCAGAAGGAGGCGCTGCGAGCGCTGGGCAACAACGTCGATGTTCTGACGCTGACGGCGACGCCGATCCCGCGCACGCTGGAGCTGGCGCTGGTCGGGCTGCAGGAGGTGTCTATCATCGCCACGCCTCCGGCACGGCGGCAGCCGGTCCGCACATTCCTGACGCCTTTCGATGCCGTGACAGTCCGCACCGCGCTGCTGCGCGAGCGGGCGCGCGGCGGACAGAGTTTTGTCGTTTGCCCGCGCATTGAAGACATGCAGCCGATGGCGGACCGACTGCGCGAGCTGGTGCCGGAACTGCAGGTCATGGCGGCGCATGGCAAGATGCCGGCGGAGGAGATCGATCGCGTGATGGTCGACTTCGCCGATGGGATCGGCGACGTGCTGCTGGCCACCAACATCATCGAGAGCGGCCTCGACGTGCCGCGCGCCAACACCATCCTGGTCTGGCGCGCCGACCGCTTCGGGCTGGCGCAGCTGCACCAGTTGCGCGGCCGTGTCGGAAGGGGCCGGGCGCGGGGAACGGCCTACCTGCTGACCGATCCGGAAACGGAAATCGCCAAGGCGACAGAGCAGCGGCTACGCACGTTGGAAGCCCTGGACCGGCTCGGTGCCGGCTTCGCGATCAGCGGGCGCGACCTTGACCTGCGCGGCGCCGGCGACCTTCTCGGCGAGGAGCAGGCCGGGCACGTCAAGCTGATCGGGGTCGGGCTCTACCAGCACATGCTGCAGCGGGCGGTGGCGACCGCCCGCGGCGAGGTGCTGGACAACGACTGGAGCCCGGCTCTCCATGTCGGTCTCGATACGAATGTGCCGGAGGATTACATCCCCGAGCCGGAGCTGCGCATCAACCTGCATGCAAGGTTGGCGCGCTTGGGCGAGGGGGACGAGCCGGGCGATCTCGCCGACGAGATCCTCGACCGTTTTGGCCCGCTGCCGGACACGGTCCAGAACCTCATCGCCGTTTGCGAACTGCGCCGCCGCGCGCGCCGGCTGGGGATCGAGAAGCTCGATGCAGGCCCCGAGGCGATCGCCGCCAGCTTCCGCGCCGGAACCGACCTTCCTGGGCTGTCTGCCAGGACCGATATCGCTGAGCAAGGGATGGAATGGCGCGGCGAACGGCTGGTCTGGCCGAGGCCGAGCTCGAGCCCGGAAGAGCGCCGCAAATTGGCGCGCAGGTTCCTGGCGATGCTCGCCGGCGAAACCGTGCGGCGACGGGTCAGGCCCGCAGAGCAACCTGCTGTTGAGGCGGCGTAGGTCGCTTTTGCCTGCCGCGCTCCGCCTCGATCGCGGCGGTGACCGCCTCCATCTCCGCGCTGATCCTGTCCACGGCGTTGCCGGCCAGGGCGGCGGCGCTGCCGGTGCGTGCCTCGGCTTCAAGTTCGCTGCACAGCGCGCCGAGCCGCAGGGCGCCGATATTGAGGCTGGGCGACTTCAAGGCATGCGCCTCGGCGGCAATGGCGGACAGGTCCTGCGCGGCGAGCGCCTGCTTCAGCGCTTCGAGCCGTGCCGGGGCGTGTGCGAGGAACAGGCCGAAAATCCTGTCCAGCATCGCCGCGTTGCCGCCGGCAATGGAGCGCAGCGACTGCAGCACGGTCCCGTCCAGCGGCTGACCCTCTTCCGCTGCAGCTGCCGGCTCGGCTGGGATCGGTACTTCGACGGCGCCGCCTTCCACCCGAAGGCCCTCGGGCCGCCAGCGCGTCAGGCACTCGGCCAGGCTGCGCATCGTGAACGGCTTGGTCAGGTAGTCGTCCATCCCCGCCTCGCGCCAGCTATCGCCGGCGCCGCCGGCCAGGTGCGCGGTCAGTGCGATGACCGGGCGGCGGGGCAGGCCCTGCGCTTTTTCCAGCTCGCGAATGGCGCGGGTCGCGGCGAACCCGTCCATGACCGGCATGCTGCAGTCCATCAGCACCAGGTCGTACTGGCCGGTCTGGAAGGCCTCGACCGCTTCCCGGCCGTCCTCAACGGTCCTGGTCCGCACCTTGAAGCGGTTCAGTGCCTCTGTGACCACCTCGCGGTTGACCGGCGAATCGTCGGCCACCAGGACCGACAGGCCCGACATGTCCGGCAGTTCCTGGGCGGGCTCGGTGCAGCGCGTTTCGCCCAGCGAGGCGAGCGTGCCGGACGCGGCGGCCTGCAGGATCTCCACGACACGCACTGAAAGCACCGGCTGCATCAGGGTGGCTTGGGCCAGCCCGGCGCCAAGCAGCCGGTCCACGGCGCTGTTGCCGACGCCCGCCACGCAAACAACCTGAGGACCCGATGGGCCCAACTCGCCGCGGTGCGCTTCGATGAAAGCCGGGTCGGCGAAGATGAGGTCGCTACCGGAGAGCGCTTCTGCCTCGCTCGCATCCCGCACCGAATAGCCCGCCAACCGGACCTGCTCGGCGATCACGCCGCTCGTTGCACCGCCGCTGACCGCCACGACGGCAATCCCGCCGCGGTGTGGCACCGATTGCGAGGCTCCGTCAAGCGCGGTGGTGCGGATGGTGAAGTGGAAGACGGACCCCTTGCCCTCTTCGCTTTCCGCCCAGATCTCGCCTGCCATGGCGCCGATCAGGCGCTGCGAGATGGACAGGCCGAGGCCCGTCCCGCCGAAGCGCCTGGTGGTGGACTGGTCGACTTGGCTGAACGCCTCAAAGATGTGGTCGACCTTGTCGGCCGGGATGCCGATACCGGTGTCGGCCACCGAGAACAGCAGTTCGCATCTGCCGTCGGCGCCCCGATCGCGCAGCCTGACCGAGACCTGCACGTGCCCCGTTTCGGTGAACTTCAGCGCGTTGTTGACAAGGTTCGACAGAATTTGGCTGACACGCACCGGGTCGGCCTCGATCACGGCCGGCACATCCGCTGCAATGCTGGCGGCGAGGTCAAGGCTCTTGGACGAGGCCCGTTCCCAGAACAGCCCGAGCACGTCCTCGACCAGGGTGGCGACGGGCACACGGACCTGTTCCAGGTCCAGCTTCCCGGCTTCGATCTTCGACAGGTCGAGGATGTCGTTGATGATGGTCAGAAGCGTCTGGCCGGAGCGGACGATGGTCTCGGCGTAGCGCTGCTGGCGGGCCGGCAGCTCCGTCCCCGCCAGGAGTTCGGCCATGACGAGCATTCCGTTCATCGGCGTGCGGATCTCGTGGCTCATCGTGGCCAGGAAATCCGACTTGGCCCGGTTTGCCGATTCCGCCACGTCGCGGGCGACGGCAAGTTCGCGGGTGCGCAGCTCGACGGTTTGCTCCAGGCCGGCGCGGTGGTCCTCCAGGGCCCGGTCGCGGCCGCGGATCTGGTCCAGCATGTCGTTGAAGGAATCGACCAGCTGCCCGGTCTCGTCGTCCGAGTGGCGCTGCGCCCTCCGGCTGAAGTCGCTGGTTAGCCGGACCTCGTTCATGGTGCCGGCCAATGCCCTGAGCGGGCGGGTGATCGAGCGCTGCATGCGCGAGGCGATCGCCATCCCGATAAAGATGGCGGCGACTGCGCTCAGGGCCGCCGCGGCAATCGCCTGCTTCAGCCTGTGGAAGAGGTCGCTGGTGTCGACCAGCAGCGACAGCGTCCCCACCTGCCGGCCACCCCTGATCACGTCGGCATCCACCAGGAGCGAGCCGCGCGTCAGCATTGCCCAGAAGGAGGCATCGCCGTCCGCCGCGCGGCCTCCGCTGGTCAGCGCCACGCCGGTTCCGGCCTCGGCGAAGAGGTCTCCGCCGGCGCGGATCTCGGCGAACCTGACGGCGGGGATGCGGCTGATGCCGTTCAGCGCCTGGACGGCCGTGCCGCGGTCGCCGCGCGCCACGGCATCGGCTACGGTCGCCGCCAGCACCTGGGCGGTGGCCTGCAGTTCGGCCCGCTTGGCTTCGCCGAAGCGGGTCAGCTCGCGGTAGCTCCCGACTCCGAAGGACAGGAACACGGCCGCTCCCACGGACGCGCTGATCAGCAGCGCGAGCTTGGTGCGGATGGAGCGGGCGCGGAAGAGGGACACGGAAAGCCTGTCTGACGCGCCTGTGTCGCACGGGCGACTAAAGAGAGATTTAATGCTTGCGGGTCACGGTGGGCGGGACAGCTTCTGGACCTCTCCCGCATGACCCACAACGCCTTCGCAGGGCCGGCCGCCGACGCCGCGCTTAGCAAGCCGATCCTGGCCCTGGTCGCCGACGATGATCCGACCAGCCGGCTGCTGGTTGGGGTGGCGCTTGAAGGCTATCTGACCACAGTGGAAGCGGAGAACGGCCTCATCGCCGTCCATGCGCTCGAGGCAGAAACATTCGACATCGCCATTGTCGACCTCGACATGCCGGTGATGGACGGCTTCGGCGTGATCGAGCGGGCGCGGGCGCGGCCCGAAACGCGCCACCTGCCCATAATCGTGGTGACCGGACGGGACGACATCGTAGCCATCGAGCGGGCATTTGCGCTCGGCGCCACCTCGTTTTTGTCCAAGCCGATCAACTGGAACATCTTTCGCCACCAGGTCAGCTATGTCCTGAAGGTTGCGCGGGCCGAGCGCGACATCCGCGCGGCAAAGGACCGGGCCGAAAGGCTGGCGTCGTTCCGCGAGCGGGGCATCGCGGCGCTGGAGCGCGAGGCCGGACAGATCGTCGATATGATCGGCGTCGCCCCGGACCAGGTCGCCGGCACGGATTTGCCCAGTGCCGCACGACGGCTGGCCGAAGTCTCCGGTCGCGTGAGAAAGGTTTCCGCCATCCTAACCGAAGCGGCAGGCTTCGAGCCGGAGCATGGCGATGCGGTCCCACTGGCCGAGGAGGCGGTCCGGCGTGTCGGCCTGGAGCTCGGCGCCGGCGAAGCATCACGGATCCAGGTCGCCGCCGATGCGGACCTGCGCGTCTACTGCGACCGCGAGCTGGTCGCTGAAGCGCTGAAGGAAGTGCTGGTCAATGCGCTGACGTTCTCGCCAGCCGGCGCAGAAGTCCGCCTCTCGATCGTCGGTGCGCCGGGCGATCGGATCCGTTTCGAGATCGCCGACCGTGGCACCGGGATACCGGAATACCTGCTGGAGAACGGGCTGGAAGCGTTCCGGCCGGGTCCCGGCGGGCCGCGGGCCAGCATGGGCCTGGGATTTGGGCTGGCCGCGGTGGAAACGGTGGTCCAGCGCCATGGCGGCCATCTGGGTGTGATGTCCGAGCCCGGCCAGGGCAGCGAGTTCTTCCTCAGCTTTCCTTCCGGGCGAGTTCAGGACAGCGGCTTGAGCCAAGCCGGTGCTGGCGGGCTGCTCGCGCCGGAAGCACAGGAACGCCGGAAAGCTTCTGTTAGCTGATCGGTGTCATGGTCCGGGAATGGTGGCCGCAATGCAACGACAACTTTCGCGTGCTGGTCGAGCCGTTCGTGACGCGGCACGCCGGGCAGGGCGGCGGTGAGCGACCCCACAGCTGCCGAGCAGGGTGGACCAGTGACGAATCCCTCCAAACCTGATGCGGCAGCGTGGTCGGGCTGGCAGCGCAGCCGCCTGGACGGCATTGAGGCCGCATTCTCCGGCTCGACCCTTCTGCCCCGCCAGGAATTCATGGGCGCCCTGAATGGCGCAATCCGCCAGTCGATCGCGACCGGCATGCCGGCCTCGCTGGTGCTCCTCGACATCAACAATTTCGCCGAAATCAACGCCGCCTGGGGCCCGGCCGGAGGAGACGAGGTGCTGGCATCCGCCGGCCTGCGCATCGCCGAATTCGCCGCCGGCCGGCTGGCGCAGATCGCTCCCGGGTCAGCACCTTCATGCGGGCGCCTCGACGGCGACCACTTCGCCGTGCTCATCCCTGAAACGGCCAGCCTGGAGCGTCTGAAGAGCGCGACCGCCGAACTGGTCCGGGAACTGGCGCACCCCTTCTCGCTGGCGGGCCAGTCGATCTCCGTCAGTGCCCGGGCCGCGATCGTCCAGATTCCCCTCCACGGCCGCAGCATCACCACGGTGCTTGGCCGCGGGTTTCGGCTCTTGAACAATGCGGCGCGGGCAAAGCCCGACGGCGTCGTCGTGTCTGAAGCGGAAGCCGCTAAGGGGCCGTCCACCGCCATGCTGGAGCGTGACCTGGCCGCGGCCATTACCACCGACCAGCTGTTTCTTGCCCTGCAGCCGAAGGTGGAGATCGGAACCGGACGCGTCCAAGGGGCGGAGGCGCTGGTGCGCTGGCAGCATCCTGAGCGCGGCCTGCTGGCGCCGCAGGTGTTTATCGAAACGGCGGAAAAGAGCGGGCTGATCTTCGATCTCGGCCTGCGTATCCTGCGCGACGCGTGCCGCGCATCGAACCAGCTTTCGGCGCGCGGCGAGCGGCTCAGCGTGGCCGTCAACGTTTCGCCGTACCAGCTGGCCCATCCCGATTTCCTCACCGGCTTCCTCGAAGTGATCGACCGCGAAGGCGTCGAGCCTGAGAAGCTGGAGATTGAGGTGACCGAGTCCGCCGCCATGCTGGGCGGCGACAAGGTCAACGCCAGCCTGGAATCGCTGCGCCGCTGCGGCATCGGGGTTGCCATCGACGATTTCGGGACCGGGTTCTCCAACCTCGCATCGCTCGCTGCCCTGCCGGCCGATACGCTGAAGATCGACCGCTCGCTTGTCGTGGGCGCCGACAAGGGCGGCAAGGCGGAGGCGCTGCTCGACATTGCGGTAAAGCTCGGCCGCAACTTCGGCATGTCGACGGTGGCGGAGGGGGTCGAAACCAACGCCCAGCTGCAGCACGTCACCAACCTTGGTTGCGACATGGTGCAGGGCTACTTCACCGGACGCCCGGTGCGCGCGCCCGAGTTCGCCGCCGCTTATCTGGGCTGATCTACCGGAACGCCGGTTCGTCGAAGCCGCGCAGCTTGCGCGAATGCAGCCGGTCGACACCTTGCTCGCGCAGGAGCCGCATCGTCTCCAGCCCGACCGAGAGGTGCTGGCTGACGCGCTCGCGGTAGAAGGCGTTGGCCATTCCGCTCAGCTTCAGTTCCCCGTGCAGCGGCTTGTCGGAGACGCACAGAAGCGTGCCATAGGGCACGCGGAAGCGGAGGCCGTTGGCGGCAACCGTGGCCGACTCCATGTCGACCGCAATTGCGCGGCTCAGGTTCAGCCGGCTGAACAGTTCGTCAAAGCGCAGTTCCCAGTTGCGGTTGTCCGTGGTGGCCACCGTTCCCGTCCGCAGCCGCGTCTTCAGGTCCTGGCCGCGCAGGCCGGTGACCAGCGCCGTCGCCTCCTGCAGCGCCACCTGGACCTCGGCGATTGGCGGCACGGGCACCCAGTTCGGAAGGTCCTGGTCGAGCACATGGTCGTCGCGAACATAGCCGTGGGCGAGCACATAATCGCCCAGCAGCTGGCTGCGCCGCAGCCCGGCGCAATGGCCGAGCATCAGCCAGCAATGCGGCCGCAGCACCGCAAGATGGTCGGTGATCGTCTTGGCGTTGCTTGGCCCCACCCCGATGTTGATGAGCGTGATGCCGCCGCCATCCTCCCGCTTCAGGTGATAGGCCGGCATTTGCGGCAGATAGCGGGGTGAGTTCGGATCGGGCCCCCCGGAAGCGCGCGGCTCGGACGGCAAGACCAGGTTTCCGGGCGCCACGAACCCCGAGTAGCCGTCCTTCCCGACCAGATTGCGGCCGAGGTTCACGAACTCGTCGACATAACGCTGGTAATTCGTGAGAAGCACGAAGTTCTGAAAGTGAACCGGCGAGGTGCCCGTATAGTGGTGGAGGCGGGCCAGTGAGTAGTCGACGCGCTCGGCGGTGAACAGCGCCAGCGGGCGCGGATCGTCGGAGCCATGCGGCAGCGTGCCGTTGGCTATAGCGTCGTCGGTGGCGCTGAGGTCGGGAAGGGCGAAATGCTCCTGCAATCCGCGCAGGTCGGCTTCGCTGATGTCGGTGACGCTTTCCTCGATCACGAAGGGCAGCGGCACGCGCCGATCGCTTATCCCGACGTAAACCGGCACGCCGTGATGGCGCAGAATGTAGCCGATCTGCTCTTCATAGTACCGGCCGAAGAGATCGGGGCGGGTTACCGTGATCCCATAGGTACCTGGCTCCAGCAGGACTCCATAGGAGAGCCGCGCATCGATGTGGAGGTCGGAGCGGCCGACGGGCACGACAACGTAGGGGTAGAATGCCTCGGTCAGGCCAGGCGCGCCGCCGCCGGCCGCTGAAGCAAATGCACTGCGGATCCGCTCCACGGCATCGCTGTAAATCTCCTGGATACGCCCGACCGCGGCCGCGGCGTCATCGAAGGCGACCAGGTCGCGCGCCCGCCCTCCAGGAAGGCTGGCGCCTGTCGCCGCGGAAGTGGAACCGTGCATGGTGCCTCGCGCGCCCGTTTCGCGGCCCGAAGTCGCACGAATTGCCTGCCGAGGGAAGCAGCGGGCCGGCCTCGGAACGACCCCGTTAAGGAACCTTTCCCGGCTTGATAATGTTGTCAGCCGGTGAGAGTTCGTCCAGGTCTCTCAGCGTTCTCCCCCCGCAGACCGGGCGCAACCGCGCCTGCAAGCGCGCCCACGAGTGTTTATCCATGTTTGAACCCGGTTTGCGCCTGGATTTTCCTATCCGCGTGCCGACATCCAGCGCCGAAGAGCGCTCAACCACGACGTTGGTCTGTTTCTCCCATCTGCGGTGGGGATTTGTCTTCCAGCGCCCGCAGCACCTGCTGACCCGGGCCGCCAGGCACTACAGGGTCATCTTCGTCGAGGAACCCGGCTTTGAGGCAATCGCGGCGCCCCGCCTCGATCTGACCGAGGTCGCCGGGGGGATCACAGTGGCGGTCCCCCACCTGCCGCAAGGCACAGGGGAGGCCGAAGCGGAAGCGATGCAGCGCGAGCTCATCGACACGCTGCTCGCCGAGAGCGGCGGCGATCGCCAAATCTTCTGGTACTACACGCCGATGGCGGTCGCGTTTACCGACCACCACCGCCCTGACCTGTGCGTCTATGACTGCATGGACGAGCTTTCCGCCTTCCGGTTTGCTTCGCCGAACCTGGTCGAGCGGGAGCGCAGGCTGTTCGGCCTTGCCGACCTGGTCTTTACCGGGGGCCAGAGCCTTTATGAGGCGAAGAAGGACCGGCACCCGGACGTCCATGCGTTCCCATCCAGCATCGACGTCGCCCATTTCGGCCGTGCCAGGCAGCGGGGCGGATCGGAGCCCGCCGATCAGGCCTCGATCGGCGGCCCGCGGCTCGGCTTCTTCGGTGTGATCGACGAGCGGGTCGATCTGGATCTGTTGGCGGCGGTCGCCGACCTGCGGCGGGATTGGCAGCTCGTGATGCTCGGCCCGGTGGTCAAGATCGACCCGGCGCTGCTGCCGCGCCGGCCAAATATCCACTGGCTCGGTGGAAAGCCCTATGAGCAGCTTCCCGATTACCTGCGCGGCTGGGACGTCGGCCTGATGCCCTTTGCGGTGAACGAGGCGACCCGGTTCATCAGCCCAACCAAGACGCCGGAGTTCCTGGCCGCCGCTGTTCCCGTTGTATCCACCCCGATCGTCGATGTCGTGCGCAGCTATGGCGAAGCCGGTCTGGTTGAGATCGCAGCGGACCCGACGACCATGGTGGCCAAGGCGGAAGCCGTCCTCGGCCGCCCCAAAGGGCCATGGCTGACGCGGGTTGACGCGAAGTTGGCAGGAATGTCTTGGGACAAGACCTGGAACGCAATGCAGGCACTGATGGACGGCAAGTTCGACGCCGGCCGCCGGCAAGCCAAGTCGACCGCTGCCAGAGCAGCCGCCCATGTTTGACTGGCTTGTTGTCGGAGCCGGTTTCGCCGGTTCGGTTCTTGCCGAGCGGCTGGCCAGCCAGCGCGGCGAGCGGGTGTTGGTCATCGACCGGCGGCCGCATATCGCGGGCAATGCCTACGACCGCTACGACAAGGCGGGGCTGCTGATCCACCAGTACGGACCGCACATCTTCCACACCAACTCGCAGGCGATCTTCGACCACCTGTCGCAATTCACCGAGTGGCGTCCCTACGAGCACCGCGTCCGCGCGGAGGTGGACGGCCAATTGCTGCCCATCCCGATTAACCTCGACACGGTCAACAAGCTTTACGGATTGTCGCTGACCTCGGACGAGCTCGAAGGCTTCTTCGCCTCCCGCGCCGAAAAGGTCGACGAGATCCGCACCTCCGAAGACGTGGTGGTGTCTCGTGTCGGGCGTGATCTTTACGAGAAATTCTTCCGCGGCTACACGAAGAAGCAGTGGGGAGTGGAGCCGTCGCAGCTCGACAAGTCGGTGACGGCGCGAGTGCCGGTGCGCACCAACCGGGACGACCGCTATTTCGGCGATACGTTCCAGTTCATGCCGGCGCACGGCTACACGCGCATGTTCGAGCGGATGCTCGACCACCCGAACATCAAGATCATGCTGCAGACGGATTTCCGCGAGGTTCGCCGCGAAATCCCGCACCGGCGGGTCATCTATACGGGCCCGATCGACGAGTATTTCGACCACCGGTTCGGTAAGCTTCCGTACCGCTCGCTGCGCTTCCGCCACGTGACGCTGAACACGGAATGGCATCAGCCGGTGGCTGTCGTGAACTATCCGCAGACCCACGATTATACCCGGGTGACGGAATACAAGCATCTGACGGGGCAGGAGCACCCGAGGACCAGCCTCACCTACGAGTTCCCGAGCGACGAGGGCGACCCGTATTACCCGGTTCCCCGCGCCGAGAATGCCGAGCTCTACAAGCGCTACGAGCAGCTTGCGCTGCAGCAGAAGGACGTGTGGTTCGCGGGCCGGCTGGCGACGTACCGCTACTACAACATGGACCAGGTGGTCGGGCAGGCGCTTTCGACCTTCAACCGGATCGACAAGGCCCTTCCCAGCAGCCGCGCGAACGGCGCCTACCAGCCGAAGGCCGCCGCCGCCGCTCCATCGGCCGCCTGACCCGATCAGAGCCGCCGGATCGCCAGCGCGAGATCGGCAACGAACGGCGGCGTTTGCGTTTCCAGCCACCCGTCGGCGGACCTGGCTTCCGTCACAGTAGGAGTGCCGTCCACGGTGTCCCAAGCCGCGACGCTGTACTTTCCCGATCCCAGGCCGGGGACGCGGACCGTCGGCGAGACCGCTGCGGCATTGCGGTCGAGCATCCCATTGCGGCCGATGGTGTCGCGCCGCATGATCCAGACCACCGCCTGACCGCCATCGCCGCAGCCGAAGGTGGCGATCCCCTCGTCCGACATACCGATCTCCTCGTTGAGGTTCTTGCGGCGGAAGTTTGGCCAGTCGACCAGCGGCAGGAATTCCGACATGTTCTTCTGGGCACGGCGCATGCCCGCCGTCAGCACGTGCACCTTGCGGTTCGGCCAGCGCATGCCGCCGCCGGCGCCGCCGGATGCCAGATGCGCCCATTGCATGTGCCGAAAGTAGTCATCGTCAAAGGGTTCGGGCAGCGTCTTGTGCTTGTCCTTGAAGGAATGGATCGGCCCGTGCTCGCTGTCGAAGAAGGGCCGCCCGTCGTGCGTCTCAGCCAGTGAGTCCCGGACGATCTCCCCGAAGGCCAGAGCCGGGGCGACCGTGTCGCGCGGGTTGTCGATGGCGCCCTCCCGGTAAATGTGGATCGAAGCGAAATCGAGGTCCGGGTGGCGGAAGATGGGCTCGCGCAGCTCCATGTGGGCGCGCCATCGCAGTTCCGGCCCAAACAGCGACACCGTCTGCGGATGGCTGCGGCCGAACAGACGCAGCTCAAGTTGCCGCACATGCTGGCTCAGATCGTGAATGAACTCCGGGAAGACATCGGCGCTTTCCTCCGCGTGGGCAGGGTGGATCTCGTTCCACAGGTCCCAGCCAAACAGCGCGCCGCTGCCGCCCCAGCGCTCCACCGCGAATGTCAGGCGCGCCTTGATCGCCGCGCGGGTCTGCGGGCAGAGCAGGAGCCTTGATCTTTTGGCCAGGCAGCCGCCGTTCTTGCGGTTGTAGGGGTGGTGGCGCCAGTGCACCCAGGTCCAATAAGTATCGAAAGGCGTCAGCAGGATCCTGAGCCCATGCTTCTCGCACAGGGCGAAAAGGTCGTCCCACAGCCGCACCATGTTGGGGACGAAGCTCCCCATCGGCCGCTCAATGTAGCGATGCCGGACCTGCGCATACTCCATCATGAAGCGCAGGCAGGTGACGCCGTGCGCGGCCAGCCAGGCAAGGTGCCGGTCGACGGCGGCGAGATCCTTGCGGCGGAACAGGCCCTCGAACTCGACCCAGCTGATGGCGTCGTTCTGGCCGATCGGCATCCACGGCTCGCCCGTCTCGGTGACGAAATACGAGCCCTGGACCTGGATCCAGGGCAGCGGCTTCGCTTGCGAGTTGCGGATCGGCAGTTCAGGGCTGACCGGCGTCGCCAGCCCGTAATCGTCTCGTCTCATCAGCACCATCGGCGAGCGGCGACTCTGACAACTCGCTCACGCCATTCCGGTTCGAGGGCGCGTCGCCGACAGGCGTCCGAAGCTCAATCGATCTTGATGGCCACGGGCCGGCCGCTCTGCTTCGACTCGGTCGCCGCATCCGCCAGCCGCTGCGCGCGCAGGCCGTCGATGCCGGACGGGGAGGGGGTCTGCCCGGTGTTCACCGCCTCGATGAACGCCGCCAACTCGATCCGGTAAGCGCTCGCATAGCGTTCCAGGAAGAAAAGCTGCACCGGGTCGCGGCGGAATCCTTCCTTGCCGGCGATCTCGACGGTGGTCTCGTAGACGTTCTCGGCGCGCGCCAGGCCTTCCGAGCCATGCACTTCGATGCGCTGGTCGTAGCCGTAGGCGGCGCGCCGCGAATTGGATATCTGCGCCAGCTTGCCGGACGCGGTGCGCAGGATCACCAGGGCCGTATCCACGTCGCCGGCCTCGCCGATCGCCGGGTCGACCAGCGCCGAACCATAGGCGGTCACCTCGACTGGCTCCTCGCCGAGCATGAAGCGTACGATATCGAAGTCGTGGATCATCATGTCCCGGTAAAGCCCGCCCGAGCGCTCGATGTAGGAGACCGGCGGCGGCCCCGGATCGCGGGAAATGACGGTGACGATCTCCACCGCGCCCACCGCGCCACCCGCCACGCGCTTCTGCAGGGCCGAGAAGTTCGGGTCGAAGCGCCGGTTGAAGCCGATCATCAGCGGGATCCCGGCGCTCTGCACCACCTTCAGGCAGCTCTCGACGCGTGATGAGGCCAGGTCCACCGGCTTCTCGCAGAACACCGCCTTGCCGGCGCGCGCCGCCGCCTCAATAAGGTCGGCATGGGTGTCGGTGGAGGTGCCGATCATCACCGCGTCGATGTCGCCGGCGGCGATCAGCTCGTCGACGCCGCGCACGGAGGAGCCGGTAGCGTCGGCCAGCGCCTCCGCGGCCTCGCGGTTCACATCCGCCACCGCGACCAGGGAGGCGCCCGGCAAGGAGACCGCGTTGCGGCCGTGGATCTGACCGATGCGCCCGGCGCCGAGAAGGCCGAAACGGAGCATGAAAGCACCCCCAAAACTGGTTCTTCTGATTTGACCGGCGGAGAACGTTTATGGTTCAACCGGCCCTGTCAATGACCCCGCAGCTCGACGTCATCACCCTTGGCCGGTCCTCGGTCGATCTTTACGGCCAGCAGATCGGGTCGCGGCTGGAGGACGTTGCAAGCTTCGCCAAATCGGTCGGCGGATCACCGACCAACATCGCCATCGGCGCGGCCCGGCTGGGCCTCCGCGCCGGGCTGATCACCGCCGTCGGCGACGAGCATCTCGGCCGCTTTATCCGGGAGCAGCTCGCCCGCGAGGGCGTCTCGCTCCAGGGGGTCAAGACCGACCCCGAGCGCCTCACGGCGCTGGCCATCCTCGCGGTGGAGGACGATCGCACCTTTCCGCTGCTTTTCTATCGCGAGAACTGCGCCGACATGGCGCTGAGCGAAGCGGATATCGACGAGGATTTCATCACCTCCGCTTCGGCGATCGTCGTCACCGGCACGCATTTTTCGCGCGCCAACACCGCCGCCGCCCTGCGCAAGGCGATGCGCGCCGCCCGCACTGCCGGGCGCAAGGTGGCCATCGACATCGATTACCGCCCGAATCTATGGGGTTTGGCCGGGCACGGCGCCGGGGAGCAGCGCTACATCCGGTCGGACAAGGTTTCCGAACACCTCCAGGCGGTGCTGGCCGATTGCGACCTGATCGTCGGCACGGAAGAGGAGATCCATATCGCGGCGGGTACCGAGGACACGCCCCAGGCGCTGCGCATCATTCGGAAGCTGTCCTCGGGCACCATCGTGCTGAAGCGCGGGCCGATGGGCTGCGTCGTATACCCGGGCGAGATTCCGGATCGGCTGGAGGACGGCATCGCCGGACGCGGCTTTCCGATCGAAGTTTACAACGTGCTGGGCGCCGGCGACGCCTTCATGGCCGGCCTGCTGCGCGGCTGGTTGCGCGGCGAGCCGTGGCAGACGGCGGCGGAATGGGCCAACGCCTGCGGCGCCTTTGCGGTGTCGCGCCTGCTCTGCTCGCCGGAATACGCCACCTGGCCGGAGCTGCAGACCTTCCTTGCCAAGGGAAGCCCGCACCGCGCACTGCGACGCGACGAGGCTCTGGCGCACATCCACTGGGCGACCACCCGCCGCGCTCAGCCGCAGCAGCTGCTCGCCTTCGCCATCGATCATCGGTCGCAGTTGGAGGCCATTGCCGATGAGGCTGGTGCACCGCGAGAAAAGGTTGCGGCATTCAAGCGCCTGGCGGTGAAAGCGGCAGCCCAGGTCGCCGACGGCCGCCCAGGCTTCGGAATGCTGCTGGACGAGACCTATGGCCGCGAGGCGCTGTTCGATGCGGCGCGCCATCCCCTATGGATCGCCCGGCCCGTCGAGCAGCCGGGCTCGCGGCCGCTCCGTTTCGAGGGCGGGCCTGACATCGGCTCCCGGCTGGTGGAATGGCCGGTGACCCATACAGTGAAATGCCTGGCGTTCTACCACCCGGATGACCAGCCCGCGTTGAAGGCCGAGCAGGCCCGAACCCTCCACGGCCTCACCGATGCAGCGCGCCGGCTTGGCCGCGAGCTGCTGGTAGAGATCATCGCCGGCAAGCACGGGCCGCTCGCCCCCGACACGGTCCCCCGCGCCCTCCAGGAACTCTACGATGCCGGCGTTCGCCCGGATTGGTGGAAGCTCGAGCCGCAGCCCTCGCGCGATGCCTGGCTGGCGGTCTCGGACGTGATAACCCGTAATGACCAATGGTGCCGCGGCGTGCTGATGCTCGGGCTTGAGGCCGCGGAGGAACAGCTGCAGCAAGCGTTTGAAGCCGCGGCGGACATCCCGGCGGTGCGCGGCTTCGCCGTCGGCCGCACGCTCTTCGCCGATGCCGCCCGTGGCTGGCTTGCCGGCACGATGGACGACGCGGCGGCCGTGGCCGACATGGCGGACCGTTTCGCAAGCCTCATCGCCGTTTGGCAGGGGTCGCGCTCCGCCGCACCGGATGGAAGGCAAGCAAATGCCTGAGCTGAAGATCAAGGCCTCCGCTGGCCCTGGGCAGATCGTGGCGGTCACCCCGGAGAGCGCCGGCTGGGCTTATGTCGGGTTCGACCTGCACCGCCTTCCGCCGGGACAAGCTACGCGAGCACAGACGGAGGAGCGTGAAGTCTGCCTGGTCCTGGTTTCCGGCCGCGCTCGGATCGCCGCGGCAGGCGAGGATTTCGGTATCCTTGGCGAACGGATGAACCCGTTCGAGGGAAAGCCGTGGTCGGTCTACGTACCGGCCGGCGCGGACTGGTCGGTGCAGGCGGAAACCGATGTCGAGCTTGCCGTCTGCTCGGCCCCGGGAAAGCCGGGCGGCCATCCGGCGCGGGTGATCGGGCCGGACGCCCTGCACCAGGAAACCAGGGGCAAAGGCACGAACACCCGCCACGTCACCAACATCATCCCCGAATGGGAGCCGGCCGACAGCCTGTTAGTGGTGGAGGTCATTACCCCCGGTGGCGGTACCTCCTCCTACCCGCCGCACAAGCACGACCAGGACAACTTTCCGCAAGAGACGCTGCTGGAGGAGGTCTACTACCACCGCCTCAACCCGCCGCAGGGGTTCGGATTCCAGCGCGTCTATACGGACGACCTGTCGCTGGACGAGACCATGACGGTGGAAGACGGCGATGTCACGCTGGTGCCGCGCGGCTACCATCCCTGCGCGGCGCTGCACGGCTATGATCTTTATTACCTGAACGTCATGGCCGGCCCAAAGCGGGCCTGGCGCTTCCATAACCAGCCGCAGCACGAGTGGCTGTTGAAGGCGTGAATTGCCCAGGTTGGCGCGTTACTCGGCACGTGTCACCATAGGCCTCGTCTTGGCGAGACCGGCGGTTTCCTGCACCCGACTTTGGGCATGGATTCCGGTCTTGGCCTGTGGCCAAACCGGGATGACAGCAGGATAGGTGTATTGCAAATGAAGGATCAATTCGCCGGGAAAGTCGCCATCGTCACCGGCGGCACACAGGGGCTGGGCGAGATGATCGCCAGGCTCCTGGCGGAGCGCGGGGCGGCGGGGCTGGTGATCTCCGGCCGTAACCAGGAGCGCGGCGATGCCGTGGCACGCGACATCAGCGGCGGCGCGTGCAAGACCGAGTTCGTCGCCGGCGACCTGGGCGAGATGCAGAGCGTGCGGGCAGTGGCGGCGCGCGCCGACGAGACGTTCGGCCGGGTCGACGTGCTGGTGAACGCCGCCGCCATCACCGACCGCGGCACGCTGCTCGACACCAGCCCTGAGTTGTTCGACGCGATGTTCGCGGTGAACGTCCGCGCGCCGTTCTTTCTGATGCAGGACGCCGCAAAGATCATGCTTCGTGAGCGGATCGAGGGCTCGATGATCAACATCCTGTCCATGTCGGCGCATGGCGGGCAGCCGTTCATCATCGCCTATTGCGGCTCGAAGGGCGCGCTGGCGACGCTCACCAAGAATGCTGCCTTCTCCCTCCTCAAGAACCGGATCCGGGTGAACGGGCTGAACATCGGCTGGATGGACACGCCAGGCGAGCACCGAATCCAGAAGGAATACCACGGCGCCGAGGGCGACTGGCTGCGGCGGGCGGAAGCCGGGCAGCCATTCGGGCGGTTGCTGAAGCCGGCGGAGGTCGCCCGCGCGGTGGCCTATCTAGCCAGCAACGAGTCAGGGATGATGACGGGCTCGATCATCGACTTCGATCAACAGGTCGTAGGCACCGGGGAGCGGGCGCCTGAAAGGACACAAGCTATGGCGCTTTGACGCGGATTCGCGCTCACGCGCGATTCGACATTTTGCCGGCAACCGGTAAGGTATTCTCTTCTTGGCCTGCAGAGGAGACGGACGTGAGCGAGAAGTACAAGATCGGGCAGCTGGTCCGCTTCACTCCGGGCGCGCACGAGCGGAACTGGGCCGGTCTTTTCCACATCATGGCTAAGCTCCCCGAGGAGCGCGGCGACCAGCAATATCGCATCAAGAGCGTAAAGGACGAGCATCAGCGCGTGGTGCGCGAGAGCCAGATCGCCGCCCAGTAAGGCACGGCTAGGGCTGGGGGAGCTCCGCGCCCAGGGACCGGCCCGTCTCCGGATCAAACAGGTGCAGATCTTCCGCCCGGATCGAGAATTGTAGCTGGTCGCCAGCCCTGACCAGGGCATTGCCCGGCAGGCGCCCGAGCAGGACCTTGTCCGATGAGCCCACCCGGCCGTGCACCAGCGTGTCGGCCCCGAGCGCCTCGACCAGGTCGACCGTGACCGGAATGGTCTGATTTGCGCCCGCTTCCCCGTTCAACAGGAGATGCTCCGGGCGGATGCCGACCGTGACCGCCCGGCCAGCCATTCCAAGCGGCCTTGCAGGGGCAAGCGTCGCGCCGTCGGCAAGCTCGACGCCGTTGCCGCTCCCGGCGATCCGGCCGCCTAGAAAATTCATCGCCGGCGAGCCGATGAAGCCGGCGACAAAGGTCGACCCCGGGCGGTGGTAGATCTCCATCGGACTGCCGACCTGCTCTGCCACGCCCGCGTTCATCACCATCAGGCGGTCGGCCAAAGTCATCGCCTCCACCTGGTCATGCGTCACGTAGAGGCTGGTGATGCCCAGGCGGGCCTGTAGCCGGTGGATCTCCACCCGCATCTGGGTTCGCAGCTTGGCGTCGAGGTTGGAAAGCGGCTCGTCGAACAGGAAGACTGCCGGTTCCCGCACGATCGCCCGCCCCATCGCCACCCGCTGCCGCTGGCCACCCGACAGGGCACGCGGCTTGCGGTCGAGAAACGGGCCGATCTCCAGCAGCTCCGCGGCCTCGCGCACCTTGCGGTCGATATCGGCCTTCGACAGGCGGCGGATGCGCAGGCCGTAGGCGATGTTGTCGTAAACGCTCATATGTGGGTACAGCGCATAGTTCTGGAACACCATCGCAATGTCGCGGTCCTTGGGTTCCAGGTCGTTGACCACCCTCCCACCGATCGAAATCTCGCCGGCGGTGACGGATTCCAGCCCGGCTACCATGCGCAGCAGCGTTGATTTCCCGCAGCCTGACGGCCCGAGCATGACCAGGAACTCGCCGTCGGCCACCTCCGCGCTGATCCCCTTGATCACCTCCGCCGAGTGCCCGGCATAGGTCTTGCGGACGCCGCGGATCTCGACACTCGCCATTACTTTTCGCTCTCCACGAGGCCTTTGACGAACCAGCGCTGCATCAGGACGACCACCGCCACCGGCGGCAGGATGGCAAGGATGCTGGTCACCATGACGAGGTTCCACGGCGTGTCGGCATCGGCGTAGGAGATCATCTTCCTGAGGCCGATGATGATGGTGTTCATGCTGTTGTCGTTGGTGACCAGCAGCGGCCACAGGTACTGCGTCCAGCCGTAGATGAAGAGGATAACGAACAGCGCCGCGATGTTGGTGGCCGACAGTGGCAGCAGGATATCCTTGAAGAAGCGCAGCGGCCCGGCGCCGTCGACGCGCGCCGCTTCAACAAGCTCACCGGGGATGGTCAGGAAGAACTGCCGGAACAGGAAGGTGGCGGTGGCGGATGCCATCAGCGGGACCGTCAGGCCCGTATAGGTGTCGATTAGCCCGAGGTTCACGATCACCCGGTAGGTGGGCACGATGCGCACCTCGACCGGCAGCATCAGGGTGACGAAGATCATCCAGAAGAACACCATCCGCAGTGGAAACCGGAAGAACACGATCGCGTAGGCGGACAGGATCGAGATGACGATCTTGCCGACCGCGATGGCAAGCGCGACCACGGTGGTGTTGATGAGCAGGCGGCTGACGCTCACCCCGCCGATGCGGCCGACCCCGCCGAACAGCGCTTCGCTGTAATTGGCGGCAAGCTGGCTGCCCGGCAGCAGGGGCAGCGGCGGTCGCAGGATCTGCTGCACCGAGAGGCTGGACGCGACGAAGGTGTAATAGATCGGGAACGCGACGATCAGCACGCCGAGCACCAGGATCAGGTGGGCGATCAGCGTCGACAGCGGCCGGTTCTCGATCATCGGGCGCGCGGCTCAGGCATAGTGCACCCGCCGCTCGACATAGCGGAACTGCACGGCGGTGAGCGCGATCACGATGATCATCAGGATCACCGATTCCGCCGCCGAGATGCCCAGCTGCAGGTTCACGAAGCCGTCGTTGTAGACCTTGTAGACGAGCGTTTCCGTCGACTTCCCGGGCCCGCCGCCGGTCACGGCATGGATGATGCCGAACGTGTCGAAGAACGCATAGACGGTGTTGATGACCAGCAGGAAGAAGGTGGTCGGGGCGAGCAGCGGGAAGATGATGGTGCGGAAGCGCCGCCCCGGCCCCGCGCCGTCGATCGCCGCGGCTTCAATGAAGCTCTTGGGGATCGCCTGCAGCCCGGCGACAAAGAACAGGAAGTTGTAGCTGATCTGCTTCCAGGCGGCAGCCGCCACCACCAGGATCATGGCATGCGTGCCGTTCAGCAGCGGATCCCAGTTCACGCCCGCGTCGCGCAGCAGGAACGCGAAAGTGCCCATCGACGGGTTGAACAGGAACAGCCACAGCATGCCGGCCACCGCGGGCGCCACCGCATAGGGCCAGATCAGCAGGGTGCGGTAGAAGCCGCGGCCGCGGATCACCCGGTCGGCCATGACGGCGAGCAAGAGCGCCACCACCATGGCGCTGACCGCGGTTGCCAGCGTGAACACCGCCGTCACCTGGAACGAGTTGACGTAGCTCGGATCGGAAAGCACCTGGCGGAAATTGCCCAGGCCGACAAATGCGGAGCGCAGCCCGAAGGGATCCTCACGAAGGGTCGACTGATAGATCGCCTGGCTCGCCGGCCAGAAAAAGAAGACGAGCGTGATGGCGATCTGCGGCGCGAGCAGCAGGTAAGGCAGCAGCTTGTTGGGAAAGGTGACGCGGGAATTCACGGATGCGCCTGCATATCGCCCGCCCCCGGCAACGGGAGCGGGCTCTTCGGTTCGGTTACAGTCCGAGCGCCTGCTTCACCGCGTCGTTGCCGCGCTGCACGGCCTTGTCGAGCGCCTGCTGCGCCGTCTGCTGGCCGGCCAGCATCGCTTCGTATTCCTCGTTCTGGATGTCGCGCAGCTGCGGCAGGTTGACCGCCCGCACGCCGCGCGAGTTCTCCGTCGGCTCCTTGCCCATCATCTGGGTGATCGGCGTCTCGCGGCCAGGGTTCTTCTCATAGAAGCCTGACTGCTTGGTCGCCTCGTAAGCAGCCATGGTGACCGGCAGGTAGCCCGACTCCTGGTGCAGCCGCGCCTGCACATCCGTCTGCGACAGGAACTTGAAGAACTCGGCGACGCCCTTGTATTCGGCGTCTTCATGGCCGCCCATCACCCACAGGCTGGCCCCGCCGGGAACGGTGTTCTGCGGCGCGCCCTCGGCTTCCGGCCGGTACGGCAGCTGGCCGATCGCATAATCGATGCCGGCCTTAATCACGTCGCCGAGGGCGCCTGACGATTCCGTCATGATCCCGCATTCGCCGGAAAAGAAGAGTTGTTTGGCTTCCGAGGTACGGCCGCCGTATCGGAACACGTTGTCCTTGGCGAGGTCGGCGATCTCCTGGAAGTGCTGCACGAAGATTGGTGAGTTGATCTTCAGTTCAATGTCCGAGCCCTGCAGTCCGTTCTGGTTCGTGGCATACTGCAGGTTATTCCAAGCGGCGAAGTTTTCGGTATGAATCCAGGTCAGCCAGCTGGATGTGTAGCCGCACGGTGCAGCGCCACTGTCAACGATCTTGCGGGCGTCTTCCCAAACCTCGGGCCAAGTCTTCGGTAGGTCGTTCGGGTCCAGTCCGGCTTTGGTGTAAGCGGTCTTGTTGATGTAAAGGACGGGCGACGAACTGTTAAATGGGAAAGACAGCATCGTGCCGTCCGGCCGCGAGTAATAGGCCACGATGCTCGGCAGGTATTGGCTCTTGTCAAACGTCTGGCCGCCCTTCTCCAGCACTTCCGCAACGGGCACGACCGCGCCTTCGGCGTTCATCATGACGCCGGTGCCGACGTCGAAGACCTGCATGATGTGCGGCGGCTGGCCGGCCCGGAAGGCGGCGATGCCGGCCTGCAGCGTTTCGGGATAGGTGCCCTTGAACACCGGCGCGACCCGGTATTCGGTCTGGCTCTCGTTAAACTCCTTGGAAAGCCTTTCCACGACCTCGTTGTTGGCGCCGGTCATGGCGTGCCACCACTGGATTTCCGTTTGGGCGAGCGCGCCGCTGGCGGTGGTTGTGGCAAGCGCAATTCCGAATGCGGCGGATACGGCGATGTTCATCGAGAAAGCCTCCCATTTGTTGAGCAGACATGGCCTGCTACCGCTGTCCGGTGACCTTCAGGTGTTAGTTTTGTGACAGCTCGAAGCGGCTACCATACGGGAGTGAGTGCCGAACACAATCGACGAAAACTTCCGGGGGCGAACTCGGAGCAGAAGGGAAGGGGACTGCGTGATCACGGTATTTGGGTCCATCAACTTTGACCTCATCGGCGGGGTCGAACGACTGCCGCGACCAGGCGAAACCGTCTCGGGCGGCGCGTTCGCGACCGCGGCGGGCGGCAAGGGCGCCAACCAGGCCCTGGCGGCGGCCCGCGCCGGGGCGCGCGTGCGAATGGTCGGAGCGGTCGGAGGCGATGAGTTCGCGGCACCTGCGCTGGCGTTACTTCGCGAAGGCGGCGTCAACCTGACCGGGTTGCGCCAGGTGGAGGGCGCGACCGGCGTTGCGCTTATCCTGGTCGACGGCGCCGGGGAAAACGTCATCGCCGTCATGCCCGGCGCCAATGCGACGGTGAGCGAGGCGGACGCCGAAGAGCTCCAGTTCGGGCCTGACGACGTGCTCCTCCTTCAACTGGAGGTCCCGGTATCGGGCATCGATGCGGTTGCTCGCCGGGCCAAGGCGGCCGGCGCACGAGTGCTCCTGAATTTTGCACCGTTCCGCGCCGATGCGCTGGCCCTGCTGCCAAATGTGACTCACCTGATCGTCAACGAGAGCGAGTGCGATCTGGTCGCCACGTCGCTTGCCGTCAGCCCGACCGACACGGTGGGCCAGGCGCTGGCGCTTGCCGTCAAACTGGACCTCAACGTGGTGGCCACACTTGGCAAGGACGGCGCCATCGCGGCCAGCGGCGGCGAGGTATTCAGGGCCGCCGCCCTGGCCGTCCAGGTCGTGGACACTGTAGGGGCGGGAGACACCTTTTGCGGCTACCTCGCCACCGCGCTGGGGGAAGGCCGCGCGCTGGTCGACGGCTTGGCGCTTGCCGCCGCGGCTGGAAGCCTCGCCTGCACCCGGCCGGGCGCCCAGCCTTCCATCCCGAAACGGGCAGAGGTCGCCGCCGCACTGAGGGGCGGCGCTATCCGGTGAGCGGAAACACGAAGGCGATCATCGGAACGCCGACAACGACCACCAGGATGGACAGCGGCAGCCCCAGGCGCCAATAATCCCCGAAGCGGTAGCCGCCCGGGCCCATCACAAGCGTGTTGCACTGGTGGCCGATGGGGGTGAGGAAATCCGATGCCGCCCCGAGAGCAACGGCCATCAGAAACGGGTCGGGATTGTAGCCGAGCCCGTTGGCGAACTGCGCGGCGATAGGAGCCATCACCAGCACGGTTGCGGCATTGTTGAGGAAGGGCGTGACCGCCATGCCGGCGATCAGGACCAGCGCGAGAGCCCCCAAAGCGGGCAGGCTGGTTGCGGCCCAGGACAGCCCGGAGGCGATGATGTCCGTCGCGCCGGTCGTCTGCATCGCCTCGCTGACCGGGATCAGGGCGCCGATCAGGATCAGCAGCGGCCACTCGATCACCTCGTAGGTTTCCCGCAGGCTGATCGAGCGGAACAGGATCAGCACCAGCGATGCGCCGAAGAAGGCGATAGCGATCGGCAGGACCTCGAAGGCGACCAGCGTCATGGCGACGCCGAGGACGGCGATCGGGACATAGCGGTTGCGATCGCGGCCGAGCCGGAGATCGCGGCCGGCAAGCGGCAGGCAGCGGAGTTCGCCAAGCGCCTCCGGCATCGTCGTCAGGTGGCCTTGAAGAACAATCACGTCGCCGGGCTGGAACTTCATCGTGCGCAGCCGGTGGGTGACGCGTTCGCCGCTCCGGCTCACCGCCAGGAGGCGAACCTGGAACCGTTCCGAAAGCCGCATCTGCGGCGGGGTATGGCCGACCAGCGGCGAGTCGCCGGTCACCACCGCTTCCATGACGCCGACATCCTCGTCGCTCGTGTTCTGCTGTGCGGGCTCGTCCTCGCCGCCGGCGAGGCGCAGCCCAGCCTGCGCTATGATGCGCTCCAGCGCCGCGGGCTCCCCTTCAAGCAGCAGGACGTCCTCGGCCTGCAGCGCCCAATTGGGGGAGGGCGTGTAGCGGCGGAACCGCTCCCGGATAATGGTCGAGACATGGACTTCATTCTCGCCAAGCGCCTCCAGTTCGGAAACCGTCTGGCCGACCAGCGTCGAATCCGGCGGCACGCGCGCCTCAGTGGTATATCCCGTCAGGTTGAAGGCGGCGTCGGGCGAGGCGGCGGCCTTCTGGCCGCCCGGCAGCAGCTTGTAGCCGAAGGCCAGGAACACCACCCCGACCGCTGCGATGGTTGCACCGACGGGGGTGAAGTCGAACATCTGGAAGGGGGTGCCGACCTGTTCTTCCCGCATCCGGGATACAATCACATTGGGCGACGTGCCGATCAGCGTCATCGTGCCACCGAGCAGCGAGCCGAACGCCATCGGCATCAGCATGCAGGAGACCGAGACGTTGTTGCGGCGGGACAGCTGGAAGGCCACGGGCATGAGCATCGCCAAGGCGCCGATGTTCTTGACGAAGGCGGACAGCAGCGTGACGGACGCGACCAGCACGATGATGATCATCCGGGGACTGGTAAGCACCGGCCCCAGCCTCCGGACGACGGTCTCGACGATGCCGGACCGGGCGACGGCAGCGCTGATGATCAACGCCGAGGCCACGATGATGATGATATCGTCGCTGAAACCTGAGAAGGCTTCGTCTGCCGGGACGATGCCGACCATGACCGACACGAACAGCGTCAGCATGGCGATAAGGTCGTAGCGGATGCGACCCCAGATGAAGAGCGCCATCATCCCGATGATGACGGCGAAAGCGAGCCCCTGCTGGACTGTCATGGAGGAGTGAGGCCAGCCTTTACGCGGGTTCGCGCGAGGGCATCGGGTCGGCCCCCTCGGTCGCGGATGTGGGCGCTTCGGCCGGTTCAGCCGCCTTGCGGATCCGGTGCGGCTCCGCGATGTCGCGCAGCGTCTCTTTGATCTGCTCCGGACTGTCGACGGCCTTGGCAAGGTCGCTCAAGGTAACGATGCCGACCGGCCGGCGGTTCTCGTCGAAGACGGGCATGCGGCGGATTTGCCGTTCCCGCATCTCGTTGAGCACCGATTCCACGATGTCGTCTGCGGCACACGAATAAACGGTTGCCGACATCACATCGCGGACCGCGACTTCGGCGGGATTCTTTCCGTCCACCACGAGCCGCAGGATAATATCGCGGTCGGTCAGGATGCCCGCGATTTCGTCGGCGGTGCCGATCACGACGGCGCCGACGTCAAGCTCCGCCATCTGCGTGGCGGCTTCCTGGACAGTTGCGTCCGGATCGACGGGATCCAGGCCGCGGCTCATGACCTCGGCAACTTTCATGCGCGCCCCTCGGGCTCCGCTGCGGGCCCTTGTGAGTCAAACGCCGGTTAACACAGCCCCGTTCCCACGTTCACGCACGGTTAGGCCGTCAGAAGATCCTCCAGGTCGAGCCGGCGGGTGACCATGGCAAGCGACCCGCTGCCGTCCAGCGGCCATTCTTCCTTTGCCCGGTCCCAGTACAGCTCGACCCCGTTGCCGTCGGGGTCGCGCAGGTAAAGCGCCTCGCTGACCCCGTGGTCGCTTGCTCCGTCGAGGGCAATGCCGGCCTTCATCAGCCGGCGCAGCGCATCGGCGAGCGAGGCGCGGTCGGGATAGAGCACGGCAAGGTGGAACAGGCCTGTCGTGCCCGGGGCAGGCGGCGATCCGCCTTTGCTTTCCCAGGTGTTGAGGCCGATATGGTGATGGTAGCCGCCGGCCGAAACGAAGGCGGCATCCGTGCCGTATCGCTGCGTCAGCTGAAAACCGAGCACGCCGCAATAGAAGCCCAGCGCCCGCTCGATACCTGCGACCTTCAGGTGGACATGGCCGATGCACGTCCCTTCGTGGATGGGGGTCTGCAGGGACGTCGCCTCGATGCGGTCGCGTGCGGATTGGGACATGAGCGACATCTAACGCCTGTCGCAGCCCACCCGCCATCAAAAAAACGGCCCGGAGCCGAAGGCGTCCGGGCCGTCAGCAAGCCGAAGCCTGGCTTACATGCTCTGATCCATCTTCTGCACCATGTCATAGTGCATCTGGAGAACCGGCAGCTGCTGCGCGGCGAAGGCCTTCAGGGTCTCATTGTCGCCGTTCTCGGCATAGCTGCTGAATAAGGCGACTGACTGCTGGTGAGCCATGACCTGCGCATCGATGTACGCCGCGTCGAAGTTCTCGCCGGACGCGTCTTCGAGCTTGTCCAGCATGGCCTGATGCTGCTCGTCGAGCGACTCGGGAGCCGTCATCTCGCCGCCGTTGCCCTCAACCGTCTGCATCAGCTTCTCGGTGTTGGCGGTGTGGTCGGTGATCATCTGCTGGGCGAACGCCTTCACGTCGTCGCTCTGTGCATTCTCGACGGCCAGTTCGCTCGATTCGATCTCGAACCGGTCGCCCATCGCCGCCATCATGATGAACTGTTCGGCGGAGGTGACCTGCATCGTCTGCATCGCCTCGGCGTTCTGGTTGTCGTCCTGGGCGATTGCGATGCCGGCCGGGCTCAACAACGCGAAGGCAGCGGTTGCGAAAAGGATGTGACGTTTCATTGCTGTATACTCCGGGAGAGGAAATGACGTGGAGGTGAGGGCCAGACGATACCTGGCCATATCCCGGGGTGTGAACGGACCGGACGTCGACCGGTTCCGTAGTCTTGATTGCGCCCGACACTTCTGAACAACTTGTGATCAGGCCCAATAGTAGTGTCGGATGGCCGACTTAAGCTCCATCTATTTCGGCTTGTCTTCCAATCTGACGGTTGAGCCGGTCGCTGACCGCGATGCGTGCTGCTTCGAGGGTGCGTCGGCATTGGAGGTCAATGCGTCGCGGAACTGCCCTGTGGCGCGCCTTACTGGTATGCTATGAAGGCGAGATCAGTTTCATCCCAGGAAACGCCAGCCCGAATGAGCAGCAGCGTCAATCCCGCCGAAGTGCAGAAATACGAGCACCCTGGCGGTCGCCGCGGTCGCGCCCGTCCGGTCCCGAAAGGGCGGCAGGTCGAGCCGCGCGCCAAGGAAGACGTGCAGGCGCTGCTTGGAGACCGGCCACGCTTTCGCGATCTGCTGATCGAGCACCTGCACCTCATCCAGGACCACTACGGCCAGATCTCGGCCGCCCATCTTGCGGCGCTTGCCGACGAGATGCGGCTGCCGTTCGCCGAGGTTTTCGAAGTCGCCACCTTCTATGCGCATTTCGACGTGGTGAAGGAAGGCGAGGCACCGGTCCCGCCGCTGACCGTCAGAGTCTGCGATAGCCTGACCTGTGCGATGTGCGGCTCTGAGGATCTCCTGGCTGAGCTGAAGAGCGTCGTGGGCGCGGAGGTGCGCGTCGTCCGCGCGCCCTGCGTCGGCCTCTGCGACCAGGCGCCGGCCGTCGAGGTCGGTCACAACTTCCTCCACCGCGCCACTACCGCCGCCGTTCTGAACGCGGTGGCGCGCCACGACACGCACGCCCACCTGCCGGACTACGTCACATACGAGGCCTACGTGGCGGAGGCCGGCTACAAACTGCTCGACCAGGTCCGGTCCGGCGCCGTTTCTGTCGACCAGGTGCTTCAGGTCCTCGACGACGCCGGCCTGCGCGGCCTTGGCGGCGCAGGCTTTCCGGCCGGCCGCAAGTGGCGTGCCGTGCGCGGCGAGCCCGGACCGCGGCTGATGGCGGTCAATGCCGACGAGGGCGAGCCGGGGACCTTCAAGGACCGGCACTACCTCTACACCGACCCGCACCGGTTCCTGGAAGGCATGCTGATCGGCGCGCACGTGGTGGAAGCGACCGACATCTACATCTACCTGCGCGACGAATATCCGATTGCCCGGGAAATTCTGACCCGTGAGCTGGCTAAGCTCCCGCATACCTCTCCGCACATCCATCTGCGGCGGGGGGCCGGGGCCTATATCTGCGGCGAGGAATCGGCGCTGCTGGAGTCCATCGAAGGCAAGCGCGGCTATCCGCGCCACAAGCCGCCGTACCCCTTCCAGGTGGGCCTGTTCGGACGGCCGACGCTGATCAACAACGTCGAAACGCTGTTCTGGGTCCGCGATCTCCTGGAGAAGGGCGCCGATTGGTGGAAGGGCTTCGGCCGCAATGGCCGGGTCGGCCTGCGCAGCTACTCGGTCTCCGGCCGGGTCAGGGAGCCCGGCGTCAAGCTGGCGCCGGCCGGCATCACCGTGCGCGAGCTGATCGACGAGTTCTGCGGCGGCATGGCCGACGGGCACAGCTTCACCGCATATCTGCCCGGCGGCGCCTCCGGCGGCATCCTGCCGGCCTCCATGGACGACATCCCGCTCGACTTCGGGACGCTGGAGAAATACGGCTGCTTCATCGGCTCGGCGGCGGTCATTGTGCTCTCTGACCAGGATGACCTGAAGGCGGCGGCGCTCAACCTGATGCGCTTCTTCCAGGATGAAAGCTGCGGCCAGTGCACGCCCTGCCGCATCGGCACGCAGAAGGCGGCGGTGCTGATGCAACGCCCGATCTGGAACCAGGCGCTGCTCGGCGAGCTTTCCGATGCGATGCGCGACGCCTCCATCTGCGGCCTTGGACAGGCGGCCTCTAACCCGCTTACCTGCGTGATGCGGTATTTTCCTGAACTGTTTTCCGGCTCGCCCGCAAGCGCGCCGAGCCTGGAGAGCGCTAGGCCATGAGCAACGAGTCGAACGGCGATCGCCTGAACGGTTCGCAATCCGGCGTCCGGCCCAGCCCCGTCGGTGGCGAGTATTCGGCTCCCGCAAAGAGCGGCGAAGCTGTCAGCACACGCTCGTCCGGGCACACGGCGATCGAGTCGCCGGTCTCCGATGCGCCGGGTGTGGTTTTCGAACTGGATGGCGAGCAGGTCCAGGCGCGCCACGGCGAAACCATCTGGCAGGTGGCCAAGCGGCTGGGGACGGATATTCCGCACCTCTGCTACCAGCCGGAACCGGGCTACCGGCCGGACGGCAATTGCCGGGCGTGCATGGTCGAGATCGAAGGCGAGCGGGTGCTGGCCGCCTCGTGCATGCGCAAGCCGGCGGTGGGCATGAAAGTGAAGTCGGCGAGCGAGCGTGCCTACAAGGCGCAGAAGATGGTGATGGAGTTGCTGGTCGCCGACCAGCCAGCGCGCGCGACCTCGCACGACCCTGCTTCAAAGTTCTGGAGCTGGTCCGAAAAGACCGGCGTCACCGAGAGCCGGTTCCCGGCCGCGGAGCGCTGGGGGATTGACGACAGCCATCCGGCCATGCGCGTCAACTTGGACGCATGCATCCAATGCGGGCTGTGCGTTCGCGCCTGCCGCGAGGTGCAGGTCAACGACGTGATCGGCATGGCCTTCCGCAATGCCGGCGCCAAGCCGGTTTTCGACTTCGACGACCCCATGGGCGAGTCGACCTGCGTCTCCTGCGGCGAATGTGTGCAGGCCTGCCCGACGGGCGCGCTGATGCCGGCCGCCTATCTGAACGACGCTCAGGTCCGGACCGTCTACCCCGAGCGCAAGGTCGACTCGCTGTGCCCCTATTGCGGGGTTGGCTGCCAAGTCACCTATAACGTGGTGGACGAGAAGATCGTCTATGCCGAAGGCAAGGACGGGCCGGCCAACAAGAAGCGGCTCTGCGTCAAGGGCCGCTTCGGCTTCGACTACATCCACCATCCGCACCGGCTGACTGTGCCGCTCGTTCGGCTGCCGGGCACGCCGAAGCACGCGCAGGACCAGGTCGATCCGGCCAATCCGTGGACGCATTTCCGCGAGGCGAGTTGGGAGGAGGCGCTGGACCTCGCCGCCGGCGGGCTGAAGCGCATCCGTGACGAGAACGGGCCGAGGTCACTCGCCGGCTTCGGCTCGGCCAAGGGCTCCAACGAGGAGGCCTACCTTTTCCAGAAGCTGGTGCGGACCGGCTTCGGCTCCAACAACGTCGACCATTGCACGCGCCTTTGCCACGCGTCCTCGGTGGCGGCCCTTATGGAGGGACTAAACTCAGGCGCCGTAAGTGCGCCTTTCTCCGCGGCGCTGGACGCGGAAGTCATCATCGTGATCGGCGCTAATCCGACAGTGAATCACCCGGTGGCCGCCACCTTCATCAAGAACGCGGTGAAGGAGAAGGGCGCCAAGCTGATCGTCATGGACCCTCGCCACCAGCACTTGACGCGGCTGGCGCACACACACCTGGCGTTCAAGCCAGGCTCCGACGTGGCCATGCTTAACGCGATGCTCCACACCATCATCGAAGAGGGGCTGACCGATCAGCAGTATGTCGCCGGTTACACCGAGGGATTCGAGGAGCTGAAGGAGAAGATCAAAGGGTTCCCGCCGGAGAAAATGGAAGCCGTTTGCGGCATTCCCGCGGAAACCTTGCGTGAAGTGGCGCGCATGTATGCGAAGTCGCGCGCGTCGCTCATCTTCTGGGGGATGGGCATTTCGCAGCACATCCACGGGACGGAGAACGCGCGGGCGCTGATCTCGCTGGCGCTGACCACCGGCCAGATCGGCCGTCCTGGTTCTGGGCTGCACCCGCTGCGCGGCCAGAACAACGTGCAGGGCGCCTCGGACGCCGGGCTGATCCCGATGCTCTACCCGGACTACCAGGGGGTGGAGCGGGCCAATGTCCGCGAAGCGTTCGAGAAGTTCTGGGGCCAGAAGCTCGATCCCAAGCGCGGCCTCACGGTCGTGGAGATCATGGACGCCATCCATGCCGGCGACATCCGCGGCATGTACATCGAGGGCGAGAACCCGGCCATGTCGGATCCGGACCTGAATCATGCCCGCGAGGCGCTCGCCAAGCTCGAGCACCTGGTCGTGCAGGACCTGTTCCTGACCGAGACGGCGTTCCATGCCGACGTCGTGCTTCCGGCCTCCGCCTTCGCCGAGAAGGCCGGCACGTTCACCAACACCGACCGGCGGGTGCAGATGGCGCGGCCGGTGATCCGTCCGCCGGGCGATGCGCGCCAGGACTGGTGGATCATCCAGGAGGTTGCGCGCCGGATCGGCCTCGACTGGGCCTATTCGGGTCCGGCCGACGTGTTCCACGAGATGGCGCAGGTCATGCCGTCGCTGAACAATATCACTTGGGAGCGGCTGGAGCGGGAAGGGGCGGTGACCTATCCGGTCGACGCGCCCGACAAGCCGGGCAACGAGATCATCTTCTGGGCGGGCTACCCGACCGAAACCGGCCGCGGCAAGATGGTTCCCGCCAAGCTGGTGCCGCCTGACGAGATTCCCGACGCGGAATACCCGATGGTGTTGTCGACCGGCAGGGTGCTGGAACATTGGCACACCGGGTCGATGACCCGCCGCTCCGGCGTGCTCGACGCGCTGGAGCCGGAGGCGGTTGCCCTCATGTCGCCGCGGGCCATGGGCCGCATGGGCCTGCAGCCGGGCGAGTTCATCCGGCTGGAAACCCGCCGTGGGGCGGTGGAGGTGAAGCTGCGCTCCGACCGTGACGTGCCGGAGACGATGGTCTTCATGCCGTTCTGCTACGCCGAGGCGGCGGCAAACCTGCTCACCAACCCGGCGCTCGACCCCTTCGGAAAAATCCCCGAGTACAAGTTTTGCGCTGTTCGCGTGCGGCCGGTCGAGGCCCGCCTGGACGCGGCGGAATAAGCGCCGGCGCTTGAGCAGTCCGACCGGAGCGCAAGCGCAATGACGCTGCTTCCGCAGCATAGGCTTGGAGCCCTGGACCGCTTCGGGTTGGTCCTGACTTTATGCATGGCGGCGCAATTACGCTTCGGCGCGACACGACTTTGATCGCCAGCCCTGCGGCCCGGCAGAGTGCGACAACCACAGGCCGACGGTGGACTTGCACGTATCAACGGCGCTGATGTCTTTTAATAAGCCGATGTGTATCTAATAGATAGTAACCAAATACGCATTGCTTGCTGAACCCACCAAGGGTATCCTTTGTTTCAGCTCTGACGCGCGCTCAGCCGTTTACTGAGCGTTTACCGCGCCTCCTACCGATATTTTTATATGTCGGTCGTAAAAGGCACCCAAACGCACAACCTTGGGTGTCTAGATGGCCGACGTAAACGGGACCGAGAGCAGCGATACTCTGGTCGGAACCACAGCTAACGACAGGATCTTTGGCCGCGGCGGAAACGACACTCTGTCAGGCGGTCTCGGCAATGACTTTCTCTCAGGAGGTACCGGCTCTGACCTCATGAACGGCGGCGGCGGCAACGACAGCTACATCGTCGATGCGCTCGGTGACCAGGTGAATGAACAGGTCAACGGCCTGGATCAGGGCGGCATAGACTCGGTCAGTAGCTCAGTCTCGTTTACGCTGGGCAGCTTCCTGGAGAATCTGACACTGACCGGAACGGCGGCCCGCGGAACCGGCAACGATCTCGCCAACACGATCACGGGCACCACCGGCGCCAACATCCTCTCGGGAATGGCGGGCGACGACACGATCTCGGGCGGCGCGGGCAATGACACGATGTCCGGAGGGATCGGCAACGACACGCTTTCAGGAGGAACCGGCGCCGATTCGATGAACGGCGGCGCCGGCAACGACTCGTACGTGGTAGATGCCGCTGGCGACCAGGCCACTGAGACCGTGAACGGGGTCGACCAAGGCGGTGCGGATCGCGTCAGCAGCTCCATTTCCTTCACCTTGGGCGCCTTCATCGAGGACCTCACGCTCACTGGTGCCGGTGCCATTGATGGCACGGGAAATACCCTGGCGAACCAGATCGCCGGAAACTCCGGGGTAAACAAGCTTCAGGGCATGGATGGAAACGACCTGCTCTTTGGTGGCTCGGGGAACGATACGCTTGAAGGCGGCGCCGGCAACGACTCGCTTGCAGGCGGCATCGGCGCGGACGCGATGAGCGGCGGTGCCGGTGATGATACCTATACCGTTGATGCTGTCGGCGACACCGTCGACGAGTTGCTGAACGGGGTGGACCAGGGCGGCACCGACCGGGTGAACAGCTATGTGACGTTTCATCTGGGCGCATCACTGGAAAACCTGACACTCATGGGCGCCGGAGCCGTGAACGGGACCGGCAATATCCTCGCCAACGAGATTTCCGGCAACAGCAATGGCAACATCCTGCTCGGCGATGCCGGCAACGACAAGCTTTCGGGCGCGGGCGGCAATGACACGCTGACCGGTGGCATCGGAGCCGATGTGATGAGCGGCGGAGCCGGCAACGACATCTACAACGTCGACAGTGTTGGGGACACGGCCAGCGAGCTGCTCAACGGGGTGGACCAGGGCGGCACCGACCTGGTGAACAGCTCTGTGACGTTTGAGCTGGGAGCCGGGATCGAGAACCTGATGCTCACTGGGTCGGCCGTTGCTGGCACCGGCAATGCGGCAGCCAACCAGATCACCGGCAATGCGGCTAACAACAGCCTCTCGGGGGCGGCCGGCAACGACACGTTGAGGGGCAAAGCAGGACAGGACACACTGGACGGCGGAGCCGGTGCCGACCTCATGTACGGCGGCGGCGATGACGATTCCTATGTGGTTGACAGCTCGGCCGATAAAGCCTTGGAGGACATCAACGGCGTTGACCAGGGCGGTACCGATTCGGTCACCAGCTCGGTCAGCTTCACGCTCGGCGCGTTCGTCGAAAACCTTACCCTGTCGGGCTTGGCCGCGATCAATGGGACAGGCAATGCACTAGCCAACACCATTGTGGGCAATGCTGCTGCCAACGTGCTCTCCGGCGGTGCTGGCAACGACACGATGCAGGGCGGGGATGGCAACGACACCTATGTGGTCGATGCGGCGCTAGACGTCGTAGAAGAGATCGTCGGTGGCGTGGATCAGGGCGGTATCGACCGCGTGAACAGCTCCATCTCTTACGCGCTCGGCGGTGCCCTCGAGAACCTCACGCTAATCGGTACGGCGCTGAACGGCACAGGAAACGCCCTCGCCAACGACATCGTCGGCAACGCATCGGCCAATATTCTTCTTGGCGGCGATGCTAACGACACGCTTTCCGGCGGCCGCGGCAATGACACGTTGAACGGTCAGGTCGGCGCGGACCAAATGGCCGGCGGCCGGGACAACGACATCTATGTTGTCGACAATGTTGGGGACGTGACCACCGAGGTCGTCAACAATGTTGATACGGGTGGCGTGGACAGGGTCGAGAGTTCCGTGACCTTTGCCTTGGCGGCGGGGATCGAGCATCTCAAACTGACCGGAACGGCAGCGATCAACGGAACCGGGAACAACATCGGCAACGAGATCACCGGCAACGATGCAGCGAACACGCTCGCGGGCGGCGCGGGCAGCGATAACCTGTCGGGCGGCGTGGGTAACGACGTCCTGAACGGCGACGAGGACGGCGACGTTCTGGCCGGCGGCGACGGCAACGACACCCTGAGGGGTGGCGTGGGCAGCGATGCCATGGCCGGAGGCGCGGGGGACGACACCTATTTTGTCGACGTCGTTGGAGACCAGGTCAGCGAAAAGGTGGGCCTGGTGGACCAAGGGGGAGTGGACACGGTCAGCAGCACCATAAGTTACGAGCTCCAGGATTTTGTGGAGAAGCTGATCCTGACAGACGCCGCACTGAATGGCACAGGCAACGGCCTGAATAACGAGATCACCGGCAACGACCTCGCCAACACCCTCCTGGGACGTGGTGGTAACGACACGCTCTTAGGCGGACTCGGCAAGGACAAGCTTGATGGCGAGGCCGGCGTCGATACGATGAAGGGCGGCGGGGGAGACGACTCGTATTTCGTCGACATCTCGACCGACAAGGTGATCGAGGATGAGGCAGGCTTCGACCAGGGTGGCACGGACAGCGTGACCAGCTCCGCGTCCTTCGCGCTTGGGCTGTTTGTCGAAAACCTTACTTTGACAGGAGCACTTGCTCTCAACGGCACGGGCAATGCCACCGCGAATGCGATCACCGGCAATGCCGGCAACAACACGCTGTCTGGGGTTGCCGGCAACGACACACTAGTCGGCGGGTCCGGCGATGACCTCCTGAATGGCGGCGCCGATGCCGACCGGATGGAAGGCGGCGCCAACAATGATACCTATGAGGTCGACAACATCGGCGACAACGTCGTCGAGACCATGCAGGGCGGGACGATGGATCTGGTCAACAGTTCAATCGACTATGTCCTGGGCAGCTATGTCGAGAACCTGACACTCACCGGGTCTGCGCTGAATGGAACGGGCAACGGCGTGGCCAACAAGATCACCGGCAACTCGGCGAATAACACCCTCACGGGGAATGGAGGCGACGACGAGCTTTCAGGCGGCGCCGGCCAGGACATGATGATCGGCGGCGATGGCAGCGACACGTATATCGTGGACGACGTCAACGACCAGGCAAGCGAAACCAAGAGCACCAGCATCGGCGGCAACGACGACCAGGTGAACAGCTCAGTCACGTTCACAATCGGCGCCAATATCGAGCACCTGCTTCTGACCGGCGCCCTGGCGATCAACGGGACCGGGAATGGCCTGGACAACGACCTCACCGGGAACTCGGGGATCAATACCCTGTATGGGCTCGTTGGGGATGATCGCCTCAACGGTGGCCTTGGCGCCGACCTGATGCATGGTGGGGCTGGCGATGACACCTATGTCGTCAATACCGGCGCGGATCAGGTTATCGAGCAGGCTGCGGGCACTGGCGTTGATGAGGGTGGCTCGGACACAGTCGAGAGCTTCGTCACCTACACTCTCGGCGCGTTCGTTGAGGACCTGACCCTGATGGGAGTGGCAGCGATCAGCGGAACCGGCAATGCGCTTGTGAACGCCATCCAGGGAAACAGCGGCAACAATACGCTGAATGGTATGGCGGGCAACGACACGCTACGAGGCGGTGCAGGCGTCGATATTTTAAATGGTGGCGCCGACGCCGACTTCCTGGACGGTGAAGCCGGCGCCGACCAGATGCTCGGCGGTTTGGGGAACGACGATTACCAAGTCGACGATGTCAACGACACGGTGATCGAAGACGGCAGTGACCAAGGCGGAAGCGATGAGGTGGAAAGCACCGTATCGTTCACTCTCGGGAACTTCGTTGAGGACCTGACACTCGAGGGTGACCAGGCGATCGATGGAACGGGCAACGGGCTCGGCAACAGCATCGACGGAAATTCGGGCGCCAATACGCTTACCGGCAACGCCGGAGCGGACATCCTGTTTGGGTTCTTCGGAAATGACACGCTGCTTGGCGGGGCCGATAACGACAGGCTAAACGGCGGCGGCGATGCCGATATTATGCGGGGCGGCGCAGGGGACGATACCTACATCGTCGACAACGCGAGCGACCAAGCATTCGAATTCGAGAACTTGGTCGATCAAGGCGGCGTAGACACGGTCGAAAGTTCTGTCTCCTTCACCTTGGCTGACGGTATCGAGGATCTGCTGCTGACCACCGGTGCCACCAATGGGACCGGCAATGGCCTCGCCAACGTCATAAACGGAAACGGCTCCGACAATTACCTGTCGGGTATGGGCGGTGCCGACGAACTCTTCGGTAAGGGGGGCAATGACACACTGAGAGGCGGCGACGGCGTGGACATACTGGTCGGCGGAAGCGGGGCCGACCGGTTCGTTGTTGCCGGACCGACCAGCAGCGGCAGTCAGGACAGAATCGCCGACTTCTCGGACGAAGACTTCGTGGGTGTTCTCAACGGCGAATACAATATCGGAGCCGGGCCGATCCGCTTCATCGCCAATGAGACCGGGACTGCCACCGCTGTCGGCACCAGCCAGTTCGTGTTTGACACCGATGATTTCACACTGACTTGGGACTCGAATGGTACGGCGTCGGGCGGGGTGGTGCAGCTTGCAGTCTTCGAAACCGCAGTCGTGCTAAGCGCAGCGGATTTCATCATCCTGTAATCTGAAGCACGATCTGATCAGAAAGAACGCCGGTTCCCCGGGAGCCGGCGTTCTTTCGTACGGGCTTAAGCCAGACCTACGTCGGTGACGCAGGGTGAGTTGGTCGGCCTCCTTCGGCTAAATCGACAGCAGCCGCGACGAGATGGGCACGACGGAGGGCAGCACCAGCGAAGCGGCGGCGGCCAGCGCCCCGGAGCGGACAAGTTCGGCCGCCGCGGGCAGGTCTGCGGCGGGCATCCCGTTGTCGCCGCCGGAATGAGGGACGGATTGGCGCAACAGGTCGCGGATCGCCGTGAGGGCGGTTCCGGCTCGGTGTGGCTCTGCTCCGCCCGCTTCTGCTGCCTCCGAAGCTCCAGCCCGAGTAAGGCGACCATTCTCCGCCTTCAGCGCCCGGGCCGCGGCCAGGAGTTCGATGGCGATGATCAGCGCGGTAGTGCCAGCCATGGGCAGCAACCGCCTCGTGTTCGGCGCGCCTACGTAGCCAGCCGCGTGCTCGGCGTCGTCGCCGTCCAGCCAGCAGGCGCGCTCGGCATTCTCCGCAATGAATGAGGTTACCATGGGCTGCCAGGGAGAACCGTTCCCTGTCGCCGTCGCGCAATGCTCGCCCAGTTGAGCGATCCGTGGCTCCGCCAGACTACCAACCTCACGCAGCGCAAAGGCGATCAGATCGGCGGCAAATGCGATGGAGGAGGCATCCTCCATCCCGGTGACGATCTCATCAGCTTGCCAGAAGACGAGCCGGTCTTCCGAGACAGCGTTTGCGGCGAGCTGCAGTGTTGCCCCGGCCTGGCGCAAAAGATCCAGGCATGCGCCCATCTTGCCGAGGATGCGCCCTATTGCACTGGCTTCGGGACTGATCTGGGAGCTCCGCGGCCTTGCCGGATCCAGGACCAGTCCCTGCAGCGCCGCGGCAACTTCCTGCTCTCCGGGAAACTTGTGTAGCCGGTAAACACGCGGATGGTGAAAATCGCTCGTCAGCCCAAGCGCGACGATGGTCAACGCCGAGGAGATAAGCGCCGACTGGAAGACCCGCTCAGCTTCAAACAAGCCGCTCAGGGCGACAGCGGCCGAGACCTGGGTGCCGGACACGAGGGCGGCTCGCTCGTCGGGCGAAAGTTCGAACCGAGGTTCACCGGGTCCATCGCTGCCTGGGTTGAGCAGGTCCGCCACGGCGGTCAGCACGGCGCGATCGGTCCCACTCGGAACCCGGATCGCCGGCCCGCCTGGGCCGACAAGGAAGTTGGCCATCCGCTGCAGCAATTCCCAGCGCACGCCCGCATAACCCTGGGCGAGGGTGGCGAGCTTCAGCGCAACGACAAGCCGGACAATTCCGGCTTGGAGGACTTCGCCGTTGTCATTGGCGGGAGACGGTTCGGCAGGGGAGCGTGCCTCTGCGCTCCCATCGCCGTCATTTCGAGCAGACCGGAACTTCTGAAGCGCGTTCGTGCCAGCCTCTACATCGGCCCGCGCGACAGGATCCAACTGGATGGGAGCGCCGCGATAGATCAGGCGCAGGTCAGCCAGCGAGATCCGCCCGGGACGGAGCAAAACAGTTCCGGTCACGTGAGCCGCCGGATCGTTGTCCGCGCGCGCCGTGGCCAGTGGCCAGCCGCGAGAGCGAAACCCGGTAGTCGAGTGAGCAACGCAAACACTCCCGCTCAGTCCGCCGAAGCCAGACTACCAACGTCGCCACACCGCCCGCCACCGCAGCGTTAAAATACCGTAAAGCCCGCCGATCCAGGTCCCGGGGACGCCGGGGACGGCTACTTCGCCAGGGCGCGTTGCAGCTGCCCCTTATCCATCTTGGATCGGCCCGGGATCTCGCGCTTTTTTGCCTCGGCGTAGAGATCCGACTTGCTGCGTTCGGCGCCGCCGGTGTTCTTGCGTATGCCCTTGCTGCCCTTTCCCTCGGCTCCGTCCCGGGCGGTCTCGCCCTTTCGCTCCTTGGCCTTCGTCTTGCGCAGGTTCTGCTTGTTCTTCTGCGGACTCTCCTGATTGGACGCGCCCGCTTCGTGAAGCGCGATTGCAATCGCCTGCTTGGGATTCTTCACCTTGGGGCCATTGCCCCGGATCTTTAGCTCGCCATGCTTGAACTCGTGCATGACGCGCTCAACTGTCTCTTTCTGCGCTTTCGATTGCTTGGCCATCGATCAGCCTTTCTGCTGCAACGGCTGTAAAACGGCGGCCGGCAAACTTGGTTCGCAAGTCGTCTCATTGAAGTTCTCGTTCAACTCACGGCGCAGGTCTTCCTCGCGCCCCATGTAGCGCGGGGAAAAATGAAAGGGGGTCAGCCGCCTCACGCCGGCTCTTCGAGCGATCCTGCCCGCCTCGGCGGCGGTCAGGTGGCGGTGCTTTTCGGCGAGGTGGCGGTCGGACTCGAGGAAGACGGATTCTATGAACAGGTGATCGGCGCCGCGGGCAAGCGCCTCGATCCGCTGGATATTACCAGAGGTGGCCGCCGCATCCGTGACATATGCGACGCGCTGTCCCGGTGCCGTTCGGAATGCGCGCTCGCGCAATTCCCCGAGCGGCATGGTTCCCCCCGGGACGCCGACTTGAAATTGATCGGGCTCGCCTCGGCGGAGCGCGCGCTTTGCCTCATTCAGCCAGGGACCGACCGGAAGCCCGAGTCGGTCCAAGCCGGCTTTCCAGACGTTCACTCGTCGGGTCTCCTGCAAGGCGAACGCAAGGCAGGGGGTTCCGTGGTCCAGCACGGTCACCTCAACGCAGAATTCTTCCTCCTCCACCAGGACGCCGGGGACAGATTGCGGGACGGCGATGTCCTGCCGCGTGAAGCGGGACCGCGCCCGGAACTCCGCCGCGCGGACGATCCCAGCTTCGCAGAACTCCGAGACAAGGATGCCGAAATCCGGCGAGTTCAGGTCCAGGAGGTTCCAGGTGTAGCCGTTCAGCTTGCCTTCCACCCGATCGCAGAACCCTGCCGGACCAAACAAGCGCAGCGGCTCGCGGCGATGCATGCACAGGCGCAGAAGCGCATCGAAGCCGGAAAAGTGGTCGAGGTGCGTGTGGGACACGAAAGCATGGCTCACCCGCAGCATTTCCCGGCCGGAAAGCGGCGTAATGTCGCCAAGATCAAAGAGGATGGCGCGACGGCCGAAGCGGAAATCCACGAACACCGCGGGATCCTCGAAGGGACCGTTGACCAGGCGCGGCTGAACGAGCCAGCTCATGGCAGTCGGCGAACGGGTTTCGGCATCTTTGCAAAACCCGAAACGGGCGCCCCCGGTTCAGTTCGCCGGACTCAGAGTATTTGCGCCGCGTAGCGCACCCACATCGAGGTCTCCTCGCCGGGGCCGAGCATCCGCAGGCCTGTCCGTTCCGGAGGCGCGGGGATGTTGAACGCGTCGATCATGTGGCTGATCTGCTCGAAGCAGAAATAGGGCACTTCGGGCCCGGGCGCATAAAGGTGGGTCAGCTTGATCGCCGGGTCCGCCTCGATGCTGCACGCATAGCCCTCGCGCGGCCACTCAATGCGCGCCCGCCCGTCCCAGCCGGTGAAGGAGTTGTCGACGAATTCCGGCGGCAGCGGTCGCATCTGGCTCATGTCCCATTCCGGGGGGAGGGGGTCCGGCTCCGCACTGGTGGGGAGAACAGGAGGCTGCACGACCCAGGTGCCGTCCATCCTGGCCTGCAGCGTCACGTCCGACGTGCGCGGAAACCAAGGATGAAGGCCAAAGCCATAGGGCAGGTGTCGCGAGGCGCAGTTGCGGATCGACAGCGTCACCGCGAGCGTCGACCCATCGAGCGCGTAGGTGAGGCGCGACTCGTAATCGAACGGCGCCAGCTTGCTGCTGCGCAGCCGCAGCGTCGCCCGCTGCTCACTGCGGTCCATGACGTCCCATGGGCTCTGCCAGCCGTCCCCGTGCAGCGGAAACTCGTCCTCCGGATCGTTGCGCTCCAGCGGGTAGAACTGGCCGTCTATCGTGATCCCGCCGCCGGAGATGCGGGCGAAGAACGGCACCATGGTAATGCAGGCGAAGCTGCGCGGGCTCTGTGTCTGCTCAGACCAGCGGCGGAAAACGGGGAGGGTCGCGCCTCCTGCCTTCAGGTCGAAGCCCGCCAGGCTGCCGCCGAGCCTCGGGATCACATCGACGATCGCGCCATCGGTTTCCAGTCTGATCCGCTCAGTCATTCGACCCCCTCCGCCAGCCTGCTTGCAAGGGCCGGACCGCTCCCTCTAAAGCATATCGGCGAGGCAAGGACATCGGCCGAGGGCGATCCGAGCCGCGCAATCCGGGGGAAGCATGCGTCTTATCCAATTCACTGAACGGTCCGGGACACGCGCGGTAGGCGCCATTCTGGGCGAAGACGCGCCTCGACTGGTAAGAAGCGCGCAGTCGGTGCGCGACCTGGCCCTTGAGGCGCATCGCGCTGGGCGCTCGCTTGCCGATACGGTGGAGGCGCATGGGCTGGGCGACCCGGTCGACTACGACGCGCTCGTCGCCGAGAAGCGGCTGCTGGTGCCGCTCGACCACCCCGAACCATCGCATATCGTGCTGGCGCTGACCGGGCTTACCCATCTGGGCGGGGCCCAGACCCGCGATTCCATGCACGCAAAGCTGCAGGGCACCGACCTCACCGACTCCATGAAGATGTTCAAGATGGGTCTGGAAGGCGGCAAGCCCGGCGCGGGAAAGGTCGGGGTCCAGCCGGAATGGGCCTACAAGGGCGACGGCACCTGGGTTGTGCCGCCCGAGCACCCGTTGGAACTGCCGGGTTATGCGGAGGACGGCGGCGAGGAAGGCGAGGTCTGCGGGCTTTACGTGATCGGCGACGGCGGCGAGGTGCTGCGGGTGGGCTATGCCATCGCCAACGAATATTCCGACCACGTTATGGAGCGGCGTAACTACCTGTTCCTCGCCCATTCCAAGCTGCGGCAGTCCTCGTTCGGTCCGGAGCTCCTGGTCGGCGACCTGCCGGAGCAGGTGACGGGCACGATCCGCATCATCCGCGACGGTCAGGATCTTTGGCGCGGCGATCTCCTGTCGGGAGAGGCGAACATGTGCCACTCGATCGCCAATCTCGAACAACACCACTTCAAGTATCCGGGTTTTCGCCGCCCGGGCGATGTTCACATCTACTATTTCGGTGCCAGCGGGTTGAGCACGGCGGCGGGGATTTCGGCCAGGCCGGGCGACGTCTTCGAAGTCTCCGCTCCGGCCTTCGGCAGGGCGTTGCGCAATCCGCTCGTTGCGGGACGGCCGGACGAGGCTATATCCGTTACCCAACTCTAAGAAATCTTCAGTCGAGACGAGGCCGTCATGGAAGACCTGCACCGCAACCTGATCGCCGGCGAATGGGTGTCCGGCGACGAGGCCAGCGACAACATCAATCCGGCCAACACCGGAGAAGTGGTGGGGCGCTTCGCGCGTGCCTCGAAGGCGGACACGGAGCGCGCCATTGCGGCGGCCAAGGAGGCGTTCCCCAGCTGGTCGCGCTCCGGCATCCAGCAGCGGCACGATATCCTGCACAAGGCCTCCGACGAGATCCTTGCGCGCAAGGAGGAGTTGGGCCGGTTGCTGGCGCGGGAAGAAGGAAAGACCCTGCCGGAGGCGATCGGCGAGGTGGCGCGCGCCGGGCAGATCTTTGCTTTCTTCGCCGGCGAGGCCCTGCGGCTGTCCGGCGACCTAGTGCCCAGCGTGCGGCCGGGCGTCGAAGTGATGGTGCAGCGCGAGCCGGTCGGCGTCGTCGGCCTGATCACGCCGTGGAACTTTCCGATCGCCATCCCAGCCTGGAAGCTTGCTCCGGCCCTCGTTTATGGCAACACGGTCGTCTTCAAGCCGGCCGATCTCGTGCCGGGCTGCGGCTGGGCCCTGGCCGACATCCTGAATCGCGCCGGCCTGCCGAAGGGCGTGCTGAACCTCGTCATGGGCAAGGGCTCGGTGGTTGGTCAGGCCATCCTGGACAGCCCGGATGTTCATGCCATCTCTTTCACCGGCTCGGTGAATACCGGCAAGCGCGTGGCGGAAGCCTCGATCCAGCACATGCGCCGGTTCCAACTGGAGATGGGCGGAAAGAACCCGCTTGTCGTGCTCGACGACGCCGACCTAAAGACGGCGGTGGAATGCGCCGCGAACGGGGCGTTCTTCTCCACCGGGCAGCGCTGCACGGCGTCGTCCCGCATCATCGTCCAGGATGGCATCCACGACCGCTTCGTTTCAGCCCTGGTCGAGCGCATGCAGGCGCTGAACGTCGGCGATCCCTTGGATGCGAACACCCACATCGGGCCGGTGGTGGACCCCAACCAGCTGAAGCAGGACACCGACTATATCGAGATCGGGCGCGGCGAGGGCGGCAAGCTTGCCTGGGGCGGCGAGCGGATCGAGCGCGGCACGCCAGGCTATTTCCTGCAGCCGGCGCTGTTCACGGAAACGACGAACGCCATGCGGATCAACCAGGAAGAGATTTTCGGTCCCGTAGCGGGGGTGATCCGCGTCAGGAACTACGACGAGGCGCTTGCCGTGGCGAACGACACGCCGTTCGGCTTGTCCGCCGGCATCTGCACGTCGAGCCTGAAATACGCGACGGACTTCCGCCGCAACAGCCAGGCCGGCATGGTGATGGTCAACCTGCCGACCGCGGGTGTGGACTACCACGTGCCGTTCGGCGGACGGAAGGCCTCGTCTTACGGACCGCGCGAGCAGGGGCGCTACGCCATGGAGTTCTATACCACGGTCAAAACGACCTATTCGCTCCCAGTGTGACGGGGCACTCGTGACCGGTCCCGCGGTCCTGATCGGCGTCGACTGGGGCACCAGCCAGTTCCGCGCCTTTCTCCTGGATGAGGGCGGGACAGTTCTCGACCGTCGTGCCGGGCCGCATGGGATCATGACGGTGAAGGACGGCAACTTCGCCGGGGTGCTGCAGGAACAGATCGGTAGCTGGCTGGCGCAGCGGCGCCTGCCGGTCATCATGTCGGGCATGATCGGCAGCCGGCAGGGCTGGATCGAAGCGCCTTATGTCGCTTGCCCGGCCGGCTTGGACGACTTCGCGGCGGGACTTGTGCGTGTACCGTTCGAGGGCGCGGAGCTGTTCCTGGTGCCCGGCGTGGAAAGCCGGGACGTGTCGATGCGCGACGTGATGCGCGGCGAGGAGACCCAGATCTTCGGGGCGCTGGCCAGCACCGGGACGGCGCATGGCCGGTTTGTCCTGCCCGGCACGCATTCCAAGTGGGTGCGGGTCGAAGGCAATCGGATCACCGGGTTTTCTACCTACATGACCGGCGAGATCTTTGCCGCCTGTCGCAACCACACCATCCTCGGCCGGCTGATGGGCGACAGCGAGCCCAGCCCGGCGGCTTTCGCGCGCGGCGTCGCGGACGGGGCGAGGGCAGGGACACCGGGCGCGTTGCTTAACCGCTTGTTCGGGGTAAGGACAGCCGGCTTGTTCGGCGAGATCGCCGGCCCGGAACTCGGTGAGTATCTGAGCGGGCTCCTGATCGGCGCCGAGGTCGCCGATGCCGGGCCCGGTTCGGGCGAGGTTGTCGGCATCGTCGCCTCGGACGAATTGGAAGAGCGCTATAGCCGCGCTTGCGGCGAACTGGGGATACAGACCCAGGTGCTCGATTCCGACCTGGCGCTCGCCGGCCAGCTGGCGATCGCCAGGCAGGCCGGACTGGTCTCGGCGGAAAGGGTCGCTTCATGATTTCGCTCGATGCCGCCATGGCGGATTTGCCGTTGGTCGCCATCCTGCGCGGGGTCCTCCCGGAAGAAGCAGCCGACATCGGCATTGCCCTGGTTGAGGCCGGTTTTCGCATCATCGAGGTGCCGCTGAACTCGCCGGAGCCGTTCCGCTCCATCGAGATCCTGTCCAAGCGGTGCGGTGCCGGAGCGCTGGTCGGGGCAGGCACGGTGATGAGCGCCGGCGCCGTTGGCGACGTAGTGGCGGCGGGAGGCAGCCTTATCGTCATGCCGCACAGTGATCCGGCGGTGATCCGTGCCGCGAAAGCCGCCGGAGCCTGGTGCCTGCCCGGGGTGGCGACGCCGACTGAGGCCTTTGGGGCGCTTGCCGCCGGCGCCGACGCGCTCAAGCTGTTTCCGGGCGAGGCGCTTCCGCCTGCCGTGGTCAAAGCCTGGAAAGCCGTGCTGCCGCATGCCGTCCAGCTGCTGCCTGTCGGTGGCATCGCGCCGGACAGCATGGCGGACTACGTGGCGGCCGGTGCTGCCGGGTTCGGGATCGGCTCGGCCCTCTACAAGCCGGGCGTTACTGCGGCCGAGATCGCCGGCCGTGCGCAGGCCTTTGTGGAGGCCTGGCGTGCGCTCCCGCGCTGAGGTCTGCCCGCAAGCGTTTCGCTGGAGGCGAAATCCAAGCTACGCTCCGAACGCTCGGGAGATCCAAGCGACAGGAGCCACGAATGCCGGACCGCTTCGATGCCGATCGGGAGAACCGCATCGTGGCCGTTGCCGGACGCCTGTCGGCGGAAGCCCGCGACGAGCTGGTCGCCTCCTTTGCCAAGATCCTCTTCGCCCACGCCGCTGGCGAGGATCTGGTCGAATACGACCCGCAGATGCTTGCCGGCATCGCGCGTAGCGCATTCGAGTTCTTTCGCCTTCGTGCCGAGCCAATCGAGGTCAGGATAGGCGATCTGCCCGGTCCCGACCTGAAGGGCCGATTTCATACCTTCATCGAGCTGCTCACGGGCGACCGGCGGTTCATCTTCGATTCGGTTCTCGGCGAGTTGCAGGCCTCCGGCCATTCGGTTCGCCTCGTCGTCCACCCGATCCTCGACGTCCAGCGCGACGGGGCGGGGGCGGTGAAAAGCTTTGCAGCTGCCAAGGCCGGCGCTGCCGATCATCGCTCCCCGGAGAGCTTCGTCCACGTCCATGTGCCCCTTATCCGAGACGATTCCGAGAAGGCGGCGCTGGCTGGCAGGCTGAAGTTGCTCCTCGAGGAGGTTCGCCAGGTCAACGAGGACTGGAAGCCGATGCGAGCGAGGCTCCGCAGCGCCGTCGACGATTTCCGACAGGATCATCCCGCCCTCGGCGGGGACGAGGTGGACGAAACCAGCGCGTTGCTGACGTGGCTGGAGGACGACAACTTCGTCTTCCTCGGGATGAGGGCCTTCTCATATCGAGGGCTGGACGACGCTTCGCTCGAGGGGGCAAGGGGCGACGGCTTGGGATTGCTGCGTGATCCCGACGTCAAGATGCTGCGGCGCGGCTCCGATCTCGCGTCCGTCAGCCCAGAGATCCGCACGTTCCTGAATTCGCCAGAACCGCTGATGGTCACCAAGGCCAACGTGAAGTCGCGGGTGCACCGGCGCGACTACATGGACTACATCGCCCTGAAGCGCTTCGAGGAGGGCAGGGTTGCCGGCGAACTGCGCATCCTGGGCCTGTTCAGTTCGGCCGCGCTCACCCGATCGGTCCGCAGCATCCCGCTGATCCGCCGGAAGGTCGACAGCATCCTGGCGCGCGCCGGATTCGGCCCGCTCAGCCACTCCGGCAAGGCCCTTCTAAACATCCTGGAGCATTATCCGCGCACTGAGCTGTTCCAGGCCGACGAGGACGCGCTTTATCAGGCCGCGATTGCCGTGCTGCGGCTGGAGGAGCGGCCGCGCGTGCGCGCGCTGGCCCGCCGCGACCGCTTCGATCGCTTCGTGTCAGTTCTCGTCTTTGTGCCCCGCGAGCGTTATTCGTCCCAACTGCGGGAACGCATCGGATTGTCGATTGCGGACATGTATGGGGGCCATGTGTCGGCCTTCTTCCCGGACTTCTCGCTCACCCACCTCACTCGGGTGCAGTTCATCATCGGACTCGACCCGGGCAAACGGGCAGATCCGGCACAGGGCGATGTCGAGGCGCGCATCCGCGCCATCCTCCGGACCTTCGATGAAGACCTGGCGGAAGCCGTCGATGCCACCTACCCGGCGGATACGGCGGCGGCGTTGCTGCGAGCCTACCGCGGCGCGTTTGGGTCCGACTACCGCGCGGCGTTTTCAGCCTCCGATGCGGTAGCCGACATCCAGATAGCCGAGCGGCTCGGACCCGACGAGGTGGAGGCCACGTTCCGCCGCGGCGCGGGCGTGGAAGATGACGCGGTGGAACTCCGTTTCCACCGCCTCGGCAAACCGATCCCGCTGTCGCGGCGTGTGCCGCTCCTGGAGAACATGGGCTTCTCCGTCGTGGACGAACGGACCTACCAGATCCCGCGGCTTGGCGGCCCGGCATTGTTCATCCACGACATGTATCTATCCCTAGGTGACGCCTATCCGCTTGAGCCGGCGACAGCGGAGCGCTGGCGCGAGGCGGTCCTTGCGGTCTGGCGCGACAATGCCGTGGATGACGGATTTAATGCGCTTGTGGTCAGTGCCGGTCTCGACTGGCGCTCCGTCGCTCTGCTGCGCACGGTTGGACGTTATCTGCGGCAAACGAGCCTGCCATATTCCATCGACTACCTGTGGGCGGCGCTGAGTCGCAACCCAAGCCTTGCTGCGCTTCTGACGGCGTTCTTCTTCGCCCGTTTCAATGACGGGGACGGCAACGACTGTGCTGCTGCCGAAGGAAGGGCCGCAGCGGCCGTGGACGAGGCCCTCGGGACGGTCCAGTCGCTGGACGACGACACCATCCTGCGCGCCTTCCGTGACGTGATTGCCGTCACACAGCGTAGCGACTTCTTCGCGGCGGACAGCGCTGCCCGGGATTCCGGGATGGTAACCCTGAAACTCGATCCCAAGGCGTTGTCCTTTGTTCCCGCGCCGCGGCCCTTCCGCGAAATCTTCGTGCATTCGCCCGAGGTCGAGGGGGTGCATCTGCGCTTCGGGCCGGTGGCGCGCGGCGGCCTGCGCTGGTCCGATCGGCCGCAGGACTACCGGACGGAGGTGCTGGGCCTGGTCAAGGCGCAGCAGGTCAAGAACGCCGTGATCGTGCCGGTCGGAGCCAAGGGGGGCTTCGTGCCGATGCGCTTACCGAGCGGGGGCAGCCGGGAGGAAGTCTTTAAAGCAGGGCGGGCCGCCTACATCAAGTTCATCGAGCGGCTGCTATCGGTAACGGACAACATAAACGGCGAGACAATCGTGCCACCGCCGGGGGTGATCCGGCACGATTCTGACGACCCCTACCTGGTCGTCGCGGCGGACAAGGGAACCGCTACCTTTTCCGATACGGCCAACGCCATTGCCGTCGAGCGTGGCTTCTGGCTCGGCGACGCTTTCGCTTCGGGCGGTTCCGCCGGCTACGACCACAAGGCCATGGGCATCACCGCCCGCGGCGCCTGGGAGGCGGTCAAGCGTCACTATCGCGAGATGGACGTCGACATCCAGACCCAGCCCTCCACCGTGGTCGGCGTTGGCGACATGTCCGGCGACGTGTTCGGCAACGGCATGCTGCTGTCGCCGGCCATCAGACTAGTGGCAGCGTTCGACCACCGGGATATCTTCATTGATCCCGACCCGGATCCGGCTCCCTCGCTTGCCGAGCGGCGGCGGCTTTTTGAAAGGCCGCGGTCGAGTTGGCAGGACTACGATCGCAGCCTGCTGTCGGCCGGCGGTGGCGTGTATTCGCGCTCGGAGAAAGCGATCCCGCTGTCGCCGGAAGCGCGCAAGCTGCTTGGGCTTGCAAGCGAAAACCCGCGTCCGACAGAAGTGCTTTCAGCGATCCTCAAGGCGCGCGCCGACCTGCTCTGGTTCGGCGGCATCGGCACTTATGTGCGCGGGCCTGATGAGAGCAACGCGGAGGTGGGCGACAAGGCCAACGACGCGATCCGCATCAGCGCCACCGAGATCGGCGCCAAGGTGGTGGGCGAGGGTGCTAACCTTGCCATGACCTCAAAGGCGCGCATTGCCTTTAGCCTCGCGGGCGGGCGCTGCAATTCGGACGCTATCGACAATTCGGCCGGCGTCAATACGTCGGACGTGGAGGTGAACATCAAGATCGCGCTGGCTCCCGCGGTGCGCTCCGGCCGGCTCGGGGCCGATGAGCGGCTGGCCATGTTGCAAAGCATGACTGAGGAGGTCGCGGCGCTGGTGCTGCGCAACAATTACGGGCAGACCTTAGCCATTTCGTTGGAGGAGCGCCGCGGCACCGATCAGCTGCCAAACCAGCTGCGGCTCATCGCCGACCTGGAGGGCCGCGGCCTGCTCGACCGGGCGGTGGAATCGCTGCCCGGTGATTCCGAGCTGACCGAACGGGCGGCGGCAGGAACGGGCCTCACGCGCCCTGAAATCGGAACGCTGCTTGCGTTCGCCAAGATCGCACTTTCGGAAGACCTGGTCGCCAGCCCCGTTCCGGACGACCCCTACTTGGCGCGCGAACTGTTGCGCTATTTTCCCGTCGAGATGCGCGAGCGCTTCGCCGCCGAGATCGGGGCGCACCGCCTGCGCCGCGATATCATCGCCACGCAGCTGGCCAATTCGCTGGTGAACCGCGGCGGTCCGACGCTGCCGGTAGCGGCGCGCGACCGAACCGGTGCATCCGTTGCCGACCTGACGCGCGCCTATGCGACCGTCCGTGATTCCTTTCGGCTGCAGGAGCTGCATTCAGACATCGACGCATTGGACGGGGGAATTTCCGGCGCATTGCAGCTGGAACTCTATTCGATCGTGCAGGATGTCCATGTCGACCGCATCGGCTGGTTCGTCCGTAACGTCGAACTCGGTTCCGGCCTGGCCGAGATCGTGGCGCATTACCGGCAGGGGCTGGACGAACTCGCCGCCGGCCTCCCCGGGTTCCTGCAACCTGAGCAGACGGAGGCAAGCGGGGCGACCGCCGAGCGACTGCGTATCGGCGGGGTGCCGGCCGAACTGGCGGGCCGGCTGGCACACCTGCCGCATCTGGCGCGCGCCACCGACGTGGTGCTGATCGCCGCGGGCACCAACCAGACGATCTCAGATGCCGCGAAGGCCTTCTTCGAGGTGGCGCGGCGGTTCGGGTTCGGGCGTATCGACGCCATGATCGGGGAGATTGACACCGGGGATTACTACGAGGGACTGGCGCTTCAAAAAGCGCGCGACAGCCTGGAAACGACACAGCGCGAGCTGGCGCGCCGGTTGTTTGCCGCTACCGGGCCGGCGCATCCGGGCTCCGAGGGCCCGGATGGCCGCGCCGCGGCGACGCTGCAGCAGGTTGAGGCGATCCTCTGCGACCGCCGCCCCAGCATCGCCAAGGTTACTGTGGCGGCAAGCCTGCTGTCGGAGCTGGCGCGGACTTAGACAGGCGTCACCCTCGTGAAGGCGCAGCGCGACCTGAGGACCCCGGGCAATTGCTTGCGGCGGGCCTGGGCCCTCGGGTCAAGCCCGAGGGTGACGACCGACTTGATAACTACCGGATACCCTGGTCGATCAGCTCCACGAGGTCGTCGATCGTGTCGGGTGTGACCACGCCGGCGCCGGTGTTGAGCGACAGGCCGGGCATCTTGTATTTGGCGCTCATCACGCACTGCACGACCGGCATGAAGCCCTGCAGGTAGAGCAGCTGGTCGAGAGTTGCGGAGACGTAGCCGGACTTGAGGCCGTCGATCGTCGCCGGGGCGAGATCAATCCCACCGACGACGATATCGCCGGGCTGCTTGCCGGCCTTCTGCAGGACGTCAGCGAGGACACCGGTGATGCCGCCGTGCTGGGTGCCGATCGCCTTCAGGTCGGGGTTGGCCTGCACATAGGAGGTGAGGATAGGGACGGCGAGCGTCGCGTCGCTGTTGGCTTCCTGCGTGATCTCCAGGCGGTCGACGGTGATCCCGGCGGCTTCCAGCGTGTCGGCCAGGCCCTTTTCGGACTGGCCGCGCTCCGCCTGGCTGAACACGCCATAGACCATCGCCTTGTCGCCCGACTTCAGGCCGCCGACTTTGATCATGTGTTCGGCCGTCAGCTTGCCGCCGGCGTAAAGATCGACGCCGGCATAGCCGAGCCCCTTGGCGCCGAACTCTTCCTGGAGATCGGTCATCGGCGAGTTGCCGACGGTGACCACGATGCCCTGATCGGTCGCCTGCTTGACGAGGTCGCGGAAGGCGCCGCCGCCAGGATGGCCCATGATCTCGATGCAACTCGGCTGGGCAGCGACCGCTTCCTTAAACTGGTTGATCATGGTTTCCGGCGCCCAGGCCGAGAACTGCTCGTTGAGCTGCACGCCGAGCGCGTCGGCGGCCTGCTTGGCGCCGGTCTGGCGGGCGAGCGTTGCGCCATCGCCGGGGTTGCCGCCCATCTGCATGTACATCGTCAGGCCTCCGCCGGGCTTCTCCTGGGCGAACGACGGGCCGGCGCTGAGAAACAGGGCGGCGGCTGCAACGCTGGTCGCGAGCGTTCTTGCTGTCATCATGGTATTCCTCCCGGTTGTTATGTTGCTGCACCCCGATTGCCGGTCTGGGCAGCGCTCTATCAAGCCGGCCCGCGCCGGCCGATCCCTCCCGATCCGCGGAACCGCGCGAAGAGGGCGCGGCGGCGCTGCGGTTCGTCCATGTACAAGTAGAAAACGATTGAGGCCATGAAGACGAGGCCCTGGATGGTGCGCACCCAGGCGCCGGTCAGGCCGGTTGCAACCAGGCCGGCCTCGATCATGCCGATGATGAAGCAGCCGAAGATTGTACCGATAATCGTGGCGCGGCCGCCGAAGATCGAGGTGCCGCCGATCAGCACGGATGCGATGGCGGTGAGCAAATAGCCCTGGCCCTGGTTGCCGAAGAAATTCTTGTTTTCCAGCGTCAGGATGATCGCGGCGAGGGCAGCCAGCCCGCCCATCAGGGTAAAAATCTTGATCTTCTCGCGGTCCACGTCGATGCCGACCACGCGTGACACGGCGTTGGAGTCGCCGATGAACAGCGTGTGCTCGCCGAAGCGGTGGCGGTTCAGGATGAACCAGAGGAAGAAGACGATGATCGCCGTCCAGAACGCCTGCATCGGCACCTGGCCGAGCCACACCGGGCCGCCCATGCCGGCGAAGGGGCGGCCGACCAGCACCTGCCATACGGAACTCTGGTCGACGCCGCGCAGTGCATAGGACTGGCCGCCGGAAAGGACGGTGGCCATACCGGTCCAGAAGAACTGGGTTGCAAGGGTGGCCATGAAGGAGGGGACGCCGACCTTGGCGATCAGCACGCCGTTGATGAATCCGACCAGCACGCCCGACACCAGGGCTGCGACGACTGCCAGCCAGCCGAGGTTGTACTCCTTGAAAAGGACGGCGAAGACGAAGCCGGAGAAGGCGATGACGGAGGGGAAGGAGAGGTCGATCTCGCCGGCGCCGATCACGAAGGTCAGGCCGACGGCGAGCAGGATGAGGGGCGGCAGGGTCGACAGGAACGTCGTGTATATGAAGGGTGCGAGGAACACCTGCGGCGCCGTGTACATGAACAGCGCCAGGATCAGCGCGAAGACGATGATGATCGGCAGGCCTTCCATCCGCCCAATGCGCGGCAGGGGACGGCGGGCGGGCACGGCGCGGTCGCTCATGCCGTGCCCTGGAGTGCGATGAGGTATTCGGTCAGCTCCGGCACGGTCATGTCGCGCGGCAGGACTTCAGCGACCACCGTGCCGCGGTCGAGGATGACCAGCCGGTCGGCGACCTCGTGCACATGCGCGAGGTTGTGCTCGATATAAACGCAGGCGCGGCCGGATTCCTTGATGCGGCGGACGAAGTCCAAAACCTTTCGGACCTCCTTGACGGCGAGCGCCGCTGTCGGCTCGTCGAGCACGATCAGGTCAGCGTTGTAGTGCATGGCGCGGCCGATCGCGATGCCCTGCCTTTCGCCCCCGGATAGCTGGGCGACGGTCGAATCCACCGTGATTCCCGCACCGCGGAAGCCGATCGATTTCAAAAGGATGTCGGAAGCGATCTCCTTTTCGCGCTTGATGTCGATGAAGCCGAAGCGGTTTGTGATCTGGCGACCGACGAAGAAGTTACGCCACAGCGGCTGTTTGTCGGCGAGCGATCGATCCTGGTAGACGGTCTCGATCAACAGGTCGTGCGCCATGCGCACCGAATAGTCGGCCGGGTCGAGCTCCTGGTCGCGTATGAAGATGCGCCCAGAGGTGGGCGGCATGACGCCGGTCATCACCTTGATCAGCGTCGATTTTCCCGCCCCATTGTCGCCGATCAGGCCGACGGTCTCGTTGCGGCTGATCGCCAGCGTCACGTCGCGCAGCGCGCGCACGGCGCCGAACGTCTTCTGCACGTTCTCCAGCCGCACGATGTGCTGGAAATCGCGTGCCTGCGGCCGCCCCTCCAGGACCTGCTGCTCCAATGAAACCTCCCGGCTCGGGGCTATGATGCCCCGTTCAGCCTAGCGCCTGAAGGGTGTTCCGAACACGCGCCGAGGTCAAGCAAGAGAAGCGGGGCAGAGGCCTAGGGGGTGGCGGCGTAGGTTCCGACACCCTCGCCGAGATACGCGTTATTGGCCTCGCGGATTTTCGCTGCCTCGTCGTCGTAAAGAAACGGCAGAAAAGCGTAGCGCCGGCCGGCGGTGACCTTTGATACGGCGTGCAGGAGCGAGCAGGAGAACACGACGGCGCCGCCCGGCGGGGGTTTGAACGAGCGCGGCCCGTATTCCGGGAAACTGACCTCGCCGCCTTCGAACTCGGCGTTCAGGTTGATGGAAACGGCGAAGCGGCGGTGCGCGGTGCCCTTCGTGGTGTTGTCGCGGTGGGCGCGGAAATAGGCGCCGTCCTCCGCCGCGTAGCAGGCGACGAGGTAGCGCTCCATGCGCGTCACCTTGAACTGGTGCACTTTTCGGATTTCCGGGACGATCCGGCGCTGGATGCGATGCTGCAGCTGCTTGATGAGATTCGGATCCTCGACATTGTAGTCCTTGCGCCGCTTGTGGTTGTGGTCGTGCATGGCGACCGTCTTGCCGTCCACCTCGCGCATAAAACCGCTTTCCTCGCCGCCATGTGCTTCGTAGAGGCCGATCAGGTGGCGGCAGAAGTCCGGCTCGAAGACGTTGGGCAGGACGAGCACGGGCGCCTGGATCGCGAACCCGGCGAAGTCTTCCGGCGGCGGGAGCTTTTCAAGGTAGGCAAAGAGCGCGGGACCGTCGCTGCCGTCCGGCGCGAAGGGCAGGACGTTAAGCACGCGCATGGTCGGGTCGAGCACGACCCAGAAGGGGCGCATGCCGATTTCGCCCGAAACTCCGCTGCCCTTCGGCACGGCGCCGTAAAGTGCGCTGACCTTGCGGTCGAAGTCCCAGAAGAAGCGAATCCCCGGCATGCTCTGCTGGACGCGGTTCTCGGTTTCGTCCTGCGGGTCGAGGCTGACGCCGAAAAAGGCGAAGCGTTGGTCATCGAAGAGCTGCCGGTTGGCCGCCACCGCCCGCAGCGCCGTCCGGCCGTGTTCGTGCCCCGCGGAACCGAAGAAAGAGAGGACAAGATAGCGCCCGGCCGCGGTATCGAAGGCATAATCGGCGCTGCTGGTGGAGCGTTGCCGGAACCACGGGGCGGGGTCGCCCGGAAGGAGCTGGACGTATGAAAGAGCTTGGGGCTTTGCCGCGGCTTGGCTCATGGGATGGCTCTTCTTGACTCCGGGAGATTACGGCACGGCGAGGTTGCGATTCAATTAGCCTACCCAGCCTTAGGGCTCGATCGTGTAGCCGGCCTGATCAAGCGCCTCCGACAGCGCCTGGTGGCCGATCCTGGCGTATCTCAGCGGCGGGGCTTTGGCCGGGTCCTGCTCGGCTTCCACGACGATCCAGCCCTCGTACTTAATCTCCGCCAGCAGTTCGGCGACGCGCTTGAACTCGATCATCCCGTCGCCCGGGACCGTGAACACGCCGGCGAGAACTGCATCGAGGAAAGAGTGGCGGGTGAAATCGAGGCTTTGCAGGACGTGGCGGCGGATGTCCTTGGCGTGGACGTGGTTGATGCGGGCGCCGTGGCGCCGGGCCATGCGCAGGGGATCGCCGCCGGCGAAGGTGATGTGGCCGGTGTCGAACAGGAGGCCGACGGCTTCGCCCGTAAAGTTCATCAGGCGGTCGACATCGTCCTCCGTTTCGATGGCTGTGGCCATGTGGTGGTGGAAGGCGAGCGGCACGCCCTGTTCGGCGCAATATTCGGCGAAGGCGGTCAGCTTGCGGCCGTAGGTGCGCATCTGCTCGTCGTCGAGCTTTGGGCGCTTCGCCAGCGGGACGTTTCGCTTGTTCTGCACGGTGCCGCTGGTCTCGCCGTAAACGATGACGGTCGCGCCGTTCTCGCGGAACAGCTCGAGCTGCCCGTAGGCGCGGTCCTTTTCTTCCGAGAGGTCGCTCTGCAGGACGAGGCCGGAATACCATCCCGAAACGAGCTTCAGGTCGTGGGCGGCCAGAAGCTCGCGCAAGGTGGCCGGATCGCGCGGAAATTTTCCGCCGGTCTCCGTGCCGAAAAAGCCGGCTTCGCGGCTTTCCGAGAGGCAGACTTCCAGCGGCGTGTCGCCGCCAAGTTCCGGCAGGTCGTCGTTCGACCAGGCGATCGGGGCGATGCCTAAACGGGCCTTCATTTCGCGTCCCTCACATCTGTGCTCATCAGCGGCTCACACCCCGACCCGCTGCCGCTCGCGGCCTTGCACCTGCTCGGCTCGGGCTTTCTCCACTTCCGGCCGCGCAGAAACTTCCGGCACGCCGACATCCCACCAGGCATCCCCCGGCGTCCAGGCATAAGCGTCGGTCTTGACCACGATGACCGTCGTGCGGTCCGTCGTCTTGGCCCAGCGCAGCGCGTCTTCCAGGTCGGTGAGGCTTTCCACGGTGCGGGTCAGGGCGCCCATGGAGGCGGCGTGGGCGGCGAAGTCGACATCCACCTGATGCTTGATCTTCGAATCGGCGATCTGGTTGTTGAACGAGGGGATTCCCTTGGCGTTCTGCAGCCGGTTGATCACGGCGAAGCCGCCATTGTCGCAGAGCACGACAATCAGCTTATGGCCGGTCAGCACGGTCGAGTAGACGTCGGAATTCTGCATCAGGTAGGAGCCGTCGCCTATGAAGCAGAGCACGTCGCGGCTCTCGTCGGCCATCTTCGCGCCCCAGGCACCGGCGATCTCGTACCCCATGCAGGAATATCCGAACTCGCAGTCGAAGGTGCCGGGCGATTTCACGCGCCAATTCTTGCACAACTCGCCGGGGAAGCCACCCGCCGCCGTCAGCGCTAGGTCGCGATCGCCGGCCATGGCGTTGGCCACCCCGACCACCTGGGCATAGGTCGGCACGTTTGTGTTGGTCGGGCGCGTCGCCACCGCCACCATCTCATTCCAGTGCGCGTATTCGGAGCGGGCGCGCTCCATCCAGTTTGTGTCGGCGCGCCACGAGCCGAGCGCCGCGCCGAGGTCGACGATGCTTTCGCGCGCATCGCCGACGACGCTCTGCGCGCCGTGTTTCGTTGCGTCAAAGCGGCCGGCATTGATCGAGATGAACCGTGCATCCTGGGAGAACACCGTCCAGGAGCCGGTGGTAAAATCCTGCAGCCGCGTGCCGACCGCGACGATCACGTCGGCGTCGCCGGCGAGCACATTTGCGGAGGCCGAACCGATGACGCCGATTGGCCCCACATTGTGCGGGTGGTCATGCACCATGGACGCGCGGCCGGCGATGGTTTCGGCGACCGGGATGCCGTGTCGCTCCGCGAATTGTGTGACGGCCTCCTCGGCGAATGAATAGCGCACGCCGCCGCCGGCGATGATCAGGGGTTTGCGGGCGGTTTTCAGCAGTTCGGCCGCGCGGGCGATCTCGCCGGTATCGGGACGGGCGCGGCGGATCCGATGGACTCTGGGCTCGAAGAACGCCTCCGGGTAATCGCAGGCTAGCTCCTGCGTGTCCTGGCAGAGCCCCAGGAAGGCCGGTCCGCATTCGGCCGGGTCGAGCATGGTGGCGAGCGCCTGCGGCAGCGATCCGATAATCTGTTCGGGATGGGTGATGCGGTCCCAATAGCGGGTCACGGCCTTGAAGCCGTCGTTCACGCTCATGGAGGGGTTGTTGAAGTGCTCCACCTGCTGGAGCACCGGGTCGGGGCGGCGGTTCGCAAAAACATCGCCGGCGAGGAAAAGCACGGGGAGACGGTTCGCCATGGCCGTGCCGGCTGCGGTGATCATGTTGGTGGCGCCCGGCCCGATGGAGGAGAGCGCGACCATGATCTGGCGCCGGCGCTTGGCTTTGGCGAAGCCGATCGCGGCGAGCGCCATGGACTGCTCGTTCTGGCCGCGCCACGTCGGGAAGTCGTCCTTTACGGCCTCCAGCGCTTCGGAGATGCAGGTGACGTTGCCGTGGCCGAATATCGCGAACACGCCGGGAAAAAGCGGTTCGACCCGGCCGTCGATCTCCGTCTTCTGGTTTGCAAGATAGCGCACCAGGGCCTGCGCCATGGTCAAGCGGACCGTTTTCATGCTTCCTCCCAGGGTGTTCTGCGGCTTGTTTTTTCCTTCTAGCCAATCCGCCAGCCCGCCGCGAGGTCCATCAGCGTCGGCGGCGGTGGAATAGACAGAGGCAGGATTTCGCGGGCACTGTATGGTGCTGCCCGGGAGGCATAGCAGCATGTCCAGTTCCTCGCACGCCGACGCAGCGCACGACCAGGACGAATCCGGTAATCCGGTCATCGAGCCAATGGAGGCAGTGTCGGTGGAGGCGCTGCCCAACGAGCCCGGCTGGCAGTTCGAGCCGAAGTGGGACGGCTTCCGTTGCCTTGCCTTCCGCAATGGCGACGACGTCGCCTTGCAAGCGAAATCGGGCAAGCCGCTCGGCCGCTATTTCCCGGAAATCGTCGAACTCGTCCGGTCACTCCCTGGAGATCGTTTCGTCATCGATGGAGAACTTGCAGTCCCTATGGGGGACTCCCTGTCCTTCGACGCGCTGCAGATGCGGCTGCATCCGGCCGAAAGCCGCATCCGCAAACTGGCGCGGGAAACACCGTCGCTCTTCATCCTGTTCGACATGCTTACCGATACGGACGGGACGCCGTTGATCGACAAGCCGCTGGTCGAGCGGCGAGCCAGGTTGGAGGCCTTCGTCGGATTGGTGGCGGCAAGCGGCGGAGCGTTGCGCCTTTCACCCTGCACGCGCGACGTACGGGAGGCACAGGGCTGGCTCGACAAGGCGGGCGGGGCCATGGACGGAGTGATCGCCAAGCGGATCGACGGCCCATACCTGACCGGCGAGCGAGCCATGCTGAAGGTGAAACGGCTGCGCACCGCCGACTGCGTCGTGGGCGGGTTCCGTTACGCAACAAAGGGCAAGGAGGTAGGCTCACTGCTGCTCGGTCTGTTTAACCGGGAGGGCAAGCTCGACCACGTCGGCTTCACCTCGTCCTTTGCCAACCAGGATAAGGCGGAACTGACCCGGCAGCTTGAGGCGCTGCGCGGTCCGCCCGGATTCACCGGCAGCGCGCCTGGGGGCCCGAGCCGCTGGGCGACGGAGCGCTCCACCGAATGGGAGCCGCTTCGGCACGAGCTGGTGGTGGAAGTGCGCTATGACCACGTGACCGGAGACCGGTTCCGGCACGGAACCAAGCTGTTGCGCTTCCGCCCGGACAAGGCGCCCGGGCAGTGCACTTTCGAGCAGCTTGAGTTGGAGGCCAGGCCGGGCAAGCTTGTCGCGGCAATCCTGGAAGGCTGAACGGGAGATCAAGGCAGCCAAGTGCGACTCAGCGCAGTAGCTCGAGGAGTTCGGCATGCAGTTTCGGGCTGCCGGCGGCCAGCACCGAGCCGTCCGAACGGAGCCCAAGCGGCCGGCCTTGCCAGTCGCTGACCACGCCGCCGGCCGCTTCGATTACCGGCACGACGGGCATGTAATCGTAGGGCTGCAGGTCGAAATCCACCACGGCATCGATCTGGCCCATCGCCAACAGGGCATACGAATAGCAGTCATAGGCGAAGCGCCGGAGTTTCCCCGCCCGCATCAGCCTGGCGAAGCGTTCGGGCTCGCGTTCCATCAGGAGATTGGACTCGTTGAGGTAAAGCCGCGCTTCGGAAAGCGGCGGAGCGGGACGGCAGCGGATTTCCTCACCGTTGCGCAATGCCCGGCCACCGCGGCTGCCCCCGAACACCTCGCCCAAGGCAGGCATCCGGATCACGCCCGCTTCCGGCATGCCCTCGCGGGTGACCCCTAGGAGCATGCCGAACAGCGGCGAGCCTGAAATGAAGCTCTTGGTTCCATCGATCGGGTCGATGATCCAGGTCAGCGATCCGGAAGTCTCCCTGCGGCCGAATTCCTCGCCGAAGATGCCGTGCTGGGGGAACCGATCGAGAATAGCGCGGGTGATCTGTTCTTCCGTTTCGCAGTCCGCCACTGTCACCGGGCTCTGGTCCGCCTTGTCTTCCACTGCGAGCGGGGAACGGAAGTAGCGGAGCGGGATTGCGGACGCGGCCTCACTGATTTCGAGTGCCGCCGTCAGTAGGGCTTCCGGACTTGGGTCTGGCATGGTCTTCTCGTAGCTTCGGACTGCGCTACCATGCGCACCAATGGTTGTCGCGCAACGCGCGGCAGCTCGGACCGTTGGACTCCTGGAAGCCGGGCAAGGAGACGGTAAACCATGGCGAATTCCGCGTTGTCGGTTACCCCTGCTCCATCGGAATCCGGGAGATGGCCCGCCATTGGCCAGTTCTCGGCCGATTACGCGCGTCCTGACGAGGCCGTCGTCCCCCAACTGCTTGCCGAGGCGGCGCAGGACGGGGCTCGCCAGGGGGCGATCACCGCGCGGGCGCGGCGCTATGTCGAAGGGATTCGCGGGGCGCGTGGCGGCATCGGCGGCCTTGAGGATTTCATGCACGATTACAGCCTTTCCACTAAGGAAGGGCTGGCCCTGATGTCATTGGCGGAGGCGCTGCTGCGGGTCCCGGATGCGGCGACGCAGGATCGGCTGATCGAGGACAAGCTGGGCCAGGGCGACTGGGAACACGCCAGGGAAAGCGAGAGCTGGCTGGTTTCGGCGACAACCTGGGCGCTTGGACTCACCGCCCGCATCGTCCACCCGCCGGAAACCCCCGAAACCGTTATCGGCCGGCTGGCGCAGCGACTGGGACAGCCGACGGTGCGGACGGCGGCGCGCCAGGCAATGCGGCTGCTCGGCCATCAGTTCGTGCTGGGCGAAACAATTTCTGAAGCCTTGTCACGGGCGCGGGGCGCGCGCCGGCAAGGCTATCGACATTCGTTCGATATGCTGGGCGAGGGTGCCCGCACGGCGGCAGACGCAGAACGCTACTTCCAGTCTTATGCGGATGCCATCGAGGCGATTGGCCGTGCCGCCGATGGTTCGCTGCCCGACCGGCCGGGAATCTCGGTCAAGCTGTCCGCGCTGCATCCTCGCTACGTGGCGCGGCAACGGGAGCGGGTGCTGCGCGAACTTTCGCCGAAGCTGATCGAACTTGCCCGCGCCGCCAAGGCGCACGAGTTGAACTTCACGGTGGACGCGGAGGAAGCTGACCGGCTGGAGCTGTCGCTGGATGTGCTTACGCGGTTGCTGGCTGAGCCTGGCCTTGCCGGCTGGGACGGGCTCGGGCTCGCCGTACAAGCCTATCAGAAGCGGGCCGTGGCCGTCGTCGATTGGCTGACCGATGCTGCGCGAAGCTCGAACCGGCGGCTCATGGTCCGGCTGGTCAAAGGCGCCTACTGGGACACGGAGATCAAGCGGGCGCAGGAACGCGGACTGCCCGACTTTCCGGTTTTCACCCGCAAGCCGGCCACTGACCTGTCCTACATCGCCTGCGCACACCGGATGCTTGCGGCAAGGCCGCATCTGTATCCGCAGTTCGCCACGCACAACGCCCTGACAGTCGCGACCATCATAGAACATGCCGGCGATCAGGACTTCGAGTTCCAGCGGCTGCACGGGATGGGCGAGGCCCTCTATGCGCAGGTTCATGAGCAGGACGGGTTTGCCTGCCGCATCTACGCGCCGGTCGGCAGCCACAAGGAACTGCTCGCCTATCTGGTGCGGCGGCTTCTGGAGAACGGCGCCAACTCGTCGTTCGTGAACGCGGTCAACGACCCTGAGGTGCCGCTGGAAACACTACTCGTCCCGCCCGAGCGTAGCTTTTCCGACGGGCACTCATTCCGCCACGCCCGGATCAAGCGGCCCGCCGAGATTTTCGGGGACAGGCGCAACTCCGGTGGCGTCGAATTCGGCAGCCGGGCGGAACTGGAAGGTCTGCGGCGCGGGATCGCCGTGCACCGGCCGCCCTTTGCCGATGCGGTTCCTATCATCAGCGGAGCGGCAAGGGCCGGGACACGGCGGTCCGTGATCGCGCCAGCCGATGAGATGACGGTGGTGGGCAGCGTCGCGGAAGCGAGCGTGGGCGAGGTGGAGGAAGCGGTGAGTGCGGCTCTCTGCGGTTTTTCGGAATGGGACGGCACTCCGGCCGAAAGGCGCGCGGCAATCCTCGAGCGCGCCGCGGATCTCATTGAAGCCAGGCGCGAGCGGCTGCTCGCCATGCTCGCACTCGAATCGGGCAAGACGCTGGACGACGGAATGGCCGAGATCCGCGAGGCGGCCGACTTCTGCCGTTACTATGCCAGCGAGGCGCGCCGGCTATTCGGCCGCGACACCATCCTGTCCGGCCCGACCGGTGAGGAGAACCGCTACAGGATGCGCGGCCGCGGGCCTTTCGTCTGCATAAGCCCGTGGAATTTTCCCCTGGCGATCTTTCTGGGCCAGGTGACCGCGGCGCTGGCTGCCGGCAATCCAGTCCTTGCGAAGCCGGCGGAGCAAACGCCGCTCATCGCCTACGAGGCTGTGCGGCTGCTGCATGACGCGGGGGTTCCCGTGGACGCACTGCATTTCCTGCCTGGCGACGGCAAGGTAGGCGCCGCCCTCGTCGACCATCCCGCCATCGCCGGGGTGGCGTTTACCGGCTCAACGGCAGTGGCGCAGACGATCAACCGCGCGCTGGCCGCGAAGGACGGCCCGATCGTGCCGCTGGTCGCCGAGACAGGCGGCATCAACGCAATCATCGCCGATGCCACCGCCTTGCCGGAACAGGTCGCCGACGACGTCGTCGCTTCTTCGTTCCGCTCCGCCGGTCAGCGCTGCTCGGCCTCGCGGCTGCTGTTCGTGCAGGAGGATGTGGCTGATCCCATGATCGGCATGATCGCTGGCGCCGCCGACGCGCTGGTCATGGGCGATCCCGCAGATCCGGCCACCGACATCGGCCCGGTGATCGATGCCGAAGCAAAAGCCGGGCTGGAAGCGCATCTGGCGCAGATGCGGCGGGAGCAGAAGGTTGTCTATGCCGGGGCGAAGCCTAATCGGGGGCTGTTCATCCCGCCGCACATCGTGGAACTGGACCGACCGGAAGCGCTCGACAGGGAGGTGTTCGGACCGGTTCTCCACGTGGTCCGCTGGAGATCCGGCGAACTGGATCGGGTTGTCGATTGGGTGCGCTGCAGCGGCTACGGCTTGACCTTCGGCATTCACACACGGGTCGGCGGGCGGGCCGAGCGCATTGCGCGGGCCCTCCAGGTCGGCAACATCTATGTGAACCGCAATACAATAGGCGCCGTGGTCGGTTCGCAGCCTTTCGGCGGGATGGGCCTATCCGGGACCGGGCCGAAGGCCGGCGGGCCGAACTACCTGCAGCGTTTTGCCCTTGAACAGGTGGTCTCTACCGACACTACGGCGGCCGGCGGCAATGCGAGTCTGGTGACGCTGGAGGACGAGGCTGCCACTCCCTAACGCTGCGCTCGCTTGAGATGGACCACAGCGCGGTCGAGGGCCGAAAGGAACTCGGAGCGGTCGCGGGGCGAAAACGGCTTCGGGCCGCCTGTGATCTCGCCGGCGTCGCGCATCCCCTGCAGCAGATTGCGGGTCGCCAGCGCCATCCCAATGGAGTTTTCCGTGAAGGGTCGGCCGTTTGGCGCGACGACGCTGGCGCCCGCCTTGATGCACCGGCTGGCCAGCGGCACGTCGGCGGTCACGACGATATCGCGTGGGCCAGCGCGCTCGGCGATCCAATCATCCGCCGCGTCCATTCCGGCGCTTACCACCACCAGCTTGACGGCCGGATCGCGCGGCACCTGCATGAACGAGTTAGCGACGACAAAGACCGGGAGATCGTGTCGGTCGGCTACCCGGTAGACCTCGTTCTTAACCGGGCAGGCATCGGCATCGACGTAGATGTGAATCGGCGGTAGCGGATCTGGACCAGCCATCGGAGGTGGCTAGCACTGCTCTCCAACAAGCGACAGTGCGTGCTAGAACGGATCGCCCACAACCGCCCGCAAGAGAGATAAATGTCCGGGGACGCCACGCATGATCACCAAGGCTCCGTGGACTGGCGCCACCACGGGGTGAAGGTCATTCCGGGAAACTCGTTGGACCCGAACACGCCGCAGACGCCGGGGATGTCTCGCGCGGCGGCTATCAACCGGGCGCGAGCCGGGGCGGAAAAGATCTGGGCCGGCACGGTCACAATCCAGGCGAATGCCAAAACCGGCGCGCATCATCACGGCGACCTGGAAAGCATCATCTACGTTGTGAAGGGACGGGCGCGGATGCGCTGGGGTGACCGGTTGGAATTTGTCGCGGAGGCCGGGCCGGGCGATTTCATCTTCGTGCCGCCCTATGTGCCGCACCAGGAGATCAACGCCAGCACCGACGAGCCGCTTGAATGCGTGCTGGTGCGCTCGGGCCAGGATCCGGTGGTCGTGAACCTCGATATCCCCATGGTCGAGCAGCCTGAGGAGGTCCTGTGGACCGATCCGATCCACCGTTAGGGCCTAGATAGGCTTAGGTGGGGCGCGCTACCCCGACTCAGCCATTCCCGTGATACGGCCGCTGAGTGGCGTGCGCTGCGTGGAATGCTCGCGGCCCAATCGGACAGATTGACGCAGGCTTAATTCATGTAGAGTTCAGCAAAGTCTGACGACGTGTAGGCCTTGGTCGGTATCCCGCGATAAGAATACAAGGCAGCTGCTCTCTTCGCGATTTGCTAGTCGGCTCAACGTCTTGCGCTGGACAAAGTGCACTCAGCCGTGGAACCGGCGCCACTCTGCATCGTTTGCCCGTCAGAGGGGCTATTCAGCCGAATACCGGAGTTTGAAATGAAGAGTGCAAAATCGTTTGTTGCCGCCGCTGCGCTGGTTTCCGCCATGGCAGTGCCGGGTGTCGCTGCCGCGGCAAACGCTTACGCGACCGGCAACGTCAACCTGCGTGCCGGACCGGGGACGAACTACCCCGTTGTGGTAACGGTCAACGTCGGAGCTCCCGTGAACCTTCACGGCTGCCTGAGCGGCTACAACTGGTGCGACATCTCATGGGGCGGTACTCGTGGTTGGGTGTCCGGCAATTTCCTTGAGACCGTCTATAACGACCGGCGGGTGCTGGTCCCGGCGTATGCGACCCGTGTTGACGTCCCGGTAATCAGCTTCTCGTTCGGCTCCTATTGGGACAACAACTACCGCGGCCGCTCATTCTACCGCGACCGCGACCGCTGGGATAATCGCCGCGACCGCCGCGAAGTACGCCAGGACCGCAACCGGATCGAGAATGCCCGCGAGCGCTTTCAGGACCGTCGCGAGAACATCAACGAGCGCATCGAAAACGCCCGTGAGAATGGCAACCGCGAACGCGTTCGGGAGCTCCGCAATCGGCGCCAGGAGGCCCGGGAGAACTTCCGCGATCGGCGCGAGAACATCACTTGCCAGCCCGGCGGAGTGCGCTGCAACCCGAGCTAACAGGGAACGAGCCTAACCGCTTGCTCTGATCGAAACGGCGGCCTCTGGCCGCCGTTTTGATTGAAGTAGGCGATTTCTGGTAAGCGGGCTCGCAATCGAGCCGCATCAGCCATGAAGCCTACCAATTCCGTTTATACCGGCCTGCCGACGACCATCTTCGAGGAGATGAGCCGGCTGGCGATGGCACACGGGGCCGTCAATCTCGGCCAGGGCTTTCCGGATGTGGACGGGCCGGAAGACATCCGGCGGGTCGCTGCCGAGGCGCTATTAGCCGGGCCAAACCAATACCCACCCATGATGGGACTGCGGCAGCTGCGCGAAGCGGTGGCGGAGAACTGGATGCGCTTCCACGGGCTGCCCGTGGATCCGGCCGGTGAAGTGCTGATCACCTCGGGGGCGACTGAGGCGTTGTCGGACGCCATCAACGCGCTGATCGAGCCGGGCGACGAGGTGGTGCTGATCGAGCCGCTTTACGACTGCTACCTGCCGCTGGTGAAGCGGGCGGGAGGTGTCCCTCGGCTGGTGCGGGTCACACCGCCGGACTGGGCGCTGGACGAGGCCAGGCTCGCAGCGGCTTTCTCGCCGCGTACCAAGGCGGTGCTCATCAACAATCCAATGAACCCGGCTGCCAAGGTATTCTCTCGCGACGAATTAGCGGTCATCGCCGAGCTGGCGATTCGGCACGATGCTTACGTAATCGCCGACGAGGTCTACGAGCACATCGTGTTTGACGGCGCGCGACACGTCTCCATGTTGTCGCTTGACGGCATGCGTGAAAGGACCGTGGCGATCGGCTCGGCGGGGAAGAGCTTCTCCCTCACTGGCTGGAAAGTCGGATACGTCACCGCGGCCCCGGCCCTCTTGGAGCCGATCGTCAAGGCGCACCAGTTTACCACCTTCACTACGCCCCCGGACCTACAGAGGGCTGTCGCGTTCGGGCTGGCCAAGGAAGAGGTGTACTTCGAGGGACGGGCGGCGGAATTACAGGCCAAGCGTGACCGGCTGGCGCGCGCATGCTCGGGCCTGGGGCTGGATGTCATCCCCTGCGCCGGGACGTACTTCCTGACCGTCGACATGGCCGTGCTAGGGTTCGACAGCGATGACGCAGCGCTGGCGCGCCGGATGACGGCCGAAGCCGGCGTCACGGCGATACCGGTATCCGCGTTCTATACCTCGGACCCGCCGCAGACCTATCTCCGTTTCTGCTTTTCCAAGCGCGACGAGGTGCTCGACGAAGCCGTGGAACGGCTTACCCGCTGGCTGGGTTCAAGGTCCGAAACGGCGGCTTGAGGAGTTCCCCGGATGACGATCCGTGCCCTGGTCTGGGGCGAAAATGTGCACGAGCACACGAGTACCGTCGTTCGGCGGATTTACCCCGATGGCATGCATAACGCGATCGCCGCGGCGCTGCGGCAGGATCCGGAACTCACAGTGGAGACGGCGACCCTGCAGGAGCCGGAGCACGGGCTGACGCGCGACAGGCTGGACGCCATCGACGTGCTTCTGTGGTGGGGTCACGCGGCGCACGGCAAGGTCGAGGACGAGATTGTCGAGCGTGTGCAGAACCGGGTCTGGCAAGGGATGGGCTTGATCGTGCTCCATTCGGGCCATTTCTCGAAGATCTTTAAACGACTGATGGGCACGCCCTGCTCGCTAAAGTGGCGTGAGGCCGGGGAGCGGGAGCGGGTCTGGGTCCTCAATCGCAGCCATCCAATCGCGCAAGGTCTGGGACAGTGTGTTGAGGTGCCCTCCACAGAGATGTACGGGGAGCCTTTTGCCGTGCCGGAGCCGCTGGAAACGGTTTTCGTGTCCTGGTACCAGGGCGGGGAGGTGCTGCGTTCCGGGATGACCTGGCGGCGCGGCGCGGGCAAGATTTTCTACTTCAGCCCCGGGCACGAGACGTACCCGATCTACCACCAGGCGGAGATCGGCCAGATCCTGCGCAACGCCGTACGCTGGGCGCATAATCCCGCGCCGGCCTGGCGTGACATCAGCGAGGCGCCGAAGGTTCCGGTGGAACGGGCGCCGGAGCGCATAGAGAGCCGGGGCGAGCGCATTCACGCGGACGGAGAGGCGGGTTTGCGGTGAGGCCGGTAAGGCCGGTGCGCCTCCTTCTGCTGGGAACCGGAAACATGGCGGCCCGCCACGCGATGGAGTTTGCCGCGCTGCCGGGCTGCGAAGTCGTGGCGGCCGTTGAGCTTGTGCCGGAGCGGCTGCAGACCTTTCTCGCTGCCTATAAGATCGCGCGTGGTTTCGCCAGCCTGGACGAGGCAATTGCGTGGGGCGAGTTCGATGCGGCGGCGAATATCACGCCGGATGCTGTCCACTTTTCCACAACCATGCAGCTGATCGCGGCCAGCAAGCACGTCTTCTGCGAGAAGCCGCTGGCGCCGACGTACGGCGAGGCATTGGAGATGACGGAGGCCGTGGAAGCGGCGGGGCTCATCAACATGGTGAACCTCCGCTATCGCGGGCTGGCCGTCATGCAGAAGGCGCGTGAGCTCGTCGCCACGGGCCGGATCGGCGCGGTTCGCCACATCGACGCGGCATTCCTGCAGAGCTGGCTGGTGGGCCTGCATTGGGGCGACTGGCGAACCGAGGAGCGCTGGCTTTGGCGGCTGTCTCACGCTCATGGCAGCAAGGGGGTGCTGGGCGACCTCGGAATCCACATCCTGGATTTCGCCTGCTTCGTTTCGGGCCAGAACGCCACGTCGGTTCACTGCCGTCTGAAGAGCTTCGCCAAGGCGGAAACCGGCCGCATCGGTCCGTACGACCTCGATGCCAATGACAGCTTCATCATGTCGATCGAGTTCGACGGCGGCGCCTTGGGCGTGGTGCATGCCAGCCGTTGGACCACCGGGTACGCCAATGCCCAGAAGATCGGGGTCTACGGGACGGAGGGGGGTCTGGAGATTTTCTTCGAGAGCGAGCTTTCGTCGTTGCGCGCCTGCCTGGGGGAGGACGTCCACACGCAGACCTGGCGGGAGGTCGAGTGTCCGCCCGTGCCGCACACCTACGAAACATTCGTCGAGGCGGTTTCGACGGGTCGAAACGCGGAGCCGAGCTTCCGGCACGCCGCGGAATTGCAGCATGTGCTGGATCTTTGCTTCGAGAGCGACGCCCGGGGCGCGGCGGTCCAGGTCGATAAGCCCGGAGACGGAGGCGGGACAGTCCACCGAGGTGCCACCGTGGGGTCGCCGGGCTAGGTCCGAATACTTGAAGGGGCCGCCTGGCGCGGGCCACCTCGCGTCGAGGCTGGAAGAGCCGGGCGGAAAGGTCTATAGACCGCCGCGACTTGCGGGTGAGCCGATGGCTCCGCATGTGTCCAGAGCAAGGGCAGGCTTTTTAGGCGCCGGGCACGGCGCGTCTGCGCTTTGCGTAGGAGCGGGTAGATGAACGAGAAATGGACGCCTGCCGGCTGGCGGAACAAGCCGATCGTGCAGGTGCCGGAATATCCGGACCCAGACGCGCTGCAGGCGGTCGAGGCGCGGCTGGCGACCTATCCGCCGCTGGTCTTTGCCGGCGAGTGCCGCAAGCTGAAGGCCAAGCTCGGCGACGTGGCGGCTGGCCGGGGGTTCCTTCTGCAGGGCGGCGACTGCGCCGAGAGCTTTGCCGAACATGGCGCCGACAATATCCGCGATTTCTTCCGCGTCTTCCTGCAGATGGCGGTGGTGCTCACCTTTGCCGCGACATCGCCCGTGGTGAAGGTCGGCCGCATCGCCGGGCAGTTCGCCAAGCCGCGCTCCTCGCCCAACGAGAAGCAGGCCGGCGTGGAGCTGCCGAGCTACCGCGGCGACATTATCAACGGGCCGGAATTCGACGCCGATGTGCGGCGGCCCGATCCGGCGCGGCAGGAAATGGCGTACCGGCAGTCGGCGGCGACGCTGAACCTGCTGCGCGCGTTCGCGCAGGGCGGATACGCCAACCTCGACCATGTGCATCAATGGATGCTGGGCTTCATCAACGACAGCCCGCAGCGGGAACGCTACGAGCAGCTGGCCGATCGGATTTCCGAAACGCTCAACTTCATGCGCGCCATCGGGATCGATCCGGAATCGCACCCGGAACTGCGGCAGACCGACTTCTTCACCAGCCACGAGGCGTTGCTGCTCGGCTACGAGCAGGCGCTGACGCGTGTCGATTCTACCAGCGGCGACTGGTACGCCACGTCCGGCCACATGATCTGGATCGGCGACCGGACGCGTCAGCCGGACCATGCCCATGTCGAGTTCTGCCGCGGGGTGAAGAACCCGCTCGGCGTGAAATGCGGGCCTTCGCTGGACCCGGAGGTGCTGATCCGCCTGCTCGATGTCCTGAACCCCAAGAACGAAGCGGGGCGCATGACGCTGATCTGCCGCTTTGGGGCGGACAAGGTCGGCGATCACTTGCCAAAACTGATCCGCACGATCGAGCGCGAGGGCCAAAGCGTCGTGTGGTCATGCGATCCGATGCACGGCAACACGATCACTGCGGCGGGGAGCACGTACAAGACACGGCCTTTCGATCTGATCCTGCGCGAGGTGCAGAACTTCTTCGCCGTGCACCGGGCGGAGGGCACGCATGCCGGCGGCATCCATGTCGAGATGACCGGCAAGAACGTCACGGAATGCACGGGCGGCGCCCGTGCGGTGTCCGAGGCGGATCTGTCGGACCGCTACCACACCCATTGTGACCCGCGTCTCAACGCCGACCAGGCGCTTGAATTGGCTTTCCTGGTTGCGGAGCTCCTGAAACAGGAACGCTCGGGGCGCGGCGAGCAAAGGGTGGCGGCGCAGGCCTGAAGCTCAGGTGAGCGACGTGCAGGCACAACTCACCGGCCGCTGCAATTGCGGGGCGGTGAGCTTTGTGGCGCGGGGACCATTCCGGCCGGCGAAGGGTTGCCATTGCAAGACGTGCCGGCGGCAGTCGGGGCACTTCCTGGCGGCCACGCAGATCGACAAGGCCGACCTGACGGTGACCGGGGCGGAGGCGATCACCTGGTACGCGGCGAGCGAGAAGGCTGTGCGCGGGTTCTGCCGGACCTGCGGGGCGCACCTGTTCTGGCAGACGCATCGCTCCGACCGGGTCTCGATCCTGATGGGCTGTCTAGATGAGCCGACAGGAATCGCGCTGGCCGATCACATCTTCGTCGGCGAGAAGGGCGATTATTACGGGATCACAGACGGCTTGCCGCAGGCTGACCGTTCCTGAAGCTGCTTCCCACGGCCGGCGCGGCGGCACCGGGCGGAATGAAATTTGATCAAGGCTGCATCTGCTCAGATTCAGCTCTTGCGGGCGCTCTCCGAACTGGATCCTCCCGGGCCAGGCGCTGTGGCGCGGCCTTGTTCGCCCTGCGGACAGAGGTGCCGGTTACCTTCCCGCGAGGCCCCAACGCTGCTGATTGCGGTGCGGAACGCCTGCCGCTAAGTCGCATGGCATGACCGCTACTCTGCGCATTGCAATTGGCCAGCTTAACCCCGTGATGGGGGACATTTCCGGGAACCTGCAGAAGGCGCGCACCGCCTGGGCGGAGGCTCGGGCCCAGGGCGCCGACCTGCTGGTCCTGACCGAGCTGTTCATCTGCGGCTACACACCCGAGGACTTGGTGTTGAAGCCCGCAGTGCAGATCGCCTGCCGCGAGGCGGTCGAACAGCTGGCAGCTGAAACCGGCGATGGGCCGGGCGTCCTGATCGGCACGCCGTGGGTGGACGGCGGCAAGCTGCACAACAGCGTGGCGCTGCTCGATGAGGGCCGCATCTCGGCCGTACGGCACAAGGTCGAACTGCCGAACTACGGCGTCTTCGACGAGTTGCGCGTGTTCCGTTCCGGGCCGATGCCGGGACCGGTAGACTTCCGGGGCGTGCGGCTCGGCCTGCCGATCTGCGAGGACATTTGGGTGCCGGATGTGACGGAGTGCCTGGCGGAAACCGGCGCCGAGATCATGATCGTTCCGAACGGCTCGCCTTATTGGGGCAACAAGGCCGAGGAGCGGATGCAGATCGCGGTGGCCCGCACCGTGGAGACCGGGCTGCCGATGATCTACGCCAACCAGATGAGCGGCCAGGACGAACTGGTCTTCGACGGAGGCTCGTTCGGGCTGCATGGCGACCGGACGCTGGCATTCCAGCTGCCGCAATTTCAGGCCGGCCTTTGGATGACGCGCTGGGAGCGCGGCGAGGGCAGCTGGCGCTGCATTGACGGGCCCAAGGCAGAACTGCCGGGAGCGCAGGAGGCGAAATGGCAGGCCTGCGTGCTGGCATTGCGCGACTATGTCGAGAAGAACGGGTTCAAGGGCGTCGTGCTCGGTCTTTCGGGTGGAGTGGATTCGGCGATATGCGCGGCGATGGCGGTCGACGCGATCGGCGCGGAGCGGGTGCGCTGCATCATGCTGCCTTACCGTTATACGGCGCAGGAGAGCCTGACTGATGCGGCGGACTGCGCCCAGCGACTCGGGGTGCGCTACGACGTGCTGCCGATCGCTCCGGCGGTGGAGGGGTTTTCGGATTTGCTCCAGCCGCTTTTCGCGGGATTGCCGGCCGACATCACGGAAGAGAACCTGCAGTCGCGGACCCGCGGCACGGCGCTGATGGCAGTGTCCAACAAGCTCGGGCTCATGCTGATCACCACCGGCAACAAGTCGGAAGTGTCGGTAGGCTACGCCACCATCTATGGCGACATGAACGGCGGCTACAACCCGATAAAGGATCTCTACAAGACCGAAGTGTTCCGCCTCTGCCGCTACAGGAACACGACGCGCCCGCCTGGTTGCTTAGGCCCGGAAGGCGAAATCATCCCGGTCAACATCATCGACAAGGCGCCCACCGCGGAACTCCGCGAGAACCAGAAGGACCAGGATTCCCTGCCGCCATACGACGTGCTGGATGCAATCCTCGAATGCCTGGTCGAGAAGGAGATGCGGATCCGTGACATCGAGGCGCTCGGTTATGACCGCGCGACCGTGAAGCGCGTCGAGCATTTGCTTTACCTGGCCGAATGGAAGCGGCGGCAGGCGGCGCCCGGAGTAAAGATCACCGCCAAGAACTTCGGGCGCGATCGCCGCTATCCGATCACCAACCGGTTCCGGGACAACGGTTGATGAGCCCCGTCGTCCGTTTCGCCCCCTCGCCGACGGGTTTCATCCACGTCGGCAATGCCCGCACCGCCCTCCACAACTGGCTGTTCGCCAAGAAGGCGGCAGGGACATACATTCTGCGCTTCGACGATACGGACGCAGCGCGGTCGCGCGCCGAATATGCGGACGCGATCCTGGAGGATCTGCGCTGGCTTGGGATGGAGCCGGACCGCATTGCGCGGCAATCGGACCGCATCGGCCTGTACGAGGCTGCCGCGGAGCGGCTGCGGGAGACCGGGGCGCTCTATCCTTGTTACGAATCGGCTGAGGAGCTCGAGCGACAGCGGGCCCGCCAGCGGGCTCGCGGCAGGCCGCCGATTTATGACCGCAGTGCGCTGAAGCTGTCGGCCGAGGATCGGGCCCGGCTGGAGGGCGAGGGGCGAAAGCCGCATTGGCGGTTCCTGCTGCCAAATTTCGCTGGCGACCCGTCTGCGCCACATCGGACCGAGGTCCGTTGGGCAGACCTCGTGCGCGGCGACCAGGCGGTCGACCTCTCGTCGGTGTCCGACCCGGTGCTGGTGCGCGAAGATGGCACTGTCCTCTACACGCTGACCTCTGTGGTGGACGACATCGACATGGGCGTCAGTCACGTCATCCGCGGCGATGATCACGTCACCAATACGGGCGCGCAGATCGGTTTGTTCCAGGCGCTCGCCGCGGAGCCGCCGGTGTTCGGTCATCACAACCTGCTGCAATCGGAGACAGGGGAGGGGCTGTCCAAGCGCAATGCTTCGCTGTCGCTGCGGACATTGAGGGACGACGGCATCGAGCCGCTGGCCGTCGCCGCGCTGGCGGTGTTGACCGGGACCTCGGAGCCTGTCGTGCCCGTCACCTCACTGGACGAACTGGCGGGGCTCTTCGATCCGTCCAAGGTGAATATGGCGGCGACGCGTCTAAGCTCCGAGGAGCTGCGCAGCCTCAACGCCAAGGTGCTTTCGCACCTTCCCTATGAGGCGGTGGCGGCGCGCCTCCAGCGGCTCGGGATCGGCGGCGGCGGGGCGTTCTGGGAGGCGGTGCGCGGCAATCTCGAGAAGCTTCAGGATGCGCAGACATGGTGGCGCCTGGTCAGCCAGCCTCTCGCGCCTGACGCGACCGGAGGGATCGGGGCAGAGGATCGGGCCTTTGTTGAAGAGGCCGCCGCAATGCTGCCCGAAGAGCCGTGGGACGAGGCAACCTGGTCCAAATGGACCAATGCCGTGAAGGCGGCGACGGGCCGAAAGGGCCGTCAATTGTTCATGCCGCTGCGGCTTGCCCTGACAGGCCTCAGTTCGGGACCGGAGTTAGCACCACTCCTTCCTGTTCTGGGGCGCCCCAATACGCTGGCCCGACTATCCGGACAGGGGCGCCGTCCGGCGCAGTAGGGCCGGCAACGGTAGCGGCAGCGGGGCTCGCGGGCTCTGCTTGCGGCGTGAGACCGCCGATGCGGTTGGCCAGAGTCTCGGGATCCTCCCCAGGTGCGGGGCGGGCGCGGGGGATCAGCGGGGCCGGCTTGTCCGGCCGGCTTTGTGCAGCCTGTGGCTGCCCCGAGGAGGCGCTCGCAATGATGGAGTAGCCGCCGGCCGGCTTGCATGAACAGGACGGATTGAGGTTGGTGCGGTACTGGAAGGCGGTGGGCAGATCTGAATAGGGCTGCCCATCGACGGACACCATGTCTTCGGGACCGCCGCCGGGATTGGGGTGGACGAAGAGTTGAGCTTCCGTGCCGCCGCACATCGCGGAGCAGGATTGCGCGTCGTCGCCGAAACGGTCGCGCGTCGTCGAAAAGCTGATCGGGAAGTAATATCCGTCGCAGGTCCGCACGCAGAGCGTGCGGAAGGTGCCCCTGCGCGGTCGTGACTGCGGCGCCTCGCGGACCGTCTCCCGCCGCTCGCGCAGGATGGGGCGCTCGCGGGCAGCCCGCAGTTCCTGCCGCGTTGAGGGGGTGCAATCACCGGCGGCAAGGGTACGCTGGATTTGCCGGGCGCGTCGGATGTTCCCGCCGCCGCCACCACCGCTTTGTCGACGCATCCGGTCCAGCCGCGCCAGATTGCGCTGCATCTCGTTGAGCTTCGGAATCAGGATGCGGCACTCGGGGCTGCGGCGTTGGAAGAGCCCGCCGCCGAAGCAGTTTGCCCGCCGCGCACGGCGGTCCGTTTGCAGCAACACGCTCGCCTGCTCCCGGTAGGCGCGGTCATAGCGGCCGCCGCCCCCGCTTCCACGTTGCAAGCCGCGCAGCTCCCTTTGCAACGCCGCACAGGTCGCCGCCTCCGCCACGTCATAAGCGACGGGCAGAATTGCGAGCAATGCGACAGCCAGGGCCCACGCAATTCGCGGCAAGTCGTCCTCCGATTTCCCTACGAGATCACGGCCTTCGTTTCCGGCCGATTTACGGCCGAGGGGAATGTGGATTCGATCCAGACCTTCCGGTGACCTTGAGGGCGAAGGCGATCTCGATGGCCTTTTCCTTCAGCGAGTCAAATCGACCGGCTGCGCCGGCATGCCCGGCATCCATATTGGTGCGCAAGAGGAGGGGGTTGCCGTCCGTCTTCTCGGAGCGCAGCCGCGCGACCCACTTTGCCGGCTCCCAATAGGTGACGCGCGGGTCGGTCAGCCCGGCAAGAACCAGGATCGGAGGGTAGGGCTTGGCCGCGACGTTCTCATAAGGCGAGTAGCTGAGGATGGTGCGGTAGGCCTCCGGCGAGGCTAGCGGGTTGCCCCATTCCGGCCATTCAGGGGGCGTGAGCGGCAGGGTTTCGTCCAGCATTGTGTTGAGCACGTCAACGAAGGGGACGGCTGCGACGATGCCGGCGAGGAGGTCCGTCGTCATGTTGGCGATGGCGCCCATCAGCATTCCGCCGGCCGAGCCGCCCTCGGCGACAATCCTGCCTTCCGATGTGAATCCCTGGGCAACCAGGTGGTCGGCGGCAGCGAGGAAGTCAGAAAAGGTGTTTGGCTTCTGCTCGCGCTTGCCCTGCTCATACCACCCATAGCCCTTGTCCTTGCCGCCCCGGATGTGAGCGATCGCATAAACAAAGCCACGGTCGACCAGCGACAGGCGAACGATTGAGAATGCTGCGGGGACCGTGATGCCGTATGCGCCGTAGCCGTAGAGCAGGCAGGGCGCGGAACCGTCGAGCGGGGTGTCCTTGCGGTAAAGCAGCGAGATCGGCACTGTCGAGCCGTCCCTGGCAGGCGCCATGACCCGCCTCGTCACATAGCGGGACGGATCGTGGCCGGACGGAACTTCCTGTTCCTTGCGCAAGACGCGCTCGCGCGTCTCCATGTCGTAATCGAAGACCCGCGACGGCGTTGCCATCGAGGAATAGGTGAAGCGAAGCGAGTCGGTGTCGAACTCGTAGCCGCCGGATATTCCGAGCGAGTAGGCTTCCTCCTCGAAGGCGATCGTGTGCTCGGCTCCATCGGCGTGCCGCCGGATCACAACGCGTGGCAGTCCATCGCCTCGTTCCAACCGGACGAGATGACGCGCAAACACGGTGTGGGATAGGATAAGCCGGCCCGGTTCGTGCGCAATGAGGTCCGTCCAGCTCTCCCGGCCAGGAGCCGCGACGGGCGCCGTTACGACCTTGAAGTCCTTAGCACCGTCCGAATTGGTCAGGATGAACAACGTGCCGTGCGCCTCATCGACATCGTATTCGATGCCGGTTTGCCGCGCGGCTACGAGGACCGGCGCGGAGTGGGGCGAGTCCGCCGGGATCAGCCAGGTTTCCGAGGTCTCGTGATCGTTGGCGTGAATGACGATGAAGCGGTCGGACTGAGTCTTGCCGACATTGACGAAGAACCCCGGGTCGGCCTCCTCGTAGACAAGGACGTCCGCCTCGCGGCTGGTGCCGAGGGCGTGGCGGAAGACGCGCGACGGGCGGTGGTTGGCGTCAAGCCGCACATAGAACAGGGATTGGCCATCCGCCGACCACACGCAGGAGCCACCCGTGTCGGCAACCACGTCCGGGAAGTCGTCGCCCGTTTCCAGATTGCGCACCGAAAGGGTGTAGAACTCCGAGCCGGCATCGTCGTGCGACCACGCCAGAAGCTTGTGATCGGGGGAGTGGAACGAGCCGCCTATGCGGAAGTAGCTCCGCCCCGCCGCCAAAGCGTTTCCGTCGAGGAGAACCCGCTCGACACCCCCGTCGCGCGACAGGCGGACATGGAGCGGATGCTGGCCGCCCTCGATGTAGCGAGTGGCATAGGCGTACGGCCCGTCCGGCGCTGGGACGGATGAATCGTCTTCCTTGATGCGGCCGCGCATCTCCCGGAAGAGCTCTGCCTGCAGGCCCTCCGTATCGGCCATAGAGGCGGCGAAATAGGCGTTCTCTGCGTCGAGGTAGGCGCGGATGTCGGGAGCGAGCGCCGACGGGTTGCGCATGACCTCCTGCCAGTTCTCGGCTCGCAGCCAGGCATAAGGGTCGGTGCGCGAATGTCCGTGAAAGGTCGCGTTTACCGGCCGCTGTTCGGCGACCGGCGGGGTTAGCGGGACATGCACGTTCACCGGGTCAGGCCGACTCGGCCGGATTCAGACTCAAGGCGACCCCGTTCATACAATAGCGTAGACCGGTGGGTGCTGGACCGTCGGGAAACACATGGCCGAGATGGGCGTCGCAACGTGCACAGCGGATTTCGGTGCGCTTCATGAAGAACGAACGGTCCGTATGCTCCTCTACCGCGTCAGGCTCGATCGGGCGCACGAAGCTCGGCCAGCCCGTGCCGGATTCGAACTTGTCGGCAGCGGAGAAGAGGGGCGCGCCGCAACAGACGCAGGTGAAGACGCCATTTCCCTTCACCTCGTCATAAGGATGGCTCCAAGCCCGCTCCGTCCCGTGCTTGCGGGTGACCTGAAACTGCTCGGGCGTCAGCTGAGCCTTCCACTCCGCCTCGCTCCTAGTGATCTTTTCCGTCATGCCGGCCTGCTCTCCGCCGCGGGTGATCGCGTAAGGTAAGGGGCGTCCGGGGCAGGTGCAAGGACACGCTGGCCAAGCCTAAACACCTGATATTCCGCGATAATTCGCCGGCAAACTGGTAAGTGGAATCTTGAGGTGCGAGCCACTTTCTGGCGATGTCGTGAGATTAGGCACCGCGCAGGCGGGGCGAGCTGGCGAAGATATCAGTTAACCTTCCGAGCGAGCGCGAACAACGCAGCGTTGATGTGGTTGGAGTTGTAGCAGGGTACATTTCCGCTGCGAATGATTGGGGATAGAGAGCAGTCGAGCAAGGAATACGTTCGTGTGCTCGTTGCAGCGGAGACAAAATGTTACTATGGGAAAGGTGGTGTCCGTACTCGCAGGGGCGCCGGGCCCGCGGCTCCGAGGGCGGGAGGTGAGGATGGAACAGGACAATCTGATCGAATTGACGGCCGACATCGTTGCTGCCTATCTCAGCAACAACAATCTAGCCGCCGGCGCCCTCCCAGAGCTGATCGGCAGTGTCCACAGTGCGTTGCATCGCACTTCGGGAAGGGTCGACGCGGCAATACCGGAACCGATCAAGCCGGCCACCACGGCGCGGCGCTCGATCACGCCGGATTATCTGATCTGCCTTGAAGACGGAAAGCGGTTCAAGTCGCTGAAGCGGCATCTCCGGACCCATTACAATCTGACGCCGGCGCAATATCGGGCGAAGTGGGGGCTCCCCGCCGATTACCCGATGGTTGCGCCGAACTACGCCAAAACCCGTTCCGATCTCGCGCGGCAGATGGGCCTGGGTCGCAGATCCGCGTAGCGCTGATCCAGCAACTAACGGCTGGCCTGCAGACTAGCCAGGCGCGCCGATTCAGCAAGGTAGGCCTGGCGCAGAGCGATGTGTCGGTTCAGATCATAGGTCCAGTGGCCCGACCGGCCCCGCTTGCGCTCGGCCCGTAACGCGCGTTCCAAACGGGCAAGAATCGCTTTCACCCCGTCCGTCGTGTCGGCTATGGGCGAGAATGGATTCACCCGGATAAGCGCCGGCAAGTCACGGTCACGGTCGTAGTCCAGCATGCCGGCGCGAAGGGCGCGTTCCGTCAGTCGTCGCGTCCTTGTGCGGATCGTTGCCGCCGTTCCCGCGCCGCCGCTCTCGGGCCTTTTAGCAAAGCTTCCCTGCATCATGGCTGCCTCCTGCCGCCATGCTCGCCCGACCACGGGGCGCGGGGATAAGTATCTGCAGAATCCCGCGGAACTCCTTGGTTTTCAAAAGAAGTTATCCCCGCAGGCCAGAACTGGTGTATAGGATCAAATTCCTATTACCGGAGGATGGGATGGGATTGGAAATCTCTGCGCGGCCAACCGGGCCGGGTGGCATCCGCGCAGTTAACAGCGCCCGCGGCTGCCGCGGCATCGAAAGCCTGGTCTCCGCCGCGCTCGGTATCGCCTTGCCGGAAATGCGGGGGCGGAGCCGGCGTGCTCCCGCCGCCTTTGCCCGACAAGCTGCCATGTACCTCGCCCATGTGAAGCTCGGCCTCAGCCTGTCGGAGGTCGGCGTCTATTTCGCGCGCGACCGCACGACGGTGGCGCATGCCTGCTCGCGCATGGAGGACCTTCGCGACGATCCGCGGCTCGAATGTGTTCTCGACATCGTGGAAGCGGCCGTCGACCATTCGCGGACGAGCGGAATGACCATGGGGCGGCCGCGATGAACGACAGGACCCGGGGGCAAGCCGCCAAGCTGCTAGCGCGCCTGCGGCAGGACCCGGCCGCCAGGCTGGTGAGGGGCGACGCCGAGAGCGGGTATGAGCTCGTTTCAGACGCGCAGCCGGGAAAGCTGCGCATCGCGCCGGCCCTCGTTACCCTCCTTTCGGCAGCTGGCCTCATACAGGAGACGGAGCCGGGCCGGTTTCGCGCCGCTCCCGTGGCCGATGACTGGTTGAAAAGGCACGCTGCCGGCGATCTCGGCTTCTTGCGGCAGCACCAGGCCATCAAATGTACCGTGGCCGCCGAAGACGGCGCGCCCGTCCTTAAGAACCTCGAAGAAAGCCCGGTTGCGGCCTTGGCGCGGCGGGCGGGGAAGGACGGCGAGCCATGGCTGGCCGCGCATGCGGTGGCTGCGGCCGAGCGGTTGCGGCGCGACTTCGAAGTTGGACAGCTGCAGCCCCGCATCACCGCCAACTGGTCGGCAAGCGTCGCCAGCGGCAAGAGATCCGGAGGTTCGGCGGGTCTAACGGACCTGACCGACGCGGCCGTCGCCGCGCGGCTGCGCTTCGAGCGTGCCATGGATGCTGTCGGCCCCGATTTTTTCAGGGCTGCTGGCAGATGTTTGCTGCTTCTTGAAAGGACTGGAGGCAGTTGAACGGGAGCGGCAATGGCCGGCCCGCTCGGCCAAGCTGGTGTTGCGGCTGGCGCTCGAAGCGCTGGCGCGCCACTACGGCCTGCGGCCGAGTGCGACTGGCAAGCCGTCGGGGGCGGGATCCGCCACTGGGGCGCGCCGGACTATCGACCGGAAATCAACTGATCGTTCCGGATTGGGATGCGATTGCATCAGCGCGGATGCGCTGCACCATGGAGCTGAGCCCGTTCGAGCGCTGCGAACTCAGGTGGTCGCGGAGGCCGAGACGCGCAAAGAAGCGCTCCGCATCGGTCGCGGCAATCTCGCCGGCGGGGCGACCCGAGTAGAGCTTGAGAAGAATGGCGATCAGGCCGCGCACAATATGGGCATCGCTGTCGCCCCGGAACCGGAGCACGGGCTCGCCATCCTGTTCGGCGTCGCTGACAAGCCACACCTGGCTGGCGCAGCCGGTCACCTTGTTGGCGTCGGATTTCTCGTCTTCCGGGAGCGGCGGCAGGGCCTTGCCGAGCTCGATCACATACCGGTAGCGGTCTTCCCAATCATCGAGGAACTCGAATTCCTCAACCAAGGCCTCGGCCGGCGAGTCTTTTCCTACGTCCGTGTCGTGCATGATCCACCTCGGCGAAAGGTGGCCCTTTGCAGGCTGGCCGGCAAGGGCTGCCGAGGGCAGGCGGAATTTCAGTATCCGGCTTCGGCCACTGACCAGGGAGCGGCCAGGTCCTCCGGCTGCAGGGTGCCGTGGTCGGCACCGGAAGCGAACAGAGCGACGTCGCCTTGGCCGACCGCGATCCCCGACGCAACAATCCCGGCGCCGGTTTCCAGCTTGCGGGACAGGAGTGCAAGCGCCGTGCGGCTCGTCTCGCAGGCCTGCGGGTTGCGGTCGCAAACCCCGGTGATGTCCTGAACGAGGACCCGCGCGGCGTATGCGGCGTGCAGGACATTGACCCGAGGGGCTGGCCCTCCCTCGGTGGTTGGAGGCAGCAGCATCACCAAGGTGCTCAGCCAAAAGAGCGAGCGTAAAACAAACATCTTGTTCCCACTTGGTCTCGCAAGCACGACTATTCTTGCGCGCCGCGCGTATCGAGCCATTTAACAGCCGCCCACATTTGAGCACATTTGGGAAACGCGCTTAACGGCGTGTTTCCGCGTAACTTTTTAGGACCGCGCGAAAGCATCCCTTAACCCTGATGCGACCTTTCAGCCGTTCTTGATGGTTATCCGCCTGTTGCAGCGTCTTGCTTCAGGGTTCCTTAAAATCGGCCCGCGAATTTGGGGCAACGGGTGCAATCAGGTCGCCGATGTCGTTGCTCGCCAGGCAGATGGGACGGGAGGTGTCGTCCAGCAAACTGCGGGGACTCCTGTCGATCATGCTCGCCGGATGGGCGGCTGGCATTCCGGTCCCGGAGGGCGCCGACGCCCTTTCGGAGCGGCCACTGGCCTATGTGGGAGCCGCCGGGCTGATCGCCCTGCCATTATTGCTGGCCGTCTCGTCCTTTCTCCAGAGCCCGCTCGCCGCTCCTGCCGTCATCGCCCTGGGCTATTTGGCCGCCGCGCACGCGCACCGGGCCCATCAGCGGCGTCGGGCCGCGACATGGACCTTGGCGGTGCATGCCGGTCTGGTGGCCTGGACAGTTATGTATGTTGTTGCGGCTGGCGGGCAGCTATCCGCCGCCGGAATAGCCGCGCTGGCCCTGGCACCGGCGTTCGCCGCCGCTCCCGCCTTGGTGAGCCGCATGTTGGCGCTCAGGTCCAGCGAGCAAGGCGACGCGGCTTCTCGGGTCGGGGTTCCTGAAGACGCTGGATTCCGAGGCGACCGCGGCGACTCTGTGACCGACGATGGCTTGATTGGAAACGGCACCGTGGCAGTCCACGCCGCCCATCAGCTGAAAAGCGACCTGAGCACGTCCTCTGAGGCGGATGAGGGCTCGGACGCCCAGCCGACGGAAGCCGCTGAACGCCAGGAGGCGCTCGGCTGCGACGTTGGCGATGCAATCGCCTTTGCAACAAGGCGGATCGTGCGGATCATCAATGCTAAGAACATCTGCCTTCTGGTAGACCCGGCAGAGGACATCCAGGCCGCTTGTGAGCTCCGCCTGTGCCGGCAGATCGCCGCCTTGCTGCTGTGCGCTGCGGTGGAGGCCAGCGGGACGGGCGCCGACATCCATGTCCATGCTCGCGGCCTGCGCGGTGCGGTGTTGCTTCGCGTCACTTGCGAGGACGACGACCCTGGCCCAGCGATGATGCAGCGACTGAGGGAGGTGCTTGCGGCAACCGCCATGCATGATCTTGTTGCCGCGGCGGGAGGTACGATCGTGTCCGCCTTGGCCGGGCACGGCGCCAGCGTCTCGATACGGCTTGCTTCGCCACGGTCGAGTTCGGCACAATGCGCTCCGGCCGTAGCAGGAGTTGCGTGATGCCGGCACGAGCTATCCTGGGATTTCTGATGCGTCCCAAGGGGTTGCTTTGGGGTGGCGCCCTTGTCCTTTCGGGCGCCATCGTCTCGAATGCTCTGTTCCTTCAGTCGACGCGGCATCCCGTGCCGTTCAATCTGGCAGGGAGTGGGCCGGAGCCGGCAGCAGCGAAGCCCGACGAATCGGTGCGTGCGCTTCAGGACGCCTTGCGGCGGGCGGGCTATTACGGCGGACCGGTGGACGGGATCGCAGGTCCCCAGACAGGCTCGGCCATCATTGCGTTTGAACGGATCACGGGCCGCGATGTGACGGGTAGGGCAAGCCCCGAACTGCTCGAGGCGCTCCGCGGCGAGGTGGCGGGGGAGGGAGAGGCGCGAGCGGCGGGCGCGGACACCCTTGTCACAACAGACGATATCGGTCCGCCTGCAGCGGACCCGCTTGTGGCAAAGGTACAGAACGCCCTGTCGCGTGCCGCCTACGGGCAGATCAAGGGAGATGGCGTGTTTGGCCGGCAGACCAGCGAGGCCATCAAGCAGTTCCAGGCCGACCACAATCTGCCGGTCACCGGGGAGATCGATGACGCGCTTCTGGTCGAGCTTGCCGCCGCCGGAGCGCTGGAAGGCGAGTAGCCGTTGAGGTTGCGGACCGACTTCTGGGTTGGCGTCCTCCGCCGCCGGGCGGAAGCTGCGGGCGCCTATGTGTCCGTTGCCCGTAGCGGCGCGGCCGAGGCGGGCGCTGTCTTCGTCGCCGTCCGCGGGGCGGACGGTTTGATGGACCTTTACGGGCCGGCGCCGCAGAGCGTGTTCCTCGACGCGTCCGCCGCCGACCGCCTTTTCGCACTGCTCACGTCCGGACAATCGGAAGAAGAGGTCCGGGACCGGATGATTCGCGAGATCCGCTTCGATCCCGACCTGTGGCAGATCGACATCGAGGATCGCGAAAAACGATCATTCCTTGATGTTATCGGCGGGCCAGTCTGACCGATTTACCCAAACTTAACCTTGCCCCTCCCAGATCAGGCGGACGGCTACCTGGGGACGGACGCGACGTGGCCAAGATCCTGCCATTTGCCAGGCTCGACTCGGTGCAGAGCCGGGCCTTTGCCGATAGTTCGGGCGCTGCAACGGGCGAGATCGTGATCTTCCCCGGGGTGCGGGTTGAGTATCACCATGACCACCCCACCACCCCAAAAGGACGGCCGACCGGCAAGGGCCGCCGGGGCGCTGCCAAAGGTGCGCTGTCGGCCTAGGGAGGCCCTGGTGCGGGGGAGATGCCGGGAGGCGCTGCCGGCGGGCCAGCTGGCGCAGCCGCGGCGGCAGGCTGTTCCGGTTCCAGAGTCAGCGTAGTCGGGAGGCATTCGGCCGCGCCCAGCGTGCGCCGTGCCTCCTCGCGAGCCTTCTCGGTCGGGGCAAACAAACGTAGCATCGCAATCAGCTCGTTACCCTGCGATTCGACCACGACCGAGCGCTCCAGTTCCGCCGGGGTGGTTCGGCGAATCTCGCGGGCCTGTGCGGAATTGACCACCAGCATATCGAGCCGTCCTTCGATGGCCGTCCTGTCATTCAGGCTGAAGATGATCGTTCCCGACGGGTCGTAAAGAGCGAGCGACCAGAAGCGCTCGCGCGCGTTGACGACAATACCCACCGGGTCCTCAGCGAGTTCAATCCTGCACGCACCGGTGATGAACAGCGGGTCCATTCCAGACACTGTGGCCGTATTCGGCCCATCAAGCAGCAACTCGGCGAACTGATCGCGGCCGGCAAAGGCGGAAAGCCGCGACCATCCGTCCTGCTCTGCGAAATAGGGCACCAGCAGGATGGTGCAGATGTGGACGGCGCCGGCCAGGAACAGAATGGCAAGCAGGAAAGCACCGATGCCGCCCAGCGGAATACGCGGCCATGCTCGGCCAGGGCTCGCTGCCAGATCGGTCATGCGCAGGCTTCGCGCTGGATGCGCGGCATCGCCAATGTCGTCAGGCCCGTATTGGTGCGTATGGTCGTGTCGTAAAGGCGCACTACGATCCGGAAACGGGGTGCCTGCACCGTAGAGATCCAGTTCCCCGGCTTGGGTGTCGGTGACAATGCTATATCGAATGCGCCGTCCGCAGAGCGCAGAAGAACGTCGCTGCCGACCGCAGCAATCCCATTGCGCTCTGACACGACACGGCCGTCCAGGCTCTCCACTGAAAGCGTCCACAGGCGGGCGGGAGGGGTCTGGCCGGAGATACGGTAGCCGCAGCGGGATGTAAGCGGCTCGCCCGAATCGTCCGTTTGGGCAAGGAGGGCGAGCCCCTCGCCTGAGCCGAGCGGTATTTCGCCGGTGCGCGAAAGCCTGGCTCGGGAGTAGGGGTCGACGTCCACGGTGCCGGCGTTAGGCCAGGCCTGCCAGGGACCGAGCGTGATCGCATCCACAGGCGTCGGAGACCGGACGCTTAGGTAAGCGCTCCACAGGCCCAGGGCTAGGCCGCCGAGGACGCAGAGGACGAGGATAAGGACGAAGCGCACGTGCCGCTACGGGACGGCAGCCCCGCTGCCCCCCAGGGCAGCCTGCCTCTGTGTGGGTACGGCTGCGGCGCGGAAGCGATCTTCCAGCCGTCCCAATGTCGCCGAACTCTCCGGCGCAAGACGGCCAGATCCCGCCGTCGCGACCATCGCAGGTCCAGCTTCGGCAGCAGCGACCGCGTCCTCCTCCGTCACTTCGGGCGGCGGCAAGCCAGGCAACGGCTTGACTTCCTCGCCCGCCATCGCAACGCGCATGAATTTCTGCCATGTCGCGGCGGGAAGGATGCCGCCGGTCAGGTTCTTTGTTGATTCGTAATTGTCGTTGCCGAGCCACACCGCAGCGGCCAGATTGCCCGTGAACCCAGCAAACCACGCGTCCTTGTAGGCGTTTGTTGTGCCGGTCTTGCCAACAACGTGAATGCCCGGGATGCGGGCGCGCTTCGCCGTTCCCCTCTCCACCACGCTATGCAGCATGTCGATCATGCCGAGCACGGTGGACTCCTTCAGCACGCGCTCCAGTGGCTTAGGATTGGCGTTCGCATCGTAGACCAGCTCCCCGTCCGGCGTGCGAACATCAAGGATGGCCCGCGGCTCGACACGGTGGCCGCCATTGGCGAACACGGCATAGCCGATTGCCTGATCAAGCACGGTCACCTCGGAGCTTCCGAGCGCCATCGCGCGAGTGACTTTCAAGGGCGTGAGCAGGCCCATGCGCTGGGCCAGGTCGGCAATCGGCTGCCGCCCGGTTTCAATGGACAAGCGAACGGCCACCGTGTTCAGCGATTGGGTCAGCGCGTCCCGCATGCTCAGCCGGCCCTTGTAGGAGCGGCCGTAGTTCTGCGGCGTCCAGTTGCCGATGCTGACCGGGGCATCGTTGACCATTGTATCCGGGGTGTATTTCCCCGTCTCCAGGGCGACCGCGTAGACATAGACTTTGAACGACGAGCCAGGCTGCCGCAGGGCATACACGGCACGATTGAAAGTCGACTTGCCGTAATCACGGCCGCCCACCATGGAGCGCACGCTGCCATCGGGATCCATTGCGACCAGCGCACCCTGGCTGACATTGTACTCCTCGCCAGAGTCGCGCAGCGTCGTCTCCAGGGCGGATTCCGCCGCCGTCTGCAGCCTCTGATCCAGGGTGGTCCGGGCGACCAGAACCTTCTCCTTGCCGTCTACCCTCTTCTTCAGCTCCTCGAACGCCCAGTCGAGGAAATAGTCAGGGGCGGAGCGTTGACCCCGCTCCACAGCGACTGCGGGCCTGCGCCGGGCACCGACGACCTGGCCTTCCGTCATGAAGCCAGCCTGGACCATATTGGTCAGCACTTCGTTGGCGCGGGCCCGGGCGGCAGGAAGGTTGATGTGCGGGGCGTAATTCGTCGGCGCCTTGAACAGACCGGCAAGCATGGCAGCCTCAGCCAGATCTACTTCCTGCGCTTTCTTGCCGAAATAGAACTCCGCGGCGGCGCCGACCCCGTGAGTGCCGCCGCCCATATAGGCCCGATCAAGATAGAGCTTCAGGATCTCGCGTTTGGTCAGGTTCGCTTCCAGCCAGAGCGCCAGGTAGGCTTCCTTGACCTTGCGCTGCAGAGTGCGTTCGTTGCTGAGGAACAGGTTCTTGGCGAGCTGCTGGGTAATCGAGGAGCCGCCCTGCACGACGCCGCCGGCTTTGGCGTTCTCCTGGATGGCGCGGAACGTGCCGAGCACGTCGATGCCGAAGTGATCGAAGAAGCGGCGGTCCTCGGTCGCCAAGGTGGCGTTGATGAGGTGGTCAGGCAGTTCGTCCAGCTCGATGCTGTCGTCCTGCAAGATGCCGCGCCGCCCGATCGGATTTCCATAGCGATCGAGGAAGGAGACGGAGAACTCGCTTTGCGTGCGCCAATCCTTGCCGATCGCATCGAACGCGGGGACCGCAAAGATCAGCAGGATCATCGCGCCGACGACCCCCAGGGTCACCGACTCGGAGGCAAGCTCAAAAAAGCCTCGGGAGGCACCCTCGACCTTGAACTTGCGCATAAACGTGACGACACGGTCGTAAGCGCCGCCGGCGCCCTGGCCCATGCCGTGGACGCCCGAATCGATCCAGGAATCCAGGGCCAGCAGGCGATTGCGCCACTTTCCGCCGCCCTCGTTGGTGAACGGGTCGCGCATCCACACCACCTTAGTCTTGCCCCTCTTTTCACTGAAATAGGCGTTTCGTCAAACTGTTCCGCCGCGTGACACCGTCGCGCCCGGGCCTTGAGAGCTTAGATGAGCGACGAGCCATTCTGGCGCACGAAAAGCTTGGATGAGATGAACGTCGCCGAGTGGGAATCCATCTGCGACGGGTGCGGGCGCTGCTGCCTCAATAAGCTGGAGGACGAAGAGACAGGCGAGATCGCCTGGACGGATGTGGCGTGCCGCCTGCTTGATGGGCAGACATGCCGATGCGGCGACTACCAGGCCCGGCAGGAGCAAATCCCGGACTGCATCCCGCTGACGCCCGATACGGTGCGCAGCTTGTCCTGGCTGCCGCCAACGTGCGGCTATCGGCTGGTGGCGGAAGGTCGCGACCTTTATTGGTGGCATCACCTCGTCTCGGGTGACCCGGACACCGTGCATCAGGCTGGGGTTTCCGTGCGCGGGCGGTGCGTGAGCGAAGAACTCTGGCCGCCTGAAACACTGGAGCGGCGGCTTGTCCGGTGGCCTGAAAAGGTGCCGCGTCGGCGGCGTCTGGCGGCTTATCTTCCCCGGCCAGGCAAGGGCGCGTGAGGGCGCCAAGGGGCTGCTGTTAACCGCCGATCAACCAAAATGGGGACGAATGGGTGAAAGCCGCTAGGCTTACGTCGGCAAAGGCGAACCGCGATGGACACCTCCCCGACCGAATTCCTTCCCAAGCTCATCGGTATCCTTGAGAACCTGTCTGCCACCAGCGCCGAGATTGGCGCGAGCAACCTGGCATTCCTCCTCGATCTGGCGAAGACGGAAGCTGAAGATGAGCTTCGCACGGGGCAAGCGCAGGCCGAGATCCGGACGACCTTGAAGGAAACCAGCTGCGCCACGCCGCTGAACTGATCTAAGCCCGCCGCTCACCGGCTGGCGAACCATCCCGATCCTTGCGGCAGGTACTGGTCGACCAGGGCGGTGACCTTCGCGTTGCGATCGGCGCCTGTCTGGCCGCCAAACAATACAACGTTGATGCGCCGTCCGCCGCGCTTCACGGAGGTGGCCAGGTTGTAGCCGGAGGCGCGAATATAGCCGGTCTTGATCCCGTCCATGCCCTCCACCTTGCCGAGCAGGGCATTGGTGTTCTTGTGAGGCCGTCCGGCATAGCTGAAATTCTGCATGGAGAAGACGCGGTAAAGGTCCGGGAAGCGCGCCTGCAGGGCTCGGCAGAGCGTGGCCATGTCCCGGGCCGTGGTGACCTGCGCCGGGTCGGGCAGGCCGGAGGCGTTGCGGAACGTGGTGTTGCGCATGCCGAGGCCGCGGGCGGTGCGCGTCATGCGAGCGGCGAAAGCGGCTTCCGAACCGGCGATGTTTTCCGCGACCGTGACGGCGACGTCGTTGGACGAGCGGACGGCGACGGCGGGGATGGCATCCTGGACGCGGATACTCGAGCCGGCCCGCAGGCCCAGCTTTGTCGGCTCCTGGCCTGCGGCATTGGCGCTCACCGCCAGCGGCGTATCCATTCGCAGGCGGCCGCTCTCCAGTTCCTCGAACAGGACGTAGAGCGTCATCAGCTTGGTGAGCGAGGCGGGGTAGCGCGGCTCGTCGGCTGATTCGGCGTGCAGGATCCTGTTGCTGTTGGCGTCCACCACAATGGCGGCGTAGCGCTCGTCGCGCGGCGCGCCGACATCGGCGTAGGAGAGGGCGGTGAGCGCGGCGCGGTCGTCGCGCGACCCGGGGCCGGACTGGCAGCCAGCTAGGACGAGGGCGGCGGAGAAGCAAAGGATTCGAAACAGCACGGGCACCTCGCGACAGCGCCGCCTCTTAGCTGCGCCGTGGGCAAAAGGGTAGGCGGAGTCGGTTAACCAAAGGAAAGCGAGCGGCGGGTGACAGCCCGGCTCCATTCTGGAAAACTGGCGCGGAGGCGGGCGCTTCAGCGGGGATAACACGATGCGGACGTGGTGGATGGTCAGCGCCGCCCTGATTGCGTTGTGCCCGGCCGGGGCCGCCTCAGCACAGGAGATGTGCGGCGGGCTTGCAGGATATCAGTGCCAGAATGCCGGGGATTACTGCCGGTTCGAACCGGCCGCGCAATGCGGCGCCGCCGACCAGACCGGCACCTGCGAGCCGAAGCCGGAAGTCTGCACGGAAGAATACGCGCCGGTTTGCGGATGCGACGACCAGACCTATTCCAATGCATGCCACGCGGCGCAGGCCGGCGTTTCGGTGGTGGCGGCTGGCGAATGCGCCGCGCCGGCGGAGCCGGGCTCGGACGACAGGAAGCCGAAGAAGCCCAAGGGCTGAAGGCCGGCAGCGCGCGGCGCCAGGAACGCTGCCGGCTGGGCCGATCGTGACAGTTGAACGGACCTGATTGTGCAGCCGTAAACGACATCCGCAGCGAGCGGGTTGCCGGCCGCCGCAGCGGTGTATGGTCCGTCTGTCCTTGGGGGAGGGCAAAGGAGACGGTCATGTCGGACGGCGTGCGGTTCTCGGATCAGGAGATCGACAGCATTCTCCGGATGGCTCGCGAGAGCGGGACCTTTTTCAGCGGACTGATCGCCGCCCTCGTGCCCCAGGAAGCACCGAAGCCGCGCGAGGACGCCCAGGCGGCCGCCCCTGCAGAGCAGAACTGACCAGATCGCCACGCCACGGCGCGCCAGCTTAGCGCCCGCCAAACCCAGCCCGAGAAAAATCATTCAACCAATCGGTTGACAGTCTGCATTTGCGCGCGCATATTCAACCGTATGGTTGAACAACACGCGCCACAGCTGGACACCGTCTTTCACGCGCTTGGAGATGCCACGCGCCGAAAAATGCTGCGCGAGCTTGCCGGCGGCGAGCGGACCGTGGGCGAGCTGGCCAGGCCCTTTGCCATCTCACTGGCGGCGGCCTCGAAGCACATCAAGGCGCTTGAAAATGCCGGGCTGATCCGCCGCGAGGTGCGCGGCCGCACACATCTTTGCCGGCTTGAGCCGGGGCCGCTGGCCGGCGCGCACGAGTGGCTGGGCTTCTACGAGCGCTTCTGGACCGGCCGTCTGGACGCCCTGGAAAAACTCCTCCGCGAGGAGGACGCCACTGAGACTTCACACGGAGAAGGAGACGAGAGATGAGCGACCTTGCGACCCTGGACGCCTATGGCGTGCTGACCGAGCCGGCCACGCTGAGACTGGAGCGGCTGCTGCCCGGGCCGATCGAGCGGGTCTGGGCCTATCTCACCGACAGCGACAAGCGCCGCAAGTGGCTGGCGGCCGGCGAGATGCAGCTGGAGGCCGGCGCACCGTTCGAGTTCGTCTGGCGCAACGACGAGCTTTCCGACCCGCCCGGGGTGCGGCCGCCCGGCTTTCCCGAGGAACAGCGGATGGCGAGCCGGATCCTGGAGCTCGACGCACCGCGAAAGCTGGTGATCACCTGGGGTGCCGCCGGCGAGGTGTCGTTCAGGCTGGAGCCGCGGGGCAGGGAGGTGCTGCTCACCCTGGTCCACAAGCGCGTGCCCGACCGCGGCTCGCTGCTGAACGTCAGCGCCGGCTGGCACATGCACCTGGATGTTCTGGCGGCGCGGCTGGGCGGCAAGGAGGTCGGGCCGTTCTGGGATGGGTGGAGCCGGCTGAAGGGGGAGTATGAGCGGCGTTTGCCCGCCTGATCCGATCAGGTCCTTCGCCCGTCATCTTATGGGCAAAGGACCGAAGGATCGCCGACCTGGTCGAGCAAGGCGGTCGCCCGATTCGCCCTGCCCGGTGCGAACCCCGCGAGATGGCGATTTAGGTCCGAGACGAACACGGCCATGCTTTACTGCAAACACGGCCTGATTTTCCAAGCCGTGCCGCTGGCCTAGGTTCTTGGGCTGTAAGGAGGCGGTAGGATGCCGGACGGTTACAGAAACACTCGGCACAGCCCGGAGATCGAGGCCCAGATGAAGGTCGCGCGCGGGGTCATGAAGAAGCGGCGCAACGTTCTTCGCGAACTGGCGAAGTAAGATGGGTAGAGGAGTCCGTCGGACTGGCGGTCCATCAGGAGCGCAGTCGCAGCCGCAACGGCGGGCGGCCCGCTTCGTCGCGGCGACGGGCAGTTCTTCCTAAATGATGACCTCAGAATGGTCCGGAGGCTTGATGGCCTGGTTCCGCAGCAAACACGAGGAGGAGCTTTTCGGAGACCTTAATAACACCTCGAATCGTGCTACGGCCATCATTGTCGGCGCCGTTGTGGAAGCCCGAGTGCAAGAGACCATTCTGGCCAGCGTGGTTGATGCGAACGGTTGGGCAACTGGCTAAACGCCTTCGGAAGCAGCAAGGCAGAAGCGCTGTTAGTCCAAAGATTGACAGCGGCACGAACAGTACATCTTCTAAATCGGACAATGGTTCATTGCAGCTGTGATCCTTGGAGCTGGCCATGAGTATCGTCCCTGATGAGGAAGTGGCTGAGAAGGCGCGGGCCGTTATGGTTGACATACTGTCAACATCATTTTGACCGCGCGGCAGCTTATTCAAACCTAATTATGCTCGGAGGATATGCAGGAGCATTTACTCTCTGGAATTATACAGACGACCACCTCACGCGGGACGGGCGAGTGTTGGTGGCGCTTCTCCTCGGAGTGTCAGTTGGCCACCTTTGTTTTTTCGAAGTGTTTAAGATGGTCTATCAGTCACAGCAGACTTTGAAGCAGGTTCGTCTGATGAACCAGAACCTTGCCCCGTCTGCTTTTTTGTCCCAGACAGAGGAACTTAAACGAAACAGCCAAAAGGGATCGTTGAACACCCTTCTTAGAGTCTGGGTTCCCGTTATGATTATCTCTGTGGGGGCAGGGTTGAGTGCGGTCGGAATACTCTTCTACAACTTTTTTGCAATTCTCTTGCGCTTTCCTCTTTGGCCCTGAGGCTCGCCGTCTTGTCCTCTCGGCCTGGCTTCGCTGGCGTCCGCAGGAAGTAGCCGACGACCTTCTGAAATTCAGCATCCTTGGTCGGGTCACGGCTAGGCGTGGTAGGGGTTTCGTCCTTATCTGGCTTTGAGTCGTTGGGCATGGGCAGCCTCGAAACGTCTGACCCTTACTTTAAGGCGTTGGGCATCTTTGTGCACGCTTTCGCTGAGGTCGAAGGCTGGATGCTGACCATGCTGACGATGCTTAGCGGCGTCCGGGACGAGAGCGGGCCGGCTCTGTTCTCTGGCGTTCGCATCGAGCAAGGGATCAGTTTCATCCGGCGCCTTTACGAAGCCCACCGCTGTCCAATCGACCCCGCCTTAGATGAGGCGCTGAGGCAGCTCGCCATAATCAACAACGTTCGGAACCGAATCCTGCACTACGGCGGTCTAGTTGGGGGCGATGCCAGGGTAGTTAGCACCTACCGTGCCGCACACATTCCCGAACGCATTCAGGAGTTCCCGATCTCCGCTACTAAGTTGGACGCAATGTCTGAGGACTTGCTGACGATCATCTACCTATTCTCGGTAGTGCTGCCGCGATCAAGACCGTGGATTATTCCTGACAGTGTGCCGGCTTTTGAGCCGCCCGCATGGCAGCATAAACCGCAGTCGCCAACTCCCGATCCGGATAGGAGTCGCGATCAAACTCCAAAACGCGAACCCCCGCCTTGCTAGGCGTGGTCGGAAAGCGCTCTATCTATCGAACAGCTTATTCGGGATGAGATCCGATGGCTAAGAAGCCCAAAGCTGGCGAACCTAAAGAAACCGCAAGAATAAAATAACGCCAGCCGAGCAGTCCGAGCGGTTTATCAAGACCGCTCGGGAGCTGGAGTTGGACGAAAGCGGCAAGGCGTTTGAGGACGCTTTTGTTACGGTAACGAAGAGGAAGCAGCACTAGGCAAAAGCTATGTTTGCTATCTGAGTCTCGTAAGGGCGAAGCGACACGTTGATGACCAACATCGCCTGATCCAATGCTTTCCCGTCGAACTTGAGCAACCTGTCAGTCTCAATGGTCAGCTTAGTTATAAGCTTATCCTCCTCCAACAAACAGAAGAAGGGCTGTTCGTCCTCGGCCGGGGTGCGTTGGTCATAATCTTCGTTGGCTGAAGGTATTCGGAGTGCGTCAATTAGGGTCTTGATCCTGTTGTCTATATCCCCAGCCCACACGCCTCCCATGGGATTATCGGGGCATAGGAGTAGTATGTCTAGCCCACACAGTATCTGAAGATTGAAGGTAACTAGAGGAACAAAGTTAAACTCAATATGGGCATGGCGCTGTGCCAAGTCTTGGGCGCGACAGGTCTTTATCGGCTCTCCCCTTTGGTTGCCGTTAGCCATGATGTCGGGCCCCAATGCATCGCCGTGGGTAAGGTGCGGAGTGACATCCCAGAGCCGTTTCAACTGGCCATGAAAATACCGCCTCAATTGGTGCTTGTGATCGGCGCGCGGATCACGTTGCGCACCCACCGGGTCTTTCTGGGTGGCGTTTAGAGGCCCCTCATACTTCAAACGAAACTGCATTAGGTCACAGCGCCCCGGTTCCGAAAATATCGGATCTTCGAGCAGACGCGCTTGTCGCGCGCGCTCACGACTCACCCGCCTGCCGAGCATAGCAGGGGCTGCGGGCGTGGGAAGGCTAATACTAGGAAAATAGTCCTTGACAGGCGTACGGTGGTTTGATAGGGTTCAGGCACGGTCGAAGTGGTGCGCCACGGCGCTGAGGTGCTTCTGATCTGAAGCGCGGGTGAGTTGTCGGGACGCTTCGCGTTCCCCCCATCCGACCCCTGGCTGACGCCAGGGCCACCTTCTCCCGCCGGAAGTCCGGTCCCGGACTTCCGTTCCTCGATGCTCAACTCGGGCAGGCCCGAGTTGAGGGGGAGAAGGGGACCGCGTTGCTCGGGCGTTGCACTTAGCTTCAGGATATTTGCGATGACTGAGGAGCGTGGCGCGGAAGGTGCCGCGCCTGATGTTGTCGAGGCGCCAAACACGGCCGCCGGTGAAGCTTCGGCGGTTGACGGTGCCGCGGCTGTGGATTGGGCGGCGGTGCGGTTGGCTTATGAGGGGTCGGCCCTGCCGATCCCCAGGATACTCGAAAAGTTCGGGGTTTCGCACGCGGCGGGAGCAGGAGGATTGGCATCCGCGGGTGCTGCGGGTGTTTCCCGGGCCGCGCGATGGCGAGGCGGCGGAAAGCGCGGAGCGGGTGGGCGAGCGGCTTTGCCGGCTCCTTGCCGGGCAGATCACCTGGCTGGAAGCGCGCCAGGGGAATTCCGGCGAGCTCGATGACAGGGACGTGCGGCGCATCCTCGTGATGGCCCGCGCGGTGGGGCTGATGAAGCACAACCGGACAAACAAGAGCGGGACGGGCGCCAAGGCGCCGGGAACCCGCCGGGACGGGAAGAGCGCCGATGCCGGATTTTTGGGAGCCCCTAGACAAAGCGGGGCCGGAGGAAACGGCGGCGAGCCTGGACGCGATCCTCGAGGGGACCCCGCTTGGGCGCGCGCTGAGCTCGCGCGCCGACTGTCGATGCTTCGCAAGGCAGACTGAGTTTCTGGAGTGGCTCAAGCGTGCGCCCATCGACGAGGTCTGGGAGGCGCTGTTCACCTGGACGCTGTGGGCGCGCGACGACCAGCTGCCGCCGGCAGCCGACTGGACCACCTGGCTGATGCTGGGCGGGCGCGGCGCCGGAAAGACACGCGCGGGGGCGGAATGGGTGCGCGGGCTGGCGCTGGGGCTGCCCTTTGCCGGCGCGCCGGCCGGGCGGATCGCGCTGGTCGGCGAAACGCTGGCCGATGTGCGCGACGTGATGGTGGAGGGCGAATCGGGGCTGCTGCGCCTCCATACGGACGATACGCGGCCGCGCTGGATCGGCTCCAAGCGCAAGCTGCAATGGGACAACGGCGCGGTGGCGCTGGCTTTCTCGGCGGAGGACCCGGATTCTCTGCGCGGTCCCCAGTTTGAAGCTGCCTGGTGCGACGAACTGGCCAAGTGGCGCTATGCCGAGGCGACCTGGGACAATCTGCAGTTCGGGCTGCGGCTGGGGACGCGGCCGCGCCAGGTGGCGACGACGACGCCGCGGCCGATCCCGCTGATCCGGCGCCTGTTGGGCGAGGCGGGGACGGCGGTGAGCCGGGCGCGCACGGCGGAGAATTCGAAGTTTCTGGCCGGAGCGTTCCTGGAGAACGTCGTGGCGCGCTACAGGGGCACCCGGCTCGGGAGGCAGGAGCTGGACGCCGAGCTGATCGAGGACTCGCCGGACGCACTGTGGCGGCGCGCGGACATCGAGGCCGCGCGGGTGCTTTGCGCGCCGGAGCTGCGGCGGATTGTTGTCGCGGTGGACCCGCCGGCTTCCAGCGGGGCGCGGTCGGATGCCTGCGGGATCGTCGCGGCGGGGGTGGACCGGGACGGGGTCGGCTATGTGCTGGCCGATGCGACGGCGCAAAAGCTGTCGCCGGCCGCCTGGGCGCGGCGCGTCGTCGAGCTCTACCACCGGCTGGAGGCCGACCGCATCGTCGCCGAGGTGAACCAGGGCGGCGACATGGTGGAGGCGGTGATCCGCCAGGCGGACGGGGGCGTGCCGGTCGAAAAGGTGCGGGCGAGCCGCGGCAAGTTTTTGCGGGCCGAGCCCGTTGCGGCGCTCTACGAGCGCGGCCGCGTCAAGCATGTCGGGGCTTTTCCGGCGCTGGAGGACGAGCTGTGCGATTTCGGCCCGGCGGGGCTGTCGAGCGGCAGGTCACCGGACCGGCTGGACGCGCTGGTCTGGGCGCTGTCGGCGCTGATGCTGACGCGGGGTGGGGAGCCTCGGGTGAGGGGCCTGTAAAGAGAGGGAGTAGGGCAATGAGGCAGTGGGGCAGCTCTGACGCGAAAGCGGCCGGCTCTCTGAAGCTTCTTACTGCCTTACTCCCTGCTCCCTCCGCCTGGCCAAAAAAAGGGCCGCACGGCAGATGCCGGCGGCCCAAGTCTAGGGAGGAAACGCCCAATAGGGCAAGACCGATATAGGCCCCATGTTGCGGCGCAACAAGGGCGCAGCCGGGATGCTGCCATGCACAAAACGCATGAACGCGATCACATCTGTGACATCTGGAGAAACAAATGTTCCGCTGGTGGGGTGAAGGGCGGCAATCCGGCAGGGCTGATGCCGCAGCCGTTCTGGCCGCGCCGGAGGGTAAAACATCGCGCACCGGTGCGGTTGTCGCACTGCACACGGCGGGCCGGCCGGTCTGGACCTCGCGCAACTACGCCGCGCTGACCCGGGCCGGATACATGCGCAATCCCGTGGCCTACCGGGCGGTGCGCATGGTGGCCGAGGCGGCCGCTTCGGTGCCTTGGCTGCTCCATGCCGACGGGGCGGAGGTCGACGATCACCCACTGCTCGCCCTGCTGCGCAACCCGAACCCGCGGCAAAGCGGGACGGATTTCCTGGAGGCGGTCGGCGGGCATCTGCTTCTTTCCGGCAATGCTTATATTGAGGCGGTGGCGGTGGACGGCGCGGTGCACGAACTCCACGCGCTGCGGCCGGACCGGATGAGCGTCGTGCCCGACGCGAGCGGCTGGCCGGCGGCGTTCGAATATGCCGCCAACGGGCGGACGATCCGCTTCCATCAGGATGGCGACGCGGCGGTGCCGCCGATCCTGCACCTGGCGCAGTTCCATCCGCTCGACGACCATTACGGATTTCCGCCGCTGGAGGCGGCGCAGGTGAGCCTCGACGTCCATAACGCGGCGAGCGCCTGGAACAAGGCGCTGCTCGACAATGCGGCGCGGCCCTCCGGGGCGCTGGTCTACAAGGGCGAGGGCGGCGCGGGGCTGTCGGAGGAACAGTTCGAGCGGCTGCGCGACGAGCTGAACAGCACGTTTTCGGGCGCGGCGAATGCCGGGCGGCCGCTGCTGCTCGACGGCGGACTCTCCTGGGAGGCGATGAGTTTGACGCCGCGCGACATGGATTTCATGGCGGCCAAGGACGGCGCGGCGCGCGAGATCGCGCTGTGCTTCGGCGTGCCGCCGATGCTGTTGGGGATTCCCGGCGACAATACTTATTCGAACTACAAGGAAGCCAACCTGGCGTTCTGGCGCGGCACGGTGCTGCCGCTCTGTGGCCGCTTCGCCCAGGCTTTGGGCAACTGGCTGGCGCCGGCCTGGGGCGGCGGCGTGCGGCTGGCGCACGACCTCGATGCGATCGAGGCGCTGACGGCCGAGCGCGAGGCGCTGTGGCGCCGGGTGACCGAGGCGGATTTCCTGACGCCGGACGAGAAGCGGCAGGCGGTCGGGTACGGGATCGCCACGGCCTAGCCCTGCTCGGGAGGGCAGCATGCCCGATATTGCAAACCAATTCGCCGAGCGGGGCGACCTGGCGCATCTGGCGCTGTTTCTTTGGGCTAGCGGCGCGTCCGGGCTGCTGGTCTGGGCGCTGAAGGAGCTCGCGCTGTCCAACAAGCGGTTCAATGATTTCGTGAGCGAGATCTCGCGGCTCAACCGGCTTTTCCGGGATCATTCGTAGAGATCGGCAGTCGGGAATAGGCAGTCGTCCATCGGGAATAGATCCGCAAAGGCCCAATTCGACTGCCGACTGCCGACCGCCGCTCCAGCAGGAACACAACGAGAGGCACCAATGCTCCAACTGCTGAAGTCGCTGCGGCGCAGGCCGGGCGACCATCGCGATGTCTTTGCCGAATTCGCGGTGCTGATGGTGTTCATCGTCGCCGAGCATCTGGCCGCGACCCGGGACAGGCCGCGCCTGCGGGTGGTCCGATGAGGGCCGCACGCATCACTGCGCGGGAGACGAAGTTCGCCGAGGCGGAGCTGGATGTCGGGGCGGACGGCACGTTCTCCGGCTATGCCAGCCTGTTTGGCGAGCCGGACCTGTCGCGCGACATGGTCGTGCCAGGCGCCTTCGCCAAGTCCATCGCGGCGCGGGGCCCGGCCGGCATCCGCATGCTCTTCCAGCACGACCCGGCGACGCCGATCGGGACCTGGCGGGAAATCCGCGAGGATTCTCGGGGACTGTTCGTGCGCGGCCGGCTGACCACCGAGGTGGCGCGGGCCCGCGAGGTCCTGGCGCTGATGCGGGCAGGGGCGATCGACGGGCTGTCGATCGGGTTCAGGACGTTGCGTGGGCGCACCGATGCCAAGACGGGGGTGCGCAAGCTCCTGGAGGTGGACCTTTGGGAGATCTCGATCGTCACCTTCCCCATGCTGCCGACGGCGCGCATCTCGGCGGTGAAGGGAATGGGAGCGGCCGGCCTGGCGCACGCGATGCGGCGGGCGGCGCGGGCGATGCGGACCTGAAGCCCGCAAGCCCCTGTGTTGTCACACTCGGGCTTGACCCAAGTGACCAGGGGAAACTCCGTCCTGGGCCCTCGCGTCGCGCTTCGCTCGCCCGAGGATGACGACCTGAAGTGTGAGCACAAGCAGAACAGGAGAACGAGATGGACATGGAATTGCAGCCTGCTCCCGAAACCAAGGGGGCGGGGGAGAACGCGCTTGAGCTGAAGGAGTCTCTCGACGATTTCCTGTCGGCGTTCGAGGCGTTCAAGGACGCCAATGACGAGCGGCTCGACCAGATCGAGCGCAAGCTCGGCTCGGACGTCGTCACCGAGGAGAAGGTGGCGCGAATCAACCAGGCGCTGGAAACGCAGAAGCGAACGCTGGACCGGCTGGTGTTGAAGGGTCGGCGGCCGGAACTCGGTCCTTCGACAAGTTCAGGTCGAGGCGCCGGGGAGGTCAGCGAGCACAAGGCGGCCTTTGATGCCTATTTCCGCAGCGGCGAGGCTAGCGGGTTGAAGCGGCTGGAGGCCAAGGCGCTGCAGGCCGGGGTGGACGCCGATGGCGGCTATCTCGTGCCGGAGGAGACGGAAGCGGAGATCGGCCGGCGGCTGAACGTAGTGTCGCCGATCCGCGCCATCGCCGGCATCCGCACGGTGTCGTCCAACTTTTACAGAAAGCCGTTCGCGACGAGCGGTTTTGCTACCGGTTGGGTCGGCGAAACCGATGCCCGGCCGGAGACGGCGACCCCGACGCTGGCCGAGCTGGAATACCCGGTCATGGAAATCTACGCCATGCCGGCGGCCACCCAGACTCTGCTCGACGATGCGGCGGTGGATATCGACAAGTGGATCGCCGGCGAGGTCGAGATGGCCTTCGCCGAACAGGAAACCGCGGCTTTTGTCCACGGCGACGCCGTCAAGAAGCCGCGCGGGTTTCTGAACTACCCGGTAGCGGCCGAGGGCGCCTGGAGCTGGGGCACGCTCGGTTATGTGGCGACGGGGGTTTCCGGCGACTTCGCCGCGACGGACGAGTCGGATGTGCTGGTCGACCTGATCTATGCGCTGAAGGCCGGCTACCGGCAGAATGATGCGAACAGCCACCTTCGCCTGCGGTCTTACACGGTCGCCACGCTGCCCGACCCCGCCGCGGCTGCCGGCCAGATGATCTTCTGCTCCGACCTCGGCGGTGGAGGCGGGCAGCTTACTTCCGACGGAGCCGCCTGGCGGCGCGTGTCCGGCGGCGGCCAGCAGACGATTGCGACCAATGCAGCGGCCACGCTCGCGGTGCTGACCAACGCCGAGGGTATACTTCACACGCGGGAGTGCTCACCGCAGACCGGACGCTGACGCTGGCAACCGCAAACGCCTATCCCGGCGCGCACTTCCGCGTGACGCGGACGGGCAGCGGCGCCTTCGTGCTCAGCGTCGGCGGGCTGAAGAACCTCGTCCAGAACAGCTGGGCGGAGGTCATCTATCACGGGTCGGCCTGGTATCTGGCGGCCAGCGGAGCGCTCTAGGACGCTTCGAGGCGTCGGCGCCACCCGGGAAATCGCGCCGTGAGCGAGCGTTCCCGCGGGCGCCGGCCAGTTCTTTTTCTCAGTGAGGCTAGCATGCGATCGACTTACGATCAGGTGAAGCCGCGCGTGCTCGCCCATGAGGGCGGCTTCATCGATCACCCGGCCGATCCCGGCGGGGCGACGAACAAGGGCGTCACGCAGGCGACCTATGACCGGTTCCGACAACGGCGGGGGCTTGCCAAACGCTCGGTGCGCCGGATCGAGCCTGCAGAGGTGGCCGCCATCTATCGTGCCGGATACTGGGAGCCGATCCTGGGGGATCTTCTCCCGGCCGGCGTTGATTACGCGACGTTTGACGCGGCCGTGAACTCGGGAGTGTCATGCGCCTCCCGCTGGCTGCAGCGGGCAGTCGGCGCCAGGCAGGACGGCAAGGTCGGCCGGCGGGATACGGTCCCGCGCGCGCAGGCGGCCTCCGACAAGGCAGCCGTGGTGCGGCGCATCTGCGCTTACCGGCTGTCCTTCATGCAGGGGCTGCGATCTGGAACAGTTTCGGGCGTGGCTGGGCGCGGCGCGTCGCCGAGGTCGAGGCCGAAGCCGTAGCGCTGGCGCTAAGGGCTGGCGGGAGCTCCCAGGCGGCTGTGCACGCAGCGGTTCGGGCCGAGGCGGACAACGCGGAACGGGCCGAGCGGATTTCGACGAGAAGTGCGGCGGCAAGCGGGACGGCTGGCGCAACGAGCGGGGTCGCCGGCGCGGCAGATGCTGGCGCCAACTTGTCCGCACTGCCGGGCTGGGTGTTCGCCGCGCTGGGCTTCGCCCTGATCATCGCAGCCGTCGCCCTGCTTTGGAGGGCGCGCGTCCAGGAGGCGCGCGCGGCGGCATATCGACAACGCGCGAAGGAGTGAGCCATGGCCAGCCAGGATGTTATCGCCGGGACCGTTTTGGGCGCGGTCGAAGCCGCCGTCATTGCGGTGGTGGCCGACGACCGGGTGCCACTCTCGGCGCCGGCTGGTCGGGCGCGTCAGGCGGCGGCCGTTGTCAAGCAGCGGGTCGCGCGCGAGGTGGCGGCTGACCGTGCCGTGCAGCACGTCACGAACACGGAACCTTGGTACCAGAGCCGGGTGACGGTGGGAGCGCTAATCTCGGCTCTGGCGCTTTGTTTGGGGGCCGCTGGCGTCGCACTGGCACCCGAGGAGCGCGAGTTGCTGGTCGCCATAGCGCTGGGGCTCGGCGGCCTGGTGGGGCCAACCACGACTCTTTATGGCCGCTGGAGGGCGCGACAGCCTATCGGGACCTGATCGGCTCGTTTGCTTCCCGCGGGAGGACGGCATATCCTCCGGGCAAGCAAGCAGTCGGACGCGGATCGCGGCCGCAAGAACGAGCAGGACCATGAAGGGCTTGGACACGGCGCGGTCGGTGTCCGCGCCCGCAAAGGCGGCGACGGAACCTGAGCGTGCGCCGGGGCTGGCCTTTGGCGGGACCGCGGAGCGCGCAACAAACCCGCCGGCCGGGGACGGCGCGAGCCGGTGGGCAGCGCTGGCGCCGGCGTTTGAGGAGCGGCCCCGGGCGAACAGGCCGACCTATGCGTCGCGCCCACAGCGTGGTCGCTATGGCGCGTATGGCCGGCGCGACCGTGGGCCGTTCTATGCGGCCCTGGATCTCGGCACCAACAATTGCCGTCTGCTGATCGCCGAGCCGCACGGTGACAGCTTCCGGATCGTCGACTCGTTCTCGCGCATCGTGCGTCTCGGCGAAGGGCTTTCGACGACCGGCACGCTCCGACCGGAAGCGATGGACAGGGCGTTTGCGGCACTGCGCATCTGCGCCGAAAAACTGCAGGATCGACCGGTCGCCCGGGCCCGGCTGATCGCCACCGAGGCGTGCCGGCAGGCGGCGAACGGCGCCGAGTTCCTGGCGCGGGTGCGCGACGAGCTTGGCATCGAGCTGGAGATCATCGACCGCAGGACGGAAGCCAGGCTGGCAGTAGAGGGTTGCTCCTCGCTGCTCGACCCGCACGCGCAGGGAGCGGTGGTATTCGATATCGGGGGCGGGTCGACGGAAATCGTCTGGCTCGACCGCCGCAAGATGCGGCGCCGCGGCGGCATGATGAAGGCCTGGGTCTCGCTGCCGCTGGGCGTCGTCACGTTGGCCGAGCGGTTCGGCGGCATCGACGTCAGCCCGGAGGTGTTCGAGGCCATGGTGCGGGCGGTGGCGGCGGAGTTTCACCGGTTTCGCGCCCGCGAGCAGCTGCAGAAAGCGGTGCGCGCCGGCTCGCTGCATTTTCTTGGCACATCGGGAACCGTGACCACGCTGGCCGGCGTTCACCTGGACCTGCCCCGCTACGATCGACGCTATGTCGACGGGCTCTGGATGGAGGGCGGCGACATCGAACTAATGATGAGCAAGATCCGCGGCATGGATTACGAGGCGCGCCGCTCCAATCCCTGCATCGGACGGGAACGGGCGGATCTTGTTCTCGCCGGTTGCGCGATCTTCGAGGCGATCCGACGCGAATGGCCGTGCCCCCGGCTTCGGGTCGCCGATCGTGGCTTGCGCGAGGGCATCCTTGTCCAACTGATGCGCGCCGACGGCTATCTGCGGCCGCACGGCGTCGCAAAGCCGGAAGGCCAGCCTTCGCCGTGAAGAAGCCGGGCGGGTCCGGCCACCGCGGCATGCACGAGCGGGTGAAGACGGCGCGGGGCCGGAAAGTGTCGTCGCAACGCTGGCTGGCACGGCAGCTGAACGATCCCTATGTCGCCCGCTCCAAGCAGGAGGGCTACCGCTCGCGTGCCGCCTACAAGCTGATCGAGATCGACGACCGGTTCGGGTTCCTGAAGCGGGGGCTGCGGGTTGTGGATCTGGGCGCGGCACCCGGTGGATGGTCCCAGGTGGCCGCAGCGCGGGTCGGCTCAACGGACGAGGATCCGCGGGTCGTCGCCATCGATTACCTCGGGATGGACCCGCTGCCCGGCGTGGTCGTGCTGGAGAAGGATTTCCTCGATCCCGAGGCGCCAGACCTGATCAAGGCGGCCCTTGGCGGGCATCGGGCCGATGTGGTGGTCTCCGACATGGCGGCGCCCACCACGGGGCACAAGGCGACGGATCACCTGCGGATCGTGGCGCTTATCGAGGTCGCCGCGGAGTTCGCGCGTGAGGTCCTGGTGCCGGGCGGGGCCTTTCTGGCGAAAGTGTTCCGCGGCGGCACGGAGAACGCATTGCTGGCGGACCTGAAGCGTGACTTCGCCAAGGTGCAGCATGTGAAGCCGCCGGCAAGCCGCCCGGACAGCGCCGAGCTGTACCTGTTCGCGACCGGGTTTCGGGGCGGCCCTAGCAGCTGATCGTTTGCAAGCCCGCCGGTGCATGGTAAGCACCGCCGCCAACCTCGCTGCGGAACCGGACCCCCGAGTCTTCCGATCGGTGAGTGGAGGTCGGCATGTCCCGCATCATTGACGTCGTCACAGGCCGCGAGGCGCTGACCTTTGATGATGTCCTGCTGCGGCCCGGTCATTCGGAAGTCCTTCCTGCCGAGACTGACATCTCCACCCGCCTGACGAGGACCATCAGCCTCAACCTGCCGATCCTGTCTTCCGCGATGGACACCGTGACTGAGGCGCGGCTGGCGATCGCGATGGCGCAGGCCGGCGGGATGGGCGTGATCCATCGCAACCTCGAGCCGGAAGCCCAGGCCGAGCAGGTCCGGCAGGTCAAGAAATTCGAGTCCGGAATGGTGGTGAACCCGGTGGTGATCGGGCCGGACGCCACCCTGGCCGACGCGCATGCGCTGATGCGGGCGCACAACATTTCGGGGATCCCGGTTGTCGAGAACGGGGGAACAGGCGGCCAGATCGTTGGCCGACTGGTCGGTATCCTGACCAACCGCGACGTGCGGTTCGCCTCGGACCCGAACCAGCGCGTCTACGAACTGATGACGCGCGACGACCTGATCCGGGTGCGCGACACTGTCAGCCAGGAAGAAGCAAAGCGACTGCTTCACACGCACCGGATCGAGAAGCTGCTGGTGGTCGACGCTCAGGACAACTGCATCGGGCTGGTCACGGTAAAGGACATCGAGAAGGCGCGGCTCAATCCGCATGCCTGCAAGGACGAGCAGGGGCGCTTGCGCGTGGCGGCTGCGACAACGGTGGGCGACAAGGGCCTGGCACGGACGGAGCATCTGCTCGCGGCTGGCTGCGACGTCGTTGTGATCGACACGGCACACGGTCATTCGGAGATGGTGCTGAAGGCCGTGACGGCAGTGAAGCGCATGTCCAATGAAGCGCAGGTGCTTGCCGGAAACGTGGCGACGGGGGAGGCCGCCCGTGCGCTGATCGACGCCGGCGCCGACGCGATCAAGGTAGGGATCGGGCCCGGCTCGATCTGCACCACGCGAATCGTGGCGGGGGTCGGAATGCCGCAACTGACCGCGATCATGGAAACCGTCGAAGCGGCGAGCCAGGCCGACGTGCCGGTGATCGCCGATGGCGGAATCAAGTATTCCGGCGACCTGGCCAAGGCGCTGGCGGCTGGTGCTTCCGTCGCAATGGTCGGTTCGCTGCTGGCAGGGACGGAGGAAAGTCCCGGAGAAGTCTATCTTTACCAGGGGCGCAGCTACAAAGCCTATCGCGGTATGGGGTCAGTCGGCGCCATGGCGCGCGGCTCAGCCGATCGCTATTTCCAGGCAGAAGTGCGGGATTCGCTGAAGCTTGTTCCTGAAGGCGTTGAAGGGCAGGTAGCTTATAAGGGACCGGCGGCCGCAGTCCTGCACCAGCTCTCCGGCGGCTTGCGCGCCGCCATGGGCTATGTCGGCGCAGCGACACTGGAGGAGTTCCGCCGCAGGGCCGAGTTCGTGCGCATTTCCGGAGCCGGCTTGCGGGAGAGCCACGCCCACGACGTGACGATCACGCGGGAAAGCCCGAACTACCCGGGTGCGGCGTGAGCGAGCTCCATTCGCTTGCTTATCCGGTCATGGCTCAGGTGCTGCTGACCTTTGCCATGCTGCTGTGGATGGGGCGGGTGCGGGTGGCGGCGATCAAGGCCGGGCGGGTGCATGTCGGCGAGGTCGCGCTGGGCGGGAGCGCCTGGCCGGACGACGTCCGCAAGGTCGCCAACAATGCCCACAACCAGTTCGAGACGCCGATCCTGTTCTATGTGCTGTGCGGACTTGCCATGCTGGTCGGCGCGGTCGGTCCGATCATGACCTTGCTCGCGTGGGGCTATGTCGCGACGCGGGTTGCACACACCGCGGTGCACGTGACCTCCAACCGCCTGCGCCACCGGTTCGTGGCCTTCGCGGCAGGCTTCGGAACATTGGTCCTGATGTGGATCGTGATCGCGGCGCGATTGGTGGCGGGCTGATCGGATGCGCCTGTCCGGCCGGATCGCAGCTGCCAGCGAAGTCCTGGCAGACATGGAGGCTCGCCATCGGCCGGCCGCGGATGCGCTACGTGACTGGGGCATTTCGCATCGCTTCGCCGGCGCCGGAGACCGCTCTGCGATCGGCAACCTTGTCTATGACGCGCTGCGCCGCCGCTCGTCGATCGGCTGGCGGATGGGCGGGGAGAGCCCCTGGCACCTCGCAGTCGGCGCGGCGATCTTTGAATGGGGTGAAAACCCGCAGGCTCTCAACGCACAGTTCGCCGAGGACCGCCACGCGCCGGCACCGATCGGCGAAGACCTGCTAGGCCATATCCAATCCGCCGACCTGGCGACAGCCCCTGACCATGTGCGCGCGGAATTGCCGGAATGGCTTGCACCGCAGTTCGCCGCCGCCTTCGGGGCGGACTGGCCGGAGGAGGGCGCCGCACTGGCGACCCGGCCGCCGCTCGATCTGCGTGTCAATACCCTGAAGGGAGACCGGGACAAGGTGGGACGGCAGCTGGCGCGGCTTGGCGCGGAGCCCACGCCGTTGTCGCCGGTCGGCCTCAGAATCCCCCCTGTCGAGGGATTCAGGCGGCATCCCAACGTGCAGACGGAGGAGGCCTTTCAGCGTGGCCGCATCGAGATCCAGGACGAAGGCAGCCAGCTCTGCGCCTTGCTGGCCGGGGCCGGACCCGGCGAGCAGGTCCTGGATTTCTGCGCCGGCGCAGGCGGGAAGACACTGGCCTTGGCGGCACGGATGGACAACCGCGGCCAGGTTTTTGCGTTCGACGCTGACCGCAACCGGCTGGCGCCGATCTTCGAGCGTCTGAAGCGGGCCGGCGCACGGAACGTTCAGGTGCGGTCGCCGGCTTCCGGGGGGCTCGACGATCTCCTGGGCCGGATGGACCGTGTGCTGGTTGACGCTCCGTGCTCCGGAGCAGGAGTGTGGCGGCGCAGGCCCGACACCAAGTGGCGGCTGACGCCCGAGTCACTGAAGAACCGCACGGCGGAGCAGGATGCCGTGCTGCGCGACGGCGCGCGGTTTGCACGGCCAGGCGGCGTGCTGGCTTATGCCACCTGTTCGCTTCTGCCGGTTGAGAACGAGGAGCGGGTCGCGGCGTTCTTGAGTGCTCATCCGGAGTTCGAGGCGATTCCCGTTGGCGAGGCCTGGAGCGCCGCCGTTGGGATCGCCACACCGCCGTCCTCGCGCGGCCCTTTCCTCGCGCTCACACCTCGCCGGACGCAAACGGACGGCTTCTTCCTCGCTTTGCTGCGACGGCGGGCCTGAAGGCCCCTTGCCCCTCTCCAGCCGGTGCCTAGGTGCGCGGAGGCACGGAGGATTGCATGGCGCAAACACAGACACAGCCGATCGATCTTTATTTCTGGCCGACGCCCAACGGGTTCAAGATCACCATCATGCTGGAGGAACTAAGCGTTCCTTATGCGGTGAAATACATCAACATCAGCAAGGGCGACCAGTTCGCGCCCGACTTCCTGGCCATCTCGCCCAATAACCGGATGCCGGCAATCGTCGATCCGGAGGGGCCGGAGGGGAGGCCGATCTCCGTCTTCGAGTCGGCGGCGATCCTGATGTACCTCGGCCGCAAGTTCGGACAGTTCTACCCGACGGACGAGCGCAAGCGCGTCGAAGTCGAAGAGTGGCTGATGTGGCAGATGGGCGGAGTCGGCCCGATGTTCGGCCAGAACAACCATTTTCGGAATTACGCGCCGGAGACGTTGCCCTACGCGATCCGCCGCTATGAGGACGAGGCCCACCGGCTCTATGGCGTGCTTAACAAGCGGCTGGCCGGACGGGAGTTCGTCGCCGGCGACTACTCGATTGCCGACATGGCGCTGGTTGGCTGGGTGCGCATCCACGAGCGGCAGGGAATCGAAATCGGCGAGTTTCCCGAGGTGAAGCGCTGGCTCGATACTCTCCATGCGCGGCCCGCCGTGGACCGCGGCCTGAAGGTGGGCGCCGATGTGCGCACCACCGACCTTGGCTCCGACAAGGACGCGCAAAGGGTTCTTTTCAACCAGCGCTCGCGATAGCTGACCACCTCTTCCTCAGAGCGGGCATTGGCGTCGGTTCATTTTGTGAGGGAGCGCGTCGTCGCCCTGATTTAGGCGCCCCGCGCTCCTCGCGACCGTTGCATTTTGGTCGCGTAGTGAACGCGACGTGAATCTTCGCAAGCTTCGCAAAAACCTGCGCGATGTGGAAACCTCAATGTTTCTAGGAACTTGCTGAAAGTTCAGCGGCAGCCGTGAACCGTTCATAAACGGCTTGGTCACCATCCGTTAACCGCGGCCGTTAACTCTGAAACACGCCGGCCAGATTTAAATGCGGGCAGTGGCAAGCGGGCTGAAATGACCCGATCAACGGAGGGATGCAGGAATGAGCGCACAGGCCCAGATGAGCTTCGCAACCGAAGTTCCGGAGAGCTTCTTCGAAAAGGGTCTCGCCTTCTCAGCCGGACGGGCCGGAAGGGTGGATCTGATCGAAGCGCACAAGTGGTTCAACATCGCGGCTGCGCAGGGCGACAGGATGGCGGCGCGCCACCGGGAGGAACTTGCCAGTGAGATGAGCCGCGAGGACATCGCCGCCGCGCTGAGAGCCGCTCGCGAATATCTGGCCCGCCACTAACGGCCGCGTTGTCCGCCTGAGCTGGCGGCCCGGGCGATCACGTCGGGAACCGGATGCGCAGTTCGGCCACCTGGGCCTGGGTAAGGAAGCGGGTCTTCTCGCCGCGGAGCATCAGGTAAAGCTTCGCCGTTTCCTCCAGCTCCTCCGCGGCATAGACGGCATCGTCCAGGCTCTTTCCGGCGACGACCGGGCCATGATTGGCGAGCAGCATGGCGTGGGCGTGTTTCGCCACCTTGCGAACCGCATCGGCCAAGGCCGCATCGCCGGGCGGAAAGTAGGGAACCAGCGGCAACCGGCCCACCCGCATGACGTAGTAGGCAGTGATGGGCGGCAGAAGGTCCTCGGGGTCGAGCTCCTCGAGAGTTGAGACGGCGACCGAATGCGTCGAGTGAAGGTGCACGACGGAGGTCATCTCCGGACGCTCACCGTACATGGCGAGATGGAGAAAAGTCTCCTTGGAGGGTTTGTCGCCGCCGAGCACGGAACCGTCCAGCCCGACTTTCGAGATGCGCGCCGGGTCGAGTCGGCCGAGCGACGAATTGGTCGGGGATATCAGGATCCCGTCCTCCAGCCGGACCGAGATGTTGCCGCTGGAGCCGCAGCCGTAGCCACGGTCGAACAGCGACTTGCCCATCACGGCGATGCGATCGCGCGCGGCGGTCTCCGCGGGGCTCACGGTGCGCTCCCGATAGCATCCTCGAAGAAGCTTTCCGCGCCGAAATTCCCCGACTTCAATGCCAGGGCGACCGGCTCATCGCCGAGGCTTGCGCACCATGGCACGCCGGGCGCGATCTGCGAGCCGACCGCAAGCCGCGATACCCCCAAAGCCTGGGCAACGGCTCCCGATGTTTCACCGCCAGCGACCACGAATCGCCGCACGCCTTGCGCCCGCAGCCGCGTCGCGACCTCGGCCAACGCATTCTCCACAAGCGACGCGGCGCGCTCCCGCCCGAGGTCCTGCTGCGCCGACGTTACGCTTTCCGGCGGGGCGGTGGTTGCGACAAGGCACGGACCGCGCGCCAGATGCTCCCCCGCCCACTCTACGATGGAGGAGATCGCCCCGTCGCCGCCCGCCAGCTCGCGCGGGTCGACGTGGCGGACGGGGAAGCGGGACTCGAAGCGCGCCACCTGTGCATTGGTCGCGGCGGAACAGCTGCCGGAGATGCACAGCACGGGTCCGCCGATGGCGGGCAGCGAAGATGACCCCCGGTCGCCAGCCGATCCGTTCTGGAAATTGGCGGCGATGCCGCGGGCCAAGCCGGATCCGCCGGTCACCAGGCTGAAGCCTGAGCAAGCCGACCCGACCGCATGAAGGTCTGAGCTCGATATCGCATCGACGATGACGAAAGGCTTGTTGTTTTCGGCGCTGGCGAGGGCGGCCGCCCGGATGGCCTGCGGGCCGGCCTCGACCTTGTCCAGGGTGATCAGGCCGACCCCGACGGATGTCTGCCTGCCCAGCACCCGGACGAGATTGGAATCGCGCATCGGCGTCAGCGGATGCGCCGCCATGCTCGATTCGGAAAGCAGCTGATCGAAGACGAAGAGGCGACCGCGGTAAACGGTCCGGCCATTCTCCGGCAGTGACGGGACGAATACGACCGGCCCCCCTCCGGTTTCCCGCCACAAAGCTTCGGCGACGGGGCCGATATTGCCATGCTCGGTGGAGTCGAACGTGGAGCAGTATTTGAAGTAGGCCTGCTGCGCGCCGGACTGCTTGAGCCAGCGCCATGCGGAAAGCGACTGGGCAACGGCATCTTCAGGCGCGATCGTGCGTGACTTCAACGCGACCACCACTGCATCGCCGTCGGGCACCACGGCGGCGTCTGCCGGGACACCGAGGACCAGCAAAGTGCGCATCCCGGCGCCGGCCAACATGCCGGCGAGATCGGTCGCACCCGTGAAGTCGTCGGCCACCGCGCCGAGTGCCACCGCCATTCTTCCCTCCTGCTTCGCCGTCGGAAGGGGCACTTCCGCACCCGCTCGGTATAGGAAGCTTCGCGCGCTGCTGCCACAGGCAAGCTGCGCCCCGCTGACGCTCCCCGGAGCGTGTCGGAGGAGCCACAGTCAAGTTCTGTTTGCTACCGCACAGAACTGTTCGCCGGTTTAGGATTAGACTAGCCGCAGGCCGGGGACAACCGGCCGAAGCGAGCGAGGGCTCAGCCCCGGCAGAGGCGCTGGTCGGTGCGCACCGCACGTCGGACAGGCCTAAACAGGTAGGAACGGCAATGTTGGACCCTGAGCGGTGCCGCGGGACGGCATCGAAATATGCCAGGCTGGCTGACATGGCGGATCGTGCGCTGGTGCGCCAAGCCTGTCAGAACCTCGAGCGTCTTTGGCTCGAACTGGCCGATGTGGGTGAACAGCCTGAGCGGGACCAGGTGGCAAAGAAGCGGCGCGACGTGCTGATGGCGAATATCGATTCGCAGCGCCGGCTTACAAGCCACTAGGCAGTGACGAGAGCCGTCAGCTTGCGTTCACAAGGGCGACTGCCCTTGCCCGACTGACACGTGTAACCGGCGATCGCAAAACCGCCTCCGCAATGCCGGAGGCGGTGATCCATATGGGCCCGGTTCTATTGAGCGGGGCCCTCGCCGACAGGCTCCATGATATCCCCACCGGGCGAGTCGATAGCCCCTGGCGTAGCTTCCACCTCGCCGGGGCTCGTTTGGGCATCGACCTCGACGTCCCGGTCCAGAGTGCCCGCAGCCTCGGGGGCCTCGCCCATCGCTGGCGTGGCCGATGCAGGCGGTTCCCCAGCAACGGGAGCAGAAGCTCCATCTTCAGGTGCCGCATCGTCGCTGCTTGCGAACATGTTCATCCCGCCGCCGATGATGGCGATGATGATCACAAGCGCGAACGCAAGCACGCCGATGAGCAGGGGCAGGCCGAACGTGCGGCGGGAGCGCGGGAGATCGGAATCGGTCGGCTTGGTCGTGGTCGCTGTGTGCGGGGTGGTGCGGCCGTCGCGGTAGGTCGGATAGGCATCCAGCCCATCGCCTTCCACGCCGGCAGGGCGGCTGGAGGGAGGCGTGGTCGGACGATCGCTGGTGCTCATTACGTTCTCCTGGAGATCAGACGAGTAACGTCAGGGCCATGTCGGCGTTCCACGTGCCCGGGTAGCCCAAAACAGAAACGGCGCCGCTGGTGCGACGCCGCTTCAGGGGATTTTCGGTCAGACTATTGCGGTGCAGGGGCCGCAGGCGCTGCCGGGTCGGCGGGAGCCGCAGGTTCGGCCGGCGCCGCAGGTTCCGCTGCTGGCGCGGTTGTCGCAGGTGCATCCGCCGCGGGCGCAGCCGGGGCTGTTGCCGCGGGTGGCTCGACGACGACATTCGTATCGCCGGCCGGCGCGTCAGCGGCATCCTCGACATTCACGTTCGTATCACCGGCGGCGGGCGCTTCTGTTGCAGCGCCTGTTCCGGCGTCGGTCCCGGCTCCATCACGCCCCAACATGAACCAGCCGATGATCAGGACGGCGATGACCAGCGCGCCGACGATGAAGTACAGCGAACTGTTGGAGCCGCGCGGGTCCCGCGGGCCAGTACCCCGATTGTCGACGTTCACCATTGGGTAATCCTTTCCTTTGCAACTATTCGCCGGGAAACGTCCGGCATCGCGGTTGGTTCCACAATAGAATCAAGCTCCCCTTTGCCTTAAGCCGGCAAAGCGTTGGGAGCAAGAGGGTCAGAGCCGATGTTGCGCAGTAGCCGTGACAGAAGCAGGAGTCCTTCGGGCCAAGGTCCTCGTCCCGATTCGGCATCCAGGTGCCCTGCATCACCCGCATCGATAAGCAGCGACTGCCAAGCGGTCGCAAAGCTCTCGGCCCGTCCGAAGCTGCAATAGCGGTCCGTCCGGCTGGCCACCAAAAGGGAGGGGAAGGGAAGCGGATCGAGGGGCATCGAGCTGGCACCATCGCAGAGGGCTGCCCCGTCGGGGCTGTCCAGATCCACGGGCCCGACGAGGAAGGCGGCACGCACCGCGCGGGAGAGCCATGGGGCGGCCTTCACCGTGTGGATCACTCCGCAGCTGTGGGCGATGACGACAATGGGCCGTGTCGCGGACTCGGCTAGAGCTACGAGGTTTGCGACCATCTGCGCAAAATCGCCCGGGTTCGGTGCGGCCGGCTGGGCGCGCTGGGCGTTGGGCAGGCGAGACTCCCACCTCGCCATCCAATGATCCGGCTCCGAATGAGTGCCGGCCATGAGCAGTATGTCGCAATCCGCGATCCTCATGCCGCGGTGCTGCCGAAGACGCGCCCGAAAATCGTGTCGACGTGCTTCAGGTGATGGTCGAGATTGAACTGGTCCCGGATGGCTTCTTCCGAAAGCACCGCGCGGACATCCTTATCCGCGAGCAATTCGTCCAAGAAATCGGCGTCGTCATCCCAGACGCGCATGGCATTGCGCTGCACCAGCTCATAGGCGGCCTCGCGGGAAACGCCGGCCTGGGTCAGGGCCAGGAGGACCCGTTGCGAGTGGATAAGCCCGCCGAGGCGGTCGAGGTTGCGCTGCATGGTTGCGGGATGCACTACGAGCTTGTCGATCAGTCCGGTGAGCCGGGCAAGCGCGAAGTCCAGGGTGACGGTTGCATCCGGCCCGATCATCCGCTCGACCGAAGAATGCGAGATGTCGCGTTCGTGCCAGAGCGCCACGTTTTCCATGGCCGGTAGCGCATATGAGCGGACCATGCGGGCGAGCCCCGTGAGGTTCTCGCTCAGGATCGGATTGCGCTTGTGCGGCATCGCCGACGAGCCCTTTTGGCCTGGCGAGAAATACTCCTCGGCTTCCAAAACTTCGGTGCGTTGGAGATGGCGAACCTCCGTCGCCAGCCGCTCCACCGATGATGCGATCACCGCCAGCGTCACAAAGAACATGGCGTGGCGGTCGCGCGGGATGACCTGGGTGGATACCGGTTCCGGCGTCAGGCCAAGCGCCCCCGCGACGTGCTCTTCCACCCGCGGGTCGATGTTGGCGAACGTGCCGACCGCTCCGGAGATGGCGCAGGTGGCGATCTCGTTTCGAGCCTGCCGCAGCCGCTCCCGTCCCCTGTCGAACTCCGCATAGGCTTGCGCGAGCTTCAGGCCGAAGGTGGTCGGCTCCGCGTGGATGCCGTGCGAGCGGCCGATCGTGGGAGTAACCTTGTGTTCAAACGCCCGCCGCTTGAGCGCGGCGAGAAGCTGGTCGAGATCGGCGATCAGAAGGTCGGATGCGCGGGTCAGCTGCACAGCGAAGGCGGTGTCCAGGACGTCCGACGAGGTCATCCCCTGATGGATGAACCGGGCCTCGGGGCCGACGATCTCGGCGAGGTGGGTGAGGAAGGCAATGACATCGTGCTTCACTTCGCGCTCGATGGCATCGATGCGCTCGACATCGAAGCGAGCCGCCTTTCCTTTTTCCCAAACGGCGGATGCGGCCGTCTTGGGCGCCAAGCCCAATTCGGCCATTGCGTCGAGGGCATGAGCCTCGATCTCGAACCAGAGACGGAACCTGCTTTCCGGCGACCAGATTGCGGCCATCTCCGGCCGGCTGTAGCGCGGGATCATTTCATGCTCCGTCAGGTCTGGGCTGCACTTACAGGCTGCCGCAGGGGCGTTCAACGCCGTCGGCCGGCGAGGACGAGGGCGATCACGACGATCAACGGCAGTCCCAGAGGCAGGAGGAAATGGCCGGTGATGGCCAGGACATAGTAGAGCGAGGCGGCACCAAGCGTGGCCAGGATCCAGCCGATCACATGCAGCGGCACTTCCGTGAGGTGCGCGGAGCGCCATACCATGTGGATCGTCAGGAAGAATGCGGTGAGCCCGGCGGTGCCCACCATGAGGATCAGGAGCAAAGCAGCAAATCGGGCAGTCCAGACGCTGCGATCAAGCCACCGGGCTGCAAGCGCCGCGACCCCGGCGCTGATCGCCGCGGCGATCGCTACGAGAAATGCTACGGCGGCGCTCGCCTCCGTCAATGGCCGGCCGAGGGCACGCATGCTCGCCAGAAGGATGAGACCCATCGCGCTCCCGAAAAGCGCGGCGATGATCACAGCCCGTGCGGGCGTCAGTCCGAAGTCCCCGCTCCTTGGCCAGGGTGGGCGGCGCCAGCAGGCTTGACGCTCATGCAGGCGCCCGCGCGCTCTCCGCAGCGGCGCGGATGGCGGAGATGTTGCCTGCGACCGCCTCGGGCCCGCCCCTGAACACGAAGGAGCCCGCGACAAGGGCGTTTGCTCCGGCTGCCACCACCGTTGGAGCGTTCTCCGCCGTGATCCCGCCATCCACCTCTATGTCGATGTCGCGTCCCTCAGTGATAGACCTTACGCGTCGTACTTTCTCGACCATAGCTGGGATGAAGGCCTGACCTCCGAAACCTGGGTTGACCGTCATGATGAGGATCAGGTCGATCCGGTCCAGCACATGCGCGATCGCCGCTTCAGGGGTGGCCGGGTTGAGAGCGACACCGGCCCGCTTTCCCAGCGCGCGGATCGCCTGTAGGGACCGGTCAAGATGCGGCCCGGCCTCAGCGTGAACCGTGATGCTGTCCGCGCCCGCTGCCGCGAAGGCCGACAGGTAAGGGTCGACCGGGGCGATCATCAGGTGAACGTCGAACAGCTTGGCGGTGCGCGGCCGCAGATGCTCGATGACGGCAGGACCGAAGCTGATGTTGGGCACGAAATGCCCATCCATTACGTCGAGGTGGATCCAGTCCGCGCCGCCCGCGTCCAACTGCTGGACGTCATCGCCAAGGCGGCTGAAATCGGCGGAAAGGACGGATGGGGCGATCCGGAGAGGGCGGGTCATCTGCGGTGACCGGCTAGCATGCGTTTCATGGCTCGTCGATGGGCAAGGCAGGCGTATCCTTTATCGTCGATACGACAATCCGGGACTGCACATCTGTGACGAACTCGTTGTCGAGCAGCTTGTAGCGGAGGAAACGGTCGTAGGCCTCGATGTCGTCGGTCACCACCTTGATCAGGTAATCCACAGCTCCGGTCACCCGCTCGCAAAGGAGCACCTCCGGCCAGAGTTTCACGAGCCGGTCGAAGTTGTCCATGTTGGTGCGGCTGGGCAGACCGAGCTTGACGAAGGCATAAGCCACGAAGTTGAGGCCGACCGCCTGCCGGTCGACCAGCGCAACGGTGGCACGGATGACCCCCGCGTCTTTCAGGCGCTTGATGCGCCGCCAGGCGGGCGATGGGCTCATGCCGGCTTCGCGGGCGACCTCGGCGATTGGCAGCGAGGAATCACGCTGGAGGATGCGCAAGATCCGGATGTCGCCCGGATCGAGGTCAAGGTTCGGGCGCATCGGATTTGCCCTAACCCGGCGTCAGGGCCGGGCCACCGCTCAATTCATCGTAAGGAGATCTGGGAAGAGACCAAGCAGGCCGATAAGGATGAGGTAGAGCGCCACAATGTAGTTGAGGATGCGTGGCGCGATCAGGATGAGCACACCGGCAATCAGCGCGATCAGCGGCGCCAGCTCCAGATTGAGGTTCAGGTCCATAACGAACTCCCGCCGTGGAATCGGCGGGCACCATCAAGCGCCGCAGCTTGGTTTTGGGCAAGCCGGGGCAGGTAGAATGAGTCCGTCGCGAGGTGACCCGAACGCACTAACTATCACCCTCAACAAAAACCCGGCGCGGAGGCGCCGGGTCGAGCTTTACTAGCTAGCGCAGGATTATTGAGGAGTTGCCTCAGTACCTTCGGTGCCGCCCTCGGTGGTCGTGCCCGTGTCGGTTCCGCCCTCGGTGGTGCCTTCCGTGGTTGTCTCCTCGGTGGTCCCTTCGGTGGCCGTGCCTTCAGTGGCAGTCCCTTCGGTCGTGGCTCCGTCCGTAGCGTTCCCATCCGTGGCGGTGCCGTCGGTGCCCCCCGTGGTGGTTCCCTCGGTGGTGGTGCCCTCGGTCGTGGTTCCTTCCGTGGTGGTGCCCTCGGTCGTCGTGCCTTCCGTGGTGGCGCCCTCGGTGGTGGTGCCCTCGGTGGTGGTTCCCTCGGTGGTGGTCTCCGTGGTAGCCCCCTCGGTGGTACCGCCGGCGTCGGTGCCGCCAGCGTTCATCTGCGCGTACTCGCCATTCTCCCACTCATAGAAGACGTAGCCGGGCAGCGAAACGTCGCCCTTGTCGTCGAATTCGAGCGTGCCGAGGACAGTCTGGAAGGTGCCATCGTCGAGCGCCTTCACGACGGCGTCGTGCTCGGTCGACTTGGCGGTTTCGACGGCCTGCGCCCACGCCTGGATCGCGGCGTAGGTGTAAAGCGTGTAGCCTTCTGGCTCCGTGCCCGCGGCGCGGAACTTCTCGACCACTTCCTTGGCTTCCGGGCTCTGGCGCGGATCGGGCGAGAAGGTCATCAGCGTGCCGGCGCCGGCCTCACCGGTGATCTCCCAATATTCGTCGGTGACCAGCGCGTCGCCGGAGATCAGGATGGCGTCCATGCCAGCCTGCTGCATCTGCCGCTTAATCAGGCCGGCTTCCGTGTGGTAGCCGCCGACGTAAACGACGTCGATGTTCTCCTGCTGGAGCTTGGTAACGAGCGCGGTGTAGTCCTGCTCGCCCGCCGTATAGGCCTCGTACATGGAAGCCTGCTTGCCGGCCGCTTCCATCGACTTCTGGGTCTCGTCGGCGAGGCCCTTGCCGTAGGCGGACTTGTCATGGAGGACGGCGACGTTCGCGTCCTTGAAGTTGGTCGCGATATACTGGCCGGCGACTTCGCCCTGCTGGTCGTCACGGCCGCAGACGCGGTAAATGCCGGGACCGGGGCGCTCTTCGGTGAAAGCCGGGTTTGTGGAGGCCGGCGAGATCTGGATGACGCCTTCTTCCTGGTAGACCTGCGAGGCAGGGATAGAGGAGCCGGAGCAGAAGTGGCCGGCCATCAGAACAGCGCCGGCCGAAGCCACGCGGTTGGCGACGGCGACTGCCTCCTTCGGATCGCAGCGATCGTCTTCGACCATCAGTTCGAGCTGCTCGCCGTTCACGCCGCCGGCAGCGTTGATGTCGGCCACCGCCTGGCGCGCGCCGGCCTGCATCTGCGAGCCAAAGGTCGCGTAATCGCCCGTCATCGGGCCGCCAACGGCAATAGTGATGTCCGCCCAGGCAGCGCTGCTCAACGCGAAGGTCATGGCCGCGCTGGCCAAAAGTGCTTTCTTCATGATGTCTCCCTTTGTTGTCGAACCCCGGCTCCCGACGCTTCTTCGGAGCCGGTGAGGGGTCGATGAGGAATACGCCCCGCCCACCGGTCATCTAAACGCACTTGCGGCAAAAAAGATACGGTCTCGTAGAATCGCGAGCCTTCGAGCGCGGGGTGTCAGGAGCGCTGGCCCGAACTGCGCAGGAAACCATATTGACGGGCCATCTGGCGCGAGCGGGTCACCTGGCGGCCGAGCACCGCCGCGATCATCAGGACGACAAAGTCCACCGCGGCATAATAGAGGGCGGTCGAGAAGTCCTCGGGCGGTAGGAAGAAAGTGCCCTCGAACAGGCTGAAGTGGATGAACCGGAGCGCAAACGCCAGGAGCACGACGTAGACGACGAGCTTCCACCACGCCGACCAGGTGTTCGCTGTGGCGCGACCGGTCAGCCACGCGGCGGCCCCGCCGAGGATAACCGTCACGCGAATGAACTCGAAAAGCGATACTTCCCAGAGAGCCATTTCCGTTCCTAGTGCCGCCCGCCTTCGAGATAAGCGGCGCGAACCTCTTCACGGGCGAGGAGTTCGGTGCCAGTGCCGGACATCGTGATGCTGCCGTTGACCATGACGTAGCCATGATCCGCCAAGCGCAGGGCATGAAAGGCGTTCTGCTCGACCAGAAAGACGGTCAGGCCCTCGCGGTTGAGGTCGCGGATGACCTGGAAGATCTGCTTGACGATCAGCGGCGCCAGGCCCAGCGAGGGTTCGTCGAGCAGCAGGAGCCGTGGCCGGCTCATCAGCGCACGGCCGATCGAGAGCATCTGCTGCTCGCCTCCCGACAGCGTGCCGCCGCGCTGGTTCTGCCGCTCCTTTAGGCGCGGAAAAAGCGTGTAGACGCGCTCGAGATCCTGGTCGAAGCCGACAAACTTGTTGATCGCCGCGCCCATCTGCAGGTTTTCCAGCACGGTCATGCGCGGGAAGATGCGGCGGCCCTCCGGCGACTGGGAAATAGAGCGCGCCATGATCTGGTGGGTGGGCAGGCGGGTGATGTCCTCGCCGTCGAAGATCACTGAGCCCGAGCGCGCCCGCGGATTGCCGCAGATGGTCATCATCAGCGTGGATTTACCTGCCCCGTTCGCCCCGATCAGAGCGACAATCTTGCCGGCGTGAACGTCTACATCGACGCCGCGCAGCGCGACGATCTTGCCATAATAGGTTTCCAGGCCGCGAATGGTGAGGAGCGGCTCGCCCCCGTTCGCCCCGCTCACGCGCGTTCCTCGATTGTGGCGAGCGTCTGCTCGACTGTGGCTATCTCTTCGTCCTCGACCCCGAGGTAAGCGGCGATGACCTTCGGGTCGCTGCGAATCTGCTCGGGCGTTCCGTCGGCGATCTTCACGCCATAATCGAGCACGATGATGTGGTCGGAAATCTCCATAACGACCCCCATGTCGTGCTCGATCAGGAAAACCGACGTGTCGTGTTCGGCCCGGATGAACTGCAGCAAGTCGTTCAGCTCCGAGGATTCGCGCGCGTTCAGACCGGCGGCCGGCTCATCCAGGCAAAGCAGGCGCGGTTCGGTACACATGGCGCGCGCGATTTCCAGTCGGCGCTGCGCTCCGTAGGGGAGGTCGGCGGCCGGATCGTCGGCACGATCCAGAAGGTTGATCCGCTCCAGCCAGTAAACCGCCTTTTGGACGGCTGCTTCGCGGGCCCGGCGGTAGCGCGGCAGGTTGAGAATGCCGCCGACGGTGAAGGTCGAGGCTGTCATCAGCTTGTTGTGCTGGGCAACCAGCAGGTTTTCCAGAAGCGTCATGCCGCCGAACAGCCGGATGTTCTGGAACGTGCGCGCCACACCCGCCTTAAGCGAGATCTCGTGGTCGGGCATGCGCTCCAGCAGGTAGGCCGAACTGTCGTTCTCGACCAGGTACTGGCGGCCGGAATCTGTGAGCCGGGCGAGCATGTCGGGGCCCGCACCCTCGCCGTGGCGCATGGCGATCCGCCCCTCGGTGGGCTTGTAGAAGCCGGTCACACAGTTGAATACGGTGGTCTTGCCGGCGCCGTTGGGACCGATCAGCGCCGTGATGTCGCCGCGACCGACGTTGAACGAGACATCGCCCACCGCGACCAGGCCACCGAACCTCATGGTCAGGTGCTCGACCGTGAGCACCGGATTGAGGTCCCAGCCTCCTGCGCTGCGCGGCGTCATCAATGACCCTCGCCCTGCGCCACAAGATCGGCGCCGATGCGCTTCTTTTCCTTGAGGATGGCGGACGGCGAGCGGCTGGAAACCAACCCTCGGGGCCGCCACACCATGATGACCACCATGACCAGCCCGAAGATCAGCATCCGGTACTGAACGGGGTCGAAATTCGCCCCGAAGATCGTTTGAAGCAAAGCCACGTCCTGCAAGTTTCGGAGCGCCTCCGTCCCGCCGATCATGACGATCGCCGCGAACACCACCCCGATCTGCGATCCGAGACCGCCGAGCACGACGATCGCAAGGATGATCGCGGATTCCAGGAAGGTGAAGCTTTCCGGCGAGATAAAGCCCTGCCGTGTCGCGAAGAACGATCCGGCGAAGCCGCCGAACATGGCGCCGATAGCGAAGGCGGTCAGCTTGGTGTTGGTGGTGTTGATGCCGAGCGAGCGGCAGGCGATCTCGTCCTCGCGCAGCGCTTCCCAAGCCCGGCCGATCGGCAGCCGGCGCAGTCGCAGCGTCACGAAGTTGGTGAGCAGCGCCAGCGCCAGGATGATGTAATACAGCCAGATAAAGCGGTGGATCGTGCTGTACTCGATCCCCAGGAACGCGGCTACGCCGTCCTCACCGCGTGAGAAATCCATGCCGAAGAAGGACGGCTTGGGAATACCGGAGATCCCGTTAGGGCCGCCGGTGAAATCGTACCAGTTCAGGATAACGACCCGGATGATCTCGCCGAAGGCCAGCGTAACGATCGCCAGGTAGTCGCCCCGAAGCCTGAGCACGGGGAAGCCGAGCATCAGGCCCCACATCGCGGCGAGGATGCCGGCGAGCGGCAGGCAGATCCAGAACCCCAGGTCGAAGTTCTGCGCCAGCAGCGCGAAGGAATAAGCCCCGACCGCATAGAAGGCCACGTAACCGAGGTCGAGCAGCCCGGCCAGGCCGACCACTATGTTCAAGCCCCAGCCCAGCATCACGTAGGTGAGGACCAGGATGGCCAGATCGATATAGAGCCTGCTCTGCCCCGGGAAGAACTGCACCAGCAGGAAGGGAAGAAAGAGCGCGAGAATGAAGAAGACGCCGCCCAGCAGCTTGCTGATCCGGGCAAACGCGCCCGCGGCGCTTGCCGTCCGCCGCGGCCCCGTGGACGCCTGGCCCGGCCGTTTGTAAACCAGGAGATTGAGCAGAAGCCGGATCGCGAAGACGACCGCCACGGCAATGGCGAGCGCGCCCCAGCGCTGGCGGATGCTCAGCGGGCCGGGACCCACATCGGTTGTCAGACCAAGAAAGAACAGGCCGAGTCCTGCCGTGATAAGTCCGGCGACCGCCGCATCGAGGACGGAGCTAGCAACCCAGGAGCGGCCTGCCGGCGCCCTTGTATGCGTTCTCAACCCACCTTGGGCTTCGCGCCAGGCCTCCAGTTCCCGTTGCTCGGCCGGTGCGCGCGTATCCGCCGCCGAGCCGAGGGGAGATTGGCTCGCCACCTCAGACCTTTTCGACTTCAGGCCTGCCGAGCAGCCCGGAGGGTAGAAAGATCAGCACGATGGCAAGGATCGAGAACGCTGCGACATCCTTGTATTCCAGGCTGAAGTAGCCGGACCAGAATGTCTCGATGAGCCCGATCAGGATGCCGCCCAGCATGGCGCCAGGCAGGGAACCGATACCGCCGAGCACGGCCGCCGTGAACGCTTTCACACCGGCCAGGAAGCCGATGTAGAAATCGATCACCCCGTAATAGAGGAGGTACATGAGGCCGGCGACCGCAGCGAGCGCTGCACCCATGACGAATGTCAACGAGATGGTCCGGTCCACGTCGACGCCGAGCAGCGAGGCCATTTTCTGGTCCTGCTCGCACGCCCGCTGAGCCCGCCCGAGAGGCGTCTTGGCGATCAGCAGCGAAAAGCCTGTCATCAGTATCAGGGTCGTGGCGATAATGATGATCTGCATGTAGGAGATCTGGACCACGATCGTGCCGCGGTCCGTCGAGGCTTCAATCAGTCGAATCCCGCCTGAAACGATGGGCTGCAGCGGCTTCACCCGCGCGCCTTGGGTAATCTGGACGAAGTTCTGCAGCACGATCGACATGCCGATCGCGGTGATCAGGGGCGCCAGGCGGAACGAGCCGCGCAGGGGCCGATAGGCGATGCGCTCAACCGACCAGCCCCAGATGGCAGTGAACACCATGGCGACCACAATGACGATCAATAGGGCAAGCAGCATGAAGGCAATGCCGGCACCCGCCGTGAGCCCAAGCAGCAGGATCACCATGAGCGAAATGAAAGAGCCCACCATGAAAATGTCGCCGTGGGCGAAGTTGATCATGCCGATGATGCCGTAGACCATCGTGTAGCCGATGGCGATCAGGCCGTAGATTGATCCCAGCGTCAGCCCGTTAATGAGCTGCTGGAGGAAATACTCCATGCCCCACAATCCCCTGAGCGGGTCGCAGCCCCGCCGCCCCCTTACGTGCAGAGCTGCCCCTGCACTTGCCTTACGAAAGGTGTAGCAAGGCCCCGATGGGGGCACAACCATTGCTGGACGGGACGCAAAACCGGGCGATCACCTGCGATCGCGTGCCAAGAAAGGAAGGACGATCCGGTTGAACTCCTCAGGTTTCTCGATGTTGGAGAGGTGCGCTGCGTCCAGCACGGCTTTCTGAGCGCCGGGGACGCGCTCCACCACATATTGCCCGCGTTCCGGCGGTGTCGCCGCATCGTGCGAGCCGATGACCACCAGCACCGGGGACTCGATCAGGCCGAGGCGATCGCGCAGATCGATATCGCGGACCGCCGCGCAGCCGGCGGTGTAGCCCAGCGGATCGCTGGCGAGCAGCATGGCGCGGATGCGCTCCGTCTCCTCAGGGTGACTGGTCCTGAACTCCGGGGTCAACCATCGCTCCACCACCGACTGGGCGACCGCCTGCATGCCGCCGTCCGAGACGGCCTTGATGCGCGCGTCCCAGGTCTCCCGCGGCGCCGTCCACACAGCAATGCTGCATAGAGCCAGGCGAGAGAACCGGCGCGGATGGTGCATGGCCAGCCAGACCCCGACCATGCCGCCCATCGACATGCCGCAATAGGCGGTCTGCTGGATCTGAAGCCCGTCCAGCAGGTTGAGGACATCCTTGCCGAGCCGCTCGATAGATGCACCGGCACGCGGTGAGCCGGATTGTCCATGGCCACGCTGATCGAAGCGGATCACCCGGAATCCCTGTCCCGCGGCCTCGTGGGCCTGGCCGTCCCAGAGCGAAAGGTCCGCCCCGAGCGCGTGCGAGAACAGGAGCGGCGGGCCGTCGTCCCGGCCCTCGGCTTCGTAGTGCAACAGCACCCCGTCGTCTGTCGTGATTTCCGGCACTCACACCTCCCGGCATTGCCGGGTCGCGCCCGGACTTTCTTCGCCCTATATAGCCCGAGCTTTTGAAAACGATCACGTCCGCATGCCCGCTTCCGCCGTTCCGACCTCCATCGACGAGACCCTCGCCCTCCTGTCCCGCGCCGGCTACATCGCCGACCGGGCGCTCGCCACCGTTCTGTTCCTGTCGCTGAAGATAGGCCGCCCGCTGTTCCTGGAGGGCGAAGCAGGCGTCGGCAAGACCGAGATCGCCAAGGTTTTGGCCGGCACGCTCGGGCGCAACCTGATCCGGCTGCAGTGCTATGAGGGGCTGGACGTATCCAGCGCCGTCTATGAATGGAACTATGCGGCGCAGATGGTGGAAATCAGGCTCGCCGAGGCGGCCGGCAATGTCGACCGGAGCAGCCTGTCGCGCGACATCTTTACCGACCGCTTTCTGATCAAGCGACCGATCCTGCAGGCGCTGGAAAGCGATGCCGCGGGACCGCCCGTGCTTCTGATCGACGAGCTCGACCGGGCAGACGAAGCGTTCGAGGCATTCCTGCTTGAGGTTCTCGCCGATAACCAGGTCACCGTGCCCGAACTCGGCACGATCCGCGCCGCCCAACCACCCATCGTTGTGGTAACGACCAACCGCACCCGCGAGATCCACGATGCGCTGAAGCGGCGATGCTTCTATCACTGGGTGGACTATCCGGACGCCGAGCGTGAGCTGCAGATTGTGACCACCCGGGTGCCGGGCATCCGCGCGCGGCTCGCGGCGGAGGTTGTGGGCTTTGTCCAGAAGCTCAGGGGGGAGGACCTTTTCAAGCGCCCCGGTGTGGCGGAGACGCTGGACTGGGCCGGCGCGCTGACCGAACTGGACCAGATCGCGCTGGATCCGGCGATGCTGACCGACACGCTGGGCGTGCTGCTCAAGTACCAGGACGACATCGCCCGGATCGAGGGGAGTCGCTCGCGCGCCCTCTTGGACGAGGTGCGGGCGGAGCTGGCGGCGGCGCAATGACGGCGGCGGCCGAGGCGGAGGGGGCAGGGCGGCTCGCCGACAACATCGTTTATTTCGCCCGCGCGCTGCGCAAGGCCGGACTGCCGGTCGGCCCCGCTTCGGTGATCGACGCGATACGCGCGGTGGAGGCGGCGGGCGTTTCCTCGCGCGAGGACTTTTATTGGACGCTGCACTCCGTTTTTGTCGGCAAGCGCGAGCACCGGGCGGTGTTTCACGAGGCGTTCGAGCTGTTCTGGCGCGAGCGCGGCTTTGCCAAGAAAATGATGCACCTGTTCTCGCCTATCGCGCTGCCCAGGCTGCCACCGAAGGACAAGCCGAAGGCCGGCTCGGAGCGGGTGCGCGAGGCTTTCGCGGCGGAGCGCAAGCGGGAGATGCAGCGGCCGGAGGCGGAGGCCGATGCCCGGCTCAGCGTCTCGGCCATTGAAAAGCTGGGGCGCAAGGATTTTGCGCAGATGTCAGCGGCGGAGATTTCCCAGGCCAAGCAGGCGCTGCAGAAGCTGGCTATGCCGGACGACCGGCTGGAAACGCGGCGGCTGAAGGCGGCGGCGCGTGGCCGGCTCGATCCGCGCCGCACCATGCGCGCCTCGCTAAGGGTCGGCGGCGACATCATCATGCCGGCCTTCCGCGCCCGCGTCGAAGTCCAGCCGCCGATAGTGGCGCTGTGCGACATCTCCGGCTCCATGAGCCAGTATTCGCGCCTGGTGCTGCACTTCCTCCATGCCTTGGGCGAGCACCGGAAGGTGCAGGCCTTCGTGTTCGGCACGCGGCTTACCAACGTTTCGCGGCAGCTCAGGCTGAAGGACCCGGACGAGGCGCTGGAGAACTGCTCCGGCGCGGTGGCCGACTGGGAGGGCGGCACGCGCATCGCCGCCGCGCTGCACGCCTTCAACCGTGACTGGTCGCGCCGGGTCTTGGGGCAGGGGGCCATCGTGCTGCTCATCACCGACGGGCTGGAGCGCCACGAGGCTTCCGATGGGCCCGACCTTGCCGCCGAGATGGATCGGCTGCACCGGTCCTGCCGCAAGCTGGTGTGGCTGAACCCGCTGCTGCGCTTTGCCGGCTTCGAGGCGCGCGCCAGCGGCGTCAAGACCATGCTGCCGCATGTGGACGAGTTCCGCGCCGTCCACTCGCTCGACGCGGTCAAGAATCTGGTGGCCGCGCTGTCGGGCGAACCGGGGCGCGAGGCCGATCCGAAGAGGTTTCTGCACGCTGCCTGAGGGCGTGCGATCACGTCCCGCGGCCGCGTCGGCCCGGGATGTGGAAAAGCGAGGGTGCGGGGCGCTTCCGAAACGCCTCTCTAGTTTAGTTTGTGGCGCTCCGGGAGCGCCCCGCGCGGCGTTCTTTTCGGCCTTCGACTCGTCCGCTCTTCCTTCCCTCGAGGTTTTCCGTTCGGAAAAGCCTTTCGGGACATGCAGCCATGCAACATCCGGCACCGGGATTGCTCCCGAGGGGGACCCTTCCGAAAGCCGCCGTCGCAAAACCCTTCCGGTGGGTCTTGTGGCGGCGCCGCCCGCCCTTCCCCGATCAACTCCGGTGCGCTGCCGGGTCCCGCATCGAAGAGCGGTTTTGGGAGAATACACCAGCTTTTCGGGGCGGGGATAAGTATTTGCGAAAACAGCAGAAGCCCGCGCTTTTCGGCGAAACTTGTCCCCGTGCTTCGGCAGGCATTCGAGTGCCGGTCAGTCCGCTACGACGAGGCGGTATCCGGCGTCGTATTCATCGAGGCCGAGCAGGTCGGCGTAGCGGCGCTCCCACTCGCCGGTCTCCAGGTCCCGCCTGAGTTTCCGCAGTCCCGCTTCGACGTCGCCGATGGCCCAGAAGGACGAACTGCCGGAGCGGATGAAGGGATCGAGATAGGCGGCGGGCCGGCGCCAATAGGCATAGAGGAACCCGTCGCTGCAATCGTGCGGCACGGGAACCGGCGTGATTTTTACGGGGCCCAGCCATTCTTCGTAATCCTCGCCTTCACCCGAGCCTTCTCCTCGGACAAGCGCCTCGACGCGATCTTGGCGGAGGGCGGCTCGGGCGATCGCCCCGACCTGCTAGTCTGGGATCTTGCCTACGGACTTGGCGTCACGGATCCCGACGATCCGGATGCAGTTGATGTGTCAGAGCCGCTGCGCTCGATGATGATAGTCGAGTTCAAGAAGCCTGGCCGGACGAGCTACTCGCGGACAGAAGATAATATCGAGCAGCAAATCACAAAGTACTTAGCCCAGTTAAAAGGCGGCGAGATCGAGACGTTCGACCGCGCGCGGGTGCGGGTCGCCGACGACTGCATCTTCCATTGCTATGTGGTAGCCGACATCTGCGGCGACCTAGAGCTTCAGCTGTCGGGCTGGGATACCACCTCTAATGGCCAAGGCCGCATCCGAGCGCTCAAGAACATGTACCGCGGCCAGATCGAAGTGATACAGTGGCAGGACTTAATCAATGAGGCTTGGCTCCGCAACCGCGCGACCCTCCATGCGGCGGGATTGAGCCGCAACCGAGCAACGGACCTGAAGCCGAAAGGCGAGGCAGCGCCCATGGTCGAGGACGGGTATGAGGATTAGCCGCCCATGAACGATGAACTCCGCAGCATCCCAGGCCGGATCCTCGGGCTGGCTAGAGCGGCCCTCACCCAAGCCAACCACCACGCCGTCTTCATGGACCCGGGGAGCGAGCATTGGCCCCTGATGTCCGTCCTCAACACTGCCCATGCGGGGGAGCTGTTTCTGAAGGCGATCATCGCCACCGAACACCCGCTGCTGATCTTCAAGGATCTCGTCAGCCTGGACGACAAGAGCGCGGACGAGCTTGACCTTCAGCGGCTGCTAAGCCGCGGGCGTACACACGATTTCGAGAAGCTGCCGCAGGTCCTGTGGGCCACGACCGGCCTGCGGATCCCCAACGCGGATTGCTATGAGCGGCTAAGGCAGGCGCGCAATGCGATCCATCATTTTTGCCCGCCTGACGTTGAGGACCTCAGCGAATTGTCGCTTGAGTTCATCTACACGATCATCGATCCCTTGATCGCGGACCGTTTTGGGCTCTACGCGATCGAGCACCATGAGGACCACAACATCGGTTACGATTATGTCGTCGGCTGCCTGCTTCGGCACGAACTTCGTTTCTCCGTTCCCGACGACTTTGACGTAGGCGAAATCGATGTGGCCGAGCAGCTGGCTGGGGCCGGTCAAGCCTACCGATCCTGGTTTCGCAGCGCTCTTGCAGGCATCGGCAAGGAATCACTCGTCCCCAGGTAAGGGCCTTTAGGTCTGCTTGCCGGCGGGTACGAAGGCTAATGGCGCATCTCGGCCGGATCCCAACGAGCGAGACGGAGCGGAATAGATTTACGGGACCGGCCGAGCGAACGGCAGCTTTCCACAGTCTTTGTCCCGAAAGGCCGTCCTTCCGCTTTCGGCCAAACCGGTCATTACGGATTCAGGCTTGCAGAGAACCTCCCAATAACGCGCGCACTGGTTACTCGTAACAAGGAAAATATTCCCAAATGTTATCCCCGCCCTCCAAAGCCGTGGTATTCTGCGCGGCATGGATGACGACAGAACACTTCGCGATATTCTGAAGGGGCGGCTGGCGATGGCGCTGGTTGCCGCTCGGGCGGAAAAATGTCCGCGCGGGGGTTGCGCGCGCAAGCGGCGGTGCCTGGGGCGGTTGGCGACCAACTTTCATGCGCCGATCGGCGACTGCCCCGCCATGAGCGCGGCGGAATGGCAGGCGGTGAGCCTCGGGGTGCGGCGCAACCTGCTGCGGCTCAAGCCGGGGCTGGAGGCGCGGCGGGCGCGGGAACGGAGCGAGGCGGGGCTCGACCGGATTTCGTGGGCGGATCGGGTGCGGCAATACAATTCGCCGGAGGCGGTCGCGGCGCGGGCGGAAGCTGCGCGGCGGGCGGCGGTGCGGCCGCCTGGCACTTACCTCGACATGATCTGGTACGAGCCGGGCGGGGATGGGCTGCTGACGCCGCGCGATCCTGTCGCGGCGGGGCGGTGGCTGGTTGAGGAGATGGCGGCGGCGGGTGTGTTTGCGCCGGCGTGGGGAGGATGCGGGAGTGTGCTTGTCCGGCGCTGGGGGAGGTTGCGGAGGAGGGAAGTAGGGCAGTGGGGGAGTAGGAAGTAGGGCAGTGGGGCAGGCGATCTCCTCTCCCGGGACGGGAGAGGTCGAGTCCGGGCGGGACGCGCGGAGCCGGGTGAGGGTCGGTGCCGCCGAATTTTTCTGTAGTGACCCTCACCCGCTCGGCTGCGCCGAGTCGGCCTCTTCGATCCTGGGAGAGGCGTGGCACGTGCGAGATGGATTGCCGGATCAAGTCCGGCATTGACGACAGAGAGGTGGGTGCCTGGGCCTTACCCCCCTCCCTGACCTCCCCCGCAAGGGAGGAGGGAACGCGCGCCGGGGCCGCTTGCGCTCGGGTTTGGCTTGGATAGGATGCCTCCAACGATAAGATTTGGGGAGGCGCCAAATGGCCAGCGGCTTGCAGTTGTCGCGCGACGAACTCTTGGCGGCGTATCGGCGGATGCGCACCATCCGCGAATTCGAGGACGCGGTGCACGCCGAGTTTTCCGCCGGCAATATTCCGGGCTTCGTGCACCTGTATGCCGGCGAGGAAGCCTCGGGCGTCGGCATCTGCATGCATCTCGACGACCGCGACGCCATCGCCTCCACCCATCGCGGCCACGGCCATTGTATTGCCAAGGGCTGCGATGTCGACGGCATGATGAAGGAGATCTTTGGGCGAAAAGACGGGCTGTGCGGCGGCAAGGGCGGCTCCATGCATATCGCCGACCTGTCGAAGGGCATGCTGGGGGCGAACGGCATCGTCGGCGCCGGCGCGCCGCTGATCTGCGGGGCGGCGCTGTCGGCCAAGCTTTTGAAGACCGGCGGGGTGGGGATCGCCTTCTACGGCGACGGCGCCTCCAACCAGGGCGCCGTGCTGGAAAGCTATAACCTCGCGAAGATCTGGAACCTGCCGATGATCTTTGTGGTCGAGGACAACGGCTATGCCGAGTCGACCGCGTCGGCTTGGTCAGTCTCGGGCTCGCAGGTGGGCCGGGGCGAGGGTTTTGGGATGCCGTCGCGGCAGATCGACGGGCACGACTTCTTCGAGGTCTACGAGGTTTCGGGCGAGATGATCGAGCGGGCGCGCGCCGGCGGCGGGCCGTCGCTGCTGCACGTCAAGCTGCAGCGCTTTTATGGGCATTTCGAGGGGGATGCGCAGACGTATCGTTCCGCTGGCGAGGCGGACCGGGCGCGGCAGAACTTTGATCCGCTCGACCTGTTCCGGCAGCGGGTGGTGGAGACGGCGATTTTTCGGCCGGAGGAGCTGGACGATGTGGACGCCGCGGCGCGCTCGGAGATCGAGCATGCGGTGGCCTCGGCCAAGAGTGCGCCGCTGCCGACCGAGGCGGACCTGCTGACGGACGTGTATCTGAACTACTGAGGGGCGGGCGATGTCCAAGAAGAGCTACCGGCAGGCGATCAACGAGGCGCTGCGCTCCGAGATGGAGCGCGACCCGCGCGTCATCATCATGGGCGAGGATATTTCCGGCGGCACCGGCGCGCCGGGCGACCAGGACGCCTGGGGCGGGCCGCTGGGCGTCACCAAGGGTCTGCGGCCGCAGTTCGGGCCCGACCGGGTGCTCGACACGCACCTGGCGGAGATCTCCTTTGTCGGCGCGGCGGCGGGGGCGGCGGCGACCGGGCTGCGGCCGGTGGTGGAGCTGATGTTCGTCGACTTCATGGGCGTCTGCTTCGACCAGATCTTTAATCAGGCGGCGAAGTTCAGGTACATGTTCGGCGGCAAGGCGGTGACGCCCTTGGTGGTGCGCACGATGTATGGCGCGGGGTTCCGGGCGGCCTCGCAGCACTCGCAGTGCCTTTACCCGATCTTCACGCACATCCCCGGGCTGAAGGTGGCGCTGCCGTCGAACGCCTATGAGGCGAAGGGGCTGCTGATCCAGGCGATCCGCGACGACGACCCGGTGATCTTCTTCGAGCACAAGGCGATGTACGACACCGAGATGGAGGTGCCGGACGAGGCCTATGCCATCCCGTTCGGCGAGGCGAACGTGACGCGCGAGGGCGACGACGTGACGATCGTGGCGTTCGGGCGGATGGTGAATTTCGCCAACGAGGCGGCGGACTCTTTGAAGAAGCGCGGCGTCAGCTGCACGGTGGTCGACCCGCGCACCACATCGCCGCTCGATACGGAAACGATCCTGGAGACGGTGGAGGAGACGGGCCGGCTGGTGGTGGTCGACGAGGCGCATCCGCGCTGCGGCATGGCGGCGGATATTTCCGGGCTGGTGGCTGACAAGGCGTTCGGGGCGCTGCGGGCGCCGATCAAGCTGGTGACCGCGCCGCATGCGCCGGTGCCATTCTCACCGGCGCTGGAGGATCTTTACATCCCGAGCGTCGCCAAGATCGAAGCGGCGGTGCTGGAGGTGGTCGGCTACGGCGCGCAGGCCGCGGCGGAGTGACGGAAGACGAAGAGTCCGGCTTCTCCCTCTGGGGCGGGGCCGGCGAGCGGAACGCTGCGCGGAGGGAACGCAAGCACATGGCCGACATCCAGCCGATCACCATGCCGAAATGGGGCCTCGCCATGGAAGAGGGCGTGCTGGCGCGCTGGGCGGTGGAGGAGGGTCAAGAGATCGCCGCCGGCCAGGAGATCATGGACATCGAGACCACCAAGATAGCCAACGTTTTTGAGAGCCCCGTGAGCGGCGTGTTGCGCAAGAAGGTGGTGCCGGACGGCGAGACGGTGCCGGTCGGCGCATTGCTCGGCGTGGTGGCGGAGCCGGGGGTGGACGAGGCGGAGTTGAATGCCTTTGTCGAGAAGTTCCGGGAAAGCTTTGCCCAGGCGGAAAAGAGCGCGGCGAGCGGACCCGTCGCGCAGATCGCCGAGGTGAACGGGCGCAAGATCCGTTACCTGAAGGCCGGGCCGGAAAGCGGCGCCGAGGGTGCGACGCCCGTCGTGATGATCCACGGTTTCGGCGCCGACATGTCGACCTGGATGTTCAACCAATCCGACCTGGCGGCGGACCGGCCGGTTTACGCGATCGACCTTCCCGGCCATGGCGGCTCGAGCAAGGACGTCGGCGGCGGCTCGGTCGAGGCGTTGTCGGCTGTTGTCCTGGACTTCATGGACGCGGTGGGGATCGGCGCGGCGCATCTGGTCGGCCATTCGCTCGGCGCGGCGATCGCGACGAACATGGCGCTGGTGTCGCCGGACCGGGTGACCGGCCTGACGCTGATCGCGCCGGCCGGCTTCGGCCCGGACATCAACGGCGCCTTCATCGAGGGTTTTATTGCGGAGAGCCGGGCGAGAAAGCTGCGGCCGGTCCTGGAAATGCTCGTCGCGGACCCCGGCATGGTGAGCGGCGACATGGTCGAGGACGTGCTGAAGTTCAAACGGCTCGACGGCGCGCTTGAGGGCCTGCGGGGAATCGCTGACGCGAACTTTTCCGGCAATTCACAGCGGGTGTCACTGCGCGACCGGATTGGCGAGGTCCGCGTGCCGGTACGGGTGATCTGGGGGGAAGCGGACCAAATCCTGCCCGTTGTTCACGGGGATGGGCTTCCATCGAACGTCGGAGTCTCGCGGATCGCCGGGGCGGGGCACATTGCGCACATGGAAAAGGCGGCGGACGTGAACGCGCTGATCAGGGAAGCGCTGTAGCTCGTGCAACGAATTGAAAGCCGCGGCGAACCGGAAGGTCAGGCCGCGGCTTTCGCCTTACCTGCGGCCGTCATGCAGGCGGCCGTAGGTCACGGCGCGGTCGATGCCGCCACGTGAGACGCCGATGTCGGCGAGGATGTAGTCAGGCATACTCTGCAGCAGCTTGCGGTCGGACCGCGCCTGAATGTGGCGCCGGATCCTGCGAGCCACGCTCATGGTAGCGACCAGCAGGGAATTCTGCCCGGTCGGGGTATGCTGGGGGTAACGCGTCAGCGTGACCGTGTTCACGATGGTTCTCCTTCTGAGCGTCGGGGCGAGTGCCGGTCGACGGGAGTGCGGATTTAGTGGTGGTCTGTTGCGAGCCTGTTTCGCAGGTGCAGCATAATGGTTTCGATTGCGACAGGGGCGCCTCTCCCAACATGAGGCCGGCATTGTTTAACTCATGTTAAGCAATGGCGTGCTGACTCCCGGCCCGGAAGGCTGGCGCGTCAGGCTGGCCAACAGCGGAGAGTTCCCGAGTGCCCACCCGTATGATGGACGTTGCGGTCCGCGAGTTGGTGAAAGCAACGGCCGCGAACGGCGGAGTTCTTCCACCGGAGTTCGAGCGGTCCGATGTCGAACGCGCGGTTGTGCTCGAAGCTCGGAGAATGGAGCTCATGAGCCCGACCGGGGACGCGGGCGAAGACGCGCCTTGCTTGTTGACTGAAAAGGGATGGGACCTGGGATGCCGGTGCCTCGCGGCCTCGCCGCAGGCGCTGCGTGCACATCTCACAAGCCGCGCACGCCGGGTTTAGAGGCTAGCAGCCCCCACGGGGCATTCCACAGGTCGCAAGCCTTGCCGCTCGTGCTAAGTTAGACGGATGTGCGGGCGCTATGACAACCTGATCGCGCGGGAGGCTTACCGGCTGCTGTTCAAGGCCGGACGGCTGCCGCAATCCAACTTTCCGCCGCGCTACAACGTGGCGCCCACCGATCCGGTGCCGATCGTCCGGATCGATCCGCGCGACGGCGAGCGCGAACTGGTTATGGCGCGCTGGGGCCTGGTGCCCTGGTGGTCCAAGGAGCTTCCCAAGAAGCCGTTCATCAACGCGCGCTGCGAGACGGTGCACACGATGCCGATGTTCCGCGAGGCGTTTGCCCAGCGTCGCGCACTGATCCCGGCCACCGGGTTTTTCGAGTGGCAGCAGCGGACGGACGGCAAGCAGCCCTACCGCTTCCGCCGGCAGGATCTGGAGCCATTCGCCTTCGCTGGCCTGTGGGAGTTCTGGCGCAAGGGCGAGCAGGAAATCCTGTCGGCGGCCATCATCGTCGGAGAGCCCAACCCGCTCGTCTCGGCAATCCACGACCGCATGCCGGTGATCCTAGACCCGGCAGACTACGACAGGTGGCTCGACCCGAACATGCCCGTTGAGGAACTCCGCGACTTGCTGAAGCCGTTTCCCGACGAACTGATCGAGCGATACCCGGTCAACCGCGCCGTCAACAGCGTGAAGAACGACACGGAAGAGTGTCACGAGCCGGTGACGCTGGGGCCGGATGCGGACGCAGCCTAGGCGGCCACCCTCCGCTCAGAAGTTTTCGATCCGCCCGTTCAACTCCTCCAGAAAGGCGGTGAGCGCCGTCTGCGGATCGTCGGAATCGCCCCACAGCGGCGTGATCCCCCAGTTCCCGAGCACCAATTCCTGGACGGGATTGGAGCGCGGCATGAAGACGAATGAGTTCGGCCGGTCGCGCTCAGTCCCGGAGTTCCGCCATGTCTGCCACAGGCGGTAAAGCAGCAGGCGGATGTTTAGGTCCGACATCGAGTAGCCGATGAACAGGATGGTGCGGCCGAGCGAGTCGGCACGGAACTTGATGTCGAGCGGCGAATCGAAGTTCAGCCGCTCGAAATAGTCCGACTCTGCCAGGACCAGGGACTGGTCGTCGTCGAAATCGCCATGGAACTTGACGATCTGCGGGATACCTTCGCGGACATTGGCGACGTCGCGGGCGTTGGTCACCTTGACGAACTCGCGCTGGTGCAGGCGGTAGGCAACCTCCAGGTTGGCATCGTAGTTGGTCGTGTAGATGATCGGAAAGTCGAGCGCGATGATCAGCTCGTGCACCTTCGAACCGCTGACCTTTTCCTCCGAAACGCTCCAGTTGCGGTCCATCCAGCTCCTGAGCGGGCCGATGCTGCCGCGCTTCAGACGGTAGTATTCGGCCAGCGTCTGGTAGGATCGGTCGAGGTTGACGAATTCTTCCGGGTCGATCTCCAGTTCCTCGCCCATCTGGGCGATCAGTTCGCGCCAGGAGGGGAGGCCGACCGACATGGACAGGCCCGCACCGGCAAACAGGATGGCGCGCCGTTCCTTGATCGAGCGGGCAAGCTCGTCCAACGTCGGGACTGAACCGGTTCGCTTCATGGCGTGGTCAACTGGACGCGCCGGGCAAGTGTTCCAGCCTTAGCGGGCCAACGCCTTCTCGCGGCCAATCGCAGCCGGGCTGCCGAAGACCCGCAGGTAGCGCTGCACCTCGCTCGGCAGGCCGGTGGCCTTTTCGGGCGCATCCGAAAGCTTCACCGCGGGATGCCCATTGGCGCTGGTGACCTTGCAGACCAGCGAGACCGCTTTCAGCTGCGGCGCCGGAACGGTGCTGCACCCCTCGAAATCGTTGGTCAGGTTGGTGCCCCAGCCGAAGCTCAGCCGCACCCGGCCGTGAAAATGCCGGTAGGTGGAGATGATGGTCTCCAGGTCGAGCCCATCGGAAAAGATCAGCAGTTTTTCGCGAGGGTCGACACCGCGGGCGCGCCACCATGCCATGATCTCCTCGCCGCCCTCGATCGGCGGCTTGGAATCGGGGCGGAAACCGGTCCAGCCGGCGATCCAGTCCGGCGCATGGCGCAGGAATGTTGTCGTTCCAAAGGTGTCGGGCAGCACGATCCGCAGGTTGCCGCGATAAAAGCGCTGCCAGTCGTCAAGCACGCGGAAAGTTGAATGGAGGAGCGCCTCGTCGCCCTCGCTAAGCGCCGCCACCACCATCGGCAATTCGTGCGCGTTGGTGCCGACCGCCTCAAGGTCGTGGTCCATGGCGAGCAGGACGTTGCTGGTGCCGGTGAAGGAGGGGCCGAGTCCCTCCTTGATGGCGTCGACGCACCAGCGCTGCCACAGGAACGAGTGGCGACGGCGTGTACCGAAATCGGCGATGCGAAGGCCGGGCAGCTCGCGCAGGCGCTCGACCTTTTCCCACAGCTTCGCCTTCGCGCGGGCATAGAGCACGTCGAGGGCGAAGCGGCCCATGTCCCTAAGGACTGCACGGGCGCGCAACTCACTGATGATGGATAGCGCCGGGATCTCCCACATGGTCGTGTGGGTCCACGGGCCGGGGAAGTTCAGGACGAACTGGTCGCCATCGCGGCGCAGCTCGTATTCGGGAAGCTGGAAATCCGCCAGCCACTGGAGGAACTCGGGGCGAAAAATCTGCTGCTCGCCGTAAAAGGTGTTGCCGGCCAGCCAGATCATCTCCTTCTTGCCGAGCCGGACCGTGCGGGCATAGTCGAGTTGCTCGCGAAGCTCCGCCTCGTCGATCTCGCGTGCCAGCTTGATGCGGCCGGTGCGGTTGATCAGGCTGAACGTCGCCTGGACGTCGCGGTAGCGTGCCCAGATCATCTGGAGCATCAGCAGCTTGTAGAAGTCCGTATCGAGCAGACTGCGGACGATCGGATCGAGCTTCCAGCTGTGATCATAGACCCGCTTGGGGATATCGATGGTGCTCATGGCGGCATGGTCGCGCTCGTTTCAATCAGAAACACGCCGGGGCGCGCCCGCGTCAACCCGCGTCTGTCAGAGCAGCACCAGGCGGAGCACATAGGCCACCGCCCCGACGACCAGCACGCCGGCCAGCCAGAGCGCGAGGAACCACAGCAGACGCGTGATTGTCGGGCTCAATGGTAGCCGGATTCCGCCGTCACCTTGCCGCGGAACAGCCAGTAGACATAGGCCGTGTAGGCGAGGATCATCGGCACCAGAACGGCGGCGCCGACCAGCAGGAAAGCCTGCGTGGCTGGGGGGGCGGCCGCTTCCCAGATGGTGATGCTGGGCGGAACCATCAGCGGCCAGAAAGAGATGCCGAGCCCGGCATAAGAGAGCAGGAACAGCCCGAGCGCGCAAAGGAAGGGCGCCAGGTCCTCGCGGCTGTCGAGGGCGCGCTGGAAGCGCCAGGACAGCGCCAGCACCAGGAGCGGCACCGGCGCGGCGAGCAGGATGGCAGGAAAGTCGAACCAGCGCTGGCGGAACGGCTCATTGAGGAACGGCATCACGAGCGACACCAGGCCGATACAGGCGAGTGTGGCGATCCCCAGCACGCGGGCGAGATGGCGGGCGCGCAGCTGCAGCTGGCCCTCGGTCTTCCAGATCAGCCAGCAGGCGCCGAGCAGGCCGTAGCCGACCACCAGCGCCACGCCGGTGAACAGGCTGTAGGGCGTCAGCCAGTCCCACCATCCGCCGGCATAGGCGCGGTTCTCGACCCGGATGCCCTGCACCAGCGCGCCGAGCGCGATGCCCTGGTTGAACGCGGCGGCATAGCTGCCCCAGGAAAAGGCGCGGTCCCACCACAGTTGACCACGGAGGGTCTCGGCACGGAAACGCATCTCGAAGGCGACGCCGCGGAAGACCAGCGCCAGCAGCATAAGGATGATTGGCATGTAGAGGGCGGGAAGCACCGTCACGTAGGCGAGCGGAAACACGGCGAACAGGCCGGCGCCGCCCAGCACCAGCCAGGTCTCGTTGCCGTCCCAGACGGGAGCGACGGAATTCACCATGACGTCGCGATCAGCCTTCGCCTGGAACGCCGGGAACAGGATGCCGAGGCCCAGGTCGAAGCCGTCCATCGCCACATAGAGGAAAACGGCGGCGGCGATCAGCAGGGCCCAGATCAGCGGCAGGAGGGGTTCCATCGCGCGCTACTCCGCAGGTTGCGGCGAGGGGCCGGGATCGGCGCGGCCGTCGAGGGCAGGGGCGGGCGTGACGCCGGCGCTGCGGATCGGTTGGCCCCGCTTGGGGCCGGATTCATGCGAGTGCGGCGGCTGCGAGAAGAGCCGGAACAGGAACAAGATGCCGGCGCCGAACACGACGAAATAAACGACCGCGAACGCCGCAAGCGAGGCGGCCACCGCCGGCGCGGCGATCGGCGAGACGCTGTCGGCCGTGCGCAGCAGCCCGTAGACGGTGAAGGGCTGCCGGCCGGCCTCGGTGACGATCCAGCCCGCGGTGACGGCGATGACGCCGGACGGGCCCATTGCCACCGCGAAGCGATGCAGCCAGCGGTTCTCGTACAGTCCGCCGCGCCAGCGGAACCACAGGGACGCTATGCCGAGCGCGATCATCAGCAGGCCCATGCCGACCATGACGCGGAAGGCCCAGAAGACCAGCGGCAGGTTGGTCGGCCAGTTTTCCCGCGGGAACGCCTTCAGGCCGGTGACTTCGCCGTCCCATTCGTGGGTGAGATAGAGACTGGCGAGGTTCGGAATGCCAATGGCGTAACGGGTGATGCCGGCCTCCGCATCGGGCCAGCCGAACAGCAGCGAGGCCGCGCCGCGCTCAGTCTCGAAGTGCCCCTCCATGGCGGCCACCTTGGGAGTTTGGTGCTCGTAGGTGTTGGCGCCATGCAGGTCGCCCAGCACCAGTTGCACCGGGGCGACGATCGCGGCCATCCACATGGCCATCGAGAACATCAGGCGGGCACGCGGGTTTACTCGGTCCTTCAGCAGGTGCCAGGCGCCCACCGCGCCGACGATCATCGCAGTCGTCAGGTAAGCGGCCGTGACGGTATGGGCGAGGCGATAGGGGAAGGAGCGGTTGAAGACGATCTCCCACCAGCTTTCCGGCATGAAGCGGCCGTCCGGCGCAAGGGAATAGCCACCCGGCGTCTGCATCCAGGAATTCGCCGAGAGTATCCAGAAGGCGGACATCAGCGTGCCGAACGCGACCAGCAGGGTGGCCAGAAAGTGCAGGCGCGGGCCGACGCGATTGAGGCCGAACAGCATCACGCCGAGAAAGCCGGCCTCCAGGAAGAAGGCGGTGAGCACTTCGTAGCCCAAGAGCGGCCCGAGCACAGGCCCGGTCTTGTCGGCGAACACCGACCAGTTGGTGCCGAACTGGTAGGACATGACGATGCCCGACACGACGCCCATCGCGAACGCGACCGCGAAGATCTTCAGCCAATAGCGGAACGTGTCGAGGTAGACGTCCTTGCCGGTCGCCAGCCAGAAAGCTTCCAGAACGGCCAGATAGCTGGCCAGCCCAATAGTGAATGCCGGGAACAGGAAGTGCCAGACGATCGTGAAGGCGAACTGGAACCGGGCGAGGTCAAGCGCACTCGGCAGGCCGTCCAGCATCGCAGATCCTCGCGGAAGGCTTTGGCAGCCACCCGACAATGGGCGTTCGCCGGTAGCTCGTCCAGTGTGGCAACCGACGCAGGGACGCCGCGCCGCACCAAATAGGCGGATCGGCCCCCACTCGCGCTCTTGGCTCGCTCGGCATAGATAAGAGGCTCTCATGCAGGAGACAGCCATGTCCGGCACGGAACTCGACCCCCACCTCGACATCCTGGGCGCGGCGGAGCGCTGGCGCGGCGAGGGGCGCGCCGTTGCGCTCGCCACAGTGGTGGAGACCTGGGGCTCGGCGCCGCGGCCTGTCGGCAGCCATCTGGTCATAGATGAAGAGGGCAACTTCCAGGGTTCGGTTTCCGGCGGCTGCGTGGAGGGCGCCGTCGTCGGCGAGGCGCTGGACGTCATCGGCACGGGGAAGCCGCGGATGCTGGAATTCGGCGTCGCCGACGAGACAGCCTGGCGTGTCGGGCTGTCGTGCGGGGGGCGCATCCGCGTCTTCGTCGAGCGGGTGGACTGAGGCAAGCTGCCGCGCCGCTAGGTCGGTGACCGGTGGCGGTTTGGGCCGCTCGCAAGCAGGAAAGAAAAAATCGCCCCGGTTGTCGGATTGGTCCGTTGGCTTTCGTCCTTGCAGCAGGCGCCCGAAGCGGGCCCGACGCAAAGACGGGAGATTGCAATGTCTAGAAGTGCCGCAGCAGCCAAGATGCCGACGACCGAGCCCGCCCCGGCCCTGAACGGCGGGGTGGTGCCCTACCTGATGCTCGAGGACGCCGCCGGGGCGATCCAGTTCTACAAGCGCGCCTTCGGGGCCGAGGAGATCGGCGCGCGGGCCCGAATGGAGGACGGCCGCATCATGAACAGCCGCATCGACGTCAACGGCGGCTCGATCATGCTGATGGATCCGATGCCGGACTTCGGGCATCCCGCCGTCGCGCCGCAGGCCTTCAACCTGCACCTGCAGGTCGACGATGCCGACCGCTGGTTCAACCGCGCAGTGGAGGCCGGCTGCACCGTCGTGGTGCCCCTGTCCCTGCACTTCTGGGGCGATCGCTATGGGATGGCGAAGGACCCGTACGGCGTCACCTGGGGTTTCGGCAGCACGCCGTCCTGATCGGCCCGGGAGAATGCTCCTCCCCCACGTGGGGGAGGAGCTGGGCGGCGCTGTTTCGCTGCCTGCGCTGTCTTCAAACCACCCGGACTCGCAACTCGCCGATTCCGTCGATCCCGCCCAGGAGTGCGTCGCCGCGCTGCACAGGCCCGACGCCGGCCGGCGTGCCGGTCATGAGCGCGTCACCGGGCGCCAGCCGGAACAGCCGCGACAGGTGCGAGATCGCCTCCGCGACGGGCCAGATCATCTGTGCCAGGTCGCCCTCCTGCACCGTGCGGCCGTTCACCTCCAGCCAGATCCGTCCGGCCGAGGGGTGCCCGATTTCCGAAGCCGGCACGACGTCGCCGCAGGGTGCGGAGAACTCGAATGCCTTGCCGGCTTCCCACGGCCGCCCCGCCTTCTTGGCTTCGCCCTGCAGGTCGCGCCGCGTCATATCGAGACCAATTGCGTATCCGAACACATGGTCGAGCGCCGCCTCGGCGGGGATGTCCTGGCCGCCACGCTGCAGGAAGGCCACCAGCTCGATCTCGTGATGCACGTCGCGCGAGGCGGGCGGATACGGAAACTCGGCCCCGGCGAACAGGTTGTCCGCGTTCTTCTGGAAAAAGAACGGCGGCTCGCGCGTCGGATCGCCGCCCATCTCGCGCGCATGTTCGGCGTAGTTCCGCCCGACGCAATAAACGCGCCTGAGCGGAAGGCGCTCGGCCGAGCCGCGGATCGGCAGGGAAGCGGGTTCGGCGGGCGGGAACAGGTAAGCCATCGTACGACGATCCGATCGGGCGTTGTATGGGGAGCAAAGCTGTGAGCCTTTAACATCCCGGCCGATTTGCGATCACCCTCACTAAGCGTAGCCCCATGCCTCTTTCCTTCAGTCTCGTCGCCGACCTGAAATGCCGGATCGGCGAATCGCCGGTTTACGACGAGCGGGGGCATCGGTTGTTGCTGGTCGACATCCTCGGGCGGCAGATCCATTGCGTCCAGCTTCCGGGCGGCGGGGTGCGCTCCTGGAGTTTTGAGACGGAAGTGGGCTCGCTGGGCCTCGCCGCCTCGGGGCGGCTCGTCGTGGCGCTCCGGCAGGAGGTGATCCTCTTCGATCCTGAAACGGATGCGCGGCAAAGCCTCTGCGCGATCGAGGCGGGTCAGCCGACACGGTTGAACGACGGCAAGGTGGGGCCGGACGGCGCCTTCTGGGTGGGCAGCATGGATGACCGGCGGGCAAAGGAGCCGATTGGGGCGCTGTATCGGGTGGACCCCTCGGGGTCCGTCGAGCGCAAGGTAGAGGGCATGCTCGTATCCAATGGTCTCGCCTGGACCGCCGATGGCGAGCGCATGTTCCACGCCGATTCGCGCGGGCCGTGGATCGACCTGTGGGACTTCGACCGATGGACGGGACAGATCTCGAGCCGCCAGCGCTTTGCAGTTCTCGACGAGGCGACCGGCCGGCCGGATGGCGGCGCCTGTGACGCACAAGGCTTCTACTGGAGCGCGGGCGTCTCGGCCGGCGTGCTCAACCGCTTCGGTCCGGACGGACGGATCGCAGAGGCGCACCCGGTTCCGGTGGTCGCGCCGACGATGCCCTGCTTCGGCGGCCCGGATTTCCGCACCTTGTTCCTCACCAGCCTGCGCGAAGGCAAAACGGCGGACGTGCTCGCCGCTGCACCGTGGTCAGGCGCCGTCATCTCCGCGCCCGCGCCGGTCGCCGGCTTCGCGCCCTGGCGGTTCCTGGACGCCTGAGCCTCAGGCGGGCGCATCGAGCCGTCGCGCCCGGCGCAGCTGCGGAAACCAGCGCATCCATAAGGCTGCGACAAGAATGGTGCCGGCGCCGCCGAACACCACTGCCGGGACGACGCCGATGAGCGCCGCCGAGACGCCGGCGCGGAATTCCCCCAGTTCGTTGGAGGCGCCGATGAACACCATGTTCACCGCATTGACCCGGCCGCGTACGTCGTCCGGCGTCCACAGCTGGATGAGAGTCTCGCGCACATAAACGCTGACCATGTCGGCGGCACCCATGACCACCAGCGCGGCGACGGAGAGCCAGACCAGAGTGGATAGCCCGAACACCACCGTGCCGGCCCCGAACACCGCGACGAACAGGAACATCCACAGCCCGGCATTGTCGCGGATCGAGTGGGTCGTCAGGTAAAGCGCCACGACGAGCGCCCCGATCGCCGGGCCGGCGCGCAACAGCCCCAGGCCCCACGGGCCGGTGTCCAGGATATCGCGGGCATAGACCGGGAGCAGGGCTGTGGCACCGCCAAGCAGCACGGCGAACAGGTCGAGCGAAATGGCGCCCAGCACGATCTTCTGGCCCCAGATGTAGCGGAAACCCGCCACGATGGTTTCCCAGGTGGCCGGCTCGGCCTTCGTCCTCTGTGCCGGCCGCGGCAGGGTGAAGGTCAGCACGCCGGCGCCGAGCAGCAGCGCCACCGTGGTGCCATATGCCGCTTCCGGCGCGATGCCGTAGAGGAGCCCGCCCGCAACCGGCCCGCAGATCGTCGAGATCTGCCATCCGGTGGAGTTCAGCGCGATGGCGTTGCCGAGCGTCTCCGGAGGCACAAGGTTGGGCAGGATCGATTGCTGCGCCGGGCCGTAGAAGGCGCGCGCCGTGCCGAACGCCGCCAGCAGCAGGAAGATGAACCACACCGCACGGAAATCTGCGGCGGTGAATGCGAGCAGGGCGGTTGCGCACACGGCCTCCGCTACGAGGCAGGCGGCCATGATCGCGCGGCGGGAGTACCGGTCCGCCACCGCGCCGGTCACCAAGACCAGGGCCAGCGCCGGCAGGAACTGCGAAAGCCCGACCAGTCCGAGGTCGAGCGGGTCGCGCGTCAGGTCGTAGACCTGCCAGCCGACGGCCACGGTCTGAATCTGCACGGCGAAGCCGGCCGCCAGTCGCGACAGCCAGTAGCGCATGAACGGCGCGTTCTGGAACGCGGCCCAGCGGGAACTCGGCGCGGCTTCGGCGGCTGTCATTTCGGATTCGCCAGGAATGGGGGCCGGAACGGCGGAGGGCGGGTTGGCGTGCCAGAATAGGGCAGGGGACCGCGACGGGCCAGCCTTTAGAAGCGGCGGCTACGGGCTGCCGGGCTTCTGCGCGACGAGCATGTAGTTCACGTCGAGATCGGCCGATTCCCGCCAGCTGTCGGCAAGCGGGTGGTAGCTCACTCCCGTCCGGTGGAGGGGGACAAGTCCGGCCGCTCGCAGCGAGGCGTCCAACTCCTCCGGCCGCACCAGCTTCTCGTAGTCGTGCGTCCCGCGCGGCAGCCAGCGCAGCACCCGTTCGGCCAGCACGATGGCCAGCGCATGCGCCTTCGCGGTGCGGTTGATGGTGGCGGCAAAGAAGAGGCCGCCCGGCACGAGCAGGTCCGCGCAAGCTCGCACAAAGCCGTCCCGATCGGAGACATGCTCCACCACTTCCATGGCCAGCACCACGTCGAAGCGCTCGCCCGCCGCGGCCACGTCCTCCGCCGTGGCCGAGCGGTAGTCGACGCTCAACCCGCTCTGCTGCGCATGGAGGCGCGCCACCTCGATATTCGCCGGGGCGGGGTCGATGCCCAGCATCGCCGCCCCGAGCCGGGTGAGCGGCTCGCAGAGCAGCCCTCCGCCGCAACCGACGTCAATGATCCGCAGCCCGCCGAGCGGCTTAGGCCGGCGCGGTTCGCGGCCGAAATGGGCCGCCGCACGATCGCGAATATAGGCCAGGCGCACCGGGTTGAGTTTGTGCAGCGGCCGCAGGCTACCGTCCGGATCCCACCAGTCCGCAGCCATCCGCTCGAATTTTGCGATCTCGCGCGGGTCGACGCTGCCGTGATCGCGGATACCGGAAGAAAAATTCACCTGGGGTTCCCGTGGCCTTCGTGGTCCGCCTGACGCCGGCGTCCGGCGCTCAAGATAGCCGCTCCGAAGGCGCGGGGCAGCCCTAAGTCGCCGGAAACTGAGGGTCGGCGAAAGGCCGTGGAAGAGGTGAGGTCGCGGCGAAACTACGAAGCCCGCCGAACCGTGCTCAGCGGCGGTCGTATCCACCGTCAAGAAAGGTCGGTCCGTCGACAATCGGCCTGGATCATTTTGAGAGGTGGATACGGAGCAGATCTTCCTTGATCAGGTTGAAAATGTTCATCAGCTGCGAACTGTTGGGGGCGTGGAAATACAGAGACTTGCCCCTGTCGACGGTCGCACAATTGGTCATCAGAGTCTGCGTTCCTCCTCCAAGGCTTCCGAAGGTGATCGTATACAGCCTGATGCCCGCCGCTTTCACGTTTGTGCAAAGCGTGGCTGTCTTCTGATCAAGCGCCGTCTCCGCGGCCGCCGCCGTCGAGCCGAGCCGGTAAGCGCCGCTCACCTGAGTGCCGACGTAGCCATAGGCCGAGAAGCGGGACTTATTGTGGTTACCTTCGCTCCCATAGACGGTGTTGTCTCCATCGGTGAGGAGAACGATAGCCTTGACGGTTTCGTCGAAGTCGACGTTGTTGGGGCCGAGACCCTCCGTGTAGGGCTCGCCGCTGGATAGAACGTGCCATCCCCAGATCAGGCCGGCCGGTATGTACGTGCCTGACGCCCAGTAAGCGATCATTCCGTTGATGGCGGTGAGCAGCTCCTGCTTCTTGCTGGCGTTGCGGAGCGGCACGATCGGCTTGGGACAGCCGTGGTTCGGGCCGGACTCATAGGGCGTGGTAGTGCCCTCATTGTCCTTCTTTCCGGATTGCCACTGAGGGCTGGTGAACTTCGCCAAGCTGCTCTGCGCTGCTGCCGGCGCGTAGTTCGTGTTCGACGGCTTATCGACGAGGTAATTGTTTGTGTAGGACTTGCCGCCATCGTTCTTGTCGTCCGGTTCGTCCGGCCAGAAGAACGGGACGAAAAGACTGTCGGGAATGCCCGGATTGGGCGCAGCATCGGTAAGTTCATACGTCCCTGCGCGCATCTCCACGCAACCTGCCCAGCTGATGTCTGCCTTAAGCTGGTTGAACAGATATCTATGACCTATCCGATTGCCACTCAGCTTATCGAAATTGACGCCATTGAATTTGGCTCGCCCGGTAGTCTGCCAGTCGATCCAGGCAGGCGGATTGGCCAGGTCGAATCCGGCTGAGGCCACGTTGACCTGGCTCTCGAATGGCACGATCGCAATCTTGATCTGATCGGGATCCTTCAGATCGCTACGCATCAAATTGTTCACCAGCGCTGTGGCCGCCGCTTTCAGCGCTGCGATACGGCTGCCCGCTTCAGGAGTCTTCCACTGGAGCGCGCATGTCGAGACCACCCCGGCGCAGTTCATGGATCCGGTGTTGTCCAGCACCAGTGCCAGCTCGATGCGGCCAGAATCGCGCTCAACCGTCGCGCTCAACCCGAGATCCATGTCTGGAATTGCGCTGAGGGGAAGAAAGATGGTGTCCATGCTGGCTTCGGCAGTGACCTCGAAACCCGTCCCGGTGTTACGTGCTGACAGGCTGCGGACGTCGAACTCCCTGTCGCCGACATGGTGGGCCGCCACATAGTTCTGGATGAATACGGTCGCCTGCTGATCCGTCATGACGAGGTCCTCGCGCGCGAGGGCGAGGGCGGCCGCATCGACGGCGTTCGCCAATTGCTCCTTGTATCGGTTGAACCGAACAAGGTCGATCGCACCGCCCATGATCAGCACAAGCGGGAGCGCCGCTGCGCAGAGCATAATGGCGACGTTACCGTCGTCCTGCCGGAACAGGTTAAGTAAGGATCTTACCAGTGAAAACTTCATCGCTGCCCGTTACCTGAGAAGCTGCTCGCGGCCGTCAACTCAGGAAACTTATCAGTTCATGTTTATCGAATGGTTCAGGGCAACGTAGCAATGCGCGCGAGGTTAACGGTATGTGTGAACCCACCGCTGAGCCGCCTTGTTGCACTGGTTGGGTGGGGCAGGTAATAGGGCCCGGTCCTCCAAGGCACTCACCTCGCATCCCTGATCGGCTCGCGCCGGCCCCGCACGGTTTTCCAAGGTATGGCCCGTCTTGTCATGAAATTCGGCGGCACGTCTGTCGCCGACCTCGATCGCATCCGGGTCGTTGCCCGCCACGTCAAACGCGAGCTCGACCGTGGTCACGAGGTGGCGGTGGTCGTCTCGGCGATGGCGGGGGAGACCAACAAGCTTGTCGCGCTCTGCCGCGGCGCCTCGGTCCTGCATGACGCACGCGAATACGACGCGGTGGTCGCCTCTGGCGAACAGGTCACCGCCGGCCTGCTCGCCATCGTGCTGCAGAGCATGGGGGTGAACGCCAGGTCCTGGCTCGGCTGGCAGCTCCCAATCCGCACCGATTCGGCTCACGGGGCGGCGCGCATCAGCGACATCCGCGCCGACGTCCTGTCCGAACGCTTTGCCGACGGGCAGGTCGCGGTGATCGCAGGCTTCCAGGGACTGGCGCCCGACAACCGGGTCGCCACGCTGGGCCGCGGCGGCTCCGATACCAGCGCGGTCGCCGTCGCCGCGGCGATCGGCGCCGACCGCTGCGACATCTATACCGACGTGGACGGGGTTTATACGACAGACCCGCGCATCGTTTCCACGGCCCGTCGCCTCGACAAGGTGGCCTATGAAGAGATGCTGGAGATGGCGTCGCTCGGCTCCAAGGTGCTGCAGGTCAGATCGGTCGAGCTGGCCATGGTGCACGGCGTGCGCACGCTGGTGCGCTCGTCCTTCGACGACCCCGAAAACGAACGGCTCGGCGGCGATGGCGAGCCGCTTGGAACACTGATTTGCGATGAGGACGAGATCGTGGAAAAGCAACTCGTAACGGGCATCGCCTATTCCAAGGACGAGGCCAAGATCACCCTGCGCGGGGTCGAGGACAAGCCGGGCGTGGCAGCCGCCATCTTCGGCCCGCTGGCGGACGCCTCCGTCAATGTCGACATGATCGTCCAGAACGTGTCGGAGGACGGCCGGACGACCGACATCACCTTCACCGTGCCGACAGCCGACTACGACCGTTCGATCGCCATCATCAACGTGCTGGGCGGCAGCGTCGCCATGGAGAGCGTCTCCGGGTCCAGCGACGTCGCCAAGGTTTCCGTCATCGGCATCGGCATGCGCAGCCACGCGGGCGTCGCGGCGGAGGCCTTCAAGGCGCTGGCGGGGCGCGGCATCAACATACAGCTGATCACCACCTCGGAGATCAAGATCTCCATCCTGATCGACTCGGCCTACACCGAGCTTGCCGTCAGGACGCTCCATTCAATATACGAACTCGACAAGACCTGAGGGTTTGGCGCGGACCGTTGGCGGCTCGCGCGTGAGGAGGCCAGGTGGTTCAGACCCGGGGGGCGCTTGCCGGGCCGCGCGTGCTTTTGCGGAAACTCCGCGAGGTCATGGCGGAGCCAATCGGCGCCCAGGAACGGCTCGACAAGATCGTCACGCTGATCGCGGCCAACATGGTCGCGGAAGTCTGTTCCGTGTACGTCCTGCGGGCCGACAACGTGCTCGAGCTGTACGCCACGGAAGGGTTGAAGGCGACCTCGGTCCACCGCGCGACACTCACAGTGGGCCGCGGTCTGGTCGGCTTGATCGCCGAGGAAGCGCGGCCCCTCAACCTGCCCGACGCGCAGTCGCACCCGGCCTTCGCCTACCTGCCGGAGACGGGCGAGGAGATCTACCACTCGTTCCTCGGCGTGCCGATCCTGCGCGCCGGGCGCACGCTCGGCGTGCTGGTGGTGCAGAACCGCTCCTACCGCACCTACACGGAAGAGGAGATCGAGGCGCTCCAGACCACCGCGATGGTGCTCGCCGAGATGTTCGCGTCCGGCGAGATGGAGGACCTGTCCGTCCCCGGCGCCGATCTCGACCTCAACCGGCCCGTCCACCTGAAAGGGGCGCCGTTCGCGGAAGGCATCGCGCTCGGCCATGTGGTGCTGCACGAGCCGCGCATCGTCGTCACCCAACTCATCGCCGAGGACGTCGACCACGAGCTGCGGCGTCTCGATGCAGCCATGGCCAGCCTGCGCCTCTCCGTCGACGATCTTTTGGCGCGCGGTGCGGAAGCCGGGGCTGGGGAGCATCGCGAGATCCTCGAAGCCTACAAGATGTTCGCCGAGGATCGCGGCTGGACGCGGCGGCTGCAGGAGGCGATCGGCAATGGCCTTACTGCCGAGGCGGCGGTCGAGAAGGTGCAGAGCGATACCCGGGCCCGCATGACGCGGCAGACCGATCCTTTCCTGCGCGACCGCCTCCATGATTTCGACGACCTGGCGAATCGGCTGCTGCGCGAACTGATGGGGCGCCCGCACGGGCCTTACGCCGACGACCTGCCCGATGATGCCGTGATCGTGGCGCGCAACATGGGGCCGGCGGAACTGCTCGATTACGACCGCGACAAGCTGCGCGGGCTCGTGCTGGAAGATGGCGGTCCAACCAGCCACGTGGCGATCGTGGCCCGCGCGCTGGGGATTGCCTCCGCCGGCCAGTTCGATGACCTTGTCTCGCTGGCCGAAGCCGGTGACCCCATCATCGTCGATGGCGATCTGGGCGAGGTGCATCTGCGCCCACCGGTGGAGATCGAGCGGGCCTATGCCGACAAGGCCCGGTTCCGCGCCCGCCGGCAGGAGCAGTACCGCCTGCTGCGCAACGAGCCCTCGACCACCCAGGACGGGGTCGCGGTTTCGCTGCAGATCAATGCCGGCCTGATCATGGACATCGCACACCTGGAGGAGTCCGGCGCCGCGGGCGTCGGCCTGTTCCGCACCGAACTGCAGTTCATGGTCGCCGCCAGCTTCCCCCGGCTGCGCGAGCAGCAGAGTTTCTATGCGCAGGTGCTGGAGGGGGCGGGGAACAGGCCGGTGACTTTCCGCTCGCTGGATGTGGGCGGTGACAAGGTGCTTCCGTATTTCCGCGCGCCGAAAGAAGAGAACCCGGCCATGGGCTGGCGCGCCATCCGCCTGGGCCTGGACCGTCCGGCCCTGCTCAGGACCCAGGCGCGGGCGCTGCTCAAGGCATCCGCCGGCCGCGAGTTGCGGCTGATGTTCCCGATGGTGACCGAAATCCCGGAGTTCGAGCGCGCCAAGAGCATCGTGGAGAAGGAGCAGGCCCACCTAGCGCGGCACGGGCATGCCACCGCCGAGAAGGTGGTCTTCGGCGCCATGCTGGAAGTACCGGCCCTGTTGTGGCAGGTCGACGAGCTGTTCCGGGTCGCCGATTTCGTCTCGGTCGGCTCCAACGACCTGATGCAATTCATCATGGCCAGCGACAGGGGCAATACGCGGCTGGCCGGCCGGTTCGATCCCCTGAGCCCAGCCTTTCTGCGGGCGCTCCGCACGGTCGTCCACTCGGCCGAAAGGGCGGGAAAGCCGGTGACCCTGTGCGGCGAGATCGCCGGGCGGCCGCTCGAAGCGATCGTTTTGGCCGCTATCGGTTTTCGCTCGCTGTCGATGGTTTCGGCGGCGATCGGGCCGGTGAAGGCGGCGCTGCGGTCGCTGCATCTGGAACCGGTGAACGCGCGCGTCACCAGCCTTATCGACCAGGGCGCGCCGGGCGCGGAGATTCGCGCCGATATGCGGGCCTGGGCGGAAGCGCACAGCGTGCCCATCTAGGTTCCTCATGTCCGCTTTGATCCCGCAGGAGCGCCTTCGTTCGCTGATCCACCGCCACGAGGCTGTCACCGCCATGCTGGCGACCGGCCCTGATCGCGGCGATTTCGTCCGCCTGTCGCGCGAACTCTCCGAACTCGATCCCGTTGCTGCGAAAGCGAGGCAGCTGGCCGACGCCGAGGCAGAACTCGCGGAAGTCGAAGCCATGATCGACGACCCGGCGACCGAGCGTGACATGCGGTCGATGGCGGAGGACGAGCGCATCGCGGTGCGCGACAGGGTCGAGGCGCTGCGCACCGAACTGCGTCTGCTGCTGGTCCCGCGCGACGAGGCCGACGACCGCAGCGCCATCCTGGAGGTGCGTGCCGGGACCGGGGGCGACGAGGCCGGCCTGTTCGCCGGCGACCTGTTCCGCATGTACGAACGCTATGCCGCTCTGCACGGCTGGAAGGTCGAGGTGCTTTCCGCCAGCGAGGGTGAGGTCGGCGGGTATCGCGAGATCATCGCCAATGTGCGTGGTTCCGGCGTCTACGCCCGGCTGAAGTTCGAGTCGGGGGTGCATCGGGTGCAGCGTGTGCCGACCACGGAGGCCGGAGGGCGCATCCACACGTCCGCCGCCACCGTTGCCGTCCTTCCCGAAGCCGAGGACGTCGACATCGAGATCAAGCCGGAAGACATCCGCATCGACACGACCCGCGCCTCGAGCGCCGGCGGCCAGCATGCCAACACGACGGAGACCGGAGTGCGCGTCCTGCATATCCCGACGGGCATTATCGTCACCGCCAGCGAGAAATCGCAGCACCAGAACCGGGTGCGCGCCATGCAGGTGCTGCGCGCCCGCCTCTTCGACCTGGAGCGGCAGCGGCTGGCGGACCAGCGCTCCGCCGAGCGCAAGGGGCAGGTCGGCTCCGGCGACCGCTCGGAGCGCATACGCACCTACAACTTTCCGCAGGGCCGCGTGACCGACCACCGGGTCAACATCACCCTTTACAAGCTGGACAAGGTCTTGTCCGGCGAAGCGCTCGATGAGGTTGTTGACGCGCTGATCGCCGATGACCAGGCGCGCAAGCTCTCCGAGTTCGAGGACGCCGCGTGACCAGCTACGCGACTGCCCTGACGAAAGCCCGCGCGGCTTTGCGGGCGGCCGGGGTGGAGAGTGCGGCCCTTGATGCCCGACTGCTGCTCTGCAATGCGGCGCGGATCGATTCGGCGGCGCTGATCGCAAACGGCAATGACCCGCTGCCCGACCTTGCGCGCCAGGCTTTCGATCGCCATTTAAAGAGACGGGTAAGCGGCGAGCCGGTTGCCCGAATCGTCGGGTATAAGGAATTCTGGGGGCTGCCGTTCGAGGTGACCCCGGCGACATTGGTGCCGCGGGCGGATACCGAGACGCTGGTGGAAGCGGCTATGGCTGAACTGCGCGGCCGCCACGACGAACAGCTGTCGATTTGCGACCTCGGCACCGGATCCGGAGCGATCCTGATTGCACTTTTGCATGAATTGCCAAACGCCCGCGGACTGGGGGTCGACATATCGCCGGCGGCGGTGGAGGCGAGTCGCAGCAACGCTGCCGCGCTGGCGCTCTCGGAGCGGAGCGAGTTTCGCGTCGGTGACTTTGCACGGGAGCCGGACGGGTTTTTTGATGTGATCGTATCGAATCCGCCCTATGTCCGGAGCGCGGCAATCGCCGGTCTGGATCGCGATGTCAGGGATCACGAGCCTCGCGCGGCTCTCGACGGCGGCGCGGACGGGCTGGATGCTTACCGATCCATCCTTTCGCGAGCACGGTTGTTGCTCAACGATACTGGCTTTGTTGCATTTGAAGTCGGGTTCGATCAGAGCGAGACAGTGACCGAACTTTGCCGTGCGAACATGCTTAACAAAGTTGCGGTAACTTGCGACTTGGCAGGCATCAGGCGGGTCGTGCTTGCGAGACCCGGTGCAAAATGTCGGGAAGCAGACCAAGGCACGAAAAAATTGCTTGGAAACGCGGCCGTACCCAGCTAGTTTTAAAGGCGAACCAAGGTGAAGCCAAAGCTCTGGCAACCTTTTCGGCTGGCGAGGATGAATACCGCCGGAAGTTGGTTCGCTCGCGTCGCCATCGCCGTGTTGTATTGACCTCCGTCGCGGGAGGCGGCGGTGCAGGCGCTGACTACAGGATCCAGCCCGGCTCTGGAGGGGTGAGCCGGCCCGGAGGAGTTTCACCGTTAACAAGAGAACGGGGTTCATGAGGCATAATCAGAATCGTCGGTCGCGGGGTCGCAGCCGCAAGGGACCGAACCCGCTTACGCGCAGCTACGAATCGAACGGGCCGGATGTGAAGGTTCGCGGGACGGCTGCCCACGTGGCGGAAAAGTATATGACGCTGGCGCGTGACGCGCAGTCATCCGGCGACAGCGTGGCTGCGGAGAACTATCTCCAGCACGCCGAGCATTACATCCGCCTCCTGATGGCGGCACAGGCGCAGCTGCAGCCTATCCAGCCGAATCAGGTCCGCGACGGCCAGGATGAACTGGACGACGACGACCGGCAGATGAATGGCCGCGTCCGTGACCGCTTCGACTCAAACGGCCGTGACGGCCGCGCGCCTGATGACGAACTCGATGGCGACGAGGGCGACGACGAGGATGATCGTCCGTTCCAACCGCCTGGCGATGCGCGCCCGATGCAGCAGCCCCGCCATGACAATCGCGGCCCCTACGGTCAGGACGATCGCGGCCCGCGTCTGGACCGCCAGTTCCGCCCGGACGACCGGGGCTATCGCGGCGACAATCGCGGACCTCGTCAGGACAACCGGGGCCAGGACAACCGGAGCCAGGACAACCGCGGCCAGGATAACCGGGATAATCGCGGCTACGAAAATCGCGGTCCGGACAATCGCCCGGACAACCGGAACGGGGAACGGATGCAGGATGACCGCGGTCCGCGGCCGCCGCGTTATGAGCGGCGCGACAGGCCCGACCGTTTCGACGCGCCGCGTCCGGATCGCCCGGAGATGAATGGCCAGGAACGGTTCGAGCCGTCCGAGGACACCGAGAGCCGCCCGGCGATGATCGAGGCCGTCGATGTTCCAATGGTCGCCGAAGGCGCTGTCCCTATGCCCGACGAAGCGCCCCTTGCGCCCCGGCGCCGCCGAGGAAGGCCGCCGCGCGTCGTGAACGGCGCCGAGGCTCCCGAAGAGGCGGTGGATGTCACACCGGACGGAGCGGCCGCCTTGGCGGCCTTCCCCGAATAGTTCTCCCAAGGCCGGCCCAGCGCCGGCCTTTTTTGTTGGCGCTGAGGGCAGCACTCCTCTTGAGTGGCAAATCGGCCACACCCATATGACGGTCAGGCCCGCTCCTTGGGGGCCGAATCCAAGCGGAACTTGGCCGTGCAGCGACGCTTCGGGTGGCTGGCACGGGCCGAAGGGAGTGACGCATGAACTTTGAGAAATACACAGAACGGGCCCGCGGCTTCGTCCAGTCGGCCCAGACCTACGCGCTGGGGCAGGGCCACCAGCAATTCGCGCCCGAGCACCTCCTGAAGGTGCTGCTCGATGATTCGGAAGGCATGGCGGCCGGCCTGATCGAGCGCGCCGGCGGCCGGGCCAAGGATGCCCGGCTGGCCACGGAGGCAGCGCTTGCCCGGATGCCAAAGGTGTCCGGCGGCAGCGGCCAGCTATACCTCGGCCAGACTCTCGCCAAGGTCTTCGCCACCGCCGAGCAGGTGGCTGACAAGGCCGGCGATTCCTTTGTCACCGTCGAGCGGCTGCTGCTGGCGCTTGCCATGGAGAAGGACGCGCCGACTGCGCGCATCCTCGCCGACGCCGGCGTGACGCCGACGACGCTGAACGGCGCCATCAATGACATCCGCAAAGGCCGCACAGCCGATTCGGCATCGGCCGAATCCGGCTACGACGCGCTGAAGAAATATTCCCGCGACCTCACCGAAGATGCGCGTGACGGAAAACTCGACCCGGTGATCGGCCGGGACGAGGAAATCCGCCGCACCATCCAGGTCCTGTCGCGCCGCACCAAGAACAACCCCGTGCTGATCGGTGAGCCTGGCGTCGGCAAGACCGCAATCGCGGAGGGACTGGCATTGCGCATCGTCAACGGCGACGTGCCTGAGAGCCTGAAGGACAAGCGCCTGATGGCCCTCGACATGGGCGCGCTCATCGCTGGCGCGAAATATCGCGGCGAGTTCGAGGAGCGGCTGAAGGCCGTGCTGTCCGAGGTGACCAGTGCCGAGGGCCAGGTGATCCTGTTCATCGACGAGATGCACACGCTGGTGGGCGCCGGAAAGGCGGACGGCGCGATGGACGCCTCCAACCTCCTGAAGCCGGCCCTCGCCCGCGGCGAGCTGCATTGCGTCGGCGCCACCACGCTCGACGAATATCGCAAGCACGTCGAGAAGGACGCCGCGCTGGCCCGCCGGTTCCAGCCCGTTTTTGTCAACGAGCCGACGGTGGAGGACACAATTTCCATCCTGCGCGGCCTGAAGGAGAAGTATGAGGTCCACCACGGCGTGCGGATCACCGATTCGGCGATTGTCGCCGCCGCAACCCTGTCGAACCGCTACATCACGGACCGATTCCTGCCCGACAAGGCGATCGACCTGATGGATGAAGCCGGCTCGCGGCTACGCATGCAGGTCGACAGCAAGCCTGAAGCTTTGGACGAGCTCGACCGCCGCATCATCCAGCTGAAGATCGAGCGCGAGGCGCTGAAGAAGGAGACGGATGAGGCGTCACGCGACCGCCTCGAGCGCCTCGAGCGTGAGCTGGCCGACCTCGAAGAGGAATCCGCCGGTCTGACCGCCCGCTGGCAGGCGGAGAAGGAGAAACTCGGGGCCGCGTCGAGCCTGAAGGAGCAGCTCGACCAGGCGCGCTACGACCTCGAAAAAGCACAGCGCACCGGCGACCTCGCAAAGGCCGGCGAGCTGGCCTACGGCGTCATCCCCGGCCTGGAGAAGCAGCTGCGCGAGGCGGAAGCGCGCCAGAGCAGCAATAGCGGCTCGGGCGGCGACCTTGTCGAGGAGGCGGTGACGCCCGACCACATCGCCCATGTGGTTTCCCGCTGGACCGGCGTGCCGGTGGACAAGATGCTGGAAGGCCAGCGGGACAAGCTTCTCCGCATGGAGGATGAGCTTGGCCACCGCGTTGTCGGTCAGGGCGAGGCCGTGCATGCCGTGGCGACCGCCGTCCGCCGTGCCCGCGCCGGCCTGCAGGACCCGAACCGGCCGATCGGCTCGTTCATGTTCCTCGGTCCCACCGGTGTCGGCAAGACGGAGCTGACCAAGGCGCTCGCCGACTTCCTGTTCGATGACGAGACCGCGATGGTCCGCATGGACATGTCGGAATACATGGAAAAGCACTCCGTTTCCCGGCTGATCGGTGCGCCTCCCGGCTATGTTGGCTATGACGAGGGCGGGGCACTGACCGAAGCGGTTCGCCGCCGGCCCTACCAGGTGATCCTCTTCGACGAGATCGAAAAGGCGCATCCGGACGTGTTCAACGTGCTGCTGCAGGTGCTCGACGACGGGCGGCTGACCGACGGCCAGGGCCGCACGGTCGACTTCCGCAACACGCTGATCATCATGACCTCCAATCTCGGGGCGGAGTTCCTGGTCAACCTCAAGGAGACCGAGGACGTCGACCTCGTGCGCGAGCAGGTCATGCAGGTGGTCCGGGCCAACTTCCGGCCGGAGTTCCTGAACCGCATCGACGAAGTGATCCTGTTCCATCGCTTGAAGCGCGAGCAGATGGGCGCCATCGTCGAGATCCAGCTGGTGCGTCTCAAGAAGCTCCTGGAGGAGCGCAAGATCACCATCGAACTGGACGAGAGCGCCCGCAACTGGCTGGCCGACAAGGGCTACGATCCGGCGTACGGGGCGCGGCCTTTGAAGCGGGTGATCCAGAAGCAGGTGCAGGACCCGCTGGCGGAAAAGATCCTATCCGGCGACGTGCGCGACGGGGACCACGTGCGGGTCACCGCCGGGACCGACCGGCTCCTGTTCCGGCCCAAGCACGAAGCGGAGCAGCGCGAAGCCGCCTGAGGATGGCGGCTGTACTCCCCCTCCCTTTGTTGGGAGGAGAGGGAGTGGTGGCCGCGGCACGAAGCTCAGTTCACAAAGCGAACCCGGCACATGCCGGGTTCGTGATTTTTCGAGCCTTGCCATCGACGAGCCCTGTACCAAATTCAGCGGACCAAGGCTTCCGAAAGGTCTGGCCGTTGGAACACCTCAGCGACAAGGCGCTCGCGGTCTTCGCGTTCGCTCTTTACCACCAGCTCACAGCGGGCGAACCGGTCTCCCGCGTCATACGCGAGGACGGCTCCGGCCATCAGGCAGACGAGGGGGCCATAGCCGAGCTGCAACAGCAGGGCCTGGCTGAACCCGACGGCAACTGGATTGTTTTTACCGAAACGGGCCTCAAGCAGCTGGCGCGCCTTGCCGAGGGCCTGCGAGGGACGCAATAAAGCGCCCAACTCAGGGCGCGTTGGCGGAACCAACTGACCTGGCTGCGCTTCCTTCCGGGTTAGGTGCTGCAAAGCGGCGGCAGCGTGGCGCATGCAGGCAGCGCAGAGCGCTAAATCAGTTCTGATCGCCGGAATGAAGGCGCGCGACCGCGGCGATCTCGCCGGCGCGGAAGCGTTGTTTCGCCGCGCGCTCGCCGCCGACCCGGCTTACGCCAGAGCGCATGCCAACCTGGGCGAGCTCCTGTCCAACCAGGGGCGCACCGAGGATGCCGAACAGCATCTGCGGCGGGCCATCGACCTCGACGCCGATGATGTGCGCGCCTGGAACAACCTCGGAAATCTCCTGGCCCGCTTTCCGGCCCGCAAAGCGGACGCCGAAGCAGCCTTCCAGAATGCGTTGCGCATCGAACCCGACAACGTTGCCGCACTCCACAATTATGCGACGCTTCTGAAATCGGGAGGCAACGCGGCAGGCGCAAAGGCGCTCTGGCAAAGAGCCGTCGCCGCCCATCCGGGCCACCTTAAGAGCCTGCTGGCGCTGCACTACGGCAACCGGCAGGAATGCGACTGGAGCAGCCATTCGGAATACGAAGGAAAGATCCTGGAGCTCATCCGGGCAGGTACGGCGGCCCCGTTCACGCCATTTATCCTGCTTTCGACCGCGTCGACGGCGAAGGATCAGTTTGAGGCCGCATGGCGCTACGCGGCGACGCTCGCGGTTCCGCAGGCACGGCAGCTGCACCCCCGCCAGCCGCGGCCCGACGAGCGGATCCGCATCGGCTATCTGTCGCGGGACTTCTACCAGCACGCCACATCTGCCCTGATCGCCGAGGTGCTCGAAAAACATGACCGCAAGCGCTTCGAGCTCTGGGCCCTTGATTACAGCCCGGAGGACCGGTCGCCGATGCGCTGGCGGGTACTGGCGGCCTTCGACCGCGTATTCAGCCTGAAAGGCATGTCAGACGAAATCGCGGCGCGGGCGATCCACGCCGAAGAGATCGACATTCTCGTGGACCTCAAGGGCTACACCAAAAGCACGCGATCTCGGATCCTGGCCCATCGGCCGGCGCCGAGTCAGGTCAATTTCCTCGGCTATCCCGGCACGATGGGCGGCGACTTCGTCGACTACATCCTCGGCGACCCGGTGGTCACGTCCTTTGCCGACCAGCCCTTCTTCTCCGAGCGCATCGTCCAGCTGCCCGACTGCTATCAGCCGAACGACCGCAACCGGGAGGTCGCCGCGCCGCCGACCCGCGCCGATTACGGCCTGCCGGAAGGGGCGTTCGTCTTCTGCTGCTTCAACAACACCTACAAGATCAGCCCGGATACTTTCGCAGTCTGGATGCGGCTCCTCCAAGCGATGCCGTTCTCCGTCCTGTGGCTTTTTGAGGCTAAGCGAAACGTCGCCTCCAACCTGCGCATGGAGGCCGCTGCCCAGAGCGTCGACCCGGACCGGCTGATCTTCGCGCCCGCCAAGCCGATGGCCGAGCACATTGCCCGCTACCCGCTGGCCGACCTCTTCCTGGACACGCTTCCCTACAATGCCCACACGACGGCGAGCGAGGCGATCTGGGCCGGTCTGCCCATCCTGACCCTGGCCGGGTCCACCTTCGCCGGCCGGGTGTGCGCCAGTATCCTCCGAGCCGCCGGATTGCCGGAGCTCATCACCCACTCCCTGGCGGAATACGAGCAGCGCGCCCTCACGCTGGCTCGAGAGCGGACCGAGCTGGCCGCGATCCGTGCGAAGATCGAGACCACCCGCCAGAGCATGCCCCTCTTCGATACGGACCGCTTCACCGCCGGCCTGGAAGACGCCTACCAGCAGATGTGGCGGCTATGGGCGGAAGGGCGCCCTCCCGAGCAGATCAGCGCCTCGTCCGCGAAGGCCACGGTCGAGACAAGGGGCGCATCAACAAAGGGCGCGGGGCCAGTGCAGCGGCATGCAAAGCCTCGCGGCGCACCGCCCAGCCTGCGTGATCTCCTTAACCCGGACCGGCTTACGGCCGTCGTCGACGTGGGCGCCAATCCAATCGGAGGAGAGCCGCGATACAAGAAGCTGTTGTTGGCGGGCTTATGCACCGTCGTTGGGTTCGAGCCACAGAGCCAGGCGCGCGCCGCCCTTGACGCACAGAAAGGGCCCTTCGAGACGTACCTGCCGTACGCGGTCGCAGACGGCCGGCGGCATCTGCTCAGGATATGCGCGGCGTCGGGCATGACCAGCTTGCTGGAGCCCGACCCCGAGGCCCTCGCCCTGTTCAACCAGTTCCCGAACTTCGGGCGCGTCACGTCGGAGGTGGAGATCGAGACGCGGCGGACGGCCTGGCCGAAACCGACGGCAACTGGTCGTCATCACCGAGGCCGGGCTCCAGGCGCTCGCCGGCCTGGCTGAAGGTCTGCGCCGTAGGAACTGAGCGCAGGCGCTTTCCGCCCGGCCAAAGCCCGTGGCGTCTGGCTAAAGCTTCCGGTTGACCGTGTCTTGCTTCCGCTTAATCTGCCGGTCGGGGGCCGTGACCAAATCTGGCGGCTGCGGCGGGTGGACCGACTTGATGGGGCATGAGTGGGCGTGCAGGGGGGAGGCCCTGCTCAAGCGAGGGTCAAAGGTCGAGTTGCACCTCACATCCCGTGCTGCTGCGCGGTTCGCCGACTGCAACTTTCGGCCTGAGGCGTTGCGCAGCGTCGGAGGGAGCGCCTGATGCTCGAGTTGCGCGGCGTCACACGGCGGGTCCGCGCGGAAACGCACCTCGACAACGTGTCGCTCGCTTTTGCGCCGGGCACGCTGAACGTCCTGCTCGGCCCGACCCTGTCCGGCAAGACCAGCCTGATGCGCCTCATGGCTGGCCTCGATGCCCCGACGGAAGGCCGCATCTTCTTCGACGGCGCGGATGTAACCGGCGTGCCGGTGCAGCGGCGCTCCGTTGCCATGGTGTATCAGCAGTTCATCAACTACCCGAACCTCACGGTATACGAGAACATCGCCTCGCCGCTGCGGGTGGCCGGCACCGCAAAAGCCGAACTCGACAGGCGGGTGCGGGAAACCGCGGGCATGATGAAGTTGACGCCGCTCCTGGAGCGCAAGCCGCTGGAGCTTTCCGGCGGCCAGCAGCAGCGCACAGCGCTGGCCCGCGCCATCGTCAAGGGCGCCAAGCTGGTTCTGCTCGACGAACCGCTCGCCAACCTCGACTACAAGCTGCGCGAGGAGCTGCGCGAAGAACTGCCGCGCATCTTCTCCGAAACCGGCGCCATCTTCGTCTACGCCACGACCGAACCGGTCGAAGCCCTGCTGCTCGGCGGCTCGACGGTCACATTATCGGAAGGTCGCGTGACGCAGTTCGGCCCCACCGTCGAAGTTTATCGCCACCCCAACAGCTTGCAGACGGCGCGAATTTTTTCCGACCCGCCGCTCAATACGGTTGCCGTTCAGAAGTCCGGCGCAGCACTGGATGCGCTCGGGGGCCAGCTCAAGTTCCCCGCCGCCGGCCTTTTCGCCCGGATCCCCGACGGCCCGTATACGCTGGGCTTCCGCCCCGACCATCTCTTTCTCACCCGCCCCGGCGCCGACGCGCTCGCTGTCGCGGGTACTGTGGCGATCACCGAGATTACCGGCTCGGAGAGCTTCATCCACGTCGACGTCGCCGGCGAGCGCTGGGTGGCCCTTGCTCATGGCGTCCACGATCTCGGTATTGGCCAGCCCGTAGAGCTTTTCCTCGATCCGGGCCGATTCTTCGTCTTCGACGCATCGGGCCGGCTCGCCGCCGCCCCCGAAGCGGTGCGGAGGGCCGCCTAGATGGCCCGCATCGTCCTCGACCGTATCGCCCATTCCTACTCGGCCGCGCCGCGCGGCCCGCAAGATTACGCGCTCAAGCAGCTCGACCACGTCTGGGACGACGGAGGCGCCTATGCGCTGCTCGGCCCCTCCGGCTGCGGCAAGACCACGCTGCTCAACATCATCTCCGGCCTCATTGTGCCGAGCGAAGGCCGCGTCCTCTTCAACGGCACGGACGTGACGGAGATGTCCACCGCGGCCCGCAACATCGCCCAGGTGTTCCAGTTCCCCGTCATCTACGACACCATGACGGTGGCGGAGAACCTTGCCTTTCCGCTGAAGAACCGCGGAGTGCCCAGGCCCGAGATCGACAAGCGCGTGGCGGAGATCGTCCGCATGCTGGACCTCGACGCCATCAAGGACCGGAAAGCGCGCGGCCTCACCGCCGACGTGAAGCAGAAGGTGTCGCTGGGCCGCGGTCTGGTGCGGCCCGATGTGAACGCCATCCTGTTCGACGAGCCACTGACCGTCATCGATCCGCACCTCAAGTGGCAGCTGCGCGCCCAGATCAAGGAGCTGCACCGCCGCTTCGACCTGACCATGGTCTATGTCACGCACGACCAGACGGAGGCGCTGTCCTTCGCCGACAAGGTGGTCGTCATGTACGAGGGCGCCGTTGTGCAGATCGGCACCCCCGCAGACCTGTTCGAGCGCCCCGCGCATACCTTTGTCGGCTATTTCATCGGCTCGCCTGGCATGAATGTCCTGCCCGCCGAGCTGCGCGGCGACCGGGCCGTGGTCGGCGGCGGGCATGAAATCCGCCTTGATCGCTCCTACCCGGACCTGGCAGCGCGAAGCGTGGAGGTCGGCATCCGGCCGGAATTCGTGCGCATCAGCACGGACGGCGCCGGCGTGCCGGTCAAGGTGCAGCGTGTCGACGACATCGGCCGCATCAAGGTCGCGCGCGTACGCCTCGACGGCCTCCGCCTCAACGCGCTCGCTTCCGGCGACGCCCACTTCGATGGCGACGAAGCCCGTCTGATCTTCGACCCCGCGCACATCCACGTCTACGCCGACGGCCACCGGGTCGAGCCACCGCAGGCCGGGCAGGGGGCGCGCTGAGCCATGGACAAGACCTGGAACAACAAAGCCTGGTTTATGGTCCTGCCGGTGCTCGTGTTGGTGGCATTCTCGGCCGTGATCCCGCTGATGACGGTGGTCAACTATTCGGTGCAGGACACCTTCGGGAACAACGAGTTTTTCTGGGCCGGCACCGAGTGGTTCGAGGACACGCTGTCGTCCGACCGGTTCTGGGACGCGCTGTGGCGCACCCTGATCTTCTCGGGAATAATCCTGGCAATACAGATCCCGCTCGGCATTCTGATCGCGCTGTCCATGCCGAAGCGGGGCTGGGGGGTGCCCGTCTGCCTGGTCCTCATGGCCCTGCCGCTGCTGATCCCGTGGAACGTGGTCGGAACGATCTGGCAGGTTTTCGGGCGCGGCGACATCGGCCTGCTCGGCCGCACGCTGAACGGCATGGGCTTTGATTACAATTACGTACAGGACCCGTTCGACGCGTGGGTGACCATCATCGCGATGGACGTCTGGCACTGGACCAGCCTCGTCGTGCTGCTCTGCTATGCCGGCCTCGTCGCCATCCCCGAGGCGTATTACCAGGCGGCCCGCATCGATGGAGCATCGCGCTGGGCCGTGTTCCGCCACATCCAGCTGCCCAAGATGCAGCGCGTGCTGGTCATCGCCGTGCTGCTGCGTTTCATGGACAGCTTCATGATCTACACGGAGCCGTTCGTCGTGACGGGTGGCGGGCCCGGCAATTCAACCACGTTCCTCTCCATTGACCTGGTGAAGATGGCGATCGGCCAGTTCGACCTGGGCCCGGCCGCGGCCATGTCGATCATCTACTTTCTGATCGTCCTGGCCCTGTCGTGGGTGTTCTACACCGTGATGACCAACGTCGGCTCCGAGCGGGGGAGGGCCTGATGGCCGACGTGACCTTCCGCGAAGCAACGCCCCGCATCCCGCCCTCTGGTACAGTCGCTCTCGACGCGGAGCACACAAAACCCTCGCCGGTGATCGCGCGGAAGCCGTCGCGCCGCCGCGCCGGGCATACCGGAAGCCGTTTCAAGTGGCTGATCCCGACCGTCTACATCCTGTTCCTGATGGTGCCGATCTATTGGCTCATGAACATGAGCTTCAAGACGAACACGGAAATCACCTCGCGCTTCACGCTCTGGCCCGATAACCCCACTCTGAACAACTACGCCGTGATCTTCACGGATCCATCCTGGTACAACGGCTACATCAACTCCATTATCTACGTGGTCCTCAACACGGTGATCTCCGTCGCAGTGGCCTTACCCGCGGCTTATGCTTTCTCGCGCTACCGGTTTCTGGGCGACAAGCATCTGTTTTTCTGGCTGCTGACCAACCGCATGGCGCCGCCCGCCGTGTTCGTCCTGCCCTTCTTCCAGCTCTATTCGGCGTTCGGGCTGATCGACACGCACATCGCCGTGGCGATCGCGCACTGCCTGTTCAACGTGCCGCTGGCGGTGTGGATCCTGGAAGGATTCATGTCCGGCGTCCCCAAGGAGATCGACGAAACCGCTTATATTGACGGCTATTCCTTCCCGCGGTTCTTCGCCAAGATTTTCCTGCCGCTGATCGCTTCCGGTGTCGGTGTGGCCGCGTTCTTCTGCTTCATGTTCTCCTGGGTGGAACTGCTGATCGCCCGCACGCTGACGACTACCGCTGCAAAGCCGATCGCCGCCACCATGACGCGGACCGTTTCCGCCTCCGGCCTGGACTGGGGCGTTCTGGCCGCCGCCGGCGTGCTCACCATCATCCCCGGCGCGCTCGTGATCTGGTTCGTCCGCAACTACATCGCCAAGGGCTTCGCCCTGGGGAGGGTGTGAGCGAATGAACCTCGACTTCTCCTGGATGGCCTGGACCTGGCCGACCGCAGCCTTCTTCATCACCATCGCACTGCTCATCGCACTGATGGGCGTCTGGGAAGTGGCCCGCCCCGGCGGCCATCCGCGCGTTGGGCTGCTGCGCATCGAGACGACGCGCGGCGACCGGCTGTTCATCTCGCTGCTCGGCAGCGCCTTCATCTGTCTTGCATGGCTCGGGCTCGTCGGCCCGAACCTGTGGTGGGCTCTCGGCCTCTGCATCGTCTACGCCATCGTGGTGTTTTTGACGGTCTGACGCCGGAAGAGGTTGGGCCGGCCAAGGCCGCCCAATAACGAAACGAAACTGGGAGGAAGCAGAATGAGAACAAAGCTGATGGGGACCGTTGCGGTCCTCGCGATCCTGGCGTCCGCCCCCGCATGGGCCGACATGCAGGCGGCCACCAATTTCCTTGATACCGAGATCGGCGAACTCTCCAGCCTGTCGCGCGCCGACCAGGAAAAGGAGATGCAGTGGTTCATCGACGCCGCCAAGCCCATGGCCGGCATGGACATCAAGGTCGTGTCGGAGACGATCGCCACGCATGAATACGAGTCTAAGGTGCTGGCCCCAGCCTTCACCGCAATAACGGGCATCAAGATCACCCACGACCTGATCGGCGAGGGCGACGTTGTCGAGAAGCTGCAGACGCAGATGCAGTCGGGCGAGAACATCTACGATGCCTACGTCAACGATTCCGACCTGATCGGCACCCACTGGCGCTATCAGCAGGCGCGCAGTCTTACCGACTGGATGGCGGAAGCCGGCAAGGACGTCACCAGCCCGACGCTCGACCTCGCCGACTTCATCGGAACGTCGTTTACCACCGCGCCGGACGGCGAGCTTTATCAGCTCCCCGACCAGCAGTTCGCCAACCTCTATTGGTTCCGCTACGACTGGTTCAACGACGAGAAGAACAAGGCCGACTTCAAGGCTAAGTACGGCTACGATCTCGGCGTGCCGGTCAACTGGTCGGCCTATGAGGACATCGCAGAGTTCTTCACCGGCCGCGATCTGGGCACGGGCGGAAAAGTCTATGGGCACATGGACTACGGCAAGAAGGACCCGTCGCTCGGCTGGCGCTTCACCGATGCCTGGCTCTCCATGGCCGGCAACGGCGACCTCGGCATTCCGAACGGAAAGCCCGTGGATGAATGGGGCATTCGTGTCGACGAGAACTCACGGCCAGTCGGCTCCTGCGTTGCGCGGGGCGGCGACACCAATGGCCCCGCCGCGGTCTACTCCATCGAGAAATACCTCGAATGGCTGAAGGCCTATGCCCCGCCGGAAGCGCAGGGCATGACGTTCTCCGAAGCCGGGCCAGTGCCGGCGCAGGGCAACGTCGCGCAGCAGATCTTCTGGTACACGGCGTTCACTGCGGCCTCGGTCGCGCCGGACGCCGCGGCGGTGATGAACGAGGACGGCACGCCGAAGTGGCGCATGGCTCCCTCGCCGCATGGCGTCTACTGGAAAGAGGGCATGAAGCTCGGCTACCAGGACGTGGGCTCCTGGACGATCCTGAAGTCGACGCCTGACGACCGCGCCAAGGCCGCCTGGCTTTATGCGCAGTTCGTCACCTCCAAGACCGTGGACGTGAAGAAGAGCCATGTCGGCCTCACCTTCATCCGCGAGTCGACGATCCGCGACGACAGCTTCACCGAGCGTGCCTCCAAGCTAGGCGGCCTCGTCGAGTTCTACCGCTCGCCGGCCCGCGTCCAGTGGTCGCCGACCGGCACCAACGTTCCTGACTACCCGAAGCTGGCGCAGCTATGGTGGCAGGCGATCGGCGATGCGTCGTCGGGCGCCAAGTCCGCTCAGGAGGCCATGGACTCGCTCTGCGCCGAGCAGGAGCAGGTTCTGGAGCGCCTCGAGCGCGCCAACGTCCAGGGCGACATCGGCCCGAAGATGAACGAAGAGCACGACATGGATCACTGGGTCGAGCAGGCCAAGGCGAACGGGACACTCGCCCCGCAGCCGAAGATCGAGAACGAGAAGGAAAAGCCCATTACGATCGGCTACGATGAGCTGATCAAGAGCTGGGAAGACGCAAACGCCGCCGGCGCGGCTAAGCAGTAAACTAGGCGCGCCGCAATCACGAGGCCGGGGCGTCAATGCCCCGGCCTTTCGGTTGGGCATCCAGTCTGAGCCGCGGCAATCCCCAACTATGTCAGCGCGACGGAACCGCGATGACTTTCACATCGCCAAAGCCGGGCGGGGCCGCAATCGTGCCGGGGACCTCATCGAGCGGTATGGTCCGCGTAATCATTGGATCGAGGCTCAAGCGGCCGCTTGCGATCAGTTCCGCTGCCCGGCCATGCGTATGCGGGTTGAGGTAGGCACCCTCGAGCCGGACCTCGTTGGTGAGCAACGCGAACGGCTCAATCGGCACCGGCTCGCCCTTCGGCATCACCCCGAAAACAACAACCACCCCGCCACGCCGCGCCACCCTGGACGCCTGCGCGAACGTCTCAGCCACGCCTGCGCATTCGAGTACGACGTCCACACCGCCGGGGACCATCTCACGAATCGCCGCCACAGCATCGACCGCGCTTGGATCGACGGTTGCGTCAGCTCCGAGCCGCTCGGCCAGCTTCCGTCGTGGCTCCTGCCGGGTCGACAGAACCACCGTGCCTGCCCCAGCGATCTTGGCCAGCTGAACCATGATGAGCCCGATGACGCCGCCGCCCAGCACCGCGACGGTCTGCCCAGGCGCGATGCGCGCCACATCTATGCCGTGGAGACAGCACGCGACAGGCTCGCAGAAAGACCCGTGCAGCGGGTCAAGCCCGGCCGGCAGCAGAAATCCCTGATCCTCTGGGACAATGACGAAGTCGGCAAAGCCGCCGTCGCGCGTCACCCCGATCGCCTGCAGGCGATCGCAAAGGTTGACCCGCCCGCTGCGGCACCCGGCGCACTCGCCGCATGCGATATTGGGATCGCCGGTTATCCGCGCGCCGATCTCGATGCGTCTTGCATCCGGTCCACGCCCGACCACAATGCCGCAAAACTCGTGCCCTTGAGTAACCGGCACGGCCGTGGGGAATTCGCCAAGAAACATGTGGCGGTCGCTGCCGCAGATGCCGCAAGCCTCCACCTGGACCAGGAGGTCGTTTCCGCGCGCCACTGGGGTCTCAACCGTCATGACGGCCATCGCGCCATCCGCCGTTTTCCGCGCCGCCCGCATTTCCGGTCACCCCTGTCGTGCTGGCCAAGCATAACCGTCCCTGAACGGCTGACAACGAGGCGATCAATGCCTTGCGGGACGTGGTCGACCGACCCAAGATGCGAACCAACGCTCAGGCCAGGGAGTCGCAACAACAGGTGACTAAGCTAACGGGTGTGGTGATCGTCACCGGAGCCGCGTCCGGGCTCGGCCGGGAATCGGCGTTGCATTTCGCCGATTGCGGGGCGACGGTCGTAGCCGTCGATATCAATGGGCCGGGGCTTGAGGCGATCGCCTCGGATCGCATTCAAATGGTTGTCGCCGACCTCACCGATTCCGCCGATTGCAAGCGGGTGGCTGACGAGGCGGCCGTCCTCGGTCCGATCTCCGGATTGCTGAATTCGGCTGGCATCGAATTGCACGGCGATGTGATCGAGATGCCGGAAGACGCGTGGGACAAGGTTTTTGCCGTGAACATCAAGGCAATCTTCCTGCTGTCCAAGCACGTCATCCCGCACATGATCGCTAATGGCAGGGGCTCCGTGGTCAACATGTCGTCGGTCCAGGCCCTGGCGACGCAGGCCGGGGTAGCCGCCTACGCCGCGACCAAAGGCGCCGTCCTGTCGCTGACCCGAGTCATGGCGCTCGACCACGGCAGGCAGAACATCCGGGTGACGGCAATCTGCCCGGGCACCATCGAGACACCCTTGGCCCATGCCAATGCGCGCCACTGGAACCCACAGAATCCGGCGGCCGTGCTGGCGGATTGGGGTTCGAAGCACGCCGTGAACCGCATTGGCCAGCCCATCGAGGTTGCCCGGCTCGCGGCGTTCCTGATCTCAGATGAATCGAGCTTCATCACCGGGTCGTACCACCTTGTCGATGGCGGCCTGCTGGCCTCGTTCTGACCCAACAATCTGAGGACCTGACGTGAAACGATCCGAGATCAACCGCCTCCAAGGAGAGGCGCTCACCTTGTTCGCCGAACATCGGTTTGCGCTCCCGCCGTTTGTGAGGTGGCGCGACGCGGAGTGGAACGACAACCGCGACACGGCGCTGTTCTGCAGGTTGCATCAGATGGGGTGGGATATCACCGACTTCGGGTCCTCGGACTTTACGCGGCGCGGGCTCGTCATCTTATGCTTGCGGAACGGGGTTCAAGGCGTTCCCGAAGAGAGGCCCTACGCCGAGAAGCTGCTGGTGGTGCAGGAGGGCCAGGAGACTCCGTTTCATTGTCACCGGATCAAGATGGAGGACATCATCGTCAGGGGCGGTGGCAATCTGATCCTCCACTTCCACAACATGTCGGAATTCGGCGGCCCTGCGGAGACGCCGGTCTCAGTGATGGTCGACGGCAAGCGCCTCCTCCTGGGGCCCGGGGAGCCGCTGCGCCTTCATCCCGGGCAAAGCGTGACGGTGACGCGCGGCCTTTGGCACCGGTTCTACGGCGAGCCGGGCAGCGGCACGGTGTTCGTCGGCGAGGTGTCGCAGGTCAACGATGACTTCAGCGACAACTATTTTCTGGAAGAGGTTGGCCGTTTCGCCGGGATCGAGGAGGACGAGCCGACGCTTTTCCCGCTGTGGAATGAGTTGCCAGGAGCAGCGCCTGAGGGGCCCCGTTTAGCCTGACGGCGTCGATGGCCGCTTGTTCTTGATGTTATCCAGAGCTCCGCGAACGCCCGGGCGTCCGCAAGAACTGCGCATTGGCAAGCCGGCTGCTTTCGGTAGTCTGCTTACTGCCCGGAACCGGCCGGTAAGAGTGGGGAGGCGCGGAGCACAAGTATGGCCGAAACCCCGGCAATCCGCGCAGCCCGGCCTCTGGTCACCGGCTTCCACCACGAAGCGACCGGCAGCGTGCAATACGTGGTGGCTGATCCCGCCACCCGGCGCTGCGCCATCATCGACCCGGTGCTCGATTTCGACCCGTCCTCGGGGGCCATCGGGACGGGTTCGGCGCAAGCGCTGCTCGACCACGTGGCACGCGAAGGGCTCACGGTGGAGTGGATCCTCGACACCCATCCCATGCCGACCATTTCTCCGCCGCCGCGCTCCTGAAGGAGCGGACCGGCGCGAGGATGGCTACTGGCGAGAAGGTCGTGGAAGTCCAGAAACTCTGGAAGAGCTTCTACAACTTTCCCGAATTTCCGGCAGACGGCTCGCAGTGGGACCGCCTCTTCGCCGACGGCGAGCAGTTTCGCGTTGGCGAGCTCGAGGCCGAAGTCATGTTCACGCCGGGCCACACGCTCGCTTCCATCACCTTCCGGATCGGCGACGCCGCGTTTATCCACGACACGCTGTTCGTGCCCGACAGCGGCACGGCCCGCACTGATTTCCCCGGCGGCGATGCCGCCGCGCTGTGGCGCAGCATTCAGCGGATACTGGCGCTGCCGGACGACACGCGCCTTTTCACCGGCCACGACTATCGGCCCGGTGGACGCGAGGCGCGCTGGGAGAGCATGGTCCACGAGCAGAAGCGGGCCAACCTGCACCTGCTGCAGTGCGCCGGCGAGGAGGATTTCGTCGCCTTCCGCCAGGCGCGCGACCGCACACTGCCGATGCCGCGCAATATCCTGCAGGCCCTGCAGGTCAACATCCGCGGCGGCCGCCTGCCTGAGCCAGAGGCGAATGGCCGGCGATACCTGAAGATCCCGCTGGACCTGTTCGACGATCCGAAATGGGAGGTCGGCTAGGCGGTGCCTTCCGCCCCCGCTCCGCAGACCAGAGCGCAGATGTGTTTCGCCCCGCCGAGGCCCGGGATGCCGCGCCGCAGGGCGGCCACGGACGCGGCGCCGGAAAGGTCGGCGGCCACGCCCATTTCGAACCATAGCCAGCGCGATGCGTCGGCCATCTCCTCGTCGCTCACCAGAACGATGTCGTCGACATTGCGCCGCACGACCTCGAAGATGCGGGGGTCGGTTTGCCGGCAGGCCATGGTGGCGACGCGGCTGGTGACCTCCGGCAATACCACGGCGTAACCCGCCTCGATGCTGGCCTTCAGCGTCGGCGAGCCGACGGGCTCCACCCCGATGATGCGCACCGATGGCCGCCGCGCCTTGATCGCCGTTGACATTCCGCTCATCAGGCCGCCGCCGCCGATGGCGATCACGATGGCATCCATGTCCGGCAACTCGTCCAGGATCTCCAGGGCAAGCGTGCCCTGGCCGGCGGCGACCAGCGGGTCGGCGAAGGGATGAAAGTAGATCGCGCCGGTCGCGGTCGCGTGCTCCAGCGCCGCCGCGTTCGCCTCCGCCCATTCGTCGCCGATCACTTCGACCCGGGCCTCCCAGACCCGCATCTTTGCGATCTTCTCCGACGAGCAGTTTGAAGGGACGAAGATGACCGCCGGCACGCCCGCCGCATAGGCGGTGCGCGCCACGGCCAGCCCGTGATTACCGCCCGAAGCCGTGACGATGCCGTGCGCGCCGGCTTCTCCCGGGGTGGCGAGCAGACGGTTCATCGCCCCGCGCGCCTTGAACGAGCCCGTAACCTGCAAGCACTCGAGCTTCAGCGTGACCCTCGCATCAGCAGCGAGGGGCGTCTTCACCTGGTCCAGTACCAGATTGGGCGTGCGCCGGATCCTTCCCGCGATCCGATCGCGCGCCGCTTCAACGTCGGAAATGTCGATCAAGATGTCTCACCGGTTTAGGGGCGCCAACCAGCCCAGCTATTTCACTGCGCCGGCGGTCAGGCCCTTGATGATATAACGCTCGAGCGCGATCCCGATCACCACCAGCGGCGCGATCGCCGCCGTCGACAGGGCGGCCATTGACCACCAGTTGATCCCCTGAGAGCCGGTCTGGCTGGCCACCATGACCGGCAGAGTCTTGGCGCTGGTGCTGGTCAGCAGCGCGGCAAAGAAATACTCGTTCCAGCAGAGGACGAGGGAGAGGACGAAAGCCGCGACCATGCCGGGCAGAGCGATAGGCATGATGATCCGGCCGAAGGCGCCCCAGGCGGATAGCCCATCGACCAAGGCGGCCTCGTCGAGCTCCGTCGGGATCGTGTCGAACTGGTCGCGCATGATCCAGATCACAATCGGCAGCACTGTCAGAGTGTACAGGAAGATCAGGCCGACAGTTGTGTCGAGCAGCGCCAGCTCCCGGTAGAGGACAAGGAAGGGCAGGGCGAGGACGACGGGCGGCAGAATCAGCTGCGACAGGAAGAAGAACGAAATGTCGTTGTTGCGCATCCACAGGAACTTGTAGCGGAAGCGACTGAGCCCGTAAGCCGCCAGGGAGCCGAGCGCCACGGCGAGCAGCGACGCGCCGACTGACGTGACGATGCTGTTGCCGAACCGAAGGAGGAACTCCTGGCGGACGGTCGAGGACCGGCTGAGCGTGTCCGGCGAAAGGCCGAGCGAGCGCCAGCCGCGCCAGTCGGGCGTGTAGTCGATAAACGGGATCAGATGTCCCTGCGTGACGTCCACCGCAGTCTTAAACGAGGTTGTCACCGTCCAGTAGATCGGGAACAGGCAGATAAAGGTCCACAGGAGCAGCGCCGCGTAGATCAGCACGCGGCCGATGTAGTATCCCGCGCCGCGACCAGGAGCACTCGCTTGTGAGTCCGGTGCCGTCGTCGCCACTGCCCTGACCTCCACGCTAGGCGTTCCGCTGCAGCCGGCGGCTGAGCACGTTCAGAAGCAGCGTCACTGCAATAATGATGATCACTAGGTAAAACATGGCGAGCATGGTGCCGTAACCGACGTTCGAGCGGTCCCTGTACTCCCGGTAGATGAAGCTCGAGACCGTGTCGGTGGCGCCGCCGGGCCCGCCGGCCGTGACGTTGATCACGATGTCGGCGAGTTTGAGCTTGAAGATGATCCTCAGCACGATCGCCGTGACGCTGACCGGCAGCATCAGCGGGAAGGTGATCTTCCAGAACGTCTGCCAGGCGGTGGCGCCATCGACCTTCGCCGCCTCGGTCAGCTCCTTCGGCATGGCCTGAAGGCCGGCCAGCAACAGCATCATTATAAAGGGAATGGAGACCCAGGCATCCAGGGCTTCGATGCTCAGGCGCGCCGTCCAGGGATGGGCAAAGAAGGCGGGAGCGTCCCAGCCGAGCTGACGAGCCAACCGCGATGCGGGGCCGAAACGGTACTCCATCAACGACTTGCCGATCATCCAGCTGACCGCCACGGGGCTCAGCATGAAGGGCAGGAGGAAGGCGACTCGGAAGAATTTGCGTGCCCGGATTTCCGCGTTGAGGAGGAGCGCCAGCCCGAACGCGATGGCGTATTCCAGCAGCACGGCGGCTGAATAGAACACCATGTTCAGAAGGGAGTTCCAGAAGTAGGGATCGTTCAGCAGCGCGACGAAGTTGTCGATGCCATTGAACTTTGGGCCCCCAGCCGCACTGAGGTTCCAGTCGGTCATGGCGATGTAGAAGCCGAACAGGGTCGGGAAGATCACAACCGCTACGGTGAACAGCACCGCAGGTAGGACGAACAGTGCGCGCTTGCCCGGTTCGCCGCGCATCAGCACCTGCCCGACGCCGAGCGCGATGCCCCAAAGGACATAGGCGTAAAGAACCGGCCGCCAGCTTTCGAAGCCGAAGTCCAGCGACCCGGCCCGGTTGAGAATCTGGACCACTAGGATCGCCAAGAAGGTCAGCGACGCCAGCCAGATTAGCGCTTTGCCACCCACCCGCCGGTTGGCCGGGATGTGATCGTATGCGATCTCGTTGCGGTGTTCGATGGCGATCGTCACCGGGCTTCCGTTCGCAAGTGTGGGTCCGACGCTGCCGTAACGAACTGCCGACGTGTCGGCCGGCACGCGGCACTCCGCACCGGCCGCCCGGGAGTTAAGCGCCGGGCTATCGCCCGGCGCCGGTTGTCAGAGCCCGAGCGAGGCCTTGTAGAGTGCGATCTGGCTGTCGCGACCGATCTGGTCGGTGATCCGCTCCCATTCCGCCGCGATACGGTCGGCCCCGGCCTGCGCCTCGGATTGTCCGGCCCAGATCTTCGCCAGCTCGTCCTCGGCGACGCTGTAATACTGGAAAATACCGGGGATGCGCGGCTCGATGGCTGCATTCGGGTGGTTGTAGGAGTCACCCTCCGACTTCAGGTAAGCGGTGATGAACGCCTCGTCATAGCCGGCCGCCACCCATTCCTGAATGTTGAAGTGGCTGTTCCGGTAAGGCTGGAAGCCGGACGGATAGGCGGCGGTCCACAGCGACAGGTCCTTGCCGCCGAGATGCGCCGCGGCGCTCCAGGCCGCCTTGTGCTTCTTGGGGTCCGCATCGACGCGGGACATGACGTAGACGCCCCAGCCGATATAGGCGCAATTCGGCGCGTAGTTGGGTCCGCTTGGGAGCGTGTCCCACTGCCCGGTTTTCGCATTGTAGACATCGTCCGAGCCGGGCAGGATCGAGAACCCGGTGACATCGCCGACCACCGACGCATCGTTGGTCTTCACGTTGGAGCCGACGTCGCCCCACCACGCGACCATCGAGCCGGTGCCGCCGAGGAACTGCGAGAAGGCGGTCTCGTTCGGGTCGGCGTTGATCTGGTTCGGCGGTTCTGAGGGCAGCGCGTCGATGACGTCCTGGATGGCGCGGACCCAGGCCGGGTTGTTGATGCGCGGCTTCATCGTGTCCGGGTCGAACAGCCAGGCCTTGTCGTCCGGGTGCTTGGCATAGGCGGTGGCGCGGCTGGCCAGGAAGTAGAAGCCGAAGCCACCCCACGGCTTGGGCGCATCAAGGTAGCCGTAGATGTCCTGGCCGTTGATCTGCTTGCCCTTCAGGAACTTGGTGGCAGCCTGGACCTGCTGCCAGGTCTTCGGCACGCCCCAGTCACCCTGATTGCCTTCGTCCTTCCACTGCTGCGCCAGGGTGGCGTCGGAGAACACGTCGGTGCGGTAGTTGAAGTTATGGGCGTCGCCATCGATCGTGACGCGGTATTGCTTGCCGTTCCAGGTGCCGACCGGCGGCTTCAGGTAGTTGACCAGATCTTCGAAATCGATCTGCTCCTTGACCCAGTCCGGCATCTCGGAGGCAAGGCCCTTGCCGCAAACGTCGCCTTCGAAGGGCGCGCCCATCTCCAGGATGTCGAAGTCGACGGTCCCGGTGGCGATTGCCTGCTGAAGGCGCGGGTTGTAGTCGGCCTGGGCAAGGTCGATCCAGGTGATCCGGGCGCCGGTATATTGTTCCCAAGGCTGCAGGAAACCGCGGAACAGCACGTTGTGGAGGTTCTGGTTGTTGAGCCCCATGAAGCTGAGCTCGACGCCTTCGAACTCGCCCTGCTGCACGTTCTTCTTGGTGGCTTCCAGCGTCAGTTCGCCGACCTGCTGGAAATCGGCATCGGTCGGTTGCCCGGTTCCAACGCCGGGGATCTGCAGCAGTTGCGCCCTGAGGTCGCCCTGGGCGAACGCCCGTCCTGCGAAGGCGCCAAGGCCGCCGGTCGAACCCAGGGCCGCCACAGCACCGAGGCTTGCAGCACCCCTCAGAAGCTCGCGCCGGCTGGCGCTCAACCGGACCAGGCGCTCGAAATCGTGCGTTCTCATGGACATCTCCCCCCTTTTGTCGACCGCAGCTTGGAACTTGCTACGCGTTCGTGAGATCGTTGGGTGCACTATGCAGCAGCCTCTCCGCCTGTCAAACCTCGCGCCCGGGGCTGTCCGGCACAGGCGATTGTGCATCGCCAAGGAGGGAACGTGCAGGTTGAGGAACGCCGCTTCGCCACGCGGCTGAATTCGTTCCGCTCCCATGGCGGAACGCGCAGGTCTATCGCCGAGGCGATCGAGGCTGTCGCAGCGGTGCCGGGCGTATCGGCTGTCGAGTTGAACTACCCGCAGCACTTCGATGGCGAGCCCGGGCCGTCGATCCTGACGCGCGCCGCCGACGCCGGCCTGGCCGTCACGGCGTTGAACCTGCGCTGGGACGGTCCGCAATACGTGCACGGAGCCTTCACCCACCCCGACCCTGAAAACCGCCGGCGGGCGATCGCAGTGGCCAGCGAAGCAGTGGAGGTCGCTGCCGGCAGCGGGGTCGATCATGTGATCCTGTGGATGGGCCCCGACGGCTTCGACTACCCCTTCCAGGCGGATTACCGGGCCCTTTGGGAGCTCGAAATCGACGGTTTCCGGGAAGTGACGGCCGTCCGCCCGGACGTCCGCGTCAGTGTCGAATACAAGCCGAGCGATCCTCGGCGCACCTCCCTGATCCGCTCCATGTCGGACTCATTGCTTGCGGTCCACGACGTCGGCCTGCCGAATTTCGGCGTCACCATCGACTTCTGCCACATGCTGATGGCAGGAGAACAACCGGCCGCGGCGGCGGCCTTGGCCATACGCGCGGGTCGGCTGTTCGGCGTCCATCTGAACGACGGCTACGGCCCGGCCGACGACGGTCTAATGGTGGGCAGCGTGCATCCCTGGCAGACGCTGGAACTGCTGCTGGAACTGCGGCGCGGCGGCTTTGCCGGGACGATCTACTTCGACACGTTTCCCGACCGCGTCGATCCCGCGGCGGAATGCGCCGCCAACGTGCGCATGGTGAGACGGATGGAGCGGCTGCTGGACAGGCTTCCTGTCGACGAGCTCCGTCAGACGCAGAGCAAGCAGGACGCGGTGGCTTCGACGCGGTTGATCCAGGACCTTTTCCTCGGGTCGGCGGATTGACCGGGCAGCGCCGACCCAAGGTCGTGGTGCTGGGCAGCGTCCATATGGACCTGATCGCCAGCGCACACCGGCTTCCCGGACCCGGCGAATCGGTGGCCGGCGGCAGCTTCGGGATGTCGCCGGGCGGCAAAGGCGGCAACCAGGCGGTGCAGTTCGCATTGGCCGGCGCCGAAGCGACGATGCTGACGCGCCTTGGGGACGATAGCTTCGGACGCGAACTCCTCGCCGCGTTGCAAAGCAAGGGCGTCGATACCTCCCTTATTGCCATTGACGGGGAACATCCGACGGGCGCCAGCACCGTCTTCGCGGCGCATGGCGATTACTGCTCCATAATCGCACCGGGAGCAGCATCGATGCTGTCGGCTGGGGATGTGGAGCGAGCCCGCGCCGCGATCGAGGCGGGCGATGCACTCGTGCTGCAACTAGAGCTGCCTGCCACGATTTCCGACCGTGCAGCGCAGATCGCCTCGGCGAAGGGCAGGGCGGTAATCCTGAACGCCTCGCCGGCGCCGGCGGACTGGTCCGAAGTGCCCGCTTCACTTTGGGCCGCAGCCTCCATTCTCGTCGTAAACCGCATGGAGGCGGGGCGGCTCCTCGGGCGGGAGATCGGGTTCGACGCGGTCCGGCAGGCCTGCTCCGAGCTCTCGGCCCGCTACAACATCGATACAATCGTGGTCACACTTGGCCCGGACGGGATTGCGGCGTTGCACGCCGGGGACTTTGTCCACCAGCCGCCGTTCCGTGCGCAGGTGGTGGATGCGGTCGGGGCGGGCGACGCTTTCCTCGGTGTGTTCTGCTGTGCGCTGATCGCCGGCAGTGGCTTCGCCGAAGCGCTGCGGCGCGGGGCTGCCGCGGGCGCGCTGGCCGTGTCGCGGCGTGGCGTCTATGAGGCGCTGCCGACGCGTGCGGAGGTGGACGGGTTTCTGGAGAGAGCATGACGGACGCAACCAAGGAACGCCTCGCCGCGCTGACGGCCGAACTCATGCTGATCCCCGGACTGAGCGGCTATGAGGGCCGTGTGCGGCGGCGGCTGGCAGCGGAGCTGAAGGGCCTCGGCCTGCAATCGCGCACCGACCGGCTCGGCAATCTCCTCGCCACCATCGATGGTGACGCGGGCGCGCCCAGCATCATGCTGTTCGCCCACATGGACCAGCTCGGATTGATTGTCCGCAAGATCGAGCGCAATGGGCTGGTCCGTGTTGAGCGGCTCGGCGGCGTTCCGGAAAAGGCACTGCCTTCACAATCCGTCCTGTTCTGCATAGGGGAGGGGAGGGATCGCCCCGGCCTCATCGCCAACAAGAGCCACCACGCTACGGGACAGGACGAGAAGTACCGCGTCCTCCCCTATCCCGAGCTTTACATCGACGGCGGCTTTCCGAATGCGGAGACGGTGATCGCGGCGGGCATCGATGTGGGCACGCCTGTGGTTTACGAGCCAAAGGTGCTGCGGCTGGAAGGCGACCGGCTGGCCGGCACATCTGTGGACGACCGTGCGGGATGTGCGGTGATGATCGAGGTCGCGCGCGAACTCCTGGCCGCCCCGCGCCGACCGACGACGCATCTCGTCTTCTCCGTCCAGGAGGAATTCAACCTGCGGGGCGCCCTCACCGCGGCTCAGGCCCTGCAGCCGGACATCGCCATCCAGCTCGACCTCATCCTTGCCACCGACACGCCGGACATGACGGCGCGCGGCGACATCCGGCTCGGCGGCGGGCCGGCGATGAGTATGTATTCCTTCCACGGGCGCGGCACGCTGAACGGCACCATCCCCCATCCGGCCTTGGTCGCGCTGTTTGACCACGCTGCGACAGACGAGGGCCTGCCGCTGCAGCGAAGCGCCCACATTGGAGCCCTAACTGACAACTCCTACGTCCAGCTGGTCGGCCAGGGCGTTGCCGCGATCGATCTGGGTTTCCCGACCCGCTACACGCATTCCTCGCTGGAGGTCTGCGACACGGGCGACCTCGCCGGGCTGACGAGGCTCTTGGTGCGCGGCATCTCCGCCATAGATGCTTCCTTTAGCCTCGACCGTGACGATTTTCCCGGATGAAGCACTACCTCGGCATCGATATCGGCACCTACGAGTCGAAGGGCGTGCTGGTGAACGGCGGGGGCGAGATCGTAGCCAGCGCCGCCCGCCCGCATCAGATGATCGTGCCGCAGCCGGGCTGGGCCGAACACCGGGCCATCGAGGACTGGTGGGAAGACTTCTGCTTTATTAGTCGAAAGCTGCTGGCCGACAGCGGCGTGCCCCCTGAGTCCGTCCGGGCAGTCGGCAGCAGCGCCATCGGGCCCTGCATGCTGCCCGTCGATGCCGATGGCGAGCCGCTGATGAACGCGGTGCTCTATGGCGTCGACACGCGCGCCAGCCGGGAGATCGCCGAGCTTACCGAAAAGATCGGCGAGGATGTCCTGCTCGATCGCTGCGGCAACGCGCTCACCTCACAGTCCATCGGGCCAAAGATCCTATGGCTGAAGCGCAACCGGCCGGATCTATACGCCCGGACGCACAAGGTCGTCAGCTCGACGCCGTTCCTGGTGCATCGTCTCACCGGCCGCTGGGCCATCGATCATTACACTGCCGGCAGCTTCAGCCCGCTCTACCTTGCCGACGGATTGGACTGGAGCGCCGAACTCCAGTCGGGCATCATCGAGCTCGAGAACCTTCCGGACCTGGCCTGGACAACGGACGTGGTCGGCGGCGTAACCGAGAAAGCGGCGGCGGAGACCGGGCTGGCCCCCGGCACTCCGGTCATCGCCGGCACGATAGACGCGGCGGCGGAAGCCTTGAGCGTCGGGGTGCTGGAGCCCGGCGACATGATGCTGATGTATGGCTCGACCATCTTCATCATCATGCTCACCGCGACCCGGGTGCGCGACCCGCGGCTGTGGTACGCACCCTGGCTGTTCCCGGACCAGCATGCATCGATGTCTGGGCTGGCCACCAGTGGAACGCTGACCCACTGGTTCCGGGACCAGTTCGCGCGCGAACTGGATCGGGACAAGGCAGCAGCAATGCTGACGGCGGAGGGGGAGGCGTCGCCGCCCGGCGCGCGAGGGCTGGTCGTGCTTCCCTACTTCTCCGGTGAGCGGACGCCGATCCACGACTCGCAAGCTCGGGGTGTTCTCTTCGGCCTGAACCTCACCCATACGCGCGGCGACATGTTTCGCGCTTTCCTTGAAGGGATCGCCTACGGCACGCGGCATGTTTTCGAGACCTATGTCCAGGCCGGCCAGGACCCGCGCACCATTCTGGCTGTCGGCGGCGGCACCAAGAACCGGGTTTGGGCGCAAGCGACCTCCGATGCATCGCGCCGAACCCAGATCCTGCGCGCCAAGACGGTCGGCGCGTCCTACGGCGACGCCTTTCTGGCCGCGCTAGCCGTCGGCGACGTGAGGCGGGAGGACATCAACACTTGGAACCCCCTCGCGGCGGAAATCCGGCCTGATCCGAACCTGGCCGATCTATACGACCGCCATTACGGCGTGTTCCGCAGCCTATACTCAAACACTTGTGATCTGATGCGCCGCCTGGATGGGTGATCCGCGTCGCTTTGCCCGGTATCCAGCGCTGGACCGGAGATAAAGCGGTCTTATGTTGGGTCGAGAGGACCCTCGCCCGTGCTTAACCCAGTTCCTGTCTCCCGCGGCCTCCAGATGGCCGACCCGCCGCAAAGAGCCGTACGGCTGCCTGCGGGTCATCCCCCAGTGCGGTCCGGCCGTATTGGCGTGTTGCTTGTCAACCTGGGCACGCCGGAGGGGACAAGCTACTGGCCGATGCGCCGCTATCTCAGCGAGTTCCTGTCCGACCGACGGGTGATCGAGTGGCCCCGGGCGGTCTGGCAGCCCATCCTACAGGGGATCGTGCTTTCCGTTCGACCCAAGAAGAGCGGCAAGCTCTACGAGTCGATCTGGAATCGGGAGATGAACGAGTCTCCCCTGCGGACCTTTACGCGCGCACAGGCGGAAAAATTGGGCGCCGACCTCGCCGCCGAGGAAGACATCACCGTCGATTGGGCGATGCGTTATGGCAGCCCGCCCGTCGCTGAGCGGATGGAAGCGCTGAAACAGGCCGGCTGCGACCGCATCCTCGTCTTCCCGTTGTACCCGCAATATAGCGCCACCACCACAGCAACGGTGAACGATGTCGCGTTCGACGCACTGAAGGCAATGCGGTGGCAGCCGGCATTGCGGACCGTGCCGCCCTATTACGACGATCCGGAATACATCGACGCCTTGACTGAAAGCGTCGAAGCGCATCTTGCAAAGCTTGACTTCGAGCCGGAACGGCTGATCGCCTCCTATCATGGGCTGCCGATATCCTATTTCCGCAAGGGCGACCCGTATCAGTGCCATTGCCAGAAGACGTCGCGCCTGCTCGCCACCCGGCTAGGTTGGCCCGAAGGGCGGCTGATGACCACCTTCCAATCGAGGTTCGGCCCGGAAGAGTGGCTGCAGCCCTATACCGATAAGACCCTGGAGAAACTCGCCGGCGAGGGAATCAAGCGGGTGGCGGTGATCAACCCGGGATTCGTATCCGACTGCCTCGAGACGCTGGAGGAGATCGCGGTCCAGAACGCGGAGAACTTCCATGCGCACGGCGGGGAACACTTCGCCCACATCCCGTGCCTCAACGATTCGCCCGCGGGCATGCGGGTGATCCGCTCAATCGTTCTCAGGGAACTGCAGGGCTGGATCTGACGATCCTGCCCGGCGCGGGCCTCATTGCTCGCGGAAGGTCCGCACTGCCTGGTCCATCAACGGCTTGGTCAGGTAGGACAGAACGCTGCGCTCACCCGTTTGGATGAATGCCTCTACCGGCATTCCGGGCGAAAGGGTCAGACTCCCCAGACGGTGAAGCTCCTCGGGCGGGATTGCGATCCGGGCCGTATAATAGCTGACGCCGGTTCGTTCATCGTGCACGGCGTCGGCGGATACGCGGCTCACCTTCGCGCGCAACTCGGGAGTCGTGCGGGCGTCGAAAGCGGACAACCGGAGATGCGTTTCCTGATCGACCCTGACAAGGTCGATATCCTGGGGAGCAATTTGCACTTGCACGCTCAGCGTATCGGTCGGCACGATCAGCATGATCGTTTCGCCCGGGCCAATAACCCCGCCCACGGTGTGGACCGCGAGCTGATGGACAAGGCCGTCGATCGGAGCGCGGATGTCAATGCGCTTCAGCTGGTCTTCAGCGGCGACTCGGCGCTCCAAAAGCTCGGCCACTTTCCCTTCCGTCTCACGGAGTTCAGCGGCGACTTCGCTCCGCAGATTCTGGTCGATGGCGATGATCTGCAGGCCGACCTCGCTGCGCCGCCCCTTCGCCTGGGCGATGCTCGCAACCAGCCTGCCGCGCTCGCCCTCCAGGCTGGCTGCGTCGCGCTCCAGCGCCGTGACGCGCTGGATCGAGATCAGCTTCTTCTCCCAGAGCTGGCGTACGCCCTTCAGCTCTTCATTGACCAGCGTAATCTGCTGTTCCTGAGCCTGGAGCTGGCCGGCGAGTCCGGCCGCCTCGTCCGCAAGCTGCGCCTCGCGCTCCTTCAGCTGCGCGATCTGCCCCTCGCGAGCAGTTGCCCTCAACTCGAATAGCCTCTCCTCGCCGGCCAAGATCTCGTCGATCTTGGGATCAGACCGTCTGGCCACCAGCGCTTCGGGAAAGTTGATGGCGGCCGCGTCGTCACGCTCGGCACGCAACCGTGCCTGGCGGGCCTCCAGCTGGTCGAGGCTGCTCATGATCACGCCCAGATTGGCCTTGGTGACCGTCTCGTCGAGGCGGATGAGGATGTCGCCCGATTTGACCCGGTCGCCGTCGTCCACGTTCAGTTCCCCGACGACGCCGCCGGTCGGGTGCTGCACCTTCTTAACATCCTGGTCCACAACCAGGGCACCGGGCGCGATCACCGCTCCTGCAAGATCGGTAGACGCGGCCCAGCCGCCGGCGCCGCCAATCAGCACCAGCAGCGTGACGAGACCGAACATATTGAGGCGCCGAATCGCGGCGCGTGGATTTGGCCGGCTGGCTGCGGTCATCTGATCAGGTCCTCGCAAGGGGTGCGGTCTGCCCAACCACTTTGAGGGGATTGGGTTGGCCAGCCTGATTTGGGGGTGCCATCACCTCACGCAAGACCTCGTCGCGCGGTCCGAAAGCCTTCTGCGTACCGCCTGCGAGAACCAGCACCTTCTCGCAGACGGACACCACGGAAGGACGGTGCGCAATGAGCACGACGATAGCGCCACGTGCCTTGGCGGCACGGATGGCTTCGAGCAATGCGTTCTCGCCGGCAC